>Ga0105050_10000391_pt1 | contig 66747 bp, 54 predicted proteins | sample FRY01_FD_78088 | JGI IMG/M metagenome (GOLD analysis project Ga0105050, IMG submission 78088) | Freshwater microbial communities from Lake Fryxell liftoff mats and glacier meltwater in Antarctica - FRY-01 | ecosystem: Environmental > Aquatic > Freshwater > Ice > Glacier meltwater ...
CACCTTACCTCTGAAATAGAGGTAAACAGTTTTTTGATACCCGAAATTGCTACTCAAGCAAGCTTGGCAAAATTAAGAGCAACAAAAAACCCGTTTCAACTTGCATTGAAACGGGTTTTAAACTTCAGCGGAGAATGTAGGATTCGAACCTACGGTACCTTGCGGTACAACAGTTTTCAAGACTGCCGCAATCGACCACTCTGCCAATTCTCCGGGGCAAAAGTACTAATACTTTGAAAACTGGCAAGACCTAAGTCAAAAAAAATGAACGATTCTTGATTTTTAGCTCCTTAAAACAGGAATGATTACGCTTAACTTGGTGTTAATCACAGATTAAACAATAAGTGATAATTTATTTTTTTTGCCGTGTCAAAACCTTAACTTTACCTATCAAAACATTCGAAAATTGAAGAATCTACTTTTTATAATTCTTTGTACCTTATTCGTACAAAATACTATCGCTCAAGAAAAAAGATTACGTGCCTACTTGGATAGTAAACAATTCTTTGCTCCCGAAATAGGAAATTATCTTGAAGTATATCTTCAATTCTCAGGAACTTCATTAAAATACAAAGGAAAAGACAGTGGATTAATTGGAGAGGTAGCCGTTCGATTATCCGTGTTATCTAACGATTCAATTATTGCTTCGGATGCCTATCGCTTAGAAACACCTTTCATGAAAGACAGTATTATAGAAGATTTTTATGATCTGAAACGCTTTGTTTTGTCACCAGGTAAATATACTTTATCAATTGAATTGATGGATTTAAATAGTTCGGCTGCTGCACTCACGGCAAAACAGCCTTTGGTAATTGAAGAATTCAATGAAAGTATCACCTTGTCTGATATTCAAATTGCTGAAATAGCCTACAAAGGTGATTCAACATCTGTTTTTTATAAATCGGGCTTAGTAATTATTCCTCGTTTATCCACTTTTTACCCAAGTGAATTGAACACGATACCACTCTACTTTGAAATGTATAACACGCAATTATTAGAAGACGATGTTTGTGCGCTGAAACAGACCATTCTCTCTGATAAAGGCGAGGAATTAGTAGATTATACAACTTTCACTAAACACACTCCTTCTCAAGTTCTACCTATATTCAAAAAAGTAGATATTTCCACTTTACCAACTGGCAAATATACACTTTCCTATACCCTACTTTCAAGAAGTATGATTGAACTTGCTACTCAAACTTACGAATTTGAGCGCAGTAATGATATCGATGAAACTGTTTACAATGAAAAGATTATCCTAGATCCTCGTTTTCAAGCCTCCATAACCGATGATAGTGTAACATACTACTTAGAAAGTTTAATTCCTATTTCAAAGTCTACTGAAATAAAGAACATTATTAGTACACTTAAAACGAAGAACATTGAAGATCAACGAAAGCATATTCAAGCTTTTTGGATAAAAACAGCGGTCGCAAATCCTTATGATAATTGGTTGCTTTATAAAGCGCAAGTTCAACTTGTTGAGCGTCTATACTCGAATAACTTTCAAGAAGGTTATGAAACGGATCGTGGTCGTGTTTATCTTCAATTTGGCGCACCTACAACCATTGTTGTAAAAGAGAATTCCCCTTCTGAATATCCGTATGAAATTTGGCAGTACAACAAAATTCAAGCTTTTAGCAACAAGCGCTTTATTTTCTACAACCCTGATCTAGTGAATAATACCTATCGTTTATTACATTCTGATATGATTGGTGAATTGAAAAATCCAGGATGGTCAAATGTTTTGTCTAAACGAAACACTACCAATGGCAACATTGATGATGCAAATCAAAACAATGAAAAACATTATGGTGGAAACTCAAATGACTTGTTTCGTCAGTATTAATTTCTAATATTGCCTAATCAAATAAGTCATAAGTGAACGAAGTATCTATTGTTATTCTTAACTGGAACGGTAAACATTTTCTAGAAAAATTCTTACCATCTGTTATTGCACACTCTCAAGGTGCTAGGATAATAGTAGCGGATAACGCTTCCACAGATGATTCTCTTGAATTTTTAAAAAGCAGCTACCCGACCATCGAAATAATTATCAACGAATCAAATGGTGGTTTTGCCAAAGGCTACAATGATGCCTTAAAATTCGTTGAAAGCAAGTACTATTTATTGCTAAACAGTGATATTGAAGTAACTCCCAATTGGCTTTCTCCACTAGTAGATGCAATGAAAGATGTTAAATTAGCTGGATGTCAACCCAAAGTTCTTTCTTTTCAAGATCAAACCATGTTTGAACATGCTGGAGCTTCTGGCGGATTTTTAGATCGTAATTATTTTCCTTTCTGTCGTGGACGGATTTTCGATAAATTCGAATACGATGAGGGTCAATATGATGGTGAAACGGAGATTTTTTGGGCAACTGGCGCAGCTATGATGATTAGAGCTGATCTTTTTCATGAAGTTGGTGGTTTTGATGAAAGCTTTTTTGCACACATGGAGGAAATTGATCTTTGTTGGCGTCTAAAAAAACGAGGTTTTGCTTTCAAAGCAATTCCAAGTTCTCATATTTTCCATGTAGGAGGAGGCACACTACCCTATTTATCTCCACAAAAAACGTATTTGAATTTCCGGAATAGTTTGTTTATGATTGTCAAAAATCACGATGGAAATTTATTTTTAAAACTATCCCATCGACTAGTTTTGGACGGTATTGCTAGTATTCGTTTTTTAATCAGAGGTGAATGGAAACATCTCTTTAGTGTTTTAAAAGCGCACCGAGACATGCACAAACAATTCGCTTCTTTGATGAAGAAAAGAAAATATATTAAGGCTAGTTCAACTGATTTTAAGCTGACAGGCATTTACAAAGGAAGTATTCTGTGGGCAAGATATTTTAAAGGAGTGTCAAAATTCAGTCAACTAAATCAGCGCTTGTTTATTCCGAAATAAGCCAAGGCTAAATCATAACTTTTCATTCCAAAACCAAAAATACATCCAGCGCATACAGGCGAAAGCAATGAGGTATGTCTGAACTCTTCTCGTGCTGTTATATTTGAAATATGAACTTCCACGACTGGAACCGAAATAGCTGCGATACAATCACGCAGTGCAACACTTGTATGAGTGTAGCCGCCAGCATTTAGAATAATCCCATCATGTTCTGATTTCTGCAAACATGTAATCATTTCTCCTTCAATATTTGATTGAAAATAAGTGATTTCTGCTGGAGAATGCATTTTTAACTCTTCTAAATACGCTTCAAACGTAACATTACCATATATTTGTGGCTCTCTAGACCCGATTAGGTTTAAATTTGGTCCATTAATTATCAAGAGTTTCATCATCATGTCTAATTGGGAACGCTATATTAAGAATTTTGTTTCGTTCTTGAAAATCGAAAAGGGATTGGCTGAAAATTCCATCTTCGCTTATCAAAATGATGTTAGTAAATTATACGACTTTGCCCAAGCAAATAAGTTGGATGTTGGTCAATTAACATATGAGCATTTAAAGGAATTTATTACTGATTTATATGATCTTGGATTGAGTGCTCGAACTCAAGCTAGAATAATTAGTGGAATCAAACAATTCTATGGGTATCTAATGCTCGAAGATTTCGTTAAGGATGATCCAAGTGAACTTCTTGAAATGCCTAGATTAGCAAGAAAACTTCCTGAGGTCATGTCGATTGAGGAAATTGATTCATTAATAGCCGCTATTGATTTAAGTAAAACAGAATCGCATAGAAATAAAGCAATAATTGAAACGCTTTATAGCTGCGGCTTGCGTGTAAGCGAATTGGTTAATTTACGTTTCTCAGATCTTTTTTTCGAAGAAGGATTTATTCGTGTAATTGGAAAAGGTAACAAGGAACGACTTGTACCTGTTAGTCCAACAGTTGAAAAAGAAATAGGTATTTATAATGACCATGTACGACGTCATCAAGTTATAAAACCAGGAAATGAAAACGTTGTTTTTCTTAATAGACGAGGTGCAATGCTCACCCGAGTGATGATTTTTACCATAATAAAAGACTTAGCAGTAGCAGCTGGATTAAAAAAAACAGTTTCTCCGCATACGTTCCGACATTCATTTGCAACTCACATGATTGAGGGAGGTGCCAATTTAAGAGCTGTTCAAGAAATGTTAGGACATGAATCAATCACCACAACTGAAATTTACACGCATTTAGACCAACGTTTTTTACGTGATGCCATCATCTCTTTTCATCCACGCAATATGAAAAATTAAAGTTGAATTCGAAGAAATAATCCTCCTCCCAAATCAATTCTATTGCGCTGAATATCCGTCCATTGTAAAGTAGGGATCAGATCGTAACCTACATTTAAATAAGCCCCAAGAGCAAATTCATCAAATGAGTACATTACTTGAGGTCGCAGTGATAAGCGCGCTGAAAACTTTTTGAATTCTGGTATTTCAAGATTCTGCTCATTACTCACTAATTTATTGTTGACATACGATAAACGCACTACAGTCGCTAAACCATAATTCCATTTGCCCTTTGTGTATAAATTCCAATTAAACGTCAATGGAAGCGCAAAAGAAGTATGACGGATAAATTGTGACTGTTCAATAGTTGTTGTTGTGAGATTATATTCTTCAACGTAAAGGGTATCAATGATGGAGTCTGTATTCTGCGGATCATAAACATATTGAGGCATCAATCCTACATAAGCACTATCAGTTGTAGCTTCATAAGTATAAAAATTATCCATTCTTGAATTAAGATCTACACCCACTCCGAATCCAAAACGACTATTCAAGGCATAATTTACCTCAACGCTCGAACTAAACCCCAGCGCTTCTTTCATTTCAAAATTACTCGTTGATGGCTGTGTAAGCGAACTCAATCCATAAGTCATTCCACCATAAATAGATATAGAAAAAGGTGAATTATTTTGGCTTTTAATATCCGTTGGAATGGGTAATTTTGAATTACTCGCAGTGTTATTCATTGTTTCATTCGTATTGACAGATGATGAATCAAGTTTAGTCGATTGTGCCTCAACCGCCTTTTGGTTTGAATTATTCGAAATCTCATTTTTCGCCAACTGTTCCTCATCATCATTATTCGCATTCACAGCTGTTAATGATTCATCCTCATTCAACTTATTATTTGTTGAAGCTTCAACCGAAATGTAATTCTGTGGTTCAAAGACCTTCTCTTTAATTCCTGTTCCATTTCTGAGCAAATTACCATTTAAACTTGATTTTGACTTTCCTTTTACATTCTTAACTATTGGATTACTCTTTTTAATCGTTGTTTTTGAAGACATAATTATATCTTCTTTTGATGAATTAGAAGATGAATTACTTGAACTAGTTTGCGTTGAATTTATTGAATCGACAACTTGATTCTGCTTTACATTATGTTTTGAAACACGATTTTCAAGATCTTGATTCTGCTTCGAAACCTGAGAGATTGCACCTGATGAGTCATTGCTTTCATTGCCGCTATTTCTGCTCGACAAAAACAATCCCCCCCCTAAACCGCTAAGTCCAATCAACGCGGCTAAGGTAAACCACCAGATAATACCTCTTCTTCGTTTAGTTGGCGCTTCAGTATTTACACTTCCAGCAGCAAATAAACTTGCGTCAATTGCAGCTTTAACGTCTAATGGAGGTGTTTTTTCAAAACCATCAAAGCTCGAAGAAAATAACTGTTCTATTTCGTCCTGTTCTTTCATTTTTCAACTTTTTCTTCTTCCAGCAATAAAGCAATCATTTTTTTCGCCTTAAAGTATTGCGATTTTGACGTCCCTTCTGAGATATTCAAATGTTCAGCAATTTCTTTGTGCGTTAAATTGTCGACTGTATATAAATTAAATACAGTTCGATAGCCATCTGGTAATTTTTGAAGTAGTAGTAATAGCTTATTTTTTAATTCAGTGTACTCAATTTCATTTTCATTATCAAGTACAGATTGATCAAATTTCATTTCATCATCTGTTAATACCCAACGATAGTTTTCTTTAATGTAATTAAGAGCTGTTCGTATTGTAATGGTTTTGATCCACGCACCGATAGCCAAATTGACATCAAATTTTTCTCGAGAATTATACAATTTAATGAACGAATCTTGAAGAACGTCCTGCGCGTCATCGGCGCACCGCGTATAGCGGAGGCAGATACCAAACATACCGGGTGAATAAGCAGTATAAATACTATCAAAAGCTCCTTTATCACCTTGGGTAAATTTGGTAAGTACCTCTTTCGTTATCACTCCAAATAAATTTAATTAATTAACGGATTTAGCGAACTCAAAGTATGTTCTTGCAGATTTAAAATGAAGTTTTTCATACTTGATATATTTTAAATTCGTGGTAAATACAAAGTCAAAAATAAATGGTTGCCCAATGATAAATTTTTTCGGAAACAATAGCGTTATTTATTAATACTTATTTTTTTAACCAAGATATTATTATCCTGCATCAATCTTATGAAATAAATACCACTTTCTAAATCACTAATATTTATTTCTGTTTGCAATTCTTTGGTTTCTAATAGTTTTATTGTTCTGCCGTTCATACCCAAAATTTCAATAGTACTATTACTGTTTTTGTTTAAGCTTACAGTTAGTATGTCTTTTGCAGGATTTGGATATATAACTGCTTCCAAGTTATTTTGAGGTAAATTAATGCCCATTGAACCGCAAGGTCCTGCTGTCCAAGAAGTAACACCTCCCCAAACAGTTGCCTCACAAGAATTTCCATAAGTAACACTATCGCATCCACAAACTGGATCATATAAAGTCGGACACATTGCTGTAGAATCAATTAGAGAGCTGTTGATACAAGAAGATATACAAGGTCCTGCTGTCCAAGAAGTAACACCTCCCCAAACAGTTGCCTCACAAGAATTACCATAAGTAACGCTATCGCATCCACAAACTGGATCATATACAGTAGGACACATTGCCATAGAATCAATTAGAGAGCTGTCGACACATGCTGTTTGAGCTGTTGAAGAAAAAGATTGCATCATAAAAACAATTCCTAACACCAATCCATAAACTCCTTTAACTCTTCTTTTCAAAACCTTAATTTTTAAATTTTTCATAACTTTATTTTTTTAAATTCTCTCTAAATACAAATGCCAAAATGAAAGGGTTGCTTTTAAAAAATCTTTTATTCAAAAAAAATGATTACCTCTTAGCAATCATTCTTTCCAATCCATTTTATACTATCAATTTTCCATATAAATCATAATGATCTGCACTAGTAATTTTCACATTTGCAAAATCACCTAGACGAACAAAACCGTCTGATTTCAAAAGAAGAACTTCATTGTCCACTTCGGGAGAATCAAATTCAGTTCGACCAATAAAGTAGTCTCCTTCCACTCGATCGAATAATACTTTGTAATCATTGCCCACTTTCAGTTGATTCAAGTCATAACTGATTCCTGACTGTAATTCCATAATAATATCGGCCCTTTCTTTCTTCACGTTGGCGGGAACATCATCGTCAAAACCATATGCATGCGTGTTTTCTTCGTGTGAATAGGTAAAAATTCCTAGACGATCAAAACGACTTCTTTCTACCCAGTCATACATTTCCTGAAAATCAGCTTCTGTTTCACCAGGATATCCAGCTATTAATGTTGTTCTCAATGCAATTCCTGGGACTTTCTCACGAATCGTTGCAATCAATTCTTCTGTTTTTTCACGTGTAATTCCTCTTCGCATGGCTTGTAGAATCTTCGTTGACCCATGTTGAAGAGGCATATCTAGGTAATTGCACACATTATCACGTTCGCGCATGACATCTAAAACATCCATAGGGAATCCAGCTGGGAATGCATAATGCAAACGAATCCAATCGATTCCTTCAACATCCGCTAAGCGATTGATTAAATCAGATAAAGCTCTTTTTTTATACAAATCAATCCCGTAATAAGTTAAATCCTGAGCAATCAACATCAACTCTTTCACTCCTTTTGCAGCTAAACCTTTTGCTTGTGTCACCAAATCTTCAATAGGTGTAGAAATATTCTTTCCACGCATTAATGGGATAGCACAAAACGAACAGGGACGATCACAACCTTCTGCAATTTTAAAATAAGCATAATGATTAGGAGTAGTTAATAAACGCTCTCCCACTAATTCGTGCTTGTAATCTGCTTTTAGCGTTTTTAATAAACGAGGTAAATCCCTTGTTCCAAAATAAGCATCCACTTCAGGGATTTCCTTCTCTAAATCATCCTTATATCGTTCAGACAAGCATCCAGTAACATATACTTTATCGACAAGACCTTCTGCTTTTGCTTCTGCATAGCGCAGTATCGTATCGATCGATTCTTGTTTCGCATTGTCAATAAAACCACAGGTATTAATAATTACGATTTCTGCATCATCATCCATTGACTCATGTTCAACATCAAACTGATTCGCTTTCAATTGTGCCATCAGTACCTCAGAGTCAAAAATGTTTTTTGAGCAACCAAGGGTAACAACGTTTACTTTATTTTTTTTGAGTGTTTTTGTTTTCATTTGTCTTTATACTATTCTTTTAAAAGTCGAATCGAACATATTGTAGTGATTATTCACTTCAATCAGCCGACTTTTATAATTTCACAAAATTACGCAAAGAAAGGGCACTTTCAAATTTTCTTTCTGAAAGAAATGGCATATATCACTTCAAAATGAATGAATGGTATTATCTTTGAAAAGAACCTGAAAAATTCCATTATGAAAAGTTTACTAATTTTCACTATTGCGTTGATGATTTTCGGATGTAAATCCCATAAAAACGCAAAGAATTCAATTAATCAAACGAATTCAGAAACTATGCTAAAAGCAACGATTGGAGATATTAATACAACAAGTGATTTAATTGATATATCTGATATTTCCGTTAAAGGCAATGTTATCTCAATCAACGTAAGTTATAGCGGTGGTTGTAATGATCACACTTTTCAACTAATAGGATCTGAAAATATTTCAAAATCACTTCCTCCTCTTCGTACAATTCAATTAGTGCATAATGCCAACGGGGATGCATGCAGAAAATTAGAAGAGCGCACCTTAGAATTTGATATTTCAGATTTAGCCTATAAGCAAGAATCAGGAAGTGTTATCTTCTTAAACTTAAATGGTTGGAAAGAACACATCGAATATACTTTTGAGTAAAACGTTAACAAACATGAAAATCATTCCACTTTTACTGCTACTAATAATCGCATTTAGCTGCGGGACTGAGAAAAAAATAGCACAGGAACGACCAGAAAAGGAGCAAAACGATTATTATCAATTTAGTGCTACATTTGGTTCGAAAAATGAAATATCAAGTGATATTTTTACTATTAAATCAGCGAAAATTGAAAAAAACACCTTGTTTCTTGAGGTAACTATTTCAGGAGAATGTATTCAACATGCTTTTAGAATGTTTGGCTTTCCTGGACCCATTAATGCATTGCAAGCTACAAGAAATATTCAATTGATTCATTTTGCCAATAATGATATTTGCACGCGTTCAATTGATGTACCACTAGAAATTAACATTTCTGAATTGGCTATTAAAAAAGAAAAAGGTGCAAAAACAATGTTAAAATTAGAGGGTTGGAAATTCGACCTCGAATATATTTTTTATACCTCGGATTAAATCATTTAAGTAGTATTATGAAAATTGGAGTTCTATTGTCTGGTTGTGGCGTTTATGACGGTGCTGAAATTCAAGAAGCGGTATTAACGATGTTAGCTATAGAGGAAAAGGGAGCAGAAGTAGTCTGCATTTCAGTAGACCAAGCCCAATATCATGTTATTAATCACCTAACAGGTGAGGTAATGAACGAACAAAGAAATATGCTTGTTGAAGCGGCGCGAATTGCTAGAGGTAAAATTCACGAAATTTCAACAATTTCACCTGCCGATATTGATGCTTTAGTCATTCCGGGTGGATTTGGAAGTGCAAAAAATTTTACAAAATGGGCTTTTTCAGGTCCAGAAGGTGAAATTGATTCTAAAATAAAATTGCTAATTGTGAACATGGTCAACGTAGGGAAACCAATTGCTGCTCTTTGTGTAAGCCCAATCGTTGTAGCAAAAGCATTAGAAGGCTCAACTATTGAAGCACAAATGACGATTGGATCAACTACCGAAGCATCGCCTTACGATATTAATGAATTTTCGACTGGACTTCGAACGACTGGAGTAAAAGTAGATATGAAAAACATCACCGAAATTAATGTCGATACAAATAATAAGATAATAACTGCTCCGTGCTATATGATGGAAGCGTCTTTGTTAGACGTGAGTCAGAACATAAATCTTGCTATCTCAGCCTTAATTAATTTGATCGATTAAATTATCATTTTGTTAACAAAGCGTCTTAAATTGTGGGAAATTTTCGCTTAAAAACTACGTTCATTAAAGATACTTCCGCTAATTTTGCAGACACAAAATAAAAGCGTCAGCTAAAATAAACAACGTATGAGCGTATTTGGTAAACATGGAAAAAATGCAGATTTAAGTGCATCAATCGGGTTGAAAAATCTAGGAAATCAATTCTGGAATCTTACTCCTGCAGAACTTGTTGAAGACACTATCATTAGTGGTCAAGGTGTATTAACCGACACTGGAGCAATTGCAGTAGAGACAGGAGAATTTACAGGTCGCTCTCCAAAAGATCGTTTTGTTGTATGTGATGAGAAAACTGAAAATTCAGTTTGGTGGGGTGATGTCAATATTAAATTTACACCTGAAAAATTTGATGCACTTTATAATCGTGTAAGTGCTTATTTGACAGGAAAAGATATTTATGTGCGTGACGCTTACGCATGTGCTGACCCTCGTTACAGAAAGAACATACGTGTTGTCACTGAATTCCCTTGGTCAAATATGTTTGCTTACAATATGTTTTTACGTCCAACAGACGCTGAAGTAGAAGACTTTACAGCTGATTGGCATATTGTGTGTGCACCTGGTTTTTTGGCTGACCCAGAAATTGATGGTACACGCCAACACAACTTTGCGATTCTAAATTTCACTAAAAAAATCATTTTAATTGGCGGAACTGGTTACACTGGTGAGATTAAAAAAGGAATTTTCTCTGTTTTGAATTACATTTTACCGCATGAGAAGAACGTACTATCTATGCACTGTTCAGCGAACATTGGCAACGAAGAACACGATACAGCTATATTCTTTGGTTTATCAGGAACAGGTAAAACTACTTTATCCTCTGATGAAAATCGTCGTCTAATTGGTGATGATGAGCATGGTTGGGCAGACGATTCAGTTTTCAATTTTGAAGGTGGTTGTTATGCAAAAACAATCGATTTATCTCGTGATAAAGAGCCTCAAATTTATGATGCAATTAAATTTGGATCTATCTTAGAAAACATTGGTTTTGTTGATGGCTCTTCTACTCCTGATTATACGGATAGTTCTATCACGGAAAATACGCGGGTTTCATATCCAATTGATTATATTGACAACATTGCCGAACCTTCTGTTGGAAACACTCCAAAAAATATATTTTTCTTAACAGCTGATGCTTTTGGTGTATTGCCTCCAATTTCTAAATTAACTAAAGAACAGGCAATGTATCATTTCATGTCTGGATATACTGCGAAGGTTGCAGGAACTGAAGTTGGTATTACAGAACCTACGACAACATTCTCCGCTTGTTTTGGCGCAGCATTCTTGCCTTTACATCCCGCGAAATATGCGAAATTATTAGGTGATAAATTACATGGAACTGATATCAACGTTTGGCTAATTAACACTGGTTGGTCAGGTGGTTCATACGGCGTTGGAAGTAGAATGAAACTTTCATATACGCGCGCAATGATTACTGCTGCGTTGACAGGTAAATTGAAAGAGGTAGCTTTTGACAATCTTCCAATTTTTGATTTAGCAATCCCAACTTCATGTGAAGGTGTTCCTACAGAAATCTTGAACCCACGCGGTACATGGGCAGATAAAAACGCTTACGATGAAACAGCGAATAATCTTGCTGGTAAATTTGTGAAAAATTTCGAAAAATTCGCAGCGGAAACAGACGCTTCTATTTTAGCTGCTGCACCAAAAGTGATGGTGAAATAATTATATCTTTTTTTAAAAACCTATTCATGTCTGAATAGGTTTTTTTTGCCCTCAATTTTTCTTGAGCCAACCTCTTTTTAGGAAGAAAATAAATAGTCCAGCTCCTAGTGTAATCATGGCACCAATAACAGTGTGATAACCATAAGGGTAATTAAGTTCAGGCATATACTTGAAATTCATTCCATAAACACCCGCGATAAAAGTCAAAGGAATAAAAATGGCACTCACAACAGTTAACACCTTCATAATTTGGTTCATTCGTTGTCCCTGTGCAGCATAATACAAATTGGCCATACCTTCAAGAATTTGCTTATTGGCATCGATTTCCTCCAAAACACCCAAACAGTTATCTTTTAGATCTGAAAAATAATGACGATTGCCTTCTTGTAAAAAAGGACTTTGCAATTTTTCTAATTGAAAAGTAACCTCTTTTAAAGGAAGAACTATTTTACGCAGTTCAATTAATTTTCGTTTCTGAAACTCAATCAATTTCAAGGTGTCACCTGTTGGATTCCGAATTAATTTAGCTTCTAATTTTTCTATATTATTCGTGATATCTTCAAGAACTTCAAAATAATTATCAATGATTGCGTCCAACATTCTAAACAATAGAAAATCAGGATTCTTAACCCTAATTTTTCCTCGATTTTTCTCAATCCTATCTCTCACATCCGTAAAGTGATCTGAACTTCTTTCTTGAAAAGATATCAGGTAATTCTTGCCTAAGATAAAGCTGATTTGTTCTTGTTGTAAAACGAAGGTGTTATTTTCATGCGGTAAAGCCGAACGAATTGAAAAAAACATATAATTAGGATATTCTTCTAATTTAGGTCTTTTCTTCTCAGTATAAATGTCTTCTACAGATAGTCGATACACGCCTAAATGCTCACATAATTTTTCAATTTGCACACGATCTTTAATACTATGGTAATTGAGCCATGACACATAATCCACATCAATTTCTGTTTCATGAAAATTATTCGCAAAGAAAGCTTCCGAATTTCGTGTAACTAGGAAAAACTCCGTGTCATATTTGTATAATTGACATATTTGATTTTCATCCATTGTATTCAATTTTTTATCAAAGTAAGGATAATTTTAAAGTTTAGACATCAAATAACGATACATTTCTACCATTGACATGATATCAAATTTAAATACTTTCTCATCTGGCGTGTGCACATTATCTTCAGGAGCACCAATAAAACACCAATCAATCGGTAAATCTGATTTTTGTAGCATGGAACCGTCGCTCCCTCCAGCCGATTCAACTTCCAATTGAAAAGCGATGCCCGAATCTTTAGCCAACGCAATGATTTTATTCAAATAACTCCTTCTAGGCAAGCCGCTGTCTCTCATTGAAATAGCAACACCTCCAGCATGTTTCACACCGTGAGTTATCCATGTAATATCTGAAACTAATGCTTGACGAATACCATAATTTTCTAATAAATACTTCGCACAAAAACCTACAGAATTCCCTCCATGTTCTTCATACGTTGAAAATACAATTGCTCCATTCTCCAATTTTTCTGCCACCTTTAAGGCGTTCCAAACCCCTAAACGATTGTCCATATAAGGTGATTGAACATATTCATCAGTTTCTCTAAAATCAGGACGAAATGTTAAAATTGTTCCTCGATCGAGTTCTCGTTCAAACACATATTGCAGTTCCTTTGAGCCATCTTCGTCTTCAATCACCATTAACTCGGTTTCAATTTCTCCCAAACTATCAGATCCAACCAATTGGATACCGTCAATGGTTCTTGGTCCGCCAATACGAATTAACTCTTTTCCATAGCCCACTGAAAAACCAATTGTATCGATATGTGCATAGATTGCGGTGCGTGGTTTGCCAAAAATCAGCATAAAACAATCCTGAAACTCTTCGCCCGCAATAACTGTAGGTTGAACCTTCCAATTGGATGAATGTTGTTTCACATAATCAAGCAAAAAATCTTTAATTCTTGCTTCATCGCTCGAAGCGCCGCGTATTTCAATTAATTTCTTGAGTAATTCCATTGATCTAATAAAAGGTGAAAATTAGCAGTTAGATGTTAGAAAGCAAAAGTAAGAAGTAAAGTGAATTAAAACGACCTTATCGATTTATCATAAATTCAATATACTCCTAGATTTTCAATCTTGATATGTTCGATTTCATTCAATTCATATTGTAAATAATCCGAAGTATTCAAGGGTAATCTAAGCACAATCGAACAAGTGTTTTCGAAGAATTGATCTTTGGTTTCTAGTTGATTTTGCTTAATTAAATTCATAATTTGAGGCATGTTCGAATAGTCAAACTGAACTTTTATCCAATCAAACACTTCTAATTCAACAATTTCACCATTTTCAATGGCTTCTTTTGCAGCTGTCTTATAGGCTTGAATCAATCCACCAACACCGAGTTTTGTACCTCCGAAATAACGCACCACTGCAATCAGTACATTTGATAAATCATAAGATTGTATTTGACCTAAAATAGGCGCACCTGCAGAATTATTAGGTTCACCATCATCATTCGCTCTAAAGACTTTTTTATCTACTCCAAAACGATAAGCATAACACACATGTCTAGATTGAAAATGTTCTTTCCGCCAAGCTGATAGATATTCTTTAGCTTCACTCTCATTGTAACAAGCGGCCGCGTAAGCAATAAACTTCGAGCCCTTTTCTTTATAAATTCCTTCTGAAATTAATTCGAGTGTTCTATATTTCGATTCGGTCTGCAAGATGTTGTTTTGTCGAACTTGATTCTAAAATTACGCATTTTTCATAGGATGAATGACCTTTCATCGTTATTCATTTTCATGTTGAATTGTATTGATTGTATTACACAATAAATACTAAAAACATAAAAGTCTCGGAAAACCGAGACTTTTATTAATATTTATATTTTCACTTATTTATTCTGATCCATATTATCTTTCAATTTGCTTCCTACGAAAGTTCCTTGAATGATTTGATCTTGAAAATCTCTCATTCCGCCGGGAGAATGTGGCATTAGAATAGATGAATTTTTCGAATTTGCTCCAATATCCTTGATAGTATCAAAATACTGAGTCATTAATACGAATTGCATAATTTCTTCGTGCGTTACAGTATCCAATGATTTTTTGAAATCTTCAACAGATTCTTTAAATCCACGTACAATTTCTAAACGCTGACGAGCAATACCTTCACCTGATAAACGTTTTGCTTCTGCCTCAGCTTCTGCTTCTTTAATGATTTTGATTTTTTTACCTTCACCTTCTTCTAAAGCTGCTTCGCGATCACGCTTCGCTGCGTTAATTCTGTTCATCGCATCTTTTACTTTGTGATCAGGATCAATATCCGTTATTAGTGCTTTTATTATTTGGTAACCATACTCATCCATACTTTCATGGATGTTTTTTTGAACAGCAAATGCAATATCTTCCTTCTTTGCAAAGATATCATCAAGATCTAATTTTGGAACCTCAGCTCTCACGTCGTCAAAAACATAAGATGAAATTTGATTACGTGGATTGTCCATTGAGTAGTAAGCTTCTTTTACCTGGTCTTTACCCACTTTGAACTGCACAGATACTTGAAGGTTCACAAATACGTTATCCAAGGTCTTTGTTTCAACGGTCACATCCAATTGTTGAACCCGTAAATTAATTGTTGCTGCCTTGCGATCAATAAAAGGAATAATCAAGCTAAATCCAGGATCAGCGATGCGATTAAACTTACCCAATCGTTCAATAACAACTGCCGTTGCTTCAGTTACGATTACAACTGATTTTAATAATAATAAAAGCAAAATTGCCCCTACTACTCCATAAAAAACTAATGTTTCTTGATTCATACTTTAAATTTTAGATTATGTAAGATAGATAAAAAAAGCCATCTTATTATGAGATGGCTTATTATTTATTGAATTGTTAATTTCTTTTCTAAGTCTTCCAAATAAACCCTGAACTGTTTGTCTGTTTCTGATAGATTGGTTACTGTTCTACAAGCGTGTAAAACAGTCGCGTGATCTTTACCACCACAGTGAGCTCCAATATTTGCTAAAGAAGATTTGGTCATCTTTTTAGAGAAATACATAGATATTTGACGTGCTTGAACAACTTCTCGTTTACGCGTTTTAGATTTAAGCATTTCAAGAGGTAGATCAAAATAATCACAAACTACTTTTTGAATATATTCAATAGAAACTTCACGTGCAGTATTCTTCACGAACTTATCTACCATTTGTTTCGCTAATTCTAGTGTAATTGCTTTCTTATTTAAAGATGCCTGAGCAAGAAGTGTGTTTAGGGCTCCTTCCATTTCACGAACATTCGTGTTAATTGAATACGCTAGATACTCAACAACATCGCGCGGTAACTCAATACCATTACCGTACATTTTCTTTTCAAGAATAGCAATACGTGTTTCTAAGTCTGGCGCACCAAGATCTGCTGACAATCCCCATTTGAATCGAGACAATAAGCGTTGCTCCATTCCTTGCATTTCAACTGGCGGTTTATCCGAAGTCAAAATGATTTGTTTACCATTTTGGTGTAAATGATTAAAAATATGGAAGAATACATCTTGTGTTTTCTCTTTACCAGAGAAAAACTGCACATCATCAATAATTAAAACATCAATCATTTGATAGAAGTGAATGAAATCATTTGTTGTTTGATTCTTAATTGCATCAATAAATTGATGTGCAAACTTCTCAGAACCAACATATAAGACCGTTTTACTCGGAAATTGATTTTTTATAGCAATACCAATAGCGTGTGCTAAATGTGTTTTTCCTAAACCAACTCCACCATAAATTAATAGTGGGTTAAAAGCTGTTCCTCCTGGCTTATTCGCAACAGCATATCCTGAAGCACGCGCCAAACGATTGCAATCACCTTCCATGAAATTTTCAAAAGAGTACGAAGGATTCAAATTTGAATCAACGTTTACCTTTTTCAAACCTGGAATAATAAATGGATTGCGAATTTGATTCTCTCCAACATTAATTGGCATAGAAACCGGAGCGTTTTTTAACGACTTCCTATTCAATGCAGGTAATTTAACCGTGTATGGAGTTGAATTCGTAGAATTGTTTTCCATAACAATACTGTATTCCAATGTTCCTTCCGGACCTAATTCTTTTTTGACAACTTTCTTTAAAAGCGTAATGTAATTTTCTTCCAACCATTCATAAAAAAAATGCGATGGAACTTGAATAGTCAAAATACTATTATCCAATTTCACAGGGATGATTGGCTCAAACCAAGTTTTAAACGCTTGCAATGAGATATTATCCTTGATCACTTTGAGACAAGCATTCCAAACTATTTCATGATTGTTACTCATTGATAAATCTTTTTAGTTAAAGGTTAATTTGTTGTTTGTAGTGGTTACAGAAACTTCAATAATTGCTGTCATTTCCGATAGGACAAATATTTACATAAAAAAGTGTAAAAAAAAATCAGTTTGCTATTGACTTTTAAAAAAGTTTTACTTGTGAATTAACTTTTACGTTGATGTTTCGATTAAAACGACTCATTTCAAACTCTTTAGTGCTTTTCACTTGAATAATCAATATTTCAAATATTTTTCAATCGAATTACGAATATAAACAAAATCGTCTGCAATTCTGAATGATTTGAATATATTTACATGAATTGTTCAATAATTAACAACTTTATGGATTATAATTTTGCACAAGAGACAAAATTAAGGGTTAGATACGGAGAAACGGATCAAATGGGTTATTGTTATTATGGAAATTATGCTCAATATTTTGAAGTAGGTCGAGTCGAAGCACTGCGATCTGTTGGAATGTCATACCGCGATATGGAAAATGATGGAATTATGCTCCCCGTTTCAGAATTCTCTGTCAAATACCTTTCTCCTGCTTTGTATGACGATGAACTTACCATTACGACTCGAATAAGTTCTGTAAACGGTGCAAGGATTGAGTTCGAATACGAAATAAGCAATCAATCAGATAAAAAAATATCAATTGCAAAGACAACATTAGTCTTTGTTTCAAAAGAAACCATGCGACCCGTTCAAGCACCAGAAAATTTTCTCAAATTACTTCAAGCATATGCCAACCATTAATTCTTTGCCATTTACGTTTATCCCTTTACAGAATAAGGACATAGATTCACTTGTTTCAATCAGAAATCATGAAACTAAAATTGGTCAAAACACATTAGTAAATGGTCTTTCTGACAAGGTTAAATACATCATACTTGGCATAGAAGAAGATATGGGTCCACAAGCAAATGGTGGACTTGAAGGATCCAAAAATGGTTTTCAAGCTTTTCTTAAACGGTTTTTGAATATGCAATCTAATCGTTTTTTGAAAGGAGACAACATTGCCATCATAGGTAAAATTCAACAAGAAGCTAATTTTAGCACAATTGAAAATGCACGTGAACTCATCACAAACTTGGATGCTCTTTTAGTCGAAACACTCACGCCATATATAGAAGCGGGTAAAATTCCAATTATAATTGGTGGTGGTCACAATAACGCCTACCCTATCATTAAAACAATATACACTGTTCTACAATCAAAACTAAATGTTGTCAATCTTGATCCACATGCTGATTGCCGAATAGAAGAGGGAAGACACAGCGGAAACCCATTTTCATTTGCTTTTTCAAATGGTTATATAGACGAATACACTGTTTTGGGTCTCCACAAAGCCTATAACAGTGAATATTTATTATCTTATTTAGATGCCAATAAGTTTCAGTATACATTTTTTGATGATTATATTGGAAATCCAGCGCTATATCGTAAAGATATTTTGGAAGTTGCCGAAGAATTGAGTGGTTCAACTGCTATTGGTATTGATTTAGATTTAGATGCTATTCAGCACATGCCAACATCTGCTTACAGTCCAAGTGGTATATCCGTTGAAGACGCACGTTTTTATGCGCGCATTATGGGCTCACTGGATAATGTGCGTTATTTTCATTTACCCGAAGGAGCACCAAAAAACACCGATGAGGACAAAATAATTGGTAAAACATTAGCCTATTTGGTTTGGGAATTTATTGAAGCTCAATCGAAAAATAATTAAAAAACAACCCTAACTCTAATTCTTTCGTTATATTTAGTATTATGGAAATCGATCAAAATAATTGGAGTATTCGCGGATTTATTCGGTCATTTTTTCCGTTTCAATTAATTGTTGGTCAACTCAAATACAATCTTATTTCCCTTTTTTATTGGACATTACTTTTTTTAATTGTATCAGATTCTTTTGGATCTGCCTTTGGAGTGCCATTTTTATTTTTTTCCCCTGAATATCATGGGGAAGTAAATGGGTGGGCATTTCTATTTGTTGGATTTAGTTTTGGTGGATTTACCATGGCATTTAACACTTACAGCTACATTAAATTAGGTCCTAGATATCCGTTTTTGGCTGCAGTTTCTCGTCCTTTCTTGAAATTTTGCATCAACAATTCATTCATCCCCTTACTTTTTATCATTTATTATCTGTGTCAGATAATTTCCTTTCAGCGGACAGATGAATTAGCAACTATTTCCGCAGTACTTTTTTATTCTCTTTCATTTTTAGCGGGATTTATCTCATTTATTACGCTATCTATTTTTTACTTTTTCCCAACTACAAAAGATACGGATGAATTATTAAAACAGGAACATTCAGTCAATCCAATCGCCTCAGTTGTAAGCCAAAAAATTAAATGGTACAACTATTTTCGTTCTGAAACAAAACGCTCATTTTTATACATTGGAAAAGGCTTGAAAATATATCAAAGTAGAAGCGTTAGTCACCTAGAACAAGAATTGATTGAACGTATTTTTGCAAAAAACCGGATTAACGCTACTATTTTTGAAGTTCTGACTATCACTGCATTTTTTATTTTTAGTATGTTTCGTGACAGTCAGTGGATGGAATTTCCTGCTGCTATGAGCATCATGTTACTTTTTACCATTATTCACATGCTCTTTAGCGCAATGATGTCTTGGTTTCATCGCTGGACCTACCCTATCATCTTCTTTATTTTAATTGGGATGAACTTTCTAAGTACACGAACCGAATTTTTCAAATACATCAATTATGCGTATGGTTTAGATTATAGTGATGATAAACTGCAGGATTTCAGCATGGAGAATATTCGTTCAAAATCCCTCAACATTAATTCGATAGAAAAGTCAAGGTCAAATTACACAGATATTCTAAACAATTGGCATGCCCAAACAAATAAAGAAAAACCTAAATTAATCATTGTAAATAGTTCTGGTGGCGGATCAAGAAGTGCTTTATGGACATTTAGTGTACTTCAAAATTGTGACAAAGCAACAAAAGGTGAACTAACGAAGCACTTGCAGATGATTTCCGGCGCTTCTGGTGGCATGATTGGAGCAGCTTATTTTAGGGAACTATTATTACGCAGCCGATCTGGACAAATATCAAATTTATATAGTCAAGAATATGAAAATAATTTAAGCAAGGATCTCCTTAATAAATTAGCTTTCAGCGCCTCCACTAATGACCTTTTTATTCGTTTTCAACACATCACACACAATGGACACGATTATACGAAAGATCGCGGCTACGCATTTGAAGAACATCTTCACGAAAATACCAATCAATATATGCGTCACGATTTAGGATATTATGAGCAACCTGAAAGAAAAGCAATAATTCCGGTAATGATTTTTTCTCCGACAATTGTCAATGATGGAAGAAGACTCTTCATTTCTTCACAATCATTGAGTTTCATTACTGAGTCTGGTGACTATTCGAAACAGATCGCTAATTCTCATGAAAACATTGATTATCAAACTTTTTTCAAGGATAATTCTCCCCAAAAACTGCGTTTTTCAAGTGTAATGAGAGCAAGTGCTTCTTTTCCCTTTATCATGCCAATGATCACCATGCCAACAGTTCCAGAAATGCAATTAATGGATGCTGGAATAAGAGATAATTATGGGTTTAGAACGGCGGCTGACTTCCTTTACAATCTTCGCGATTGGATTAAAGAAAACACAAGCGGTGTAATCATAATTGAAATCAGAGATACTAAAAAGATATTGAACAACGAGAATTACAATCCAATTTCATTTATGGACAAAATCACCTTGCCATTTGGAAATATGTACAATAATTTTCCTCGAACACAAGATTTCGATCAAGAACAACTCATGAAAATTGGCTTGACCAACTTTCCATTCAAGGTAAACATCATTACATTTAATCTACGTGAAAAGAAAGATGATCGAATTTCCTTGTCATGGCATCTAACCAAACAAGAGAAAGTGAAAATTGAACAGGCATTTTTAAGTATGAGCAATCAATTTGCCTTAAAACGCTTGAAAGAGCTTCTTAAAGACCAATAATTATTTCACTTTTACTTTCGAAACATTCTCAACTGCTACAACTTTATTAATCAAGGTACATGATTCTGGTTGCTGAGCTTTACTAGGAATATACGTAAAGAAAATCTTCAACCCATCAACTTTAAATGATTCTTCTAAGTTTACAGGGTATAATTTTACCATTTGACCATCTTCTGTAATTTCTATTAATGCAGGACAACCTTTGTATTGTGTTCTAACAATTCCCGAAGTCGCATCATCATTTGCAATGGACTCTGAGGTAGTACTTACGTCAGTTGATGTGTTTGTTACTTTTTTTGAGGTAGCGCATGATGCTAAAATGCATACCGTAAAGATTAAAGTTAAAGTTTTCATATCGTTTGTTTTTGATTCACGTTCAATTTCGTGCCAATTTAAGAAAAAACAAATCAAAAAATAGAACTAAAAAAAAGAGGCTCCAACTGAAGCCTCCCTTTTCTTAACCTGTAGATGTTAATATTTGATCCGTTCATGCTGTAACGCGAGTAAACTAAAAAGGTTTCAACTTTATTTACACTAATTAACATTCTTGCATGGATAAAGAAGTAAGTACTTGAATAAAAGCGACTCAAAGTGCTCTACATTTGTTTCGAATGAATGATCAAAAAGAAATAAAAGCATTAATCCATTTAATCGATGATCCCGATGAAAATGTGTATTTGCATGTGCGCGACCAATTATTAAAGTATGGTCCAAATGCGATTCCATATTTAGAATCTTCTTGGGAACATGATCAATTTGGTTTAATCTTTCAATTGCGCATTGAAACACTCATTCATGAAATTCAATTCGACGAAGTAAAAAATGAGCTCACTAATTGGGTCAATTCTTCTGAAAAAGACTTGCTTCTAGGAGCAATTACTGTCGCTCGGTGTCAATATCCAGGATTAGATGAGAATCTCATTCATGAAACAATTCAGCAATTGCGCAGAGATGTTTGGCTGGAATTAAATGACGACATGACTGCCTTTGAACGAATTAAAATTTTCAATAAGGTTTTCTTTGGCATTTATAATTTTCATGGTGATGCGAAGAATTTCCATTCACCAATGAATTCATGTATTAATACGGTAATTGAATCTAAAAAAGGGAATCCATTAAGTCTTTGTTTAATCTACAGCATTGTTGCACAATCTTTAGACATGCCTGTTTATGGCGTTAACCTACCGAATCATTTCATTTTAGCTTACATTGATGAAAATGGTTCTTCACATTTTCTGACAGATAAGAATGAGTACGGTGTATTGTTTTATGTTAACGCTTTTTCTCGAGGAAGTATTTTTAACACCAAAGACATTACTGAATTCTTGGATAATTTGAATTTACCTCACGAACGAACTTATTTTGAACCTTGCTCCAATTCAGATGTTATCCGTAGAATGATCACCAATCTCATAGCATCCTTTCAGCAAGTTGGAAATAGTGAAAAAGTAAATGAACTTACGATTCTCAGAGATTTGATTCCTTGAGGATTCGTGGTTCGGGTGCCGATAGCCATCGAGATCGGATTTGGGGATTACTATAGTTGAATTGATTCCTTTCGGATGTCATTATTCATTATTTTATCTCCACCTTAATATTGAATCGCTCCAATTCTTTAAATAATTCAGTTGATGGATTCACTTTCATGGTCTTCGATGGCATTTTCACTTCAATTTCATCGAGTGCATCGAAAATCATGAAATTTAAATTGCACTTTCCTTCGTAGGCATTAAAAATTTTAAATAAATCGGTGATCATTATCTGATCCAAATCTTTCGTTGCAACTTTTACATTTACACTACTCGCCTTTGATTCTTTTAAATTTTGAAGTAAGTCAATTGAACTAATATTGAATTCTAATTCTGTTCTTCTCTGCGGCTTTTCAATTCTACCCTTAATAGCAACAAAAGTTCCAGGAACTAGGAAATGTTTGAACTTCAAATAATTCTCCCGCCATAAAAACAATTTGGCAGAATCGGTATAATCTTCTAAAATAAGCGTTCCGAAAGGATCACCATTCTTTGTAATTCGATGTTCTACGTCTCCAACTATTGCAGCAATCAAAACATCCTTGCCTTGATTTTCTTCAAGTGCATTTAACATAGAAATGTTTCCATTGCAAAAAGCATCAACTTCAATTCTAAAATCATCCAGTGGGTGACCAGAAATAAAAATACCTACGACTTCTTTTTCCCGTTTCAACTTATACATGCTACTCCATTCTGTAGCTTTAGGAATTTCTGGTTCAGGCATTTTAGTCCCAGTAGCTTCACCAAACATTGAAACCTGAGAAGAATTTTCACTTTCTTGGTGACTTGCTCCAAAGCGCATAACGTTTTCCAAAAACAATCTACCCGAATTGTCTTCTTGAAAATATTGCGCTCGATGAACTCCTTGAAACGAATCAAATCCTCCTGCAAAAGCCAAACTTTCAAATGCTTTTTTCGTGCAAATTCTCAAATTAACGCGCTTCGAAAAGTCAAAAATGGATTGATATGCTCCATTTTCTTTTCGTTCATTAATGATTGTATCAACTGGCGAACTTCCTAAGCCTTTGATAGCACCTAATCCAAATCGAATGGCACCTTCTTTATTTACGGTAAATTGATAAGTTGATTCGTTCACATCTGGACCAAGAACAGGAATTCCCATACGCTTACATTCCTCCATAAAAAATGACACTTGTTTGATGTCATTCATATTATTTGAAAGAACTGACGCCATGTATTCACCCGGATAGTTTGCTTTCAAAAAGGCCGTTTGATAAGCGATCCAAGCATAACATGTTGAGTGCGATTTATTGAAAGCGTATGATGCAAATGCTTCCCAATCCTTCCAAATTTTCTCTAATTTCGTTACATCATGACCTTTAGCACCACCATTTTCCAGGAAAAGCGGCTTCATTTTATCCAACGTTGGCTTGTCTTTTTTACCCATTGCTTTACGCAAGGTATCTGCTTCACCTTTCGTGAAATCAGCCAATTTTTGCGACAAAAGCATTACTTGCTCTTGGTAAACAGTAATACCGTAAGTTTCTTTTAAGTACTCTTCACAATCATCAACGTCGTAAACAATTATTTCTTCACCATGCTTACGTTTAATAAATGACGGAATATATTCCAATGGACCTGGGCGGTACAGAGCGTTCATCGCAATTAAATCGGCAAAAACTGTTGGCTTCAATTCCCGCATATATTTCTGCATTCCCGCAGATTCATATTGGAAAATCCCTACCGTTTCACCGCGTTGGAACAATTCGTATGTTAATGTATCATCCACCGGAAAATCATCTGGAACTAAATCAATTCCACGATTTTCCTTTACGGTTCTAACTGCATCTTTGATTAAGGTCAACGTTTTTAGACCCAAGAAGTCCATTTTAAGTAATCCAGCAGATTCTGCAACCGAGTTATCATATTGCGTGCAATACATATCCGAATCCTTTGCTGTTGCAACCGGTACGTAATTCGTAATATCAGCTGGTGTGATGATTACTCCACAGGCATGAATTCCCGTATTTCGAACCGATCCTTCCAATTGACGCGCACGATTTACCACTTGAGAAGCTAAATCATGTCCTTGTGAAATAGCTTTTAATTCGCGGGCTTTGGCAATATCTTCTTGGTTATTTTTGAGTTTATCTGCTAATTCTAAATCGTCTAATTTGAATAATTTTCCCAATGAAATATCAGGAACCAATTTGGCAATTCTATCGGCCTCTGGAAGCGGCAAATCCAACACGCGTGCGGTATCTCGAATGGAAGATTTTGCAGCCATCGTGCCATAAGTGATAATTTGGGCCACTTGGTTTGCACCGTATTTCTTGATTACCCAATCAATCACTCTTCCGCGACCTTCATCATCAAAATCGATATCGATATCGGGCATGGAAACACGATCTGGATTTAAGAAGCGCTCAAATAGTAAATCGTATTTTATGGGATCTACATTGGTGATTGCAATACAATATGCAACAGCTGATCCTGCTGCCGATCCACGACCTGGACCAACAGAAACTCCCATATCTCGGGCAGCTTGACAAAAATCTTGCACAATCAAAAAGTAACCAGGATAACCCGTTCGTTCTATTGTTGCCAATTCAAAATCCAAACGCTCTCGAATTTCCTCAGTGATTTCAGTATAACGCTTTGCTGCTCCTTCGTAGGTTAAATGACGCAAGAAATTATTTTCACCGCGTTTCCCTTCATCTTCTTTATCCTTTGCATCTACAAACTCCGATGGGATATCAAATGCTGGAAGCAACACTTCTCGTGCAAGTCCATAATGCTCGCATTTATCAATTATTTCTTGCACATTTTCAATTGCTTCTGGAATATCCAAAAACAATTCTTTCATTTCATCCGACGTTTTGTAATAATATTCATCATTGTCTAAACCATATCGAAATCCTCTCCCTCTCCCTTTTGGAGTGGAAACCAATTCATTTTCTTTCACACAGAGCAATACGTCATGAGCTTCAGAATCAATACGTTCTAAATAATAGGTATTATTTGTTGCCACCACTTTTACTTGGTGCTTATCTGCAAAGCGCAAAAGAACTTCATTCACACGGTCTTCGTTTTCTTGGCCATGGCGCATGAGTTCCAAATAGAAATCATCCTTAAACTGTTCTTTCCACCAAAGCAATGCTTCTTCAGCTTGAGTCTCACCTACGTTCAAAATTAGATTTGGAATCTCACCGTACATATTACCAGATAAGACAATCAGCTCTTCTTTATATTCTTCTATCACCTTTTTATCAACTCGTGGAACATAGTACATTCCTTTAGTATAAGCGATTGATGCTAATTTTATTAAGTTGTGATACCCTTTTTTATTCTTTGCAAGAAGAACTACTTGATAGCCATTATCTTTTTGACTTTTATCTTCTAAGTTTCTGCAGATATTGAATTCACAACCAATAATCGGTGTAATTTCCTTTTTATGAAATTCTGCTCCTTCTTCTTCTGCTAGTATTTTTTCAGCTTTAAGTTCTTTATTGTAACTAGCCACCGCTTTTTCGAAATGAAAAGCAGCCATCATATTTCCTGTATCTGTTAAAGCTACGGCTGACATATTCAATTCAGCCGTTTTTCGCACCAATCCCTTTATATCTATTGTTGATTGAAGAATCGAAAATTGAGTGTGGTTATGTAAATGAGCAAAAGAAACATTTTCAAGTCGCGCTCGATTCGCCTCAAAAGTACCGGTTGACGATGCTTTTTTTGGTTCAGATTCTTGCTTTAAACGATCGCTTTCTTCTTTAAGGTTGAGGTGCTTTAAACCAAATCGACCAATTGGTGTCGGGTTAAATGCTTTGTAGTCCTCAAGGTATTTTTCTTCTTGTTGCAACAGCGTCAAAGAGAATTCACCTCGACGCACTAATTCTAAGAAACACCTTGTTGTTGCTTCCACATCGGCTGTGGCATTATGCGCTTCATCGAACGGTTGAGCAAAAAGAAAAGAATGTAATTCAGTTAAGGTTGGCAATTTAAATCTTCCACCTCTACCTCCTGGTAACTTACACATATTTGCAGTGTGCTCAGTACATGTATCCAAAACAGGCATAGAAGCCATTGGAGAAGCTGAGTTCAAACGGACAAACTCACAGCCGATAACATTTACATCAAATCCTACATTTTGTCCGACAACAAATTTGGCTTTACCCAATGCTTCATTGAAGCGAGCCATAACCTCATCTAATGGATCTCCAAATTTCGCTGCTAATTCCGTTGAAATTCCATGAATTCTTTCAGCATCATAAGGAATATCAAAACCTTCTGGTCGAATGAGGAAATCTTGGTGTTCGAGCAAACGTCCCATTTCATCATGCAGTTGCCATGCAATTTGAATAACGCGCGGCCAATTAGTTGTATCCGTAATTGGTGCGTTCCAGTTGCGAGGCAAACCAGTTGTTTCCGTATCAAATATTATGTACATTAAGCTTGGAAAATTTGAGCTATAAAGATATGAATTTGTCCGTCGTCAAAATCTAAAACTTTTCAACAAGACACAAAAAAGCCGCTCTTACGATTAAGAGCGGCTTACGTATTTTTAAATTGATTTTAATTTTTTATTGGAGCACCTGAAGTGTTAGTTGGCGTTCCAGTTTCTGGTGCTGGACTAACAGTTCCTTTGATATAAATTACTTTTTCTGGAGTATTCACAGCATTTGAAGTAATTGTAACGTTTTTGTTTATTACTCCTGGGCGATTTGTATCATATTTTACTTTGATAGACGCTTTCGCTCCTGGTGCAATTGGTTCTTTCGGCCATTCTGGAACAGTACATCCACAAGATCCTTTTGCATTAGAAATAATCAAAGGAGCATTTCCAGTATTTTTGAATTCAAAAGTACACGTACCATCAGCTCCATACTTTACTGTGCCATAGTCATGTGTCTCTTTTGTAAAATCGATTTTAGCTCCACTTTCTTGAGCCATTGCTTTGTTAGCAGAAGTCAATGCGACAAGCATCAACAATAAAGAAAAGATTACTTTTTTCATAGTTTAGTTTTTTAGTGTTTTAATGATTCAAATTTAAGCGAAGTAATGAAAGTGTTAAATTGTTTAACACATCGTTAACAACATTTTTTTCGCACCTAGAGTTTTGGTTCAACATATACTTTAATCCTCAATTTCTCCGTTTTCTTTTTGGTATTTATTTTCAAATAAATAATTCTATCCTGATAGAAAGATTTTCCTTCGGTATCGAACGTTATTTTAATTACTCCTTGTTTGCCTGGTTGAATGGGTGTTTCAGGCAGAATAAGCTTCGTGCAAGTACAAGCCACTGAGTAGCCATCAAAGATAAGTGGGATTTTACCCGTATTCGTAAAAATAAATTCGTGCTCTAAAACAACACCTTCATTTGCTTTAGGAAACTTGTGTACAGGTTCCTTTAAACTAAATTCCGCCACCTGACCAAAGCCAAGGGCGGAATTCAATGCTAATATTATGATCGCGAATAATAGCCTCATCTTAATTGTTTGCAGGAACGCCAGAGTTGTTTACTGGTGCTGTTCCTTCTGGTGCAGGTAGGACATTTCCTTTGATACGAATTACTTTCGTTGGTTCGTTCACTGCATTTGATGTGATTGTCACACTTTTATTGATAGCACCTGGTCTTTTAGTGTCATACTTCACTTTAATTGAAGCTTTTGCACCTGGAGCAATTGGTTCTTTCGGCCATTCTGGAACTGTACATCCGCATGATCCTTTCGCATTTGAAATAATCAATGGTGCATTTCCAGTGTTTTTAAATTCAAAACTACAAGAACCATCAGCTCCATATTTAATTGTACCATAGTCATGCGTTTCTTTTGTGAAATCAATTTTTGGTCCGTTTTCAATTTGAGCCACTGCTTTGTTGAAAGACATTACCGCCATCAACATCATTACTAAGGTAAATACTGCTTTTTTCATGATTCTTTTTTTAATTCGTTCTAAACAAATGTAAGATAAGATATTTAGTGTACTTTCTTTTTAACAGAACGTTAACAGCGCTTATTTCTTCGCTATTTCATTCATTTTTTTATCAATGAATTGATCAAAATTCAACTGATTGTTTTTCAAACGATCTTTAATTCCTGCTCTTTTATCTTTGTCCATTGACGGATTCTCTTTCAAGAGTAACTCATAGAAATAGCGCACTTTAGAAGAATCTCGAGGCTGCATGAAAATATCATAACTACTTCCTTGACTTTCGAGAATCATTGCACGATTTACATATTTTGGATACTTTTCTAACAATGTGTCTGCGTAGGCAATTGCTTTAATGTGCACATTCATACCGGAGTATGTCATGTGAACTTTATCTAAGCATTCAGCAGCATATGCATCCTCTGGATAATTGTAATAAAATGCTAACAAACGATTAATTAATTCTATACGTGTTAGATTCGGAATCTGTTTAATTTCAGACAAATTGGCTTGTAAACCTTTTAATGAATCTTCCATTTGTTTAATATTCCCTCTCAATTCTTCTTTTGAAGGTTTTGGTGCATCATTTCCATTCTCCTTATCGTTTCCACATGCTGCAAAAATCAATAAAACTATCAATCCAAAAATAATTTTAGCTTTCATACTTTACACATTTTAAAAAATTATCTGCCCTTTTTTAAGGCAGGAAATTTCATTTTATAATCAACCTTGATCTCTCCTTTCGAAATATTCTGCAATCGCTTCGTTAATAAACGTCTTTTCAAAGGTGATAAATGATCGGTGAACAAGATACCATCAATATGGTCGTATTCATGCTGAATGATTCGCGCCTTATACCCATCAAATTTCTCTTCATGAAATTGCCATTTTTCATCATAATAGGAAATATGTACAATTTCTTTTCTAAATACCTCTTCACGAATTTTAGGGATCGACAAACACCCTTCTTGAAAACCCCATTCTTCCCCTTCTTCCTCTTCAATAACCGGATTAATGAAAACTTTTTTAAAACCAAACATTCCTTCCGCTCGCGGATCCGGCTCCTCTTCCTCTTCGTCATCATCATCATCTGCAAATGGACTTCCATCAACGATAAAAAGTCGAATCGCTCTTCCAATTTGAGGTGCCGCTAAACCAACTCCTTGCGCTTTGTACATGGTTTCAAACATGTCATCAATTAACTTAGGAAGTCCGGGATATTCTTTCGAAATCTCTTCTGCTTCCTTCTTTAAAACCGGATCACCGTATGCCAATATGGGTAAAATCATTCTTATTAAATTTTATGCAAAATTAATCCTTTCAAGCGAATCAATGAAAAATGTGTCGAATTATCTAGTTATCTGTGATAAATAACTCTGTAAAATTATTGCTGCGCTCACTTTGTCTATAGTTCCTTTTTCCTGACGTTGTTTTTTCTTCAGACCTCCATCAACCATGGACTGAAATGCCATTTTCGAAGTAAAACGTTCATCAACTGAGACTATTTCAATAGATTCAAATTTCTTTTCTAGTGCTTCTTTTAATAAACGCACATTCTGAGTGATATGGGTATCTGAGCTATCTAAATTCTTAGGTTCACCCAGTACAATGGTAGAAATTCGCTCTTTTGAGACTAATTCAACCAAGCGATTCATTAAATTTTGGGTTTCAACTGTTTCTAAAGGACTTGCAATAACATTTGAAGTATCAGTTATTGCCAATCCCGTGCGCTTGATTCCAAAATCGATTGCGAGTATTCTTCCCATTGCACAAATATAGTTTTAGAAATTGATTTGAAAGCAATCATTATCTTTGTTGAAAATTTTACAAATGAGAGCTATCATTGAAGCGGCATGGGAAAATCGCGAACTATTAAAAGAGAAAGCCACTATTGCAGCAATTGAACATGTTATTGAAGAAATAGACAAAGGAATAATTCGTGTTGCAGAGCCAACTGCATCGGGCGAATGGATTGTCAATGAATGGGTAAAAAAGGCAGTTGTCATGTATTTCCCTATTAGACAAATGGAAACTATTGAAGTTGGTCCCTTTGAGTACCATGATAAAATGGCACTTAAAACCAAGTACAAAGAATTAGGAGTTCGGGTTGTTCCTCCGGCTGTAGCCCGATACGGAGCGTATATAGCACCAGGTGTTATTTTGATGCCTTCCTATGTGAATATTGGAGCTTATGTAGATTCAGGAACAATGGTTGACACATGGGCAACTGTTGGTTCATGCGCTCAAATTGGTAAAAACGTTCATTTAAGTGGTGGAGTTGGAATTGGAGGTGTTTTGGAACCATTGCAAGCAGCACCTGTTATCATTGAAGATAATGCTTTTATAGGGTCAAGGTGTATTGTTGTTGAAGGTGTTCGCGTAGGAACACAAGCTGTTTTAGGTGCAAATGTTGTTTTAACGAAATCGACTAAAATTATTGATGTTACTAACACTGAACCAATAGAAATGAAAGGTTATGTACCGCCAAGAAGTGTTGTAATTCCAGGTTCATATTTAAAATCATTTCCTGCTGGAGATTTTTCAGTACCATGTGCACTCATTATTGGTCAACGCAAAGAATCGACTGATTTAAAAACATCTTTAAACGATGCATTGAGAGAACACAACGTTGCAGTTTAATAAATTATTTTATAACTATTTAAAGCCCTCTGATTTTTTCAAAGGGCTTTTTTATGTCCTGCAAATACCTCCTGTTAAATTCTGGTCATAAAAAATTAACATAATTTATACACTTGTTTTAAACACTTGTTTAAAATTGTTGTTTAAATTTGATGCCAACATTTATGGACATATGAAAAAAGACGCAACAACAGAGGAGAAAATAAAAGCTGCAGCCAAAGAAGTATTTCTGGCAAAGGGCTTTGCGGGTTGTTCTTCGAGAGAAATTGCGAAAGCCGCAGGAGAAAATGTTGCTTTAGTAAATTATTACTTTCGATCTAAGGGACAATTGTTTGAATTAATATTCAAAGCTGCTATGGAAGACTTTATGCTTTCAATGTTTCAAGTATTTAGTTCTGATCAATCATTAGAGCAAAAAATGCGCATTTTCATTGAACGAGAATTTGAGTTTTTAACAATCCATCCAGAATTACCCAGTTTTATCATCAATGAAATGAATCGAGAAGAAGGATGTGCAGCAGGTGAACATACCATTCATTTTGAAAAAATCGCTGAAACTGGCATTTTCAACGAATGTGCTTTGGCTCAACAGCAAGGAATCATGCGAGACATCAATCTAGTCAATATTACATTACTAGTCATGTCAAATTGTCAATATCCCGTAATGGCAAGAAGTTTATTAAAAAATATACATCACATAAGTGATGACGAATATACTGCTCATTTAAAAATCCATCAAGAACACGTGACTGAAATGTTAGTCAACTATTTATTTCCAAAAAACAATTCTACAAAATGAAACTAATGAAAATTCAACTCCTCGTAATTGCTGTTTTTACTTCTGTCCTAAGCGCATCGGCACAAGGATTAGACTTAGAAACGTGCCTTAGAATGGCAGACACAGCAAACTTAACTATTCGAAATTCACAACTTGATGTGACTATCAATGATCGCGAACGAAGTGCTTATATGTCCGCAAGATTACCGCATTTGGCATTTTCGGGTGATTATAAGTACAATGCTATCATTCCTGGTCAAGTAGTCCCTGCAGCATTTTTTGGTGGACCTCCAGGAACATTTTCAACCGTACAATTTGGTGTTCCTTACAACTTTAGTAATACCATTCAGTTGACGCAGGTACTTTATAATCCACAAGTTAATTATGGTTTAACTGCACTAAAAATTAATGCTGAAATAGTTGACATACAGCGAAGAATGACCGAGCAGGATGTGAAGCAACAAGTCGCTAGTACCTTTTTTAATTTGCAAGCCATCAATAAACAACTTGCCTTTGTAAACGGCAATCTTGAGAATATGTCTAAGCTAATCAAAAACATGCAAGCTATAGTTGATCAAGACTTGATGATCCAAACAGAGGTTGACAAACTAGAGATTAATCGATTGACTTTAGTAAATACCAAAGAATCTTTACTTGCTTCAAAAAATCAATTAGAAACGTATTTAAAAATACTTATCGGTTTAAATGTGACTGATCCAATTAGTTTGGCTTCTGATGGTTTGGTTGAGAAATCAATTCTTGTTGATAATTCGACAATTGTTTACACTGAAATAGAGCTTCTTTCTGCAAAAGAAAAAATGAATAAAGAGGAGCGAAAAGGGACATCAATGGCTTATTTACCCAATCTATCTTTTTATGCCAGCTACAACTACAATTACAATATGAATCCCGAAGATGATTTCCGCGTGGGAATTGAAGGTGCGTTTATAGGTTTACGTTTAGATTGGACTTTGTTTGATGGATTAGAAAAGTTTCACAAGCAAAAAGCGAATGCTTTAAATGCAGAAAAAATAGAAAATCAACAACTGTTGGCCCTGCAACAATTGGACATGAAAGCGGCGAATGCTAAACGTCAAATTGCAGTTCAGGCGAATGCATTAACAGTTTCAAAAGAACAATTAAGACTTTCCGAAAGAGTTTACAATCAAGCAAAATCTAAATTCGAACAAGGCACATTTTCCTCAAACGATTTAATAGATGCAGATAATGGACTTCAGCAAGCTCAAACGAATGTTGTTGCCTCATACATTCAATTGCGTCAAGCGGAATTGGAATATTTGAGGTCAATTGGAAGTATTAAATAATAAAAGCAACAAAGAATAATTAAGCATAAAAACTCAGAAAATGAACAAACGAATAATTACAATAGCAGGTGTAGCCGTTTTATTGGTAGCACTAACCGTAATGAAACTACTTTCAAATAAAAATTTAGCGGCAAAGAAAATATACGTACATGATGTTGAAGCGTCAATATTAGTTGAAGGAACCTCTCCTAACGTTCACACATTTGAAAGTTCTTATACCTTTTTAGGGACTTTTGAAGCATTCAGACAAAATACCATCAGTTCAGATGCGCAGGGAAAACTAATTAAATTAACTATTGAGGAAGGTGACCGAGTTTCGAAGGGTCAACTTATAGCTAAAATTGATGATGAAATGTTGAGATTACAGTTAGACAATGCTGAAGTTTCAATTGAAGGCCAGAAGAATGATGATGCACGCTATTCAAATTTAGTAAAAGACAATGCGGTTTCTGGCGTTCAAGCTGAAAAAACAAAATTAGGTTTGCGCTCAGCCGAAATACAAAAGAAACAACTTGAAAAACAATTGCGCAGCACTAGTATAACTGCACCATTTTCAGGAGTCGTTACTAAGAAAATGGTTGATTTAGGGTCATTTATTGGAAATGGTACTCCAATAATTGAATTAACGGATATTTCTTCCTTAAAATTGACCATAAGTGTCCCTGAACGAGATATCTTAAAATTCAAACTTGGTCAGTCTGTTGAATTGAATGCAGACATCTATGGAACCAGAAAGTTTAGAGGTAAAGTATCTAATATTAGTGTACAAGCAGACAGATCTCATAATTTCAAGGTTCAAATAAGCGTTCCTAATCAACAACAAGAATTGATGGCTGGAATGTATGGTTCAGCCTCTCTTACAAATGACAAAAGTATTACTGTCTTAGCCATTCCACGAAAGGCACTTGTTGGTTCTTCAAAAAATCCACAGGTCTATGTAATAAAAAATGGAAAAGCGATTTTAACTTCTATCAACACAGGCACATCTGACGGTGAATTTATTGAAGTTATTAGTGGTTTGTCAAAAAATGATTTAATCGTGATTAAAGGTCAGGTTAATTTGCAAAACAACTCAAACGTTAAAACGAAATAACATTATACTGACATGACATTAACAGAATTATCAATAAAACGACCTTCCTTTATTATAGTAATTTTCTCCATACTTATTGGTGGAGGATTGATTAGTTACAATCAATTAAGTTATGAATTACTTCCTGATTTTTCTCCTCCCATACTAACGGTAACCACTACTTATCCTGGAGCATCACCTGCTACAGTTGAAAGCCAAGTTACGAAACCACTAGAAGATGCATTAAGTGGATTGGAAAATATAGTTGAAGTGACAGCTTTCTCTTTAGATAATGCTTCAGTAGTATTGCTTGAATTCAAAGCATCCGTAAATATTGACAAATCTTTAGAAGATGCACAGCGTAAAGTGAACAACGTTTTAAATAAATTGCCCGAAGGGGCTCAAACGCCAATAATTGCCAAAATTGAACCAAATGCTTCACCTGTTTTACAAGTAAGTGCTGTTGCAAAAAACATGGATGATCGCGATTTCATGGAATTAATGGATGACCAAATTCTACCTCAAATTAAACAAACAAAAGGGGTAGCTGAAGTTATAGTAATTGGAGGTGAAAAACGCGAATTCAGAGTCAATGTAGATAAAGACAAAATGAAAATGTTTGGTTTATCTCTGAGCTCCATTAATCAAGCTATTGCTAGTTCAAATGTTGATTTTCCAACTGGAAAACTGAAGAGTAAGCAAGAACAAATGACCGTACGATTAGCAGGAAAGTTCAAGACAGTAGAAGATCTTCAAAATTTAATCATTTCTTCGAACGGTACTTCGACAGTAAAACTAGCTGATGTCGCTGATGTTGAAGACGGTTTTGAAGACCAAGTGACAGTTTCTAGATATAATGGTGCAAATGGAATAGGTTTAAGAATCACCAAACAAAGTGACGCGAATGCCGTAAACATGGCAAAAGCAACAAAAATAAAATTCACGGAAATAGAGAAAAAATATAGTAAAGAAGGAATAAAATTTACCATTGCTACTGATACATCTGTTCCAACAACAGAATCAGTAAATGCCGTATTGCACGATTTGGAATTGGCGATCCTTTTAGTTGCTGCAGTAATGCTCCTTTTTCTTCACAGTTTAAGAAATGCTTTCATCGTCCTAATTGCTATTCCAGCTTCGTTGATATCAACTTTCATTGCGATGTTTTTATTAGGCTACACCTTGAATTTGATGACATTATTAGCCATGTCTCTTGTGATTGGAATTTTAGTGGATGATTCAATTGTTGTCTTGGAAAACATCTATCGTCACTTACAAATGGGTAAAAACAGACGACAAGCTGCACTCGATGGTAGAAATGAAATTGGATTTACCGCTCTTGCAATTACCTTAGTGGATGTTGTGGTTTTCTCACCAGTTATGTTTATCGAGGGAACCATTTCTGATATCTTAAGACAATTCTCAGCGGTCGTCGTCGTCTCCACATTGATGTCCTTGTTTGTCTGTTTCACTTTAACTCCTTGGTTGGCATCTCGTTTTGCCAAAGAGGTAAAATTGAATCCAAAAAATCCTCTACAAGCCATTTTAATCTGGTTCGAAAAACGCGTATCAATTTTCACAGATCAATATGTAAAATTGGTTGCTTGGACCTTAAAACATAAAATGATTACAGGTCTAGCCGTTTTGGGGATTTTTGTTGCGAGTATGTCTACAATGGGACTAGGCATCGTTGGTCAGGAGTTCGTAGCTCAAGGAGATCAAGGGAAATTCATGATCAAACTGAAATATGATAAGAGTACCACTTTTGAAGAGAATAATGCGACTACTTTAAAAATTGAACAGATGATTTTGGCTCAAAAAGATATGGTAGATATTGTTTTTGCCAATGTTGGTGGACCAAGTTCGGGTATGGGAGCGGCTTCTTTCGGATCAGAAAACAAATCTGAATTAACGGTAAAACTGAAAGAAGGGAAACAAAAAGAAATTCCGACAATTCAATACATGAATGCGATTCGCAATAAAATAGAGGCAAAATATCCTGGCATTGAAGTGAAAGCCTTGAACATTGGTATGATTGAATCGGAAGAAGCACCAATTGAAATTTTCTTATCATCTGAAAATGATGAATTATTGATGAAGGAAGCACGCCGTTTGAAAGAAGCGATGCTTAGAATGAAGGGAACAAAAGACCCAACTATTTCTACTGATGATTTAACTCCAGAGGTTCGAATAGAATTGGACAGAGAAAAGATGGGACAATTAGGTATCCCAATTGCCATTGTTGGTTTACAACTGCAAAATGCATTAACGGGTAACGATGATTCGCAATTTGATGATAAGGGTCAAGAATACGACATTCGTGTGATGGTCGATAAATTTGATCGTAAAAATATCGATGACTTAAAGAGTATGACTTTCAACACAAATGAAGGAAGACAAGTTCGTTTGAGTGAATTTGGCACTGTAACAATTGAAAATAGTCAAGGCTCTCTAGAACGAAAAAATCGTATTCCAAACACAACAATTCGTGCGTATGTGTTAGGTACAGGTGCTGGAAATATTGCAAATGAAATAGTGGATTACTTGGAGGAGAATCCTTTAGATGAAAATGTACGAATGTTATGGGGAGGTGAAGTTAAGCGTCAAAATGAATCAATGGGAGCGTTGGGAATGGCCATGGGAATTGGATTAATCTTGGTTTACTTGATTATGGTTGCCCTTTATGACAACTTTGTTTATCCTTTTGTTGTATTATTCTCTATACTTGTTGCATTGGTTGGAGCTGTTTTAGCGCTGAACTTAACATCCTCTAGTATAGGAATCTTTACCATGTTGGGAATGCTAATGTTATTAGGACTCGTTGCCAAAAACGCCATCTTAATTGTCGATTTTACCAATCATTTAAAAACGGAAGGAAAATCGACTTACAATGCTCTATTAGAATCAGTAAGAGAGCGTATGCGCCCAATCTTAATGACAACGATTGCCATGGTTATTGGTATGATTCCAATTGCAACAGCATCAGGTTCTGGAGCAGAATGGAAAAATGGTTTGGCTTGGGTATTAATTGGAGGTTTAACAAGTTCTATGTTTCTTACGATTATTGTTGTACCGATGATGTATTACATTGTTGATCGGATTCAAGCAAAACTATCGAGAAAGAAAGCGAAAGAATTACATTTCGAAGAAGATCCAATTTAATTCTTGAATTATATACACCTGAGATACGATTCTAATTTGAAATTTAGAATCGCAACTCAGGTTCGTTCAAAAGAAAAATCCTTAACTTCGCCCACAACATTTTTATTGTTAGAGATATGAATTACGACCTTATAGTTATTGGAAGTGGACCAGGCGGATATGTTACAGCTATTCGTGCTTCACAACTTGGATTGAAAACAGCCATTGTTGAACGTGAATCCTTAGGTGGAATTTGCTTAAACTGGGGATGTATTCCAACCAAAGCATTATTAAAAAGCGCGAACGTTTTTGAATATTTAACACACGCAAGTGATTACGGGATTTCAGTAAAAGAAGCGAAAGTTGATTTTTCTGCGATGGTAGATAGAAGTCGTGGTATTGCTAATGGAATGAGCAACGGTATTCAATTCTTAATGAAAAAGAATAAAATCGATGTATTGAAAGGTACAGGTGTAGTAAAAGCTGGTAAAAAAGTCGTTGTTACTGCCGAAGATGGAACTTCAACTGAATACACAGCAGATAAAGGAGTTATTATCGCTACTGGTGCACGTTCTCGTGAATTGCCAAACTTACCGCAAGATGGTGAGAAAATTATTGGATACCGTAAGGCAATGACCTTAAAAACGCAACCGAAGAAAATGGTTGTTGTTGGTTCAGGTGCAATTGGTGTTGAGTTCGCTTATTTCTACAATGCAATTGGTACAGAAGTAACAGTAGTTGAATATTTACCGAATATTGTTCCGATTGAAGACGAAGAAGTATCTAAGCAATTAGAGAAATCTTTCAAGAAAATGGGAATCAATGTAATGACAGGTTCATCGGTTGAATCAGTTGACACTAAAGGTAAAGGTTGTGTTGTAACAGTTAAAACGGCTAAAGGAGAAGAGAAAATCGAATGTGATGTTGTTCTTTCTGCTGTTGGTATTACTGCAAACATTGAGAACTTAGGTTTAGAAGAACTTGGTATTATTGTAGACAAGGGAAGAATCATAGTGAATGATTTCTACCAAACAAATATCCCTGGATTTTACGCAATTGGTGATGTTATTCCAACTGCTGCATTGGCGCATGTTGCTTCTGCAGAAGGAATTATTTGTGTAGAAAAAATTGCTGGTCACAACCCAGAACCTTTGGACTACGGAAATATCCCAGGATGTACGTATTGCTCACCAGAGGTTGCATCTGTTGGTATGACAGAAAAGCAAGCGAAAGAAGCAGGAAAAGATATCAAAATTGGTAAATTCCCGTTCTCTGCATCAGGTAAAGCAAGTGCTGCTGGAGCAAAAGATGGTTTTGTGAAATTGATTTTTGATGCGAAATACGGCGAGTTATTGGGTGCACACATGATTGGTGCGAACGTAACTGAAATGATTGCAGAAATCGTTTCTATCCGTAAATTAGAGACAACAGGTCACGATATAATCAAAACAATTCATCCTCACCCAACAATGTCAGAGGCAATCATGGAAGCTGCTGCCGCTGCTTATGGTGAAGTGATTCACTTGTAATTTGAGATTTAATAGACACAAAAAAAACCTCGTGAGCACGAGGTTTTTTTGTGTATTAATGTTTAGTATTACCTACCAATTCCAATTTTAACTCCCATAGTTGCAGAAAAGCGCACGCCACTGTAACTGTATTTATCCCAAGAATAATCGTACTCTCCAGTTGTTCCGTTGTATAAATACTGGACTTGCGCTGTTTTATGTACTTCTTGACAAAGCCCAAGACCTGCGAAAAAATCCATTGAAAAGTGATCTGAATACCAACGTTGAACACCAACATTAAATGTGAACATTGCTTGTCCTTCACTTCCTTTTGTATCACCTAATAAACCAGAATAATCAGAAAGCCCAAAGTTGTATAAGCGATATTTAATTACGGGCGAAACGTAAAAACCATTCAGTACTTTCATTCCATCCATTGGATAAAAACGATAAGCAACTGAACCAAAGTAACCCATAGCTGTTTCTCTTTGAGCACCTGGACTGCCCCATGGACCGTTATAATGATTTTCATTGACCGAAAATCCAACTTCAGAAACTGTCGGTCCTAATTCAATTTCGAAACTTGACATTTCATCAATTACTTTTTCAAATCCCAGGTTTATTTCTCCAAGGAGCATTTGAATTGGAGAGAATTTCATTACATAATTATTATCGACGATTTTGTGATCTTTCGGTTCTTTCCTTGATCTACCTTTCTCAACTATTACGATGCGCTCTTCTTGCGAATACGCCAAGACTGGAATTAATGCGATTACCAAAACAATTATTTTCTTTAACATAGTTTCTTTTTTTTTAAATGTAACGTATCAATTAATGCAAATGTTGGGTTTTTATTGTACTTCTATCACATCTTTTGTGTTAAATCTTCTTTTTTCGATGTCAAAATCAATTCTTCCTAGGTGAATTCCACCCCAACCAACTTGATTGACCAAAACAATTTGACCTACATAATTTATTACTTCAGTTGGTTTCTCCAAAAAAGTATGGGTGTGACCTCCAATGATCAAATGTATATTTTTCGAAGCAGCAGCCAATTTCAAATCAGAAATCTTATCGTTTTCATATTGATACCCCAAGTGGGAAAGACAAATAATTAAATCACATCCTTTCTTTTTTAACTCAAGGGAAACTCTATTGGCATTTTCAATTGGATCTAAATAAACAGTGGCACCAAATTTATCATCAGGAACTAAGCCTTTCAACGCTACCCCAATTCCGAAAATCCCTACTTTCAATCCACCAATTTCTTTTATAATTGATTCTTGCGTTTGATCTTTTAAAATTGTTGCTGAAAAATCATAATTGGCGCATAAAAAAGGAAAATTGGCAAATTCCTTCGCTTTTAAAAAGCCATCCATTCCGCCATCAAAATCGTGGTTCCCCATAGTTGCAGCATCATATCCTATTTTAGACATGGCTTTCATTTCCAATACTCCACCGAACATATTGAAATAAGGTGTTCCTTGAAAAATATCACCGGCGTCGAGAAGCAATACATTTTCCTCTTCCGATCTAATTTGTTGAATGAGGTTAAAGCGATTCACTACGCCTCCTTTCCCTGGGAATTTTGAGTGATTTGCTGGAAAAGGCTCTATTGTTGAGTGGGTATCATTCGTATGTAAGATAGTAATTCGCTTGATCTTTTTCGTTTTATCATTGGAAGTTTGAGCCATTAAAGAAGGTGCAATTATAGTGACTCCAGTCAGTAAAATACCTTTTTGAACAAAATTCCTTCTTTTCATGCGTGAATAATTTGTCGTGTTGTTTCTATCTTAAAAATTCATTCGATTCTTGATCACACTAATCAATGTTCCTTGAGATTTCGCTTCTTCTAATAGAGCATCTCTCAATAATCGTTGCGGATACATCACCTCTACCCTCTTTTCAAAAAAGCGCATGTTATCTCCACCATTCATCAAATAATCAGAAGTGATCACCCAGAAGTGAGTCGATTCTTTACGTATGCCATTTATTTCTAAGTGCTTCGCATTCATTTCAGCATTTGAAATTGGTTCTCCTCCTTTTAAAAACAAGTATTCTTCAATATCTTTGAGCGCATCGATTGGTAATTTTACCCAAACAATTTCGTTGTCAAAAGGCATCAATTTATAGATGTCGCTTTTGGTGATTTCGCCTTTGTTTAAGGTAGATCTAATCCCTCCCGTATTCAACAAACAAAATGTTGGTTCACTCAGTCGCACATTACGTGTTTGGTTAACGAAAATGGCATCTGCCACCCAATTATTCAAATTACCAGATGGTTTTCTTACATTAAAGAAATTTGTATCAGCCAAAGCTAATACTTCACTCATTTCATTCTGCACTGAATCCTTGTATGGCTGAACCAACGAATCCAATGTGTTGGGAGCTGCATCGATTGTAACAATATCAATTCGCTCGCTGTTTACACGATAGGTATTAACAGAAGAGCAGGCCGCTAAGCCTGCTCCTGTAAGTAATATATAAACGAAAAATCGAAACATTTTTTATTCGATAATCAACTTTCGAGTTGCTTCTCCGTATGGAGTTGAAACTTTAATTTGATAAACCCCTTTTGAATAGTCACTAACATTCAAAATTAATACATCTTGGTTAGTAGTAGAATTTTGTGCGACAACTTTACCATTCATATCCATTAATTCAAAACCAGAAATAACTGATCCGTTTACTTGGATGTAAATTTTATCATTTGAAGGAATTGGAAAAACTGAAAGGTTTGCATCTAATTTTTCTTCAAGTGAACTAGCACAAGCATTATACGAATTGTCATCGACATTAATGTTACAAGCGAAATCTACTGAATCGATAAAAGGATTTCTGTTACCTTGATTACTATAAATATACTCATGACGAGCTATTTCATAATTATCTGGTAAGTCAGCATAATGCCAGTCCAACAATGTTTGCGCATTTTGTACTGTCGCATTAATATTTCCATTTAACGGGAAATTATAACAAACAGCCATATACATGATTGCACGTGCAGCATTTCCTTTATGAGAAGCTCTTGGCTCATATACTAATTGACTTCCATTATATCCAACTGAACCTTCCAAATAAGTAAAGACAACCGATCCTGTAATTTCATCTAAAGGTAAATTACTTCTTGGTGAATTTGCTTGTTGCAAGTTTGTAGGAAACAAGTGGTGTTGATCTGTATATTCTGGTTCCTCTGGACTATCTGCTGGATAAGTGGGCATCCAAGAATGGGCATAAGTATGTTCTCTACTATATCCAGTTGGTGTCCAGTCGAAAGGATCATTGAATATTTTTCTTTCACCTGAATATGAACAAATCACAAATGATTGACCATTTGTAGTATCACGCACTTCAAATTCATTCATCATTGTTTGCTTATACAAGAAGTACGTCAATTGCGTATGCGGATTGATTAAGTTTCTTAAATCAGTTACTAGAGTAGCTGAGGCAGAAGAGATTCCATTGTAATAGTTTCCAATATTCTCACCTAAACTTGTTGTGTTACCAGCTGCAGGTGCAGTAGTTTGGTAATTTTCAAAACCACCTTGTCCATTGAAAGTATACACTTTAAAATAATAGTTTTGATTAGCGATGATTCCACGAGGTGTAAAACCAGTTCCTGAACCAACATAAGCAACACGTGCATCACCAAGTACATCACCTCTCATATAAGATGATCCATCTACTGGAGCACCTGTTATCGCACTTCCATTTTTCCATAACACAAGATACTTCGTTCCTCCAACACCCGCAGTGTATTGACCAGAAACCGTATAAGCTTCAATCACAGGAAACGTTAATCCAGTTGGATTCGAAGTCGGCTCAGTTGCTAAGTTATTAGTACCAACTCCTTCTAAATTAATTATGAATGGATTTTCGTCAGCATCATTATTTCCAATTGAAATACTTGCAAAACGTGAACCTGTTCCAGCCGGAGCAAACGTAATTGTGTAAGGATTTGAACCACCACCTGCAACAGTTGAAGTGTTAATAGTAGTCGAAAAGTCAGCCATGTTTACACCAGAGAAACTAGAACCAGTGATTGACAAACTATTCGTTCCAAGATTTTGGATTGTCACATTTAACACTGATGCTCCTCCGATAAATAGAGAGGCATTATTTAAAACATTATTTCCATTTACAAGAACATTAATTTCTTTATCTGGAGCTACATAAGGAATAATATCATTTAAAGCTCTAGGCACAATTTGATAATTGGCATTGAACTGTCCTAACAAGCCTGTTATTGTTACAGGTCCAGTTGGAATAGCCGTACCATCAATATTCGTTGAACCATTCACACGAACATCAAAAGTGTTTGTACCATCTGTAACTTGAACAGTGGCATTACCCGTTGCAAAATTTCCGGTTTGAACAAACGTAACATTTTGCATTTGAATCAATTTAGATTCATGTATTTCTGCCGCTGATAAAATTGGTAATTGTAGAGGTGTTGGCACAACTGCTGCTGCGCCATGATTTATAAATGAATTAACTGGAGAAATTTCTAACAAACCACTAAAATCGAGTAATGTTCCAGTAACCGTAATTGAATCGTAACGTTGAACGCCACTTAGTGTTGCACTGAAAGCAGCAAGTCCACCAGTACCATCTTGCAAATAGCGAATATTTCCAAGTTCAGACCCATTGGTAACAACACCTCTAATGGTTACTGTTTGTCCAATACCCATCGCACGAGCATCTGCAATTGTTGCTTGGGCTTGAGAATATAAACCTGAAACCAAACCAAGTGTTAATAATAGAATTCTTTTCATCTTTATTTATTTATCAATTAAAATTCAAAACCTACAGATACATTAAAGGTTGTACCCTGACCAAAAAAGACCGTTGCAGAATTGGCATCAAATCCTTCCGAACCATCTTGATGACCATTGTTTCTTGCATCTGAAATATATAACGAGTTAAGCGCATTGAAAACGTTTCCTTTAAAATTCAAGGCACTCTTCTCAAATCTAACTCTATAACCTGCATGGATTGACATTAAACCATAAGAAGGAATTTTCCAAGATTCTCTTCCACCATTTGCGCCTTGCAAACTAAAAGGGTCAAATGAACTGAAATAACGATCAAAGAAAGTGTATTTAATTTTAACATAACCATTACGAATGAATGACCAACGCACACTACCCGCATAGGTTGATTGCGCAGCATCTCCCACATGAACACCTTTCGCATCAAATGTAAACTTAGTCCCCAAAACATCAATTGTTTCAGATGATTGCCACGTCCAATTTCCAATTGATACCATTCCTTCAAGAACAAGTGATTTATGAATATTCCAAGCCGCATCCACTTCTACTCCCATATGCAAAGCATCCATACCATTGATGTTTGCTCTAACAAATTCAGTTGGATCAAGTGGATTTGGCACATTCACACCAAAAGGAAACGGTTTGTTTTTCCAATAAGTAAAATATCCATTTCCATTCACACTTAATTTCTTTGAACGGAAGCCGTAACCTATTTCGGTTGCGTATATTACTTCATTCAAAATTTCTACAAACAAGGCGTTCGTATTGTTGTCAAGGACATTACTGAATTGTGGTGTTCGCGACAAGTAACCAAGATTCATGAAAATATTTGAACGTTCTGTTATATTGAAATTGGCTCCAGATTTCAAGGTGAAACCACCTAAAAATTTCCAATCCGTTTGATTGTATATTAATTCTTTTGAATCAGTCGTATATGTTTTTCCATTATAAGTTACTGTATCGTCATATCCAACATAGATAATAGAATCACCATCATGTAGCTCTTTCTTTCTGAAATAATCAACACCTTTATATCCATTTACAACCGTAGATACATTAAAGAATGTAGACCAACGACCATAGGAATATTCTGCTTGACCAAATGCGCCCATCCATTGCATCATTCCATCACGATCATTTTGATAAGGCAAATCAGCTCGAGCAATTCTGTCTCCTACTACTTTCATTGGACTTGCCGCATTTTGATCCGAGTCATTTACGAAGTAATCACCTCCCAATAAATCAGTAATTACGGTATAATGTTGCCCTTTGTAATACCTGTAATCTAAACCACCAGATATTTTCCATTTTGAGTTCAGTTTATAATCAAACTGTGAAATTCCACCAATCCAAAAGTGATTATTCACTGAAGAGGCCAATACTTGAGATGATTTTCTTTTGATGGAATCATATGCATAATCAACTGTTGAATACGTATTTCCAAAAAGTGTTTTGTACTTATTATTGTAAATGATTTGATCCCAATCTACCAATCCATCTTCATCATATAATATTGTTGAAGAAGAGTTGTAATATTTTTCACCTCCACCGCGACCGATTGAGACATATGCCATGTTTGACCAAGAAAATTTCTCGTTTACTTTCCAAAAATCTTTTAAGGTGATTTGTGGTTTATGGTAATAATTTCTTCGCTCATTCAATACCGATTTTTCACCAGTAATTGAATCTGTTGCATATCCCCAGTGTTGATTGAAGCGAGTTCCTTTATTTCTAATAGCATCCAATTGACTTGCCGAAATACCATTATTAAGTGCGTAAGTCGAATCCCAATATTCGATTGGTTGATTAAACGTGCGTTGTCCGTGTTGTTGGGGTGCACCAAATCCACTTAAGGAGAATACATGATTCTTGATTTTTTTCTGAACTTTCAAATAGTAAAATCCGCCTTGTGTATTCAATCCATCTACCCATCCATTACCTTGTTTGTATGAACCTGAAAAAAGAACACCCCATCCATTTTTCAAGGTTCCTGACTTGTATGAGAAAGAAGTTCTTAAAAAGTTTCCAGTACCATATTCTTGTTCAACGCTCATCTCACGTGCACCTGAAGTATTATCGGTTATAATATTCATTGTACCACCAACAGACGGCATTGCCAACTTAGTAGCGCCCAACCCACGTTGTATTTGAATTTGTTGTGTAATCGCATCTAAACCAAACCAGTTTGACCAATATACCCAACCATTCTCCATATCATTCACCGGCACACCATCGATCATGACACCAACGTTGCGTTGATCAAATCCACGAATAGTTATTCTAGCATCACCATCTCCTCCTCCTTGCTGCGTTGCATGAACACCCGGTTTAGAATTTAAAATCATTGGTAGATCTTGTGAACCTAATTCTTCGTCCAATTCTTTTTTACCAAGTGTAGTAACAGCAACCGGTGTTTTTCTGTCCTGAGCAATATTTCCAATTACTTTCACCTCATCCAATTCCTGACTTCCGCCAAGAATGATGTCATAGCTAAAAGTTGGCTGATCGATTGTCATCTGCATGCGCAAAGTGTCAAAAGAAAGCATTGCAACCGTCAAGGTATACGTTCCGTAAGGTACTTTTTCGAATTTATAATTACCATCAAAATCAGAAATCGTTCTTAAACTTGGATTGAGTGAAACTTTAGCACCAACAACAGCTTGTTTCGTTACATTGTCAACCACCTTACCAGAAAGACGTCCTTCTTGGGCAAACGTGGAACCAACAAATCCAGCAATAAATAATAAAAACAAATACTTCATACCTTTCATTCTGCATAAAAAGAGGCCGAATGGCAATTCGACCTCTCTATTTATATATTGTTTTCTTACTTAATGACAACTCGTTTAGCTTGGGTCATACCATCTTTGCTTGTCAGCTTAACAAAATAAACTCCTTTGTTATTTTCCAAATCAATACTTAACAATGTTTTTGAAGCGTTTTTCAATTCAATAACACGCTGACCAAGTGCATTGTAAACCTCAACTAACACGATTTCTTCAGTATTCTTAATGTAAACAATACCATTAGAAGGATTTGGATAGATTTTAATCTCTTCTTTATTTGCAACAGTTGAAATTGATAAAGGAGCACAATTACATGAGTGAACACCTAATGAATTCCAGTTACCATCCAAAATTGGATTTCCACCGCCACCAAAAACAGTATCCCCATTCATATCCAAACGAACGATAACAGGTGGAATTGAATCATATTCTGCCATAGCATTAAAGAAAGAGATCAATGGATTCGTTACTCCTTTTAGAACTGAAGGTTTTCTCAATAATGAATGATCTTCACTAACAATAGTACCTGCACCAGTGTATGGAAAAGCAGTTGACCAACCTATTCCAGGGTCTTCACCAATTTTACCAAAAATATCTACCGCAATCGCAGCTGGAATGTTACTTGTTGTTCCTTTCGCAAGGACTACTGCATCATTTCCATTCCAATAAAATGCATTAGAAGTTAAATAAACAGGACAGTAAAACCCATCAGCCTTTACTTCCAATGAATCCCAAATTGGCGCTTCTTGACCTGCTCCTAGTGGATCTCTTTTATCCAAAACAGCAACATAAGTGCTGTAAGGAGCAATTGTTCCTGTTAATTGAATCGCATTGGCAGCTGTTGCGCTTGTTGCACCGTTTGAATAACGCGCAACAAAATATTGACTTAAGTTGATTGGATTAGCTGTTGGATTGTAAATCTCCAATGCTTTATTGTTTGACCATCCTTCAACATATTCAGAAATAAATAACTCAGAACAATCTTGGGCAAAACCAAAACCTGTAAATAGAGTAGCAATAAAAAGTAGACCTTTTTTCATACGTTTAAAAATTAAGAAATTGAAATTGATAAGATACAATAGATACTTTACGAAATGAGAAGAAAATAGAAATATTTTTCCATAATTTGATTAATTTCATAGCGACTACATTGCAGTAAATACAGTCACTTACGAATAATTGAATCATTTTATTTATCCATTCCACGAGTTGATGATTCTTTATGGTTTCAGTCTAAGAAAACTTAGCATCAAGGGTTACATAAAGAAACGTTGGACAAATGTAAGGCATATTTTCTTTCACTTCTTTATGAAATTGTTAACATTAGAAAAAGGTTTTTCACCATTTCGAAATAAAACGTGTAAACTATTCCTATTTTTATGGCTTAAATGAATTTAATCGTATGAAAAATTATTTATTATTTGTTAGTATTTCTCTTTTATCGTTCGTTTCCATTTCTCAGCAATTAAGTGTTGAAAGTATCTGGAAAAAATATGAATTTGGCAGTCAAGGTGTTGATGGATTTAAATCAATGAAGGATGGTTTGCATTTCACAAAACTTTCTGAAATTGATGGAAAAGCTGCTATTACAAAACATAAAATCACAGATTCTGAAGGGAAAGGTGACGTATTGGTTACTACTGCTCAATTAACGTATGAAAATAAAATTATTGAAGTAAATGATTATGAATTCAATGAGGATGAATCCAAATTACTCATTACTACAAATACAAAAAGCATCTATCGAAGAAGTTATACTGCAAATTATTTTCTTTTGGATTTAGTTTCCAAGAAACTTGAACTTTTGGATGCAAAACATTCACCGCAGACACTAGCTGAATATTCCCCAGATGGCACAAAAGTTTCCTATATCTATAAAAACAACATTTATGTGAAGGACATTAAAACAAGTAAAATTCGCAAATTGACATTAGATGGCAAATCAAACAAGGTGATTAACGGAACTACTGATTGGGTTTATGAAGAGGAATTTGGAATTACAAAAGCCTATGACTGGTCGCCAGACAGTAAAAAAATTGCCTTTTTGCGTTTTAATGAAAAAGAAGTAAAAGAATTTTCCTTAACGTATTATAAGAATGAACTTTACCCAGAAAATTACACCTTCAAATATCCAAAGGCAGGAGAAGCAAATTCGGTCGTTACCGCTCATTTACTCGATATTAAATCAGGAAAAGTTAGTAGTATCAATTTGGGTGAATATGAATATATACCAAGAATACAATGGTCAAATACGGAGAACAAACTAATTCTATTAACACTTAATCGTCATCAAAATAATTTAAAATACCATTTAGTTGATGCAACAGGTAAAAAAGCAAATAGCAGAATCTTTTTCGAGGAAAAATCTTCAACGTATGTTGAGATAGACAACAATTTAATTATTCTAAAAGATGGTAAATCAATTTTACGGACAAGCGAAGCAGATGGATTTAACCATATATACAGCATCAATTTTGAAGGCAAGTCTACACAGGTTACCAAAGGAAATTGGGATGTAATTGAATTGTATGGAATTGATAATGCGAATCAGTTTCTTTATTATTCCTCCGCTGAAAATTCGGTTCTCACAAAATGTATTTATAAAATCTCTTCAAATGGAGAGGGTAAAACCTTGGTATCAATGCCAGATGGATATAACGATGCCGAATTTACTACTGGAATGAATTATTTTGTGAAAACATATTCTAACGCAAATACCCCGGCTGTTATATCTCTTTGCGATAACACAGGTAAAATGTTAACTGTTTTTGAAAATAATCAAAAATTAAACGACAAACTGAGCACTTATTCTTTGGGGAAGAAGGAATTTATGACTTTCGATATGGGCAGTTATATCTTAAATGGTTGGATGATTAAACCAGCCAATTTCGATGCTTCTAAAAAATACCCAGTTTACATGGTTGTATATGGCGGTCCTGGTCACAACGAAGTGCTCGATAGTTGGGGTGGAGTGAATTATATGTATCACCAATTATTGGCGCAGGAAGGATATATTGTTGTTTCAGTGGATCCAAGAGGCACTATGTACAGAGGATCAGAATTCAAAAAGTCAACTTATCTCCAATTAGGAAAACTGGAAACCGAAGACCTTATATTAACTGGGAAAAAATTACAAAATATGTCTTTTATTGATCCCAATCGCATTGGTATCCAAGGCTGGAGTTATGGCGGTTTTATGTCTTCTTTGGCTATCACAAAAGGTGCCGACGTTTTTAAAATGGCCATTGCGGTTGCACCTGTAACCAATTGGAAATGGTATGATAATATTTATACAGAACGTTTTATGCGGACACCAGCGGAAAATCAAAGTGGATATGATGATAATTCACCCATCAATTTTGTAAAGCAAATGAAAGGCAAGTATTTGCTTATTCATGGTTCTGGTGACGATAATGTACATTACCAAAATACGATGGAAATGGTTAACGCATTAGTTGCAGCCGACAAGCAATTTGATTTATTCATTTACCCGAATAAAAACCATGGTATTTATGGCGGAAACACCCGTAATCACTTATATAACATGATGCTTAATTACACAAAAGAAAATCTATAAAATTTTAATCAAACAAACATTTTTTTTATCGACTTTTAAAAAAATTGTAAGACGATAAAAATTATTTCAATTGCGCAGTATGAAAGTGAAATTAGTTTATTAATTTAGGCTCGCATTTAAAAAATACAAAGACTATAAAAGGACACAAAGATGAGTGAAATTGCAAAAATTGAATTAGGAGGCCAAATTTATGAGTTTCCAGTAATCGAAGGGACAGAGCAGGAAAAAGCCATTGATATTAGTAAACTTCGCGACATGACAGGTTATGTCACCTTAGATACAGGTTACAAAAATACAGGTGCGACCAAAAGTGCTATTACTTTTTTAGATGGTGAATTAGGAATCCTTCATTACAGAGGTTATTCAATTGAGCAGTTAGCTGAAAAGGCTTCCTTTTTGGAAGTAGCATATTTGTTAATCTATGGTGAATTACCTACGCAAACAGAGTTAGATTCATTTATTTCCAGCATTACAAAGCACACCTTGATTCATGAAGACATGAAGCAATTCTTTGAGGCATATCCTGCAAAAGCTCATCCAATGGGTGTATTAGCTTCTATGGTTTGTTCTTTGTCTACTTTTTATCCTGAATCCTTAGATCCAAACCGATCGAAAGAAGCAAAGGACTTAACAATTCACCGTCTTTTAGCTAAATTACCCACATTAGCAGCTTGGTCTTACAAAAATGCAATTCGTCATCCTTTCATGTATCCAAGAAATGAATTTAGTTATTGTGAAAATTTCTTGCACATGATGTTTGCGATGCCAACTGAAGACTACAAAGTTGATCCAGTTGTTGTTAGTGCATTAAACAAGCTTTTAATTCTTCATGCTGATCACGAACAAAACTGTTCAACTTCTACTGTACGTATTGTTGGATCATCTCAATCAAACTTATATTCATCCATTTCTGCAGGTATTTCTGCACTTTGGGGTCCACTTCACGGCGGAGCAAACCAAGAAGTAATCGAAATGCTTGAACAAATTCACCAAGATGGCGGAGATGTTGACAAGTGGGTTGCCAAAGCAAAAGACAAAGAAGATCCATTCCGTTTGATGGGCTTTGGGCATCGAGTTTACAAGAACTTTGATCCACGAGCAACAATTATCAAAAAGGCATGTGATGATATCTTAATAAAATTAAACATCAATGACCCAATGCTAGCAATCGCAAAACGTTTGGAGAAAGTGGCATTGGAAGATGAGTATTTCAAATCTCGGAACTTATATCCAAATGTTGATTTCTACTCAGGAATTATTTACAAAGCATTGGGTATTCCAACTGAAATGTTTACGGTAATGTTCTCTATTGGTCGTCTACCAGGATGGATTGCACAATGGAAAGAAATGACTGAAAATAAAGAACCTATTGGTCGTCCACGTCAAATATACGTTGGTGCTACATCGAGAGAATATGTTGATATCTCAAAAAGATAAAGCAAAAAAAATCCCGCCTCAATGAAGCGGGATTTTTTTTGCTTTATCTTTATTCTAAATTCTCATCTATATCACCTGTTGTTTCAATATTCGTTTCTATTTCATTCCCTTCTGTTTGTTTGCTCATTTTTTTCGAGCCATCATAAATAGAGAATTTTCTAAAACTACATTCTAACTCACCATTGAATACCTTAATCTTTCGATCCGGCTTTAAACCAATTGTTTTGAATCCTTCTTCACTTGCTGACAACACCCAACAATCGAAACCTTTCATTTCGTGTTTCATCCAGCTCCCCAATTCGTCATACATTTCTTCAATCTCCTCACCCATTCGAATTCCGTATGGAGGATTGGTAATCATTGTTCCCCCACCTTCTGGAATTTTTGCTTCTTGAAATGGCAACACTGCAGTTGTAACAAAACGACCAAATGGAAGTGCCCTTAAATTTCTACGCGTTTTTAAGATCATTTCATCACTAATATCAGAGCCGATGATCTTACATGGTAATTCTGTAATACGTTTTTTAGCGGCTGCCAACATTTCTTCCCAAACTTCTGAATTAAAATTGGATAAGTTTTTAAAAGCATAATGCTGCCTCTCAATATTCGATGGAATCCCAGTCGCTAAAAATGCTGCTTCTATTAACAAGGTACCTGAACCACAAAAAGGATCTACAAAAGTCGATTTTCGATCCCATCCGCTTAAACGAATTAATCCAGCTGCAACCACTTCATTCAATGGTGCTTCTCCTGCACTTTCACGGTATCCTCTTTGAAACAATGGAACACCGCTAGTGTTTACAGAAATTGTCGCTTTTCTGTCTCGTATGTATAGATCAAACATCACTTGTGGAGTTTTGATATTTACATCAGGACGTTCATTTAATTCTTTCCTAAACGTATCTGCAATTGCATCTTTCACAACTAAATAAGGGAATTGTGTATGATTAAATAAATCAGAAAAAACAGCTCCTTTCACGGCAAACGTTTTGTCAACACTAAATATTGATGTCCAATCAATTCGAAGACATTGTTTATACAAATCATCTTCATTTCTTAATTCAAAATCAGCTATTTTAACCAAAACAGAAATCACACAACGACAATGTAAATTTAAGCGATAAACATCATTCCAATCCCCTTTCAAGTAAACTGCTCGGTTTGCTGCTACCATTCCAGTAAATCCTAACTCCTCTAATTCTTGCATTACTGCCTCTTCCAATCCAAACACTGTTTTTAGTGTAATTGTTAATTTACGTGTTGGTAAGCTTGATTTATCTTTCATTTTAGTAACTTTAAGTGTTGAAACACTATTTTTGTACAAAAAAACGAATTTGAACGCAATAAAGCGCCATTTAACTTTCATCACATTCACTATTTGCTGTTTTTATTCTTATTCACAGCAGAAAGTCGGGCTAGTACTGAGTGGTGGTGGAGCAACTGGATTTGCCCATATTGGCGTTTTAAAGGCGCTAGAAGAAAGAGGTATTCCGATTGACTATATTACAGGCACCTCAGCTGGAGCCTTAGTTGGTTCAATGTACGCTATTGGATTTAGTCCTGAAGAAATTGAAGCATACGTGCTCAATGAAGAATTCCAGATGATGACGAAAGGTAAAATTGACGCATCACGAAGATTTGTTTATCGAGAAGAAGATATAAATGCTAGTTTATTGGACGTTTCCTTCTCAAAAGACAGTATTATAAGCAAATCATTACCAACAAACTTTATCACATCATCCTACTTGGATTTTGAAATGATGAAATTTCTGGGAACTGCCATTGCTTCATACGATTATCAATTTGATAATTTATTCGTGCCATTTAGATGTGTCGCGTCAGATATAACAAATAAGAAAAGTATTGTTTATTCATCTGGAAATCTTCAAAAGGCAGTAAGAGCATCCATGACTTATCCTTTTTACTTAAATCCTATTCGAATCAACGGATTATTATTGTTTGATGGAGGTTTGTATGACAATTTTCCAGCGGGAACAATGTACCACGAGTTTAATCCAGATTATATCATTGGGAGCAATGTATCCTATAATGCCGCCCCTCCTAGCGAAAATAGTCTAATAAGTCAGTTAACAAATATGCTCGTTTCCTATTCATCATTTGAACTTCCATGTGAAGCAGGTTACATTATAGAACCGAAAACAAGTGTAACTACCTTTGATTTTGACGGTGTTCAACAAGCCATAAAAGATGGATACAACTCCACAATAATCTATTTAGATAGTATTGAAATTCACATGGAAAGGAAAGTTACCAAGGAAGAACTTACCGCAAAACGCTTAGCTTTTAGAAGCAAAATTATTCCCTTAAAAGTGAGCTCTATTTCAAACAATTTCAACAAAAAAAAGGACATAACATATGCGAGAAAATCAATGATTCGCATACGTAAAGAAGATTTATTGACAGAAAAACAAATTGAACAACGCTATTTCCGCCTATACGCCACTCCACAAATTGATTTTATTTACCCAACCATAATCCTTAAGCCAGACAGTACTTACAATCTTGACTTAGAAGTTAGAAAAGCGAAAGATTTTAAATTGGAGGTTGGAGGTCATTTCTCTTCTCGAGCTGTAAATACAGGTTTCATCGGATTGACCTATAGAACAATTGGTAGATTAGCAACAAGTTTTCATGGTGAATCTTATTTTGGAAAATTCTACGGCTCAATAAAAACAAGTATTACAACTGAAATACCATCCATCTTTCCAATTAGTGGTTCAGTGTATTTTGTCATGAATCGCTGGGATTACTTTAGAAGCTTTGCAACCTTTTTTGAAGATGTAAAACCCTCTTTTTTGATCCAAAATGAAATGTACTATGGATTGAAATTCAAACATCCAATTGGCAATACAACTAAAAGCACTATTGATTTTAGACTTTTTAATATTGAAGATGATTATTATCAATCGGATGAATTCACAAATAAAGACACCACAGATTTCACTACCTTTGATGGAGGTTCTATTAGTTGGGAATTCGTGCAAAATTCATTGAATCGAAAACAATTTGCAAGCGGAGGACATTTTGTGCAAGTGAAAGTGCGCTATATAAATGGCAGAGAACAAAGTCTTCCTGGATCAACCTCACCTCAAATTCTACCTCAAAATAAATTACATGAATGGATAAATGTGAACGCTGAATTCCAAACGTTTATTATTAACAAAACGGCATTTCATTTTGGCTTGCATGGAAAGGGTGTTTTCAATAGCCAATCATTATTCTCAAATTATACAGCAACTTTACTATCGATGACTTCATTCTCACCAATACCAGATGCTGAGACTTATTTCCTTCCTGAGTATCGTTCCCCTCAGCATGTTGGAGCAGGATTCAATTTAATTTTCACCTTCAAAAAAACTGTTGATTTACGCTTTGATGGATACTTTTATCAACCTTTTGTGCAATTAATTCGAAATGATAATGGTACTGCTAGTTATTCAAAACCATTTAAAGGAGATGTATTTATAGCTTCTTCCTCATTGATTTATCATTCAATCATTGGGCCAATAAGAGCAACAGTGAACTATTTCCCTAAACAAACTTCTCCAATCGCATTTCAAATCAGTTATGGCTGGGTGTTATTCAATGAACGAGCAATACGTTAAGCCATTTTGATTTCTATCTTTGTAAAAAATCAGTATTCTTAATGGAAAAAATCATTTGTGGTATTCAGCAAATGGGAATTGGTGTTCCCGATGTACAGGAAATTTGGAAATGGTATCGAAAATTTTTCGGTGTAAATGTGCGTGTCTTTGAAGAAGCGGCTGAAGCTCCTTTAATGACTCGTTATACAGGTGATACTGTTCATTCTCGCACAGCTACTCTTGCTTTAAGCATGGAAGGTGGAGGTGGATTTGAAATTTGGCAGTTTACCAGTAGACCAACTGAAAAAGCTACATTTGATATAAAAGCAGGTGATTACGGCTTATTTAGTTGTAAAATTAAATCCCGCAATGTTGCAAAAAGTTTCGATTACTTCAAACTGAATGGAGCAAACATATTAGGTAGTCTTCATACATTACCAAATGGAAATCAAACCTTTTTTGTTAAGGATCCCAATGATAACATTTTTCAAATTGTTCAAGGGCGAGGTTTTTTCAGAAATACACAGCATCCATCTGGTTGTGGAGGAGTAGCGGGCTCAATAATTGGTGTGAGTAATATTGACGCCTCTTTAAAATTATATCAAGAAATCCTTGGATACGAAACGATTGAATATGATGTAAGTGATTCATTTACAGATTTAAGCGAATTACCTTCTGGTCAAGGCAAATTTAGAAGAGTTTTGTTAACACATAAAAAAGAAAGACGAGGTCCTTTTGCTCGCTTGTTAGGCCCAACTGAAATTGAACTGATTCAATCACTTGATCGAACTGATTGCCGTAAAATATTTGAAAATCGTTTTTGGGGAGATTGGGGATTCATTCATTTTTGTTTCGATATTCAAGGAATGGATGTGCTTCAAAAAGAATGTGAAGCAGCTGGATTTCCATTTACAGTAGATAGTTCAGATACATTTGATATGGGAGAAGCGGGTGGTCGTTTCTCTTACATTGAAGATCCAGATGGTACATGGATAGAGTTTGTTGAAACCCACAAAGTTCCTATCATGAAGAAATTTGGTTGGTATATCAACCTTAAAAATAAAAAACCAGGACAATATCTTCCTAATTGGATGCTGCGAGCAATGGGGATGAACAAAGTAAAGGATTAACATTGAGTGTGTGGTATGAATCATTGATTAGAAACTGCTTTATTATCACATTTAAAGCGTATTTTTGAATTCTATACAAGCATAACTATGAAGATACTTTTGGGAATAATAAGTTTGGTTGCATTGAGCTTTGTGTTCAATTCATGTGAGGAGGATGTTACTCTGATTGGTGACTTTGAAGAAACCGTTGTTGTATACGGAGTATTAGACCAAGCTGATTCTGTTCACTTTATAAAAATTAATCGGGCATTTATCGGTCCAGGAAACTCTTATGATATTGCTCAAATACCAGACAGCAGTTATTTTTCAGACGTTATTGCAACAATTACAGAAGTCGGCGGTGCAGGTCGTGTTTGGACACTAAATGATACTTTAGTTGATAACAAAAATCCAAATGGAGTCTTCTTTGCTCCTACTCAAAAATTGTATTATTTCCATACTATTAATCAAGCTGGTTTAAATCCATCTGCAACATATCGTTTAGACATTTCTGTCAAAGGAGGAGCTATTAAAGTTCAAGCTGAAACCGAAATTGTCACTGGTATAACATCTACATCATCATCACAAAACTTTACCTTTAAGTTTGCTGACGATCCAGGTTCTTACGTGTCGTCTGCTGTAAATGTGTCGAATGTTGGTAATTCTTATGTTATTAATACGGCCTTGGATCTTAATTTTTATGAATATGAAGGTGCTATTTATAACCTAAAAACAGCAAAATGGAATTTAGGCGAAGCAGATGTTGTGCCACAAAGCAGTAAGACATTTAGTGCAAATGGCAATTCATTTTACACCATAATCAAAGCAAATTTGACCGCAAATTCTGCTATTACGAAAAGAACCTTGAAGTCAATTACCGTTAAGATTACTGGTGGTGCAGAAGATTTGTATAATTATATGACTGTTAACAAGCCAAGCTCAACACTTGCTCAAAGTAAACCAACTTATACCAATCTTTCAATTTCTGGTGAAGGTCGCGTTTTAGGTATATTCTCTTCGCGCCAAACAGTTACTTATGAAAAACCATTCTATGTATCTGCTCAACAAGCGTTCATCCGTGCAATTGATAAAAAATCTACCAGAGAGCTTTGTACTGGACCGATAACAGGCACTTCATTATTTTGCAGTCCTCACCCTGGAGATTTAACGGAGAATTACTCTTGTCAATAACTTTTCGAAGGTTTTAAGCTCATCTTTCATTTTATCTAATGCATTGTTCTTAATTTTAGGACATGTCTGAAAGAATCACTCTTTTTGCGGATGTAATTATTCCCGTTCCAATTCACCAAGAATTTACCTATCGAATTCCTGTTGAAATGAATAATGCCTTAAAACCAGGTTTACGTGTGGTTGTTCCATTTGGCAAATCCAAATTAGTCACTGGGATTGTCACAAAAATTCATGAGAATATTCCAATTCATTATCAAGCGAGATATATAGAACATTTACTTGATGACGAACCTATAATTACACCAGAACAATATACTTTTTGGAAATGGATTGCAGCCTATTACTTAGCACCAATTGGTGATGTAATGAATGCTGCGCTTCCAGCAAATTTCAAATTGGCAAGTGAAACAAAAATTGTCTTACATCCAGATTACGATGCTAATCATACCAGTTTAACAGAAAGACAAGAACAAATTGTTGAAGCACTAGAAGTAAAAGAAGTTCTCGATTTAAAAGAGATTTCAGAAATTGTAGGGATTAAAACTATTCAACCAATTATAAAAGAATTGATTGATAAAAGAGTTGTATTATCAGTCGAAGAATTGAATAATCGTTTTGTTCCAAAAACAGCCGTCTATGTTTCATTGCATGAAAATTCCAAGACAGAAGAGCGTGTTCAGGAAATATTGACAAAACTAGATAGCAAGAAAAGTAAGGAAAAACAATTGGAAGCTTTTTTATCGTTTTTAAACGAAAGTAAATACAACAGTTCTGAATGTGCACCAGTTCTTAAAAAGACATTAATTGATCAAGGCATTTCAGCATCAGCGCTCCAAACTCTTGAAAAAAATGAAATTCTTTCAATTGAACGATTTGAGATTGCACGATTTGCGCCTTTTGGTGATGGACAAAATGCATTCAAAATCCTTGCGCCTTCCCAGCAGAAAGCTTTAGTCGAAATTCACACTTCGTTCGAAACCTTTAATACTACTTTACTACATGGTGTGACAGGTTCTGGAAAAACAGAAATTTATGTCCAGCTCATTCAAGAACAACTTGATTTGGGTAAACAGGTGCTCTTTTTATTGCCAGAAATTGCATTAACGACGCAATTGATTCAACGATTATCTGCTTATTTTGGAGATCAAATTGGTGTTTATCATTCTAAATTCAACCAAAATGAACGTGTTGAAATTTGGAATCATGTATTGAATAATGACCCGAATCAATTCAGAATAATCCTTGGCGCACGATCCGCTGTTTTCTTACCTTACCGTGACCTTGGACTTATCATTGTTGACGAAGAACATGAAACTTCGTTTAAACAATATGATCCTTCACCCCGTTACAATGCGCGTGATGCAGCGATTGTATTAGCGCACTTACATAAGGCGAAAGTTCTCCTTGGATCAGCGACCCCTTCAATGGAAACCTATTACAATGCGAAACAGCAGAAATATGGTTTAGTTGAATTAAATGAACGTTTTGGAGGAATTCGCATGCCTGAAATCTTGTGTGCTGATGTTAAAAAAGAACGCAAGCAAAAAAGCATGCAATCCCATTTTACGACATTCTTGATTGATAATATTCGAGAAGCGTTAAACAATGATGAGCAAATAATCCTTTTCCAAAATCGAAGAGGATATACACCTCTTTGGTCATGTGAAATTTGTAATTGGACTCCAAAATGTAAAAATTGTGATGTCAGTTTAACTTACCATAAACAAACCAATTCACTCAAATGCCACTATTGTAGTCACGTATCTCCGCCGGTTGGAACCTGTCCAGCTTGTGGTAGTAATCGATTGAAAATGTTGGGATTTGGAACAGAAAAAGTTGAAGATGACTTGTCATTAATTTTTCCAGGCAAATCAATTCAACGATTAGACTTAGATAGTACGCGTTCAAAAAATGCATACGAAATCATTCTAAATGGTTTTGAAAATAGGTCAATTGACATTTTGATAGGCACCCAAATGGTAACGAAGGGTTTGGATTTTGACAATGTGAGTTTGGTAGGTGTGTTGGATGCAGATATGCTATTGAATAGAGCCGATTTTAGAGCGTTTGAGCGATCCTATCAATTAATGTCACAAGTTGGAGGAAGAGCAGGTAGAAAACATAAACGAGGAAAAGTAATCATTCAAACTGGAGATCCAGAAAATTGGGTGATCGAAAAGGTGATTAATCACGATTATGTTGGTTTTTACGAGAGTGAAATCATCGAACGTAAAAATTTCTTCTATCCGCCGTTTTACAAATTAATACAGATTACATTGAAACACAAGGATGAAAATATTCTTGATAAAGCAGCATTGGAGTTTTCTACACAGTTAAGGGATGTATTTAAAGAACGGGTTCTTGGTCCAGATTATCCTGTAGTGAAACGTATCCAAAACTTATTTTTAAAAAATATCATTTTGAAAATTGAGAAAGATGTTTCAGATAAAAAAGTAAAGGAACGCCTTCAGCAACTTATCGATGCATTCTACAGCGTTCCTTTATACAAGTCTATTCGACTGGTTGTTGATGTTGATCCCGCTTAACCTAGGTATGATTTTAACATCCGGCTTCGGGAAGTATGTTTCAACCTTCGAATTGCTTTCTCTTTAATTTGTCTAACTCTTTCTCTTGTAAGATCAAAACGTTCACCTATTTCTTCTAGGGTTAGCGCATGCTTACCATTCAATCCATAATATAATCTAACTACATCGGCTTCACGAGGCGTTAAGGTGCATAATGATCTTTCAATATCGCTACGCAATGATTCAATTACCAAATCTTTGTCTGGACTTGCAAGTGTGTCATGTAATAAAACATCATACATACTTGACGACGAATCATCACCATCAACAAGCGGTGCATCCATAGATACATGCCTTCCTGAATGCGCCAATGATTGTTTGATTTCTTCAGAAGAACATTCCAACAGTTCAGCTAATTCCTCAGCAGAAGGTGGACGTTCGTATTTTTGCTCTAATTCAGAGTACGCTCGATTGATGCGATTTATCGTTCCGATTTTATTAAGTGGCAATCTTACAATTCGCGCTTGCTCAGCTAATGCTTGTAAAATTGATTGACGTATCCACCAAACAGCATATGAAATAAATTTAAATCCTCTTGTCTCATCAAAACGCTCTGCTGCTTTTATCAAGCCCAAATTTCCTTCATTGATTAAATCTGGCAGCGATAAACCTTGATTCTGGTATTGTTTAGATACAGATACGACGAAACGTAAATTTGCTTTTGTCAACCGCTCTAAAGCTGCTCTATCACCATTTCTGATTCTGCGAGCCAACTCTACCTCCTCATCAGCAGTGATTAAATCAACCCTTCCGATCTCTTGTAGATATTTATCAAGAGAAGCCGTTTCACGGTTGGTAACTTGCTTCGTTATTTTTAGTTGTCTCATGTGAACACGATTTAGGTTTGTGATACAGAACTATAACGTTTAAAATACCAATTAGTTGGTTACAAAAAACATAAAAAATGCTTAATATGCTTTTAAATGAATATACGGTATCTTTCATTGAATATTCTGTACTTATCGGTTATTAACGTCTCAATGACATTTAGTTTCATTAAATTTGCAAGATGAAAATACTAATGGTTTGTTTGGGAAACATTTGTCGTTCGCCGATTGCGGATGGTTTACTTCGAGATAAAATCCTAAAAAACAAGCTGAACTGTTATGTCGATTCGGCAGGGACATCTGATTTACATGCGGGTGAACAACCCGATTATCGCATGCAAGAAACTGCTCTTTCTTTTGGTGTTGATATTAGTAATTTGCGAGCTAGAAAATTCTTAGTGAACGATTTCGATCAATTCGATATCATCTACGCAATGGATCAAAGTAATTATCAAAACATATTAAAACTATCTCGTTCGGATGAAGATAAAACGAAAGTAAAACTCATACTGAACGAAATTAATCCTGGTAAAAATCTAGAAGTTCCAGATCCATATTATAGTGAAAAAAAAGGATTCGTTGATGTATTCAATCTTTTAGACATTGCAACTGATAAAATCATAGAAAAAATAAGCTAATGGCAAACGGTAAAATTTATTTAGTACCCAATACACTTGGTGGAGAATCCACTAGTGACATTATTCCACATGACGTAATTAATCTTGCGATCAGTTTGCGCCATTTTGCCGTTGAAGACCTAAAATCTTCAAGACGTTTGTTGCGTAAAATGGACCGTGAATTTCCAATTGACGACTGTGAATTTTTTATTCTTAACAAAAATTCGCCTATTGAGGATTTGTTGCGTATGATTCGTTGCTTAAAAGATGGTAATAATTTGGGGATTATTTCTGAAGCTGGCTGCCCAGGCATTGCTGATCCAGGAGGTGCACTTGTTTCTTTAGCACATGAAAAAGATATTCAAACAGTTCCATTGGTTGGACCATCATCCATTTTACTTGCTCTTATTAGCAGTGGATTTTCTGGTCAAACTTTTACATTTCATGGATACATTCCGAAAGAACGTAAAGACCGTATACGTCGATTAAAAGATTTTGAAGGAGATTCAAGAAGAACAGGTTATACACATATTTTTATGGATACGCCTTTCAGAAATATGAATGTATTAGATGATTTATTAAATGAATTAACTGATACTACAATGCTGTGTATTGCTTCAAATATTACCATGTATGATCAACACATCAAAACAATGTCAGTAAAAGATTGGAGAGAGAATGCGTATGATTTGGCTAAACGTCCCACCTTATTCTTGATAGGTAAACCCCAATAAAAAAAATCTATGGAATTAGAAAATTTACAAGAATTTAAATCTACACCTCAAATGCGAGAAAAATTGCTAGAGGTAGGATTTGTAAAAACATTTCTAGATGGCGAAATCATATTGAATGAAAATGCTTACATCAAAGCAATTCCAATTGTAATAACTGGAAGTGTAAAGGTGATGCGCACAGACGAAGATGGTCGTGAAATTCTATTATATTATATCAAAGCTGGCGAAAGTTGTATCATGTCCTTTCTTGGAGGGATGCATCAAGATACTAGTAAAATTAAAGCCTTAGCTGAAGGGAATGCCGAAATTCTATTTATTCCAATGGATAAAATAGGAGGTTTGATCAAAAACTATCCGGAATGGCTAGATTATATTTTCCGACTATACCATAAGCGTTTTGAAGAATTATTAGATGTTGTGAATGCTGTAGCTTTCAAGAAAATGGATGAACGATTACTAAATTTCATCCAGAAAAAATGCCAATTAACAAATGCTAAAACCTTGCATATCACCCACGAGCAAATAGCCAATGAACTAGGAACAGCAAGAGTTGTTGTCTCGCGTCTCTTAAAACAAATGGAAGATGAAGGTCTTGTGATTCTCGGTAGAAATAATATCACACTTACTTAAATCCACGCTGCTTTTTAACGGCATCGTATGACTCCTGAATTTTCTGAAATTTCTCCTTCGCGCCCTTTTGATATTCTTCTCCCATTTGAGCAACTTTATCTGGATGAAATTTAATTGCCATTTGACGATACGCTTTTTTAACCTCATCATCTGTTGCATCTCCATCGATTCCAAGAACTTTAAAATCTGAATTCGTATCTCGATAAAACATATTTTTGATACTTTCAAATTCTACTTGAGGTATTCCTAATAAATTAGATATATGCTGAATAGTATTAATTTCAGCACCTGATACATCACCGTCAGCTTTTGCAATTCCAAATAAATAGTGGACCAGTTGCACGCGCACTTCCAACTGCATACGCATTCGAATGTCATTGCAAATTTGAGATAATGGAATTTGACCTGAATCAATAAATTTCTTAAGTGTCTGTAAATGAGTGGTACTAAATTGAGGACCAAATTGTGCGGCAAAAAACGATTTGACATAATCTAATTCTGCCTTGAGTACTTTTCCATCTGCTTTCATTACCGCAGCAGAAAGTGCCATCAACATTGTGGCAACATCACTCGTAGTGGATCTTTGCTGGTAATATTTAAACATGTCATCGGTTGAAAATGCCCTACCTTCCTTTTTTGCTTGATTTTTTGCTTGATCCATTATTCGTTGATAATTATCAATAACAGAACCGACAATAAATCCAAGAACACCAGCAAATAAGTTGCGTCCAAAAAGAAAATATGCTCCTACTCCTAAAATCCACTTAAACAAAATCGTACGTTTTAATGATTAAAAAAGGAGAAGTAAAAAAATCTTCTCCTCTATATTGGTTTACAAAATTATACTATTTGATTCACATTGCGCTCGATGAAGCTATCTAACGCTTCCCCTTTCAACATGCCTTGAGCTAATAAAGCTAAATCCGTTAATTGTTTTGCAACTGAAGCTTGTTCTTCTGCTGGTTTTAATAAAACTGTTTGAATTGCAGGGTGATTGGCATTGACATGCATATTATACATCTCTGGAAAAGCACCAAACATTCCTCCACCACCCATTTTCTGCTGCTCCATCATACGACGAATAAATTCTGGCTGCGTAATTATTATTGGCGCATCACTTTCACTCATACTTTCGAACTTTACAGTGAATTTTTGTTTGTTCACCACTCCTTCAAATACAGGTTGTAATTGCTCTTCTTGTTCTTTAGATAATTTTGAAGGAATTTCATCTGTTTTTTGAATCAATTTATCCAAGGTATCAGCATCAACACGTGCAAAAGAGAGATTGTCAATTTCATTCTCCAATTTCGCAATCCAATGAGGAACAAGCGGTCCAGCTAACTCAACGACATCATATCCTCGATCTTTCGCTTTTTTAATGAAAGAATATTGACCTTCTGCGTCATTGGAATATAAAACGATTACTTTTCCATCTTTGTTTGTTTGAAGAGCTGCAATTTTTTCTTTGTATTCTTCAACTGTATGGTAAGCTCCATCCGAGCTTTTTAATAAAGAAAATGATTTCGCTTTCTCAGCAAATTTCTCTTCCGACAGACTGCCATACTGAACAAATATTTGTAAATCTTCCCATTTCTCTTCAAAATCCTTTCGATCTTTCTTGAACATGTCTGCCAATTTATCTGCTACTTTCTTAGTGATATGGGCAGATATCTTTTTTACATTTCCATCCGATTGCAAGTACGATCTAGAAACGTTTAAAGGGATGTCTGGCGAATCAATAACGCCGTGAAGAAGTGTTAAAAATTCAGGGACAATTTCAGCAACGCTATCAGTTATGAAAACTTGATTTGAATAAAGATTAATTTTATTTCTCTGTACTTCAACATTCTCCTTGATTTTTGGGAAATATAAAATTCCAGTCAAATTAAACGGATAATCTACATTTAAGTGAATATGAAACAAAGGGCTTTCAAAAGTCCCAGGGTACAATTCTCTGTAAAAAGATGCATAATCATCATCACTTAAATCAACCGGTGCTTTTGTCCAAGCAGGACTTACATTGTTAATTTGGTTTGGGACATCGATTGCAACACGCTTAATTTTATCGTTTTCATCTTTTTCTCCTTCGGGTGAATCAATGTATTCAGTTTTGTTTCCGAAGAAAACTGGAATTGGCAAAAACTTACAATATTTATCTAAAATTCCGCCAATTCTTGCTTTGTCTAAAAACTCAGCAGATTCCTCAGATATATATAAAATAATATCTGTTCCTCGTTCTTCCTTTTCGATATCTGTTATAGTAAATTCTGGTGAACCATTACTCTCCCATTGAACAGCTTGTGCACCTTCATGACGAGAAAGCGTTTTTATTTGAACTTTTTCAGCTACCATAAATGCCGAATAAAATCCTAGACCAAAATGTCCTATTATTTGCTCTGCACCTTCATTTCCTTTATATTGTTGAACAAATTCTTCTGCTCCAGAAAAAGCAATTTGATTGATGTATTTGTCTATTTCATCTGCTGTTAAACCTATTCCGTTATCTCGAATTGTCAGTGTTTTGTTCGGAACATCTAATATTACCTCTACCTTCAATTCTCCTAAATCACCCTTGAACTCACCATTTGCTGACAATACTTTCATTTTCTGACTTGCATCCACAGCATTTGAAACCAATTCTCGTAAAAAGATTTCATGATCGGAGTACAAGAATTTTTTAATGATTGGGAAAATATTTTCCGTTTGCACATTAATTTGACCTGTTCTCATAATTCTATTTTAGTTTAAAATACGGCTTTTGTAGTCAATCTCTGTGCCATCAGAAATATTCTGACAAACTGTCCTGTGCATCCGACAAATTGTCGACCTCTAAAGTGTGTAAAATTATTAAGTTTGCAAAAAAACTAGAAGTGCTCATCTATTCACTGATCTTCATTTTTGCTCTATTCGCTTTTTTGAGAATATCATCTCATTTTCATATTGATGGTTTATCTAAGTGGACCATGCCTATTGCTTTTCTTATTAAAATTGGTGTTGGTTTATTCCTTTTTTACCTTCATTTTAACACGTATGGAATAGATGAATTGAGTCATGATGGAGAAACGTTTATGAAAGAAGGGAAATTCTTAAATGATGTTTTTTACGTATCTCCGAAACACTATTTTCAATTGTTAACTGGAATTGGCGAATCAACCCAACTTATTGAACAACACCTATCCATGACTGAATATTGGTCTAGCGGTGATTTAACCTTAATCAATGATTCTAAAAACATCATTCGTGTCCACAGTATTATTCATTTCTTTTCGGCTAATACTTATCTTATTCACTTGGGCATATTGTGCTTCTTATCGTTAATCGGAATTAAATTAATTTATCAATCCATTTTTCAATATACAGTTCAAAGTAAAAAATTCGTTTTTGGCTTGCTTTTATTTGTTCCAAGTACTATTTTTTGGACATCAAGCATGATGAAAGAACCACTATTATTGTTAGGTATGGGCTTGTTAGTTTATTCTATTTTATCGGCTAAATCACCAATAAAGAAAATGGTTTGTTTTCTTTTATCATGTTGTTTACTTATCGCATTCAAACCTTATGTATTAGCCTGTATATTACTTTCACTCATTGCTATAGTTTTATATAAATATCTTTTCAAACATCG
>Ga0105050_10000398_pt1 | contig 66141 bp, 69 predicted proteins | sample FRY01_FD_78088 | JGI IMG/M metagenome (GOLD analysis project Ga0105050, IMG submission 78088) | Freshwater microbial communities from Lake Fryxell liftoff mats and glacier meltwater in Antarctica - FRY-01 | ecosystem: Environmental > Aquatic > Freshwater > Ice > Glacier meltwater ...
ACCGTTCGCAGTTTATGGATCTCATTGCGCCACTTATTGATGGCCAAACACCCGTTCTGGAATTCAACACGGTTCACCGGCGGAAAGACGGAACCAATTATGACGTCGCCGTGCAGTTGCAGCTTATCCGAAGCGATGGCTCGGCCCCAGTGTTTTTCGCGGCAATTCAGGATGTAACCAGCCGCAAAAGCATAGAGCGCGAATTACGTGAGGTCTCCGGCCGGTTGAATGCTATATTGGACAATACGACCATGGGGGTGTTCGTGATGGATGATCGCCAACAATGCGTGTTTATGAACAGCGCTGCTGAGAAGTTGACTGGTTACAACTTTGCGGAAACGCGCGGTCGGCCGCTGCATGATATTATACATCATAGCTACCCCGACGGGCGCTATTTTCCGATTTCCGAATGTGCCATTGACCGGGCACTGCCTGAAGAAAATCACGTGATGGGGGAGGAAGTTTTTGTACACAAAAACGGATCATTCTACCCCGTGGGCTTTACTGCATCCCCTATTCGTAACGAGCATGATGAAGCCATTGGCACCATCGTGGAGGTGCGCGATATTACCGAGGAACTGATCGCGCGCGATGCGCTGCATCGGTTTAATGACTCTCTGCAGCACAAGGTTGCCGAGGCTATTGCGCAACGGAAACAGGCCGAAGAACAATTGCTGCAAGCGCAGAAAATGGAAGCGATTGGTCAACTTACGGGCGGCATTGCGCATGATTTTAACAACTTGCTTCAGGTCGTGGGCGGAAGCCTAGAATTGCTGGCCCGGGATATTGGCGACAACCCGCGCGCCCTGAAGCGGCTAGAGAATGCAATGGGTGGCGTTGCCCGCGGGGCAAAATTAGCCTCGCACCTTTTGTCTTTTGGTCGGCAGCAGCCGCTGCAACCGCGGCCGATTAATGTGGGTAAGCTGTTGCACGGTATGAATGAAATGCTCGCGCGAACCTTGGAGGAGACGATTGAGGTTGAAACAATCGTTTGCGCTGACCTCTGGAATTGCATGATTGACGCGGCCCAAGTGGAAAATGCCATCCTGAATCTTGCGATCAATGCCCGCGATGCCATGAATGGCCAAGGAAAGCTTACGATTGCGGCTGGGAATGCGTCCCTTGACGGCAGCTATGTGCAAACGCATGGCGACGCAGATCCGGGCCAATATGTCATGCTGGCGGTTACCGATACCGGGTCCGGAATGGCTCCCGATGTCGTCGAAAAAGCGTTCAATCCTTTCTTCACAACAAAGGAGCCGGGTAGTGGCACAGGGCTTGGCCTGAGCATGGTATATGGATTGGTCAAACAATCGGGCGGGCACATCAATATTTACAGCGAGTTGGGCGTCGGCACCACGGTTCGGGTTTATCTGCCTCGAACGCGTGCGGCAGAGGAAACAAGCATCGAAATGGCATTGGCCATCCCCGCCGCCAATTTCGGTAAGACGGATACCATATTGGTGGTTGAAGACGACGCCATTGTCCGCGTGACGGCTGTTGAAACGCTTCAAGAGCTTGGCTTCACTGTGTTGCAGGCCACTGACGCCGATCATGCGCTTGCGGTGGTTGAAAGCGGCGTGAAAATTGACCTTTTGTTCACCGACGTCGTGATGCCGGGAACTTTGCGCAGTCCGGAACTTGCGCGCCGAGCCAAGAAGATTTTACCAGATCTCGGCGTGCTGTTTGCATCGGGCTATACCGAAAAAGCCATTGTGCACGCTGGGCGTCTCGACGACGGCGTCGACCTGCTATCCAAACCATATACTGCGGACCAGCTGGTGCAAAAAATACAACGCGTTATGGCAAAGGCGCGTAGGGAAGATGCATTCTTAAGCCAAAACGTCCTGCCGCGCGCCGCTTCGGAGATACGCGTTCTGGTGGTTGAGGATGAACTGCTTATTCGTATGAACTTGGCCGATATGCTCGGCGCAATTGGGGTAGAAGTGAAGCAGGCCGCGATGCTGGCGGATGCCCAAACGGCTTTTGCGGCGGGCACATTCGATATCATTATCACGGATATATCGTTGCCCGATGGGTCTGCCGAAAACTGGGTCAACGATATTGTCGGGCAGGGGCATCAAGGCGTCATTATTTCATCGGGTCATCCGCCCAACGGCATTCTCGCCGGCTTGGCCGAGAGGAAATTCATCAGCGTTTTGAGCAAGCCGTACGACCTACGCGACGTCGAACGCTGCATTGGTGAGCGTAATATCTCAAAGCGCGTGGCTACCGGCGGTTGACGGTTCCGCTAGGCATATCTTTCTAGCGGGAATTTTCTTATCTGAGGCGTCAAGTTGCCGAAGGGATGTGCATCATGGGTGAGAAATTAAGCCGCGCGGTGTTCGGAACGTTAGCCAATGGCGAGTTGGTAGAGTCGGTCACGCTCACCAACAACCATGGCATGTCGGTGCGCTTGATTGGCTATGGTGCATCAATTCAGTCGGTGATTGTTCCAGATGCCAATGGAAATTTGGCCGACGTTACCTTGGGCTATGTGACGCTGGACGAATATGTGCAAGCGCCGCAATATTTCGGTGCGACCGTTGGCCGCGTCGCCAATCGTGTGGCCCATTCGCGCTTTACGTTAAGCGGTCAGGAATATCATGTTCGGTCCAATGACGGCCCACATTCGTTGCATGGAGGACCTGATGGTTTTGACAAGAAAAACTGGGATTTGCTGGCTTGCGATGAGGAAGCATTGACCGCGACCTTTGCACTGACCAGTCCCGACGGCCAGGGGTATCCTGGCAACTTGCGTGTGTTGGCAACATATCAATTGGGTGAGGACAACAGCCTTTCTGTGCATTACCGCGCGGCAACCGATGCGGCCACCGTCGTTAATTTGTCCAACCACGCATATTGGAATTTGAGTGGAGAGGGTGCCCAACAGGATGCGATGGATCATGTGCTGACCATCGCTGCGGATGCATTTTTGCCGGTTGATGCCGGGCTGATCCCTACAGGTGAACGTCGCAGCGTTGCCGGCACCGCCTTTGACTTTCGGGAAGGGACGCCGATCCGCGCGCGTGTCCGCGACGTTGCCGATAGCCAGTTGCGGCATGGGCGCGGTTATGACCATAATTGGATTATCAGCGGTAGGCTAAGCGACGCACCGCAATTCGTTGCCCGGCTGGAAGATCCGCATTCCGGCCGGATTATGACATTATGGTCGAATCAGCCCGGCGTTCAGTTTTATTCCGGTAATTTCTTTGACGGATCCACCGTAGGTAAGGCAGGGAAAAGTTATCGCATCGGAGATGGCGTTGCTCTGGAACCACAAGGCTTCCCCGATGCACCCAATCAGCCCTCCTTTCCCTCCATCGTGCTGATGCCCGGACAGACATATTCAAATATCATCACTTGGATGTTTGAAACCGCAGCGTCGGAATAGCGCGCGGGACGTCGCACTTAACTGACGTATTTTTCGCTCTCGTCGGCGAGAACGAGCCCAATCGCTGCACATGCGGCCGGAACCTAAAGCCACTGCCGTCGTTAGAATCATCGTGCAACAAGATTTGGCACAAGCCTCGAAAGCTGGCGGAAAGCCTTGCTATTCTGAACTTCAGGAGATGATTTATGCAAAATGATAGCAATTCGACATTTGGTCATGATGATCCCAATCGCGGCCCGCTTGACCGAACGGCCAATGCGCTCACCGGCGAAAGCGGCGGCACGGACAATCTGACCAGTCGTGACAGCAGTCTTGGTCAGACAAGCCAAGGCGGCGTTGTCTCCGCTGTCTTTGATTCGTCGGAAGAAGCGCAGCGCGCGGTCTCGGCCCTTCGTGAAATTGGCGTGACGGACAGCGACCTGTCTTTAATTGCGCAGTCCAAAGGAACTATGACCACGCGCGAAGGTGGCGGTGAAATCACCGATGAGGAGCACACCAACGTGTTGCGCGGCATATTGGGTGGTGGCGCACTGGGCGCGGGCTTGGGTGTTGCCGCACTTGCAATCCCGGGTGTCGGCCCATTGGCTGCATTGGACGCGATTGCCGCAACTGTCGTTCCCGAAGCGATGGCGATTGGCGCAGTCGCAGGCGCAGCAGCCGGCACGTTCAACGAAGCGCTGAAGGGTCACGGCGTTAGCGACGAAGATGCCTCTTATTACGGCGATCAGTTGAAGAGCGGCGGTGTGTTGGTGACGGTTCACGCTGACAATGTCGACCGCACGCAAGTGCAGGAAACGCTGTATCGCTATGGTGGTCATTCATCATCACGCGCCCGTGGCACTATGGCGTAAAATATGAACACGATCGATGCCGCCACAAAGTTGGCGGCGTCGATCGTATTTACTTCGGCAGTTTATGTACCGCAAAACGCCGTGCAACGGCGCAAACGTTTTTGCGTGTAAAATAATACAAAATGTTCTATCGGACCACGAAATAAAATAACGTTAATTAGGTCCGCAATGAATAACTCGGCCAAGGGGCAGGCTGCGTGTTCGCCAAGTGCCGCTTCATGTGTGATGCTGGTCGATGACGAACATGATATTTTGCCCGAATATCAGGAATTTTTTGAAGGGTTAGGTTTCTCCACCTTGACCTGCGCTGACGCAGTGCAGGCGCTGGCCCTGATTCTGGAGCGTACCGACATAGCGGTGGTCATCACTGACCTGCGCATGGCCAATCTTGATGGCGTTAGTCTTATCAGGCAGGCGCGTACGGCCATACCCGCTGACCGGAACGTGGCTTTCATGATCCTGACCGGTGATGCCAGCACGCAGCTTGACGCTGATATGGCAGATATACCTATATTCCTGAAACCAGCCGAGACCGATCAGCTTGTATCTGCCATCGAAGCGGTGTTGGGCCGGTTGTGACGTCCGTACCAAAACTGATGGCGCGGGCGAATTGGTCCGCGAAGGAGGCCGCGTCAGCCATATTGCTCGGATTGTCGGGATTATTCCTGAATAATTTCGAGCTTCAGCTTGGCTGGGGCATGCATTTTGTATTCGGTAACGCGCTGGTCTACGCATTCATCCGCGTTCTCGCGCCGCAGTCAATCATTCTTGCTGCAGCAATTTCTAGCGTGCGTACGATTTTCTTGTGGAACCACCCCTGGGCCTGGCTTGTGTGGGTCGTCGAGGCTGCATTCATCGTCTTTTATGCACGCAAGAATTCTCCTGTGCGTAACGACGTCATTTTCTGGCTGGTTCTGGGGGCGCCGCTTTTGCTGCTAACCTACGGCGCTGTTCTGAAAATGGACGAGCTGTCCTTGTTGCTTGTGCTCGCCAAGCAATCAACCAACGGCATTTTGAATGTGGTGCTCGGCGAGGCCATTTATCTTTGCATCATTGGGTTTAACGTCCGCCGGCGGTTTTCCCATTGGCCAAAGTTGCCGGTTGAGAGCTTTGCGATGACTTTGCTGATGGCCGTCATCCTAATCCCGACGACGGCTTACCTTGCTTTGGATGCACCGGCGCGCGAGCGGGACGCGCGCAACGAAGTCAGCCGTCAGGTGGAAAGCCGCCTTTTTGTGACGTCGGAAAGCATCCATATGTGGGCCTATTCGCGCGCGCTTGTCCTGAAAATCCATGCAGAACAGCAGTTCGCCTCAAATGGTGAGTCACGCCGAAGTTTGATCGACAGGGTTTCGCCCGAATTCGACATCATCAGTGTATCGTCCGGCGAAAGGCGCCTTACATGGTCCGCGGCCCCAGGTGAGCAGTTTATTCAAATGCCAGCGGAGCGTGCGCTTCAGAATGCCGCGCCAATCGGCCGCAGTGTACGCTTGATTGCGCTGACGCAGCAGGCCGGAAAGCAGGGCTCCCAACTCGCTCTTGTGGTGCCCTTTGCCGTTAATGGCGAGCAGGGGCTCATTGTCGCGCGCTTGCGGCATGACGTGCTGCACCGCTTGGCGACAACCAAGGGTGGGCATGCAAATGATGGACTGTTTCTGGTAAGCCCAACGCAAGGGGCGTTGCCTGTTACCCATGTCACGCCGTCGACAATCATTCGGGTCGCTGCCCTGACACCTGCCGAACTTAAACTCGCACTCACCACTCCAGTCCTTGTAAGCAATGTCAATTATGGCAATGCCATCATGTCCAATTTGCGCGACGCGCAAATATTAAGAACCGCTTCCATACCTATGTTATCCGAATGGCAGGTTGTTGCGGTTGCCGCACTTGCACCTGCGGTTTTGAAGGCACGCGAAGTCCAGCTCTCGCAATTTTCCGCCTTATTTGGCTTTGTCGTCTTCATCGTAATATTCGCCTCTGCACTGAGCCGCATATTAGAACAAACGTTCCGCCGCTTGGCGCAATCCGCAGCGGACTTGGCCATAAGGGGGACAGATCGCGAGCAGATCGATAGCCTGATGATCCAGGAGCTGAACGAAATATCGGGCACTATCGCCTCTGCTGGAGCCTCGTTCCGCACGGAACGTGGCGCACTGGTCAATTACGAGAGGCGATTAAACAACATCGCCCGCAATGCGCCGGTCATCGGATATGCCGTCGACATCATCAATGGTGTTCGCGAGACGCCGATCTTTATTTCCCCATCGATCAAAAGGCTCGGAGGATATTCAGCTTCAGAAATGTTGCGCCCCGGCGCGTGGACGTCAATTCTTCACCCCGATGATGTTGATCGTTGTTTGAGCGCCTTTCAGAATCTCAAATCTAAAGACGTGAAGAACGTCGAATATAGGATCCGACACAAAGCAGGGCATTACGTGTGGGTGCTCGATACATTGTCGGTGGAGGCAGTGCCGGGCTATGAAAATCTTGAGGGCGTTGGCGTCGTTGTGGATATTTCGGAGCGGAAGGCCGCAACGGAGCAATTGCTGCAGGCAGACAAGATGGCCAGTCTTGGCCGGATGATCGCCGGTACCGCACATGAACTGAACCAGCCGCTCAATTTTATAAAAATGGCAGCCTCCAATCTTCGAACAACTATCCAACGCGGAAACTTGGACACAAGCCGCGTCATTGAAAAGATGGAAGGAGTCCTCCGGCAGGTTGACCGGGCATCCGCCATCATTCTCCAGATGCGGGTATTCGGACGAACGCCAACGGAGCAGCCTGCGCCGATTGACGTTGAAACCGTGATCCAAGGCGTTATCCTAATGGTCACGCCTCAACTTGAACTGGATGGCACGGATGTTGAATTTGTCGTCAAGGCAAAGGATGTCCAGGTCGAATCGTTATCTGTACAATTTGAACAAGTGCTGCTGAACGTGGTGTTAAACGCGAATGACGCCATCCGTTCGCGCCATGCTTTGGGGGATGCAGCTGATGGCTTGATTAAAATTTCCGTTGATAAGAGCGAATCCAAGGCCGTTATTAATATCGATGATAATGGCATTGGCCTTCCAGAAGACGTCCTGCGGCGGCTTTTTGAACCCTTTTTTACGACCAAAGCACCCAAAGACGGGACAGGGCTTGGCCTTTCCATCAGCTATGGCATCATCCAGGACATGGGCGGAAGCATTCACGCGAAAAACGGACCGACCGGCGCGCAGTTCACCATTGAGCTGCCATTGGCGGGTGCAAAAGTAGACTAAGCTCTACAGGGCAGATGGGGCTGCTATGACCTGACCGGCGCGCGTTGAACACTGGAACGCGTGAGGTGAGGGTATGAAAAAGCCCGCCACTGCCAAGGCAGGACGGGCCATTTTCTTTACGAAAGCGCCAATCTTACTTGGCAGCTTCCTTCATGTCTTTGCCAGCTTCTTCAACGGCTGCACCGGTTGCTGCTGTTGCGTCCTTGGCGGCATCGGCAGTTGCGTCAGCAGCATCACCAGCGGCTTCGGCGGATGCGTCCGCTGCGCCTTCATCTGCAGTCATGGCATTTTCGGCACCAGCTTCAACAGCTTCACCAGTTGCATCGTCTGCTTCTGCGGTTTCTTCGGCTGCCTTGTCACCAGCTTCGCCGCAAGCGGCAAGCGATACGGTGAATGCGAGAGCAGCAACAGTTGCGACAATCTTCTTCATTTTACGTTCTCCTAAGTCCCATTTACCCTGACGGGAATGAAAGCGTAACGGATGAAGGCTGTTCTAGGCAACTATTTTTCCGTGCCGCGTGCGATACCCCATTGGCGCGCAACGGTGTAACCAAGATAACCGGTGCCGAACAAAGCATATAATGGCTCCGGCAGGCCATTGAGATAGGCATTCATGCCGCTTGCGATATTTGCAGCAGCTTCGGGCCGGATAGCGGCAATAAGCCCCATCGGAATGGCCCACAAAAGCATCGCATATATGACATATAGAAAACTGGGGCGCGCGCGGCTTGTCCAGGGGTCATTGGATTGCGCCTCAGCGAGAATGGCTGACAATTGGATCCTTAGGCCTTCCATTTCCTGGCTGCCCTGCAGTTTGATCAGTTCAAGCTTCGCTGCGTCGCGCGCCTTTGGGTCAGGAATGATCTTGTCTATCAGGCTTGCAATTGGTCCAATAATACCTTCAATAAGTGCCATATTCATTTCCTTTCAAATTATCCAATTCGGTTTGCAAGCCAGCCATATAAAAAAGCTTCTTGTGATGGCCGAACCTCGGCCAGCCGGACATAATGCGCGCCTTGAAGCGCATCGACTGCTTTGACCAATATGCTTTCGGCCGTAGGACCGCGACTGTGCAAAAATGCTTTCAACGCGCTGAGTGTTGCTGGCCCCACATTGCGATCGACCCGAATATCCTCATAATCGCGGGCATTGCGGTTCAGCGCGTTAAGCGCGCGCTGCAAGAAACCTGCGGCGACGCCTGTGCCCATATTTACGCCAATGTCGAACAATTCAGCGGCCAGTTGCGGGGCTATCGATGCGACTTGGTCAAACGCAGGTGCTAGCCAATATCGCCGTTCATAAATGGCCGCCGCTTCGCTTTGTGGGAAATGTCGCATGTCCGCATGATAGCCATGCTGTGCGGCGACAGCCTGTGTGATGCCCCAGCGTGTCGGACCACCACGATCCGCCGGATGGTTCGCAAACTCGCCCTCACGGGCAATGACGTCTTCGATTAATTGACCTATTTTCAGGTGAGTCATAAACATCTCGCTTTCACCACAATAGTAACCAATATGGTTATGTGTAGGAAAGAAAAATCACGTACACCCCGCAAACGGCTGGCGCGCGTTACGAAAAATGAGTTGTTTTTGGAATAATTGGTCGGGACGACAGGATTCGAACCTGCGACCCCCACACCCCCAGTGTGATGCGCTACCAGGCTGCGCTACGTCCCGACCGCCAATGACCTCACCGAGGCCAATGGAAGCGCGCGTATATGGCGGCGCCTTCCTAAAAGCAAGGGTGCTTTGGACGCTTTGACGTTGCGTCGGCGGGGTGCAGGTGATAATCGCGCCCAAATGTTCAGGGCAGCATCGCCATCCGATGCCGATTTTAGATTATTGCGAGGTTTTCCATGGAGTTTCCTATCTTGAGCGCAGCGAGCGGTGTCGCTGGTGGTTCCGCATTCTTTGTGCAAATTTTCTCGCTTCTGCTGATCTTCGTTGTATTCTACCTTTTCCTCATTCGTCCGCAGCAAAAGCGTGCGAAGGAGCATGCGGCGAAAATCGAGGCTGTGCAGAAAAATGATGAGGTTATCACTGCGGGCGGATTGATGGGCAAAGTGATCAAAGTTGCTGATGATTATGTCGAAGTCGAAATCGCACCAAATGTCCGCGTAAAGGCCGTCAAGTCTACGATCGCCAATGTTCAGCCACGCGGCGGCAAAGCTGCGAATGATTAATACTTGGGGTTGAACGGCTTGTAAGCCGACCCCAAGTTCCGTTTTCACAGTTCGTTCGGAACCAGCCTATGCTTGATTTTCCCCGTTGGCGCGTATGGATGCTCAACACCATTATTGTCGTTGGTGTTTTGTTTGCCATCCCCAGTGTTCTGCCAACGCACATCCGTGCACAACTGGCACCATATGTACCAACGCCGACGATTAACCTGGGCTTGGACCTTGCAGGCGGCAGCCATATTTTGCTGGAGGCCGACACCTCTCAATTGGCGGAAACCCGTTTAGAGGCGCTGGAGGATAGCGTGCGCACGGCCATGCGTCGTGCAAATCCCCGGATCGCGATAACCGACGTTTCGCGTATCAATGGGCAGCTGAGCTTTTCCGTCACGGAACCATCTCAAGTAGACGCCGCGCGTGAGGCCTTGTTGCCCATCACCAGCAACGCCACAGGTGGCCGCGACTGGAACATAGGCGTTAATGACGGCAACCGCATGATCCTGACCCCTGCAGGTGCGGGCAACGAAACCGCTCTCGATCAGGCAATGGACACGGCGAAGGACGTGATTGACCGGCGCATCAACGCGCTCGGTACGCTTGAGCCTACCATCATCCGCCAGGGTGAAAATCGCATTGTGGTGCAGGTTCCCGGCTTGGACGATCCAGAAGCGTTGAAAGCGCTTATCGGTAAAACGGCCAAGCTTGAGTTCAAGCTGGTTGATGAACAGGCCGATCCGGACCAAACCGCGCAAGGCAAGGCCCGCGTTGGTAGCCAAGTCCTGCCATATCCGGACAACCCGACTGGCTTGCCCTATATCGCCGTTCGCCGATTGGGTGGCATCGCCGGCGACAAACTTGTAAAGGCCGACCCTACATTTGACCAGCAAACCAACGAGCCGGCGGTGACTATTCAGTTCGATTCCGAAGGCGGTCAGAAGTTCGCCCGCATGACTCAGCAGAATGTGAACAAGCTTTTTGCGATCGTTCTGGACGGCCAAGTCATTTCCGCACCGCAAATTCGCGAGCCAATTTTTGGCGGAGTATCGCAAATTTCCGGTAGCTTCACCACCGAAAGCGCAAATGCACTTTCAATTTCGTTGCGCTCGGGCGCTTTGCCTGTTGACCTGAAGATTGTTGAAGAACGGTCGGTTGGACCTGACCTTGGTGCCGACTCGATCCGGCGCGGCGTGTTGGCGGCAATCATTGGTACGACGGCAATTTTGGTGCTGATGTTCCTCGCTTATGGCCGCTTCGGCATGTATGCGAACATCGCTCTGGTTATCAACGTGTCAATGATCCTTGGGGTCATGGCATTTGCCAATGCAACGCTGACATTACCGGGCATTGCGGGCTTTGTTCTTACTATCGGTGCAGCGGTTGATGCCAACGTGCTTATCAATGAACGTATTCGCGAAGAGCTCAAGCGCGGGCGACGCGTCGTTCAGGCCATCGAATTTGGCTATAAAGAAGCCAGCCGCGCCATTTTTGACGCGAACAGTACCAACGTTATCGCGGCGGTCCTGTTGTTTATCTTTGGCTCTGGACCAATCCGCGGTTTCGCCGTCGTTCTAATGATTGGCATTGTCACGTCGGTGTTCACGGCCGTGACCATCACGCGCATGTGGGTTTCGCGCTGGGTCAAGCGCACCCGGCCCCAAGATCTGACGATTTGAGGAATTATTTATGAAGCTACTCAAACTCGTTCCGGACGATACCAACATCGATTTCCTGAAATGGCGGACCTATGCTTTTGGCATCAGTCTGCTGCTGATGATCGCCTCGGTCGGCCTTGTCGCAACCAAAGGGTTGAATTTTGGCGTCGATTTCATTGGCGGACAAATGATCCGCGCCACCTTTACCCAGACGACTGAAGCGCCGGTAACTGAACTGCGCGAAAAGGTTGCCAGCCTTGGCTATGGCGACCCCACGATCCAGCGTTTCGGCAAAGAAAATCAGGTCTCCATCCGGATGAAGCTGCCAGAAGGCGCTGACAAGAACCCCGAAATTGCCAATGCGATGGCGGTCAAAATCACCAATTCGTTAAAAGCAGATTATCCCGGGGTGCGCATCGACGGCGTTGATTCTGTCTCCGGTAAGGTGTCCGAAGAACTATTCAGCAAGGGTATCCTTGCGTTGCTGGCGGCAATGGCTGGTGTATCGATTTACATCTGGTTCCGGTTTGAATGGCAATTCGGTGTCGGCGCCATATGGTCTTTGCTACATGACGTCACGCTGACGTTCGGGCTGTTTGCCCTCACAGGTTGGGAATTTGACCTCAACATTATCGCGGCGTTGCTGACTATTATCGGTTATTCGCTGAATGACACCGTTGTTGTCTATGACCGCATCCGTGAAAACCTGATGAAGTTCAGAAAGATGGAAATGGCGTCGCTGTTGAATCTTTCCGTGAACGAAACATTGTCGCGCACGGTCATGACCAGCGTTTCGATTTCGCTACCTTTGATTGTCCTCGTGCTGTTTGGTCCCGACGTTATCTTCGGGTTCAGTGTTGCCATGGCGTTCGGTATTGTGGTGGGGACCTACTCGTCCATCTACCAGGCCGCGCCGATCCTTATCTGGTTGAAGGTGGGTTCGCACAGCTTCGTGCCGACTGAGGAGGCTGGCTCCAAGGCCGAACGCACGGAAGGCTTCGGCGCGCAGCCTTAACGGCTGGCGATTGAACGAAAAAAGTCGGCCAACTGCCGCGCATTTTCAGTCCATGAAAATGCCCGGACGTTATCGGCCACGTCTTCCTCGCGCGGCGGGTTGGCAAGCAAGTCGCGCGCGGCCTGTGCAATCGCTGCAGGTTCCTGCGCGACGATCCGCCCGGCGGCGTCGTTCTGCATGAGCTCGCGCACGCCGCCGACGTCACTTGCGATAATGGGCGTACCGCAAGCAAGCGCCTCTACCCATGCATTGGCAAGGCCTTCGCTGGCGGACACCAAAGCCATGATGTCTGCTGCGGCAAACAAGGCGGGCAGATCGTCATGCGGAACGCTGCCCAGAAAACGCACGCGTTCAGCGACACCCGTTTTGTGTGCCAGGGCGCGCAACGCGGCCTCGCTTTCGCCTTGGCCGGCAAGCAATAATGTCGCGGTGGGAATATCAGCCAGAGCCTGAACGACAAGGTCATGGTTTTTGCGCGGTATCAATGCGCCGACCGATAAAATGATTGGCCCAGTCAGGCCAAGTTTCATCTTCTCCTGCGCGCGGTCGCGGGGAACAAAGCGCGCTTGGTCCAATCCGGTGTAATGGACGCGGATCTTATCGGCATTCATCCCCATGGCTACCATATCCGCTTTTAGCGCGCTCGAGACCGCCAATAGGCCAGCGGCCTTGTCCGCCGCATCCAGTATCTGCGCTGAACAACCGGGCTGGCGGCCCCAATAATGGATGTCGGCGCCCCGTGCCTTGACCGTAAAGGGAATGCCAAGCGCATCAGACAATCGCATGGCGGCGGGACCATCCGGAAAGAAAAACTCCGCGTCGATATGTTCGAACGGTGTCTCTCGGTGTAATTGCCGCAACAAGGGCAGGGCGGCCCTTGAAATGGCGGCCGGATTGCGGCTGCCCCCGATGACAGGAATGGCGGTGAAGTGGGGCCTATAGACCTCAAGACCGCCCCAGTGCTCATCCGCCAGCGCCTTAAGGTCGCATTGCGACGCAATAAGGCTAAGCGGCCACGGTGCTGTACCGACGGGATTGATGACGGTTATCGCAAAATCCCGCACTTCCGATAAGGCGCGGGTTTGTCGCTCCACAAATATGCCAAAGTTCGGCCGGTTAGCGGCAGGAAACAGCGTCGACAGCGTCAGAATGCGCACGTTGACGGTTTACAGCTTGCGGACCAGACGGACTGCCTTCGCAATCCATGCCGGGTCGGCCACGATTTGCTGCCGTGCGCCTGCATCGAGCGGCAGGATGTGCAGCTTGCCAGATTCGCGTCCAAGCAATCGGCCGAAGATGAAGCGGCCGCCGGGGCGCGGAACAAGAACATCAAGGTTGAGCGCTGAGGGAAACGCATCGGGGGTAAGTTGTTCAAGCCATAGCTCGTCACCGCGCCGATATTCGCCAGTTGACGATGCGATGCGCAGACCGACCATGTTGGTCCTGACGCTAGGCACCATGATGCGTTCTTCCTTCGTGGGCGCATGGGTGCCATCCTCTCCAAACACAGCCGTCACCGGCAGATATTGCTGGTCGGGTAATGCCACAAGATCACTGGACTCGACGCCCAGCGCATCTGCAATCCGGTTGATCCAGATAAGGGAAAGCACGCGGGTGCCTGTTTCTAGGCGCCCTATCGTTTGCGCGGTGGTCTTGGGTTTACAGCGCGCGGCGACATCAGCAAGCGTGTAGCCCTTTGCCCGGCGCACATCGCGAATTCGGCTCTGCATCTCTCACTCCGATTACCAAATAGGTTTTTCTTTCCTACAATATTCACCGCATGGCAAGGGTGATTCGTCAGAACACAGGAGACGATTATGCCCAAGGCTATTAACATAGAGTTTACACCTTCGGACATTCGTGAGTTGGCGGAGCTTCCTCTGCCCGGCAGTGTCCGGGACGCCGCGCGCCCGAAAAGTGTCCGAACGGTGACGGTGAACCTCGCGGAATCGCGGCTGTCATGGTTGCATGCACGCGGTCATCTTACGGATCGGCAGATGCTGGCTGGTGAGACGTTACGTCGTGATTATGAAACGGCAGCGATTGGCGCAGTGGTCACGATGTCGTGGGAGAATAGGCCGCGCAGCCATCAAAAACGCGGTGCGCCTTGTGGTATGAATCGTACCGAACGGATGCTGTCGGCAAAGGCGCATTTCGACCGTGCGCTGGAGGCGCTGGGCGCTGATCTGTCGGATATCGCGTGGCGCGTTATTTGTGTCGGCGAAAGTCTGCCTGCGGCGGAGCGCGAAATGTCGTGGCCAGCGCGTTCGGGTAAATTGGTTTTGCGCATTGCGCTGGATCGGCTGGCGGGGTTCTACCACATTCCCGGTTAGTTTCCGGCGTCTTCAACCATCATAGCCAGTTCGAGCCAGCGTTCTTCCGCAGCGTCTTTTTCTGTGCGTAGCTGCTCGGTTTTCGCCGTTAGTTCAGCGAAGCGCGTCGGGTTTTGCGAATATAAGGTGGGGCTGCCCATCTCATTTTCTGCCGCCGCAATTTCGGTGTCGATCTCCGCTATGCGGGTTGGCAAGTGATCATAATCCCGCTGATCCTTATAAGATAGCTTCGTGCGTTTCGTAGGCGTTGCTGATGCGACGGGGCCTGTCTTGGTGATCGCTTTGACGGCTGGCTTGTCACGGCGATCCCGCTTTTCTTCCCAGTCGGCATATCCGCCAGCGATGATGTCAACATGACCCGAGCCATCCAAACCCAAGGTCAATGTGACGGTGCGATCCAGAAAATCGCGATCATGGCTGACGATCAGGACAGTTCCATCATAATCGGCGATGACTTCCTGCAACAGGTCGAGTGTTTCAAGGTCGAGATCGTTAGTTGGCTCGTCCAGCACCAACAGGTTTGCCTCCCGCGCAAATTCGCGTGCCAGCAAAATGCGTGACTGCTCACCGCCGGACAGACTCCCGATACGCGCTTCGACGAGCGATGGGTCGAACAGAAATTCCTTGAGATAGCCCTGCACATGTTTCCGTACGCCGCGCACATCGACCCAGTCGCCACCGTCCGCGAGAACATCGCGTACTCGTTTTTCGGGTGACAGCAGCTTGCGTTGCTGGTCGATCACGATGCCGGTCAATGTGGGTGAGAGAGTGATTTTGCCTGTGTCAGGCGCGGTCTCTCCGGTCAACATCCGAATTAAGGTCGTTTTGCCTGTGCCGTTGGCACCGACGATACCAATACGGTCGCCCCTTTGTACACGCAGCGTGAAATCTTTGATGATGGGTCTATCACCGAAGCTTTTGTTCACGCCTTCTGCGCTGATAACCGTCTTCGTTTTGCTGTCATCGCTGGATGCAGCCAGCTTGGCTGTGCCTTGCGGTCCAATCATGGCGGCACGCGCTGCGCGCATTTCCCATAATTTGGCCAATCGGCCCTGATTGCGCTTGCGCCGTGCAGTCACGCCGCGTTCAAGCCAATGTGCCTCGATTTTTAGCTTGGCATCAAGCCGGCTGGCGTTGCGCGCGTCCTCGGCAAAAACTTGCTCGGTCCAGGCATCATATCCGCCAAAGCCAATTTCATTGCGGCGCAGCAGTCCGCGGTCCAGCCAGAATGTCTGGCGTGTAAGGCGCGTGAGGAACGTCCGGTCATGGCTGATGACCATGAACGCGCCCCGATATCGGGTTAGCCATTCTTCCAGCCATTCGATGGCCGCAAGATCAAGATGGTTAGTCGGCTCGTCCAGCAGCAATAGATCTGGTTCGCTTGCGAGCGCGCGACAAATCGCTGCGCGCCGCTTTTCGCCGCCGCTTGCAGTCTTTGCCTCCCGATCTAGGTTGATGCCCAGCTGGTCGGCAATCGCCCGCACTGCATATTCGGGCGGCCCTTTTTGGCCATGCACAGCAAAATCGATAAGCCGGTCGAACGAGGACACGTCCGGGTCTTGCTCCAGCATCACAATATTCGTGCCGGGCACTACGACGCGATTGCCTCTATCCGCCTCCACAGTGCCAGCGACCAGCTTCATCAACGTTGTCTTACCAGCGCCGTTGCGCCCGATCAGCGCCAGCCGGTCGCGTGCGCCAATGAACAGGTTGATATCCTGAAACAACCAGCCACCGCCTTGTTGTAATGCAAGGCCTTCAAAAGCAAAAATGGGGGGTTGCGACATGTGACGGGCGGATAGGGACCTTCGTGATACAAATCAACCTAAGCCATCAGATCATGCCGAACTTGTTTAAGGATGCATCTTTCCGCATAGACTGACGCGTGTTGAAAAGATGGACTCTGGTGCACATTCAGGGCGAAGGGTTGGGGGCAAAACGATGCGCACGATTTATCTGAACGGACAATATGTCCCGGAAAACGAAGGCCAGGTGTCGGTTTTTGACCGGGGCTTTTTGTTTGCCGATGCGGTGTATGAAGTTGTCTCGGTGCTGGATGGCAGGCTGGTCGATTTTGACGGGCATGTTGCTCGCTTGGCACGTTCGCTTGGCGAAATCGACATTCGTGGTGCGCCGGACGCGGAAGCCTGGATGGATATATGCCGCACGTTGGTTGTGCGCAATGATCTGACCGAAGGCATGATTTATTGGCAAGTCACGCGCGGAGCGCCCGAGGATCGCGATTTTGTATTTCCCTCTGCGGGCACGAAGCCAACCGTCCTTGCCTTTACCCAGTCGCGCCGACTTGCGGATAACCCGCTTGCGCGCAGAGGTATTCGGGTGGTCACCATGCCCGATCTGCGTTGGGGACGCGCGGATATCAAGACGACACAGTTGCTTTATGCTTCGCTGATGAAAAATGCGGCAATCGCGCGAAACGCGGACGATGCATGGATGGAGCGCGGTGGATTTATCACCGAAGGTAGCGCGCAAAATGCCCACATCATTACGCACGATGGCGTGCTGGTGACGCACCCGCTGAACCGTGAAATTCTGCACGGTATAACGCGCGCTGCAGTATTGCCGTTGGTAGCGCAACGGATTGAGGAGCGTCCCTTCACCGTTACCGAGGCGGAACAAGCAGCCGAGGCGTTCGTTTCTTCTGCATCGGGTTTCGTGATGCCGGTCGTTGAAATCAATGGAAAAATCATCGGTAACGGTATCCCCGGTTCGGCCACCGTTCAGCTTCGCGAAGCCTATATCGATTGGGCACGCCGCACAGCGATTTAGCTGTGGCATTTTAAAGGAGCAATTTATGCGAAAAATCATATTGGCCGCGTTGATGGTAACAGGTGCGATGGCATCAACATCGGCCATGGCCACGCAGGTGAATATCACTGCAACAAATCCGGTCATTGACCTGACCATCACCGAATCGGTCGAAACGCGTCCGGACATTGCGACATTCTCAACCGGCGTTCAAACCATGGCCGCGACAGCCAGCGAAGCCGTGCGCGCGAACAATGTGCAAATGGCATCAGTTGTTGCGCGGTTAAAGAAGCTAGGTATCGCCGACCGGGATATTCAGACGACCCAAATCAACCTCAACCAGCAGTTTGATTATCGCGACGGCAAGCAGATTTTCATGGGCTATCAGGCATCCAACATGGTCAATGCCAAACTGCGTGACCTGAAGAAGCTTGGTACGTTTCTCGATGCGCTTGCGGTGGATGGCGCGACGAACTTCAACGGCCCAGTCTTCGGGATCGATGATGACAGCAAATTCCGCGCAGCGGCCCGCGACGAAGTATGGGCATCTGCGCTCGCTCGGGCAAAGAATATGGCGCGCAAGGCTGGGTATAGCGACGTCCGCGTTCTTCGGGTTGAGGAAACGGATAATAATGTCGGCAACTATCCGCCTATGCCGATGGTCGCGCGCACGATGGATGCATCGGAAAAGACCACCCCAATTTCGCCAGGTGAGTTAAGTGTCGGTGCGACAATGTCGTTCACTTTTGAAATGGTGAAATAGGATATCGCCGATTGCAGATATTTTGTGTAGGGAAATTCATTCACTTTGCGTTCAATGCTATCCTGTTAGGCAGCAATGATGTTGACCCGAATTTCCCTAATGTCTGCAATAGCAGCCTCTGTCATAACCACCGGTGCGCCCGCTGAAGGGCGTCGCGGGGAGCAGGCTGAGGCGCGTCAAGACATGGCGGCCGGAAAGGTGAAGTCACTCCGTGAGATTGAGGCGAGCATTGTTCCGCGCATGCGCGGGATGCAGTATCTTGGTCCGGAATATGACCCCAGTGCGCAAGTCTACCGGCTGAAATTCATCAATGGCAATCGCGTCATTTTTGTTGATGTCGATGGCCGCACTGGCGGCGTATTGCGCCAGCGCTGATAGGATTTTGCGGTAGACACCTAATCTGCTAGCCCGGTTCCAACACAAATATTTACAATTGAAGGGGACAGCATGCGCATCTTGATCGTTGAAGACGAGCCGACCTTGGGTCAGCAGCTCAAATCGACCCTTGAAGGAGCTGGCTATGCGGTGGATTTATCCACCGACGGCGAGGACGGCCATTATATGGGTTCCACCGAAAATTACGATGCGGTGATCCTTGACCTTGGTTTGCCGGAAATCGATGGTCTTACGGTCCTTGATCGCTGGCGCAAGGAGGGACGGAAGTTCCCTGTTCTGGTGCTTACTGCGCGCGATAGCTGGTCGGATAAGGTTGCTGGCCTTGATGCAGGTGCCGATGATTATCTGGCCAAGCCATTCCAGACCGAAGAACTGATTGCACGCTTGCGCGCCCTCATTCGGCGTGCGTCCGGCAACGCGTCGTCGGAATTGACCGTTGGCGACGTTCGCCTCGACACCCGGTCAGGGCGCGTCACGCTGGATGGACAGCCAGTCAAGCTGACAGCGCAGGAATATAAATTGCTGTCCTATCTGATGCATCATAAAGGTAAGGTCGTGTCGCGGACCGAACTCATTGAACACATTTATGATCAGGATTTTGACCGCGACTCCAATACTATTGAGGTGTTTGTCACGCGTATCCGTAAGAAACTGGGTCAGGAAGTCATTTCGACCATTCGCGGCCTTGGGTATAGCCTTGAGGAACCGGTGAGCTGAACCCGCCCGTCGCTATATTCACGCCTGCGAACGCGCCATCGTGGCGAAGCCAGTTCCAAAGTACAGGGTCGTTGACTCGCCGTATGATCCTGACGGCAGCGGCGTGGATTATGATATTGCTAATCGGTGGAGGTGCGGCGCTGGACCGCGTGCTGACTAACTCGGTAGAGCAGAATTTTGATAATCAATTGGAATATGTTCTGACGGCGATGATCGCTTCGGCGGAAATCGGTCCAGATGGCGAAATTCGCATGAACCGACCATTGGGCGATCAACGTTTTTTGGAGCCCAATAGCGGTTTATATTGGCAGATTACGGGGAAGGGCGCTATGCCGTTTCCGTCGCGCTCCTTGTGGGACCGCGCACTCCAACCGCCCGTCGATCACAATGACCAGGCCGTCCATTTCCGCGACAGTGACGAATTTGTTGATGAACCGCTGCGCTTGGCTGAGCGGGCGATAAAGCTCCCTGATTCAGATGTCGCCTGGACCTTCATGGTCGCACAAAGTCGCGACAGTCTTGATGGGCAAATTCGCGAATTGCGTTCAGTGCTGGTGACAAGTTTCATGTTGCTTGCCCTTGGTCTAATCATCTTGGCGGCATTACAGACTTTTTATGGTCTTTGGCCGCTGCGTGCCGTGCGCAAGGCCATCGCCCAAATGCGCAGCGGACGCGAAAGCCGCGTGACCGACGCACTGCCCGATGAGGTGATGCCAATGGTCAATGAATTAAACGCGCTACTTGATCATAATGAGAAACAAGCTGAAGAGTCGCGTCGTCATGCGGGCAACCTTGCCCATGCACTGAAAACGCCGCTTACCGTCATCATGAACAGCGCAACAGCGCAATCCCCCGATCTGTCCGAAACGGTCATCCGCGAAGCGACGACGATGCGCCGGCAAGTCGATCATCACCTCGCTCGCGCACGCGCCGTCGGTCGTCGTGGTCATAGCCACAGCCGTGCGCAAGTGTGGGATAGCCTTGAGTCGGTCGAACGCGCGGTCAGTCGCCTATATGCGCACGTTCGCCTCGATATGGCCGGAGATCAGACGATTGCGGCCCGCGTCGAGCGGCAGGACCTCGATGAAATGCTTGGCAACCTGATTGAAAATGCTGCTAAATATGGCGGAGGAAGCGTGTTTGTGACCGTCGAAGATGCCGGTGAATTTGTCGAAATTCTGGTGGAGGACGATGGCCGTGGTATTCCAGCCAGCGAACGCGAACGCTTGTTTGACCGCGGCGCGCGGCTGGACACGGGGAAGCCCGGCACTGGCCTTGGTCTTGCGATTGTCCGCGACGTGGTCGAAATTTATGGCGGCACGGTCAATTTGGAAGAAAGCGAGGACCTTGGCGGACTCATGGTCAGGCTTCGGCTGCCAAAGGCGATCAGCTAAATCTGCCGCAAATCAGCTGCCATCACGGATTTGCTGATGGTGCCGGATGACTTCATCAATAATGAATCGCAGAAATTTTTCCGTGAAATCCGGGTCCAGTTTTGCGTCGCGCGCCAGTTGCCGAAGCCGCTCAATCTGTTTTTCCTCGCGCGCTGGATCGGCGGGGGGCAGGGCTGACTTCGCCTTAAACTCGCCAACGGCCTGTGTGATCTTGAACCGTTCAGCCAGCATGAAAACAAGCGCAGCGTCAATGTTATCAATGCTATCACGAAAGTGGGCGAGGGTTTCTGTGTCGGTCATGGCAGGCATCTGTGCCGCCAATGGCCGTCGCCGACAAGGGGAAATACGCCATTTGCACTTGCCTTGCGGCGCAGCTGTCGTCAGAGCAGAGAAATTATGACGGCAACTATCCACAAAATCGGCGGACATCATGCGCCATCGCTTGATCCCATCTTGAAGCTGGTTGCCCCCGGCATGAACAAGGTCAATGCTGTTATTCTGGACCGGATGCAGTCCGAAATTCCCTTGATTCCCGAGCTTGCGGGCCATTTGATTGCCGGCGGAGGCAAGCGCATGCGGCCGATGCTGACTCTCGCCTGCGCGCAGTTGCTCGACTATCCGGGCGATCGCCATCACAAGCTGGCTGCCGCTGTCGAGTTTATTCATACCGCGACGTTGCTGCACGATGATGTTGTTGACGGCAGCGATATGCGGCGCGGCAAAACCGCAGCCAATCTGATCTTTGGCAACCCGGCCGCAGTTCTGGTTGGTGATTTCCTTTTCAGCCGGTCATTTGAGCTAATGGTTGAGGACGGCTCGTTAAAGGTCTTGAAGATCTTGTCCAACGCATCGGCCGTCATTGCTGAGGGCGAAGTGCACCAGCTGACCGCACAGCGACAGATAGCGACTACGCAAGAAAAATATCTCGATATCATTGGCTCCAAGACTGCTGCGCTTTTTGCTGCAGCCTGCCGGATATCGGCGGTCGTGGCCGAGCGCGGAGAAGCGCAGGAAATGGCACTAGACGCTTATGGCCGTAATTTGGGTATCGCATTCCAGTTGGTCGATGACGCCATTGACTATGTCTCCGACGGCGCAACGATGGGTAAAGATAGCGGCGATGATTTCAGGGACGGCAAGGTAACGCTGCCCGTCATCTTGGCCCATTCCCGGGGCAGTGCAGAGGAAAAGACGTTTTGGCGTGACGCCATGCTGGGTAACCGGATTTCCGAGAACGATCTTGCGCACGCCATCACCCTGTTACGCCAACATAATGCGATCGACGACACGCTTGTTCGTGCCCGCCATTATGGTCAGCGTGCGATTGATGCGATCGCCCATTTCCCGGCTGGGGAAGCGAAATCTGCGCTTACTGAAGCTGTCGAATTTGCGATCGCACGCGCATATTGATCATGTGCCCAGCAGTTCACATGCAGACTGAACTGTGACCAAAACCCCTAATCTACCTGTCTTGGCGGTTTTGCCGGACGTACTCGCGTCGCTGCGACAATCACCAAATGCCGTCCTTATCGCCCCACCCGGCGCCGGTAAAACTACGATGGTCGCACCAGCCTTGCTCGGCGAGGATTTCTGTACCGGCCAAATCCTTTTGCTGTCGCCGCGCAGGCTGGCGGCGCGTATGGCGGCGGAACGTATCGCGACCCTAATGGGGGAAGCGGTTGGCGAGACCGTTGGCTATGCGACGCGTTTGGACAGCAAACATGGTCCAAAGACCCGCATTTTGGTGCTGACGGAGGGTATATTCCGCAATCGTATCATCAAAGACCCCGAGATGTCCGGGGTTTCTGTGGTGTTGTTCGACGAGGTCCACGAACGCAGCATCGATAGCGATTTCGGCCTTGCCTTGGCCTTGGAAGCGCAGACTGCGTTTCGACCAGACCTGCGCTTGGTAGCGATGTCGGCAACCTTGGACGGATCGCGCTTTTCGCAGCTTATGGGTGATGCGCCCCTGTTTGAAAGCGCAGGCAAGACATGGCCGCTCGCGCTCCGCTATGCGGGACGGCGTGCGGAGTTACCCATTGAAGACGATATCGTCCGCGTGTTGCGGCAAGCGGTTGCCGACCATGAAGGAGACATTTTAGTGTTCCTGCCCGGCACCCGCGAAATTGATCGCGCGGCGGATGCTATGGCGGCTTTTGGGGCGACCTATGCGATCCACAGACTGCACGGTCAGGTTGACCCCGCCGCACAGCGATTGGCTGTACGGCCTGATGCTGAAGGCCGCCGCAAAATCATTCTGGCGACGAATATTGCCGAAACCAGCCTGACCATCGACGGCGTCCGCATTGTCATAGACAGCGGGCTCGCGCGGCGGGCGCGCTTTGATGCGGGCGCAGGCGTCACGCGACTGGTTACCGAACGCGCGAGCCTTTCTGCGGCGACGCAGCGCGCCGGACGCGCCGCACGCCAAGGCCCTGGCTTTGCATACCGACTGTGGGAAGAGGCCGGGAACGGCGGGCTGCCGCCCTTTGACCCGCCCGAAATATTGGAAAGCGATCTCGCGCCGCTGGTTCTGGACTGCGCCTTGTGGGGCGAAAGCGATCCTGTGCAATTGCGCTGGTTGGACGCACCTCCCGCTGGTGCCTTGCAACAGGCGCGGCGTTCGCTGACGACGTTGCGCGCCTTGGATGATGGCTGCCATATCACCCAGCATGGTCGAAAATTGGCCAAACTGCCGCTTCCGCCGCATCTGGCGCATATGGTGTCAACAGCAGCATATAGCGGACAGGCTGAGGCAGCAGCGACGCTTGCCCTGTTGCTGCAAGAGCGGGGCCTTGGCGGACAAAGCGAGGATATTGAAGCGCGATTTGAACGCTTTGGGCGTGAACGTGGTGGCCGCGCCGATGCGGTCAAGTCGCTTGCCCGTAATATCGCGCGGATGACGGACGGAGCCGGCACGGCAAGCCGCCAATCGATCGGCGCGATGATCGCAACCGCCTTTCCCGACCGCATCGCCAAGCGCCGCGATGCAAAAGGCGAAAATTGGATCAGCGCGATGGGTCGTGGTTTGCGCTTGGATAGTGCGTCACTCTTAGCGCGTGCCGACTGGCTGGCTGTCGCGGATGTGCAGGGCGCTGCTTCGAGTTCGCGGATATTGTCCGCAGCCGCCTTGACGGAGACTGAGATACTTCGCCTGTTTGAAAACGTGATCGAGCGGCGCGAACTGACGGCCTATGACAAAGACGCAGATCGCGTTGAAGTACGTGTGCAGCGACGTATTGGAGCAATTATCCTGTCCGAAGGAAAGGCCGAAAAGCCCGACCCACAGGCTGTTTCCTCGGCCTTGATGGATGCGGTTCAAGCGCTTGGGCTAAATGTTCTTCCATGGCCGTCCACTGCCGATGCTCTTCGGAAACGTGCGCGCTTTGCAGGGCTTGATATGCTGGACGATGCGCCTCTGCTTGCGACATTGGACCATTGGCTATTGCCATTTTTGGACAAGGTAAATCGTTTGCGCGACATTCCGTCTGAACAGCTACTTACCGCTATGGAACACATCTTAGGATGGGAGCATAAGGCACGGATAGATAAGGTTGCACCCGCCGCGTTCGTCAGCCCTGCCGGCACCACGCATTTTATTGATTACGCTGCGGAGGCAGGGCCAACCGTAGAACTGCGCGTGCAGGCACTTTTTGGCGTCGATAATCATCCCGAGGTTGGCGTGGGCCGCATTCCGTTGGTATTGAGCCTGACTTCGCCGGCTGGTCGCCCGATTCAAACAACGCGCAATCTGTCAGAATTTTGGCGCGGAAGTTGGCGTGACGTTGCCAAGGAAATGCGTGGGCGTTACCCCAAACATAACTGGCCCGACGCGCCATGGGAAAGCATCGCCAGTCTCAAAACCAAAAAAGCACAGGCACGCGACACGCCGCGCAACGCTTGACGACTCCGTCGCTGTTGGGGCAAGGCGACTGCGAGCAATATTCTTAGGAAATGTCGATGCCTGCCCGTATTTTTCAGCGCCCCAAAAATGCCATGCAATCGGGACGCGCCCGCACCGACGAATGGGTGCTGGAATTTGTGCCAGCGGAGCCACGCAAAGCTGACCCGCTTATGGGCTGGGCTGGTTCAGGCGATACGCAAACGCAAGTAGAGATGATCTTTCCCAGCCTTGATGCGGCACGCGCTTATGCTGGCAAGAAGGGCATAGATGCAACATTCATTCCAACGCCGCCTAAAACCCTGAAGCTACAGGCCTATGCGGACAATTTCCGCTAAAGCACCATTCCGGGCAGCATTAGCAATTTAACATCCACAGCGCAGCCTTCGGCCCGTTTTGTGCCCACAAATGTAGATAGCTCGGGCAAGGCGACGCGATGGACGGTAATGTTTTCACCATCTACGCCGCCGCCTTCGCCGACCTTAGTCAGCCCCAAGGCGCGTACCAGAGAGAAACTTTCACTGACCATGCCGGGTGATGAGAAGAATTCACCCACCAGCTCCATTGTTGTGGCGCGATAGCCGGTTTCTTCCTCAAGTTCTCGTGCTGCAGATGTAAGGGCACTTTCGCCAGGCTCATGGTCACCGATGAGCCCTGCGGGAAGCTCGATACAGTTGGCGCCAAGCGGTACCCGATATTGTTCGACAAGCAACACGTGGTCGTCATCAATAGCCAAGATCACTGCGGCTTTGATGCCCCGTGCACGGCCAACATACTCCCATTTGCCGCGTGTCTTGGCCGTGATGAATTTGCCTTGCCACATCACCTTTTCAGGTGCGTCTGCGTCATTCATAATTCAATCAGCCTGTCTGGCAATTCATTGGGATTATCGGTGCCTTTGGGAAAATGCGCCGCGAGCACTATGCCCATTTGCGTCACTGCGTCTGCCATGCCCTTTCCGGGCTGCCCGGCGCGGACATTATCAATCAGCGCGACCATCGCGTCGCCCCAAATCTCTGGTGCAACTTTGGACGCAATAGAGTCATCCGCCACGATTTCGGCACGATGCTCTTTCATCGAAAGATACAATAACACGCCAGTGCGGCCGACGGTCTTTGCCTCTGCGCCAACCTTGAATAAACTGATAGCGCGGTTGCGTACGCGGACCATTTTCAGGCGTCTCGGCGTAAGCGCAAGGCGCAGGGACGTCCACCTTAGGATGAGCCAACTGCCGAACCATTTAAGCGCAACTGCGGTCAGCAACAATGCGACATATTCGGACGGGGTATATTCATGGTTCCACCCGCCTGTGACTATGTTGAGCAGGCTGATATAAAAGTCGGGAAAGAGCGCATATGCGGCAAGTGCCACAAAGGCGATGCCGCTGGACCATGCCAGCGCAACATCTTCATAATGGTCAGACAGATCGGTGACGATGGTGACAATCTCACCACTCGTCTGATGCTCTGCTTTTGCGACCGCAGCGGTAACTAAAGCGTGGTCCGCTTCGGTAATCTGGTTGATTTTACGTAGTGCCATTTTGTGTGCCCCTTACCAACCGCCCGATGCGCCGCCGCCGCCGAAGCTTCCGCCCCCGCCGCCAAAGCCACCACCACCAAAGCCACTACCACCGCCGCCACCAAAGCCGCCGCCACCGCCCCAGATGATGACCGGACCCATTCCGCCGCGACGGTATTTTTTACCGCCTTTCATCGACCGCATCATGGGCAAAAATACAAAAAAGATGAGGAATAGTAGGAAGATAATTGCGCCAAACGGGATGCCTTCATCTGCATTACGGCTTTGCTGTGCCGCACTGGCAATTTTTGCAGCTTCGTCGGCCGGCAGTTCGAGTTGCGTGACGATGCGGTCAACGCCGGCATTTATGCCACCTGCAAAATCTCCGGCTTTGAACTGCGGCGTGATGTCATTGCGAATGATGGAGGACGATAGGCCATCGGTCAGAAAAGGTTCCAGACCATAGCCGACCTCAATCCGCATTTTGCGTTCATTCGGGGCAACGATGAGGATCGCGCCATTGTCCTTTTCAGTTTCGCCTTTGCCATCTTGGCCCAGCGCCCAGTGCCTTCCAAGCCGATAGCCATAATCGGATATCTCATAGCCTTCCAAGCTGTTGAGCGTCGCAACGACCAACTGACGCTTGGTACGGGTTTCAAGGCCCTCCAGCTTTGCGTTCAGCGCGGCTTCGGCAGCCGGATCAAGTAAATTGGCCTGATCAACGACACGGCCGGTCAGCTTCGGGAAATCTTGTGCGAACGCTGCCTGACCTGTGAAGGTCAGGAGCAGCGCTGCAAGCAGACCAATGGCCTTTTTCATCATGTAATTCCTGTCAAAAATCAAGCGGCAGGGGCCATATCCAACTGCGGCGCGGTTTCGGCGCCCTGAGTTGTTGCCTGATAGGGGACCATGGGCTTGGCACCATGAATGATCTTGGCGCCAATGATGTCGGGGAATGTCCGGATGGTGGTATTATAACCGCGCACAGCCTCATTATAATCGCGCAAGGTGATGCGGACGCGATTTTCCTGACCCTCAAGCTGGTCCTGCAGTTTCAAATAGCCCTCTTGGCTTTTCAACTGCGGATATTGCTCTACGGATACAAGCAAACGCGACAAGCTGCCCGATAGCTGGTTCTGGGCTGCTTGAAACGCGGCCATCTTCGCGGGATCGCTCAAATCATCTGGATGTACCTGAATGTTGGGGGATGTCGCGCGGGCGCGCGCCTCAATGACCTCAGTCAAGGTCTTGTTTTCCTGCGCAGCTGCGCCTTTGACGACATTCGCGAGGTTAGGAATCAGGTTCGCGCGTTCCTGAAACGCAGCTTGGACATCAGCCCATTTGGCCTTCGCATTTTCTTCAGCAGTCGGCACGCTGTTGATGCCACATCCGGCAAGCGAGACCGCTGCGACAGGCACAAGCATAAATTTTACAAATCCATTACGCATCAAATGCACTCCTCCAAATGGCGTTTTGCCCAGAAAACCTACCCTGACGGGCGTGTGTTATGTACATAAGGCGCGTGATGCCGTTTCGCAATGACTGCTATCGTTTGTCATAGGCATATGACATATTTTCTCTCGCATAACTCGGGAGGTAAATTATGTTCGGTGAATTCAAGGCGTTTATAATGCGCGGCAATGTGCTTGACCTTGCGGTCGGTGTTTTGATTGGCGCGGCCTTCGGCAAGATTATTTCATCGCTGACAGATGATGTCATCATGCCTGTAATTGCCGTCGCTACCGGCGGTGGTGTCGATTTTAGTAGTCAATTTATAATCTTGGGTGGCGCTGATAAGGTGACGACTGGAATGTCGTTGGTTGCGGCAAAAGCGGCTGGCGCCAATATATTGGCATGGGGCAGCTTCATCACCGCGACGGTCAACTTCGTCATCCTGGCCTTTGTCATTTTCATCATCGTGCGTCAGGCTAATAAAATGATTCCACCGCCAGCAGCGGCAGCAGGTCCAACAGATGTTGATTTGTTAACGGAAATCCTTGACGAGCTACGCAAAAAATAGGGGCGCAACATATAATTGCAAAGCCGCAGAGCGTGTAGCATAGCCGCGACATGACTGTTCCCGATACGAAACGAGGCCACAAATTTACGCAGGCAATCGGACTGCGGGCGTTTACCAGTGGCCTTTTTTCGCTTGGATTTCAGCGCATATTGGACCGGATTGATGCCGGGCTCGAATTTGGTGTAATCGAGGGAACATTGCCGGATGGTTCGACCCGCTTACTCGGTGGTCGTGGGCCCGGGCCGTCGACCTCGGTTACACTGCATAGCTGGAAAGCATTGTTGCGGTTGGTTCGCGGCGGTTCTGCGGGCTGGTACGAGGCATGGGCCGCTGGCGAATGGAGTAGCCCGGATGCGGTTTCCATATTCGATCTGTTTATGCGCAACCGTCTGTCGCTGGGAAAGGTGGCGCGGTCGTCCGGCGTCGCTAAGCTGGTTGGCTTGGCGTTGCATGCTCTGCGCCGCAATAACCGCCGCGGTGCACGCAAGAATATCGCGTTTCATTACGATCTGGGCAATGATTTCTACGAAGGCTGGCTCGACACCAGCATGACCTATTCCAGCGCGTTATTTGCCGAACCGATCTCTGCAGGAGAGTCACTTGAATCGGCACAGCATCGCAAGATTGAAGCCTTGCTTGCGCGCCTAGAACTGACCGATGGCGGTAGCCTGCTGGAGATTGGTTGTGGCTGGGGCGGCCTTGCCGAGGCGGCGTTGCGCAGGCATAAACTGAATTATCACGGCATCACGCTGTCTTCCGAACAAAAGGCCTATGCGGACGCACGGCTTTCGGGACTAGACGATGCCGACGTCACGCTTACGGATTACCGCGACGTCACTGGAACCTATGACGCCATTGCCAGCGTGGAAATGGTCGAAGCGGTTGGGCAGCGATATTGGTTAGACTATCTTCAGGCGGTGGCGCGGTGCTTGAAACCCGGCGGGCGCGCGGCCATTCAGTACATCCGTATCGAGGATGATGTTTTCGAATCATATGCGCGCGGCACCGATTTCATTCAACATTATATCTTCCCCGGCGGGATGCTTTTGTCAGAAAGCCGTTTTCGCAAGCTGGCCGAGGCATCCGGGCTATCCTGGCACGACCAAAAAGATTTCGGACTGCATTATGCCGAGACGCTACGGCAATGGCGGGTGCGCTTTGATGCTGCGGTCACCGAAGGCCGTTTACCGGAAGGCTTTAACGATAAATTCATTTCGCTTTGGCGTTATTATCTGATGTATTGCGAAGGCGGTTTCAGAGGCGGTGGCTTAAATGTCGCTCAGGTAACTCTGGTGAAAGCATAATGGGGGGTAGGATGCTAAAATGGATCATGGGATTTTTGATTGTCGTTGTGGCAGCAGCTGGTGGTTTTTGGGTCAGCGTCGACAAGGATATGAAGGCGCTCATTTCCAGCCTGCCCACGGACGCTAACGTGCTGTTCTGGAGCGTCGAGCAGCGCGATGCTGCATTCCGTACGATGGATCGTATCCCCATCCTCGCCAAAGCCAACATCATCGAGTCCGGCGACAATGTCTATCCGTTACCCGAAGGCAAGCCGATCAAAATCGGCACAGACGTAGCTGCTTATATGAAGGCGCAGCGCACCGCCGGACTTGTCATCGTTCAAGACGGCAAGGTCCGGATGGAAAAATACGGCCTCGGTTTTGACGCACAAGGCAAGTGGACGAGCTTTTCAGTTGCCAAGTCCTTCACCTCCACCCTTGTTGGTGCGGCCATCAAAGATGGTTATATCAAAAGCATCGACGACAAAGTCTCTGCCTATATCCCTGATCTTAAAGGCTCTGCTTATGACGATGTCACCATCAAGCAGTTGCTGACGATGACGTCGGGGGTCAAATGGAACGAAGATTATGCCGACCCCAAATCGGATGTTGCGCTGTTTAACCTGCATAAGGCCGAAAAGGGCATGGACGTGACCGTCAGCTACATGCGCAATTTGCCACGTGAGGCCCCAGCTGGCACGAAATGGGTGTATAAGACCGGCGAAACCAACCTGATTGGCGTGCTCGTCAGTTCGGCAACGAAAAAGAAGCTCGCTGATTATCTGTCCGAAAAATTGTGGGCGCCCTTTGGCATGGAGCAGGACGCAAGCTGGCTGTTGGGATCGACTGGCCATGAGATCAGCGGCTGCTGTATTCAGGCATCCACTCTTGATTATGCGCGCTTTGGTGTGTTCATGCTTGGCGGCGCCAAAATCGGTGGCAGCAGTATCTTGCCTGATGACTGGATTGCACCTGCCACCAGCAAACAGGCGGATATTGGCGTTGCGGGCAAAGGCTATGGCTATCAGTGGTGGACCTATGATGATGGCAGCTACGCCGCACAAGGCATTTTCGGCCAAGGGATTTTCATCGACCCCAAGCGTAAGCTTGTCATCGCGTCGAACAGCAATTGGCCAAAAGCGACGGACCCGGACACCGTAGGTGCCCAGCGAGAGGCATTTTACAAAGCGGTTCAGGCGGCCGTAGATGCTGAGGCCAAGCCTGCCGCCAGTTAGTTTTGCTGCGGTGCAATAATTGCGAGTTAGGGCAATTAAATTGCGTTGAACGAAAGTACCGCAACGCGCGGAAAAAAGGGTCTTTTCTATTCCAGAATATTAGTCCAGCATGTCCCTATAATCAGGTGGGTCAGGCGGAGATTTTTCATGGATTTCAAGACATTTTTGCATGCAGGTAGCAACCGTCGCGCGATGTTGAAAGGCATGGGCGTTGCCGCCGTTGGCTTCTCATTAACAGGTGCGCTGGCCGGATGTGGTGAAAAGGACGCCGCTAAGCTTGCCAATGGCGAAGAGGCTAAGCTGAACTTCTACAACTGGGACACGTATATCGGCGAGACCACGCTTGAAGATTATATGGATAAAGCTGGCGTTGATGTGAACATGACTCTGTTTGCGAGCAACGACGAATTGTTCGCAAAGTTGCGTGCAGGTAATCAGGGTTATGACGTCATCGTGCCGTCGAACGACTTTGTTGAACGAATGGCCGCCGCAGATATGCTGACGGAACTCGACAAGGCTCAAATTCCGAATTTCAAGAATGTCGCACCTGATTATCAGGACGTGCCTTATGATCCTGCCCGGAAATTTTCCATGCCCTACACATGGCTGGCGCTCGGCATTGGCTATCGCAAATCAAAGGTGAAGTCGGTTCCCGACAGCTGGAAAGTCTTGTTCGACAGCGACGAATACAAAGGCCGTATCGCGGTTTTGTCCGAAGCCGGCGACATGTTCCGCTTGTACGGCAAATATATAGGCAAATCGGTCAATGGCCTGACGGATGCCGATCTGAAAACCATTGAAGCCATGATGATCAAACAAAAGCCGAACATCAAATCTTTCCACGAAGACAATGGTCAGGACCTGCTGCTGAAGGGCGAAGTGGATGTCGTGCTGGAGTATAATGGCGACATTGCGCAGGCGATGGTGGAAGATCCCGACATTGGCTTTGTCATTCCAAAGGAAGGCAGCCAGCTGAATTCGGATAACCTGTGTATTCCCAAGGGCGCGCCACATCCCAAAAATGCCCATGCCTTCATCAACTATCTTCTGGATGCCGAGGCAGGTAAAAAGATTACCGAGACTATCCTTTACCCGACGCCAAATGACGCGGCTAAGGCCCTCATGCCTGCGGAATATAAAAACAACGCTGTCATTTTCCCGCCGGCGGACATTCTCGCGAAATGCGAATATGCAAAGTTCAATCCCGAGCTTCAGCCAAAATATGAGGAGGCCTTCACCCGCGTGCGGGCGGCTTAATGACCGGACCTCTTCAAGACTGGAAAGGCCAAAGGCGACCATTTGCGGCGATCGCTAGCTTGCCTGTGTTTTGGCTGGCTCTGTTCTTCGTTGCCCCTATGACAATCGTCTGGCTCTACAGCTTTGGCCAAAATGCGGGGCCAGCAGATATCGATATCTCCGGCACGTTGGATAATTATAAACGCGCGACGGAATGGCTGTATCTGTCGATCTTCCTGAAGAGCCTTGCGGTGGCGGCGCTCACAACGCTGATCTGTCTGATTGTCGGCTTTCCCATTGCCATGGCCATCACCTTTGCTGCGCCGCGATGGCGGCCTTGGCTGTTGCTGGGCATCATGCTGCCGTTCTGGACCAACCTGCTTATCCGGACCTATGCCCTGATGGCGTTGATGGGTACGAACGGTTATATGAATAAAGGGCTAGGCGGCCTGTGGGAAGGGGCAAGTTGGCTCCGCACTCTGGTGGGAATGCAGCCGCTTGAGGCATGGACACCAGTGCAGTTGCTGTACAATAATTTCGCGGTCGTGCTTGGGCTGGTTTATGTCCATCTGCCGTTCATGGTATTGCCCCTCTATTCTGCGCTCGACAGAATGGACAAAAGCCTGATTGAGGCGAGCCTCGATTTGGGTGCTGGCCATTTCAAAACCTTCATGAAAATTGTTGTACCGTTGGCAGCGCCGGGCATCGTTGCAGGCGTTATGATTACCTTGATACCGGCGCTGGGCGCCTATCTGACGCCGGATTTGATGGGCGGCACCGAAAGCCAGATGATCGCCAACGTGATTGAACGGCAGTTTAAGCGCGCCAATGACTGGCCGTTCGGCGCGGCCCTATCTTTCCTGCTGATTTACGCGATGTTCATCCTGATCGCCTTGCAATCCATGCGCACGAACAAGTCAATGGAGCGCGGATGATGTTCAACCGCACCGCTATTGCGCCGCTGGAATACACAAGAAAGCTTTGGATGCGCAGTTGGGTCGCGCTGACCCTGCTGTTCCTCTACGCGCCGCTGATCGTGCTGATGATATTCAGCTTCAACGACAGCAAGCGTAATGTTGTGTGGAAGGGCTTTACCGTTAAATATTATGAGAAAGCGCTGAACAACGATAGCTTGGTCGAGGCGATGGTCAATTCGCTCACTATCGCGTTTCTGGCGACCATCGTCAGCCTTGTCATTGGTGCGCTCGCCGCCGTGATGCTGTGGCGCTTTCGCTTTCCCTTTAAAGGACTGGTTGAGGGTACGATGTCGCTGCCAATCATTGTCCCCGAAATCTGCCTTGGCGTTGCGTTTCTGATATTTTTTGCAAAGGTTGATTGGCCAACCGATTTGCCATGGCCGCTCAACTTGTCTGCCATAACCATAGCGCATATTACCTTCTGTTTTCCCTTTGTGGCGATGGTCGTGCGGGCGCGATTGGCGAGCTTCAACAAGGAGGAAGAGGAGGCAGCGAAAGATTTAGGCGCCACCGAATGGCAGGCGTTTCGCGATGTCCTGTTGCCGCATATCAAGCCTGCGCTGATTGCAGGGGCGTTGCTGGCCTTCACGCTTAGCTTGGATGATTTCGTTATCACCTTCTTCACTAGCGGGCCGGATACCATAACTTTCCCGGTAAAAGTCTATTCGATGGTGCGCTTTTCGGTCACGCCGGAAGTCAATGCGGCATCGACAATCCTGATCCTTCTCACCGTCATCCTGACCTTCATCGCGCTGAAACTGCAGGGCGTGAAGGGCATTGCAGAAACACATTGATATGACCGATGCCAAGCAGCCTATCATCCAAATCCGGAACGTGTCGAAACGCTTTGGTAAGGTAACCGCAGTCGACAATGTCAGCCTCGACATCATAGCGGGTGAATTTTTCGTGCTACTTGGCCCGTCAGGCTGTGGCAAAACAACGCTGCTGCGGATGATTGCCGGCTTCGAAATGCCGTCCGAAGGCCAAATCCTCATCGATGGTCAGGATATGAGCCTCGTACCGCCCAACAAGCGGCCGGTGAATATGGTGTTCCAGAGCTACGCCGTGTTCCCCCATATGAATGTCACGGACAATGTGGCTTATGGTCTGCGTATATCAGGTGTAGGTAAAGCCGAGATCCGCGACCGCGTGGCCGAGGCGTTGGAGCTGGTCAAACTTGGCGGTTTTGAAGACCGCATGCCCGACCAGATGTCCGGTGGGCAACGGCAGCGGGTGGCGCTCGCGCGAAGCCTCGTGATGCGCCCGAAGGTGCTGTTGCTCGATGAACCGCTTTCCGCGCTTGATGCCAAATTGCGCGCGCAGATGCAGTTCGAACTGTCCGATTTGCAAGACAAGGTAGGTATCACTTTCGTCACCGTCACGCATGATCAGGACGAAGCATTGTCAATGGCGAGCCGTGTTGCGGTGATCAACAAGGGTGAGGTTGCACAGCTTGCCCCGCCATCGGACCTCTATGAATATCCCGCCAACCGCTTTGTCGCCGATTTCGTTGGCTCGGTGAATATCTTCGAAGGCACACTGACGCTTGATGAACCCGATCGGGCGGCGGTGGATTGCCCAGGGCTGGGTAAAGTCTATCTTAACCACGGCGTCACTGGCCCGCATGGCGCGAATATCTGGGTCGCGCTGCGGCCAGAGAAAATCTATCTGCATGTGCCCGGTGAGGGCAAGGCGATTCGTGCCGCTGCCCAAGATGCGCCTGAAGGACATAATCTAGCACGCGGCACCATCAAAGGTATGAGCTATTTGGGCGATATCACGCTCTATGAAATCCAGTTAGAGGGCGGACAAGTCATCCGCGTCAGCCGCCCCAATCTGTCGCGCCACGACCAAGAAGATTTCACATGGGACGATAAAGTCAGCATGCACTGGCGCGCAGACAGCCCCGTTGTGCTTTTAAGTTAGGCCTCGGCGTCCAGAGGGTTGGTGCAGAACGCACCTTCGGATGAACAATCCTCCCGCGTAACAGTTTACATTATGGCCGCCAGTTCCCATATCTTTTGGTTGTAATAGGACAAAATTTATCGCTGCTGTTTCTGCGCAACACTGGATAGAGCCGCACCCGCAGGGGATTTATGTGCGTCCGGCGGATATGTGGATTGACCCGTCGCGCCCTGCCGAACGGGCGCTGGTCACGCACGGCCATGCCGACCACGCCCGCAGTGGTCATGGAGCGGTTTGGGCGACCCCCGAAACGCTTGCGATCATGGCGCTGCGTTACGGCACCGAAATGGGCACAGCGGTCGCTTATGGCGATGGCTTCGAAGCTGGCGGCGTACGGATCAGCTTCCATCCGGCGGGACATGTATTGGGGTCAGCGCAAATATTGCTTGAACATGCCGGTGAACGCGTTGTTGTGACGGGTGATTATAAACGCCGTTTTGACCCGACATGCGCGCGGTTCGAACCCGTACCCTGTGACGTTCTGGTGACCGAGGCAACCTTTGGGTTGCCGGTTTTCACCCATCCGCCCATTGAGACCGAGATAGCGAAACTGCTCGATGCCCGCGTCGCGCATCCCGACGGTTGCATAGTCGTTGGCGCCTATGCATTGGGCAAGGCGCAGCGGGTTATCGCGGAACTGCGCAGGGCCGGATATGACGCACCCATTTTCATTCACGGCGCGATGCAGAAGATGTGCGCATTATATGGCGCACACGGTGTTGAACTGGGGGAATTGGTGCTCGCGACCGGTCTTGCCAAAGATGCGCTGAGAGGGGGGATTGTTGTTGCTCCGCCATCGGCGCTGAATGACCGCTGGGCCGCGCGGTTGCCTGATCCCGTTACGGCCATGGCATCGGGATGGATGCGGGTGCGGCAGCGCGCGCGGCAACGCAATGTCGAACTGCCGCTGGTCATATCGGATCATGCGGATTGGGTGGAACTGACGGACACTTTGCTTGAACTTCGCCCTTCGGAAACATGGATTACCCATGGCCGGACGGACGCCCTTGGGCGCTGGTGCGAACTGCATCAGTTAAAGGCACGGGCGCTTGATCTGGTTGGCCGCGAAGATGAGGACGAGGGCTGATGCAGGCCTTTGCCACGCTGATTGACAATCTGGTATACACCCGCTCGCGTGATGCCAAAATCCTGTTAATCGCTGATTATCTGCTCGCCATACCTGATCCGGATCGCGGCTGGGCTTTGGCTGCCTTGGCGGGAACGCTGAATATCGCGACAGTTAAATCAGCGGCAATCCGCACGATGGCCGAGGACCGTTTTGACCCCCTGCTGTTTCGCATGAGCAGGGACTATGTTGGTGATACAGCCGAAACCGTGGCCCTGATGTGGCCGGACGCGAGCGGTCGCGCCGTGGCGCCTACAGTGTCGGAAGTCATTGACCTGTTGAACAGCATCAGCCGCGCCAAAGCGCCCTCAGTGCTTGCGGACTTGATGGACCGGCTGGATGCGAATGGCCGCTACGCCCTGCTAAAGCTGGCCACCGGCTGGATGCGCGTCGGTATATCAGCGCGGCTTGCCAAAACTGCGTTTGGTCAAGCCTTTGACGTGTCTGTCGAAGATGTCGAAGAGGTATGGCATGCGTTGCGCCCCCCTTACGCTGAATTATTCGCATGGGGCGAGGGACGGACTGAAAGACCAGATCCTGCCAATAGTGCCTTTTTCCGACCCTTTATGCTGGCGCATCCCTTAGAGGATGGCAGCGTCCATCTGAATGATTTCGTTGCCGAATGGAAATGGGATGGTATCCGCATCCAGATTGCATCGACCGGCGGGGAAACCCGTTTGTTTAGCCGGGGCGGGGACGAAGTCACGGGTTCCTTCCCCGAAATAGCCGCGGCGTTCAACGGCATTGGCGTGGTCGACGGAGAATTGTTGGTGCGCGGGGATGTGCAGGGTGGAGAGGCGGCAAGCTTCAATGCCTTGCAACAACGATTGGGGCGCAAGAACGTCACTGCGGCGATGCAAGCGGAGTATCCGGTATTTGTTCGCCTCTATGACATATTGTTCGACGGGGCAGAGGATTTACGCGGCCAGCCATGGACGGCACGCCGTGACCGGCTTGAGCTGTTCACCGCAAATCTGGATTCGACACGTTTCGATCTATCTGCCTTGATTGAGGCGCGCGACTTTGACCATTTATCGGAGATACGCGCCGCTGCGCGTGAGGCCGCGATTGAAGGCGTAATGTTGAAACGTCGGGACTCGCCGTATCTTGCGGGGCGCAAGGTAGGGCTTTGGTACAAATGGAAACGCGCGCCGTTGGTTGCCGATTGCGTGATGATGTACGCGCAAAGGGGCAGTGGCAAAAGGTCCTCTTATTATTCGGACTACACCTTTGGGTGCTGGACCGAAGATGGCGCATTGCTGCCGGTCGGCAAGGCCTATTCAGGCTTCAGCGACGAGGAGTTGAAATGGCTGGACCGCTTTGTGCGCAACAACACTGTGGCCCGCTTTGGCCCTGTGCGCGAGGTCGAAAAATCACTGGTATTGGAGGTCGCGTTTGACGCTGTGCATGAATCCAAACGACATAAGTCGGGTATTGCCATGCGTTTCCCGCGCATTTCCCGGCTACGGCGTGACAAGCCCGCTGATGAAGCGGACAATATCGCGACGCTCAAGGGGATGATCGGTTAGAGGAATGCCTTCACATCGGCCATGAAGCGGTCAAACTGGTCGTGATGCAGCCAATGTCCGGCATTTTCATATTCGACGACGCGGGCTGTCGGGAAATGGACGAGGCGGCCATCCTTTTCAGGATTTGAGGCCCAGCTATTTGCGCCGTACAACATGAGTATTGGGCAAGTGACCGATTCCCAAATTGCCAGCAAATCCTCACGCGGCATGTCGAAGATTGCCCAGATATTGAGATAGTTGTCGAACTTCCAACTCCAGCTACCGTCTTCGTTCCGACTGATGCCGTGTACCGTCAAATGGCGTGCTTGCTCGTCGGTCAAATAGCTGTTTTCCGCCTTCATCCGCTCATAAGCGGCCTCGATATTAGGATAGCGCTTCGGGGTCCGGCCAGCCGCGTTGCGCTTGTCCTCGATCCATTCGCGGAACCGTTTTTGAATACCGATGGCATCACGTTCCGCCTGCATCTTTGGCGATGGGCCGAGACCTTCAATATTGATCAGCCTGCGAACATTTTCGGGGTAAATCCCCGCGTAACGCGTGGCGATGTTGCCGCCCATAGAGTGCGCGATGATGCTCACCGGTGCAAGGTTCAGTTGATGGACCAACTGGGCAATGTCATACACAAATGCCGACATTTCATAATTGCCATCGGGCGACCACGCGCTGTCGCCATGGCCGCGCAAATCGGGGGCAATGATGTGCCAGTCGTGGCGCAGTTCTTCGGCCACCCAATCCCAGCTGCGCGCGTGGTCACGCCCGCCATGCACCAGCAATAAGGGTGGCGCTTCGGGGTTGCCCCAATCGACATAGTTGAGCCGAAGGCGCTGGGAGATGAAGCTGTTCGTGATGGGCCCGTGTAAAGTCATTCAGCAGCCAGTAGTTGTTCTGCGCCGCCTAGGTCAACCGATACAAGTCGGCTAATGCCTTGTTCGACCATCGTGACTCCGAATAAGCGATGCATGCGGCTCATGGTGACAGCGTTGTGCGTGACTATCAGATAACGTGTGTTCGTCTCCTGCGTCATTGCATCCAAAAGGTCGCAGAAACGCTCGATATTGGCATCATCAAGCGGGGCGTCGACTTCATCAAGCACACAAATGGGCGCTGGATTGGTCAAGAAAAGCCCGAAGATCAGCGCAACGGCGGTCAATGCTTGTTCGCCGCCCGATAATAAGGTCAGTGATTGAAGCTTCTTGCCCGGCGGCTGGGCAAATATTTCCAGTCCCGCCTCAAGCGGATCTTCGCTATCAATCAGCGCCAGATGCGCTTGGCCTCCATTGAACAGGGTGGAAAACAAGCGACGGAAATGACCGTCCACCGCCTCGAACGCCGTTAAAAGGCGCGCGCGTCCTTCCCGGTTCAGGCTGCCGATTGAGCCGCGGAGGCGATTGATAGCCAGCGTCAGTTCTTCGCTTTCGGCAGCACCTGTGCCTTGTTGGCTTTCGAGTTCGCCGAGCTCATCTGCCGCAATCAGATTGACTGGCCCGATACGCTCGCGTTCGCTTTGTAAGCGTTCGAGGCGGCCTGACTCGGTTGTCGCGTCCGCCATGTCATGTTCATCGAAATCCAGCTTTTCAGGCAAGACGGGCGGCGGGCATTCGAAACGCTCGCCGGATATCCGTCCCATTTCGATGCGGCGCTGGTCTTGATTTTCGGCGCGGGCTTCGGCTCCGGCGCGGGCTTCGCGTGCGACCGACAACTGCTCGGCCGCCGCCGCCAATTGTGTCTCTAGTTCGCGTAACGTCTTTTCATACGCGCTCTCGGTCGTCTGCAAATCTGCCAGTTTCATCGCCAGTTGCTGCTGGTCTGCGCGCAAGGCAGCAATGTCCCGCTCAAGATGTTCCGGCTTGTCCGCCATTGACTCCTGTTCAGCGCGAATATCCGCACTGCGCTTGTTCATGTCCGCGATACGGCGCTCGGCCTCTCCGGCGCGTTCCTGCCAGCCACGGATTTCTGCAAGCGCGACCGCGCGTCGCTCCCGGCTTTGTGCCAACCGCTGTTCTAGCGCGGATACATCGGCTTGGCCGCGCGCGAGCTGACCGCGCGCTGCCTCGTTGCTGTTGGCCAGCTTTCGTACGAGGTCATCATGCTGGCCACCATCGGGCAATGCGTTGCGGGCGGCGTCCACTGCTTTGTGTTCTGTCCGTGCATCGGCAAGGTCTTGCACGCTCGCCGCCAAACGTTCTGCGATCGCTGACTTGGCCGCAGCTAGGCGGGTCAAGGCATCCTCTGCCTGATCAACGGCGCGCAGCGCTTGTCTCAAACTGCCCTCGCTCGCGAGCTTTGCGGCGCTTGATGTCCGGACTTCGTCCTGCGCGCCTGCAATTTCGTTGGCCAGTTTAGCTAGTTGCAAGTTGAGCGCTGATATGGCGGCCTCGGCTGGGGGAATGAGCGTATTGAGCTCATTCAGGCGATTGGCGCGTACCAGCAATTCGGCGGTAGTTGCCCCATCCCCGTCGGCGGCAAAACCATCCCAACGCCGCAAATGGCCAGCGCGTGTGACCAGTCTTTCCCCCAGGCCAAGCGGTTCGCCATTATCGGTGTCGACGACGCGAACCATGGCGAGTCGAGCCTCCAACTGTTTGGGGCCTTCGACAAAATGGAGCAGCGCGTTTGTGGCGACCGGCTGCGATGGCGACGATGCCCCGAGCCAACGCCGCCCCGTCGGCCCGCCAATCTGCGCCTCCGCGTCGTCGCCAAGCGCTGCGGCCAAGGCGCGTTCATATCCGGGCTGGACACGGATTTGGTCGATTGCCTTTTTACCGTCGCCTTTGGCAAGTGCCCGCTGCAACGCGTTTTGCTCGCTGGTCAGGCTGGCAAGGTCTGCCTTGGCGCGGGCTGTCTCGATTTGAATTTCGTCGCGCGCAGCAATAAGATCATCGCGCTGCTTTTCGGCTTCGGCTATGGCGGCCGCGCCGGTTTCTAGCTGTCGCTCCAACAGGGTGACACTGCTCTGTGCAGCGGTTTTTTCTGCGATCATCTCGGCTTCGTTGCCCAGATTTTCCTGTTCACGCGCGATGCGCGCTGAGTCCCGTTCTGCGCGTTCCAGCCGCGATGTCATTGAAACCAAAGCTGCGTCTGCAACGCGCACTTCTGCTTGCGCGCGCGCTTGCTCCGCCATGGCCTTGGCGAGCGCGATTTCGCTCTCGCGCATCTGGCGTTCGGCATTGTCGGCATATCGCAAAAGCGCGGGGCGTTCGTCTTCCTGCGCCTTAATCTCGGCGGCCAGCGCGGCACTCTCCTTTTGAAGCCTGGCAAGCGCATCCGCCGCATCATGCGTCAGCTTGCCTTCGCGCCCGGCATCTTCGACCAGGCGCGCGGCCTGCGCCGACAAGTCGGATTGACGCTGCGTGATGCGTTCCTGTTCTCCGGTCAATTGGACGAGGCGATTGGACATGTCGTTTGCCGCGTCCCGCGCCGCCATGGCGACCGCACGGGCGTCGGCAAGCGCGCGCACCGCGTCTTGCTGCTTTTCGGACAGAATGCGCTGTACCTCGGCGGCTATAGTGACCGCTTCAGTCGCAGCGTTGGCCTCCGCACGCGCCACATCGGCCGCAGCTTTCGCCTCGCGCCAGCGTACGAAAACGAGGCGCGCTTCGGCTTGCAATATCTCTTTGGTCAGTTTGCGATAACGTTCGGCTTGCTTTGCCTGACGGCGTAGCTGCCCGGCACGGGCGTCCATATCGGCCAATATATCGGCCAGACGCGCAAGGTTGCTTTCCGCAGCGCGCAGCTTTTGTTCGGCGTCCTTGCGCCGGACGTGCAACCCCGAAATACCGGCTGCTTCTTCCAGCATTTGCCGGCGTTCTTGCGGCTTTGCGGCGATGATTGCGCCAATACGCCCTTGGCTGACGAGAGCGGGGGAGTGGGCACCTGTGGCGGCGTCTGCAAAGATGAGGGCCACATCCTTCGCGCGCACGTCGCGCCCATTGGATCGATATGCAGACCCGGCACCGCGCTCAATGCGCCGTGTTACCTCAAGCTCGTCTTCTTCCGTATATTCGCCTGTGTCGTCGCTGCGCTCGGCCGATATCGTGACCTCGGCAAAGTCACGCGCTGGTCGGGATGCGGTACCAGCAAAGATGACGTCGTCCATACCAGCGCCCCGCATCGATTTGGCGCTGCTTTCGCTCATGACCCAGCGAATGGCTTCCAGCAGGTTGGATTTTCCGCAACCATTCGGCCCGACGATGCCGGTAAGGCCCGTTTCAATGCGCAGTTCGGCAGGCTCGACAAAGCTTTTGAAGCCGACAAGCTTCAGCTTCTTTATGCGCAAAGGACGACCCTTTGCGTATGGAAAGCCTTGTCATTGCCCCCCTGAACCATTTTTAGCGTGCGCCGGCCTCAACCAGCTTTGTCTTGACCTGATTCCAAGAGCTAGCGTCGAGCTTTGCACCGTTCAGCAGGAAGAAGGGCGTGCCACTTACGCCATCGTCTTTCGTGCCACGCTCAGTTGTCTTGATAAGGCCGTCAATCGCAGCCTTGTCCGCCAGGCAGGCCTTGGCTTGATCTTCGCTAATACCACGCGACTTTACGAATTCAATAAGCCCTAGTCGGGTGCCAAGCAGCGTAGAAATCTGTTCAGGCGACATTTTCTGCATCGCTTGCTGATCCGCTTCGGTCACCGTGCTGATCTTTCCTAACCAGTTTGCTTGTTCGGCATATAGCTGTTCAGTCAGCGGGAAAAACGCTTCAGGGCCGCTGCATTGTGCCAGTAGGAAACCGGGGACGTCCTGAATACCGTGAACGAGGAAGGGCCGGAACTCCATCGAAACAGCACCGCTGTTCACGATTTCATTCAGTTCTTCTGTAGATTGTTCCGAAAATTGCGCGCAGCCGGGGCAAGTGATGGCGCCATATTCGACAAGTTTCAGTTTCGCATCTGGGTTGCCCATCTGGAAACCCCCAAATTCGGTTTTGCTGACAACATCAACCCAAACCTTGCCTGCAGGAGCAGTGATTTTTGCGAGTGCTTCGCCCTTTGGTGCGCCGGCAGTATCCGCACCACCACAAGCGGCGAGGGCGAGAGCGGCGGCAGAAGCAATAATCAGTGATTTGATGCGCATGGATTGTCCTTCAAATGATCTGGCAAAGGGGGGTGTTGGTTATTTCAATACAGCCTTGAGTTCAGCAAAGCTATGCATGTGGTCCTGCAGAACGCCATTTATCATAAACGACGGGGTTCCTTTTACGCCCAAGGTGGAACCGGCGTCGGTCATATCCAAGATACTGTTTAATGCGGCTTTATCCGCCAGGCACGCCTTGGCTTGCAAGGGCGTAATGCCGCGTTGCTGCATGATGGGGGCAAGACCGATTTCGTCGAAAACACCGACCATGAATCCGGCATAATCTTGCGTCTTCAACTTGGCCTGAGTCGCAGGGCTGATGTTTTTCGTTTTTCCCAACCAGACGGATTGCGTCGCAAGCAAATGGCGCTGATTTCCGAAGAATTTGCTCTTTCCGCCGCAGCGGGCGAGCATTGCAGCCGTTAAATCCACCGAGTTTAAGACAAAATTACGTATCTCAAGGCTGGCCTTGCCGGTTGCGACATATTGCGCCTTCAGCGCTGGCGCTTCTTTCATTTCAAAGTCTGCACAATGGCCGCAGGTGTAGCTCAGATACTCGACAACTTTATTAGGGGCCGCCGGATTGCCAAGGATGTGTGACCCGGTGCCGGTGACCGTTACCGTCGAGAGCCACTTGCTTGGCGCAGGCGCGGCAGCCAACATTGTGGATATGGCTGCGACGCCTACAAAAGTGAACCCGATATACTTCTTTACGCGCAACATATTGGTGCCTCAGACCGTTGAATGATGATATTCCGCATCTGGAATCACTCGCTGCCTTTGGCAAGGCTTTTTGCAAGGCTTTCGAGAACTGCAAACAGCTCCGGATCACCAATTTCACGCAAGGATTCGCCCAGCTCCATCGGTATGGGTTTTAACGATGGCGGGGCGACGGCAGAGCGGGGGGCGGGCTTCGCCACAGGTCCCTGCCGAACCTTCACGCGCGCAACCGCGCCATAGCCGAAGAAGCGGTTCACGCGGTCTATGATTTCGGGCAGGACATGCTGGATCATCGTGGCATGCGCGCCCTCGACCGTCAGTTCCAATGTGCCATCGGATTTCTTGCCTACTGGAAATCTAATGGCCTCTGGTGCGGACACGGCAGCGTATCGCGCACCAACGATTTCATCCCAGCGACTGACGACCGAGCTTTGCACGAATCCGAAACGCCGGAATGCAGCACGGCCGATCTCCGGCATTAGTGCAGACACAGCCTTTGCCTCACCACCGCGCGGGCGCTGAAACGTCTTTGGCATCACAGCCTTTTTGGTGCCTTTTGCCGGCGTTGGTGCCTTGCCTTTGTCCATTGTGTCATCCATGCCATTTTCCATGGTGGCCGTCCAACATACTGACCAAAATTCTGGGGATATCGCGCGACAATTGCTGGCGCATTATGATGTCCACGCGCGTGATTTGCCATGGCGGCAACCGCCGGGTGCCCGCTTGGCCGATCCCTATCACGTCTGGCTATCGGAAATCATGCTGCAACAAACGACCGTTGCCGCAGTCGATGCCTATTTCCGTAAATTCACGCGGCTATGGCCGTCCTTTGCGGCGTTGGCAGCAGCAGATGATGCCGACGTCATGGCGGCATGGGCTGGCCTTGGCTATTATGCCCGCGCCCGCAACCTCGTTAAATGCGCCCGCGTCGTGGTGGGCGAGCATGGTGGCACATTGCCAGGCAATGAAGCCGATTTGCTGAAGCTGCCTGGCATCGGGCCGTATACCGCCGCCGCTATTGCGGCCATTGCGTTCGGGCAACGCGCCGTGGTCGTGGATGCCAATGTCGAACGTGTAATATCGCGCCTTTATGCCATCACGACCCCGCTCCCGAAATCGAAGCCCATCATTCAGGAGGCGACAGACGCAATAACGCCCGACCACCGGGCAGGTGACTTTGCCCAAGCGATGATGGATTTGGGAGCCAGCTTATGTTCGGTCCGTGCACCTTCGTGCCCTTCTTGCCCGGTCGCTTTTGCTTGTCAGGCGCGCCTCAACGGAGATCCGGAATCCTATCCGGCCAAATTACCAAAGGCTGCAAAGCCGATACGGGCGGGGCGCGTGTTCTGGATTGAGCGTAACGGGCATCTGTGGCTCGAACGCCGCGCGGAAAAAGGGTTGCTTGGGGGTATGCGCGCATTACCCGACGACCATTGGACCGCCCGAAGTGACGGCGATGGCCAACCACCGGTAGATGCAGATTGGCAGGAGCTATCGCGTGCCGTCTCGCATATATTTACGCATTTTGCGCTCGTTCTGGACATTGCCGTTACGGCATGGCCCACGGACGCGCCTGACCCGGGAGAGGGAGAGTGGTGGCCCGTGAAATCACTCGACAAAGCCGGCCTGCCGACCCTATTCAGAAAAGCAACAATAGCTGTATTGAACGCGGGAGAGAGAAGATGAACATGCAGGTAACAGGCCAGGCAATGGTCGGCCGACGCGGATTCCTGACATGGGGCGGGCGGCTTGCTGCGGTAGGTGCAGTCAGCTCATTTTTGCCCGCGCATGCGTGGGCGCTGGCGGCAGAAAAATATCCGACCATTAAAGCGCAGTTCGAAAGCTATGTCTCATCCGGCAAGCTGCCTGGTGTATTGGCCACGATTGGACGGCAGGCAGGTGCGCCAGATGTTATCGCAGTAGGTACGCAAGGGCTGGGTAATAAAGATCTGGTCGACATTGACACGCTGTGGCGCGTTTATTCCATGACAAAGCCGATAACGGGCATGGCGGCGATGATCCTGATCGGTGAAGGCAAGATGAAGCTGGACCAGCCGATTGCGGATTTTCTGCCCGAATTTGCCAATATGACCGTACTAACGGACCCCAAAAACAGCATGGACGCTGTTCCGGCCAAGACGCAGATCACCGTTCGTCACTTGCTGACCCATACAGCTGGCCTTGGATACTCCATTATCACCCAAGGGCCGCTGTTGCAGGCTTATTTGGATAACGGCATCACACCAGGCATCGTAAGCCGCTTTCCGCTGCCCGGTGCACCGGCGAGCAAGCCAACGCCTGATCTCAAAACATTCTCCGAACGGCTTGCGAAGCTTCCACTGATTGCGGAGCCGGGCACCAAATGGAGCTATTCGATCTCGCTTGACCTATTGGGACGCGTTATCGAGGCCGCAAGCGGTATGGATTTTGAAGCATTTTTGAAGACGCGGATTTTTGAGCCATTGAAAATGACGAGCACTTATTTCCAAGTGCCGAAGTCCGAAACGCCACGCTTGGTATCCAATTATGCCCCTGTGAATGGTGTGTTGTTCCCGATCGATCCGGCGCCAACCAGCATCTATCTCGATAAACCCGCCTTCGCCTTTGGCGGCGCGGGCATGGTTTGCTCCGCGCGGGATTATGACCGCTTCCTCAACATGCTGGCCAATTATGGCGAATTGGACGGCGTGCGCATCATGTCCTCAAAAACCGCGGCCATGGGGATGTCAGACCTGTTGCCTGCCGCTGTTTCAACCGACGGCACCTTTGCCGCAGGCGCTGGCTTTGGCGCTGGCGGACGCGTAGGCAAGGGGGCAAATGCTGGCGTTTACGGCTGGGGAGGGGCGGCTGGCACGGTTGCTTTCGTAGATCCGAAAACCAAATTACGGGCGGTTTGCATGGCGCAATATATGCCAAGCAACGTCTACCCGTTTCATGAAGATTTCGCAAAATGGGTTCTGAAAGACCTCGGCTTGCCGGCTTAACGTTATGATACGTCCCGGGTTTACTGGATCGCCGCTGGACCGCGCCGACCGCGTGCGTAACGACACAGAAGCGTACGGCGTGCTGCTGGCCGATTGGCGTGCGCGGGTGCTGGGGCTCGATGGGCTCGATCCCCGCGTCTCCAATGATGGCGGGCTGCATTGGTGCTCCATCGCGGAGTTAGAAGGCTCGGAAGAGCTTATCCTGCTGGGCTTGGCGGACGGCAAACCACATTTCGTTGCCTTGGTCGAAGCAACCGGAGACGCTTTTCGTTCGCCCGCAATCTGGCGGGCACTGTCTATGCTGCCGGCTGAGGACGCGGCGATTTATGGCACGGCACGCAGCTTGATTGAATGGCATAATGGGCACCGTTTTTGCGGACGTTGCGGGCAGCCAACCGCGCTGTTTCGCGCAGGCTGGGGCCGCAAATGCGATACTTGCTCCAAAGAACATTTTCCGCGTACTGACCCTGTCGTCATCATGCTTGCCGAATATGAAGGCAAGGCGCTTGTGGGCCGCCAGTCGCGTTTTCCGCCCGGAAATTACTCGGCACTCGCCGGCTTTTTGGAACCGGGCGAAAGCATGGAGGAAGCCGTCCGCCGTGAAATCCATGAAGAGGCGGGCGTCACGTGCGGTGCCGTACGTTATATTACCAGCCAGCCATGGCCATTCGGTGGGTCGCAACTTATGATGGCGTGTATCGCTGACGCGGAAGGCGAGGCGCTGGTCCTGGACACCACCGAAATAGAAGACGCCATGTGGGTGACGAAGGCGGAAGCACGCGCAGCGCTTGAAGGCGCTGCGGACCGACGCTTCAATGCGCCGCCGCCTTTTGCGATTGCGCATAGCCTGTTGAAATATTGGGTGTCACAATAATGTCTGGCGCAGTTCCCTTGCGCATTGATATCGTGTCCGATGTCGTGTGCCCGTGGTGCATCATTGGCTTGAAACAGGTGGAGAAGGCCATGACGTTGGTTGGCGGCAACTTGGCCGCAGAAACCCATTGGCATCCGTTTGAGCTAAACCCGCACATGGCGCCTGAGGGCGAGGATACCGCCGAGCATATTGCGCGCAAATATGGCAGCACGCCCCAACAAAGCCGCGCCAACCGGCAAAGGCTGAGCGATATTGGCGACAGCTTAGGTTTTACCTTCAACTATGGCGAAGGCATGCGCATCTACAACACGTTCAATGCGCATAAACTGCTGACGATTTTTGGAAGTGAGCGTGGCTGGCGAGCCCAGACGGCGTTGAAAATGGCATTGTTTCAAGCTTATTTTCAGGACCGCCGAGATGTAAGTGACATCGAAGTGCTTTGCGACATAGCCGAGGCCCAAGGAATGGATCGCGCCGTGGCTGCCGCGTGGATAGCCGATGCCGCGCTTACCGAAAGCGTGCGTGCTGAAATGGCGCATTGGACGGATCAGAACATCACGGGCGTTCCCGCCATCATTTTTGACCAGAAATTCATGGTTCCCGGCGCACAAAGTGCCGAGACCTTTGCGAATGTGATTTCAAAGGTGCTCGCAAAACGCGAAGCTGCTTAAACGAGTCCCATTTTCATCAGTTCATTGAGCATCTTAGGCGACATTTCATCACGTCCGTCAGTCTCCACAGAATCGAGATCGGGCGGGGTGTTCGCTTCTTCCAGATAGCGCCAGCCCTGATGCGCGCGTTTGGGTGTGGAGCGCACGGCTATGAGGCGCGGCTGAAGCCTGATCCAATGGCGCCCCGCCCCATTTTCCATAAAGCCCAAAATCGGGCTTCGGCCAATGATGGTATGCGTGTGGATCCAGAACAGCGACCCACCCGCCATTTCGTCAACGCGTTTTGGCAAATAGCGCGTGGTTAGCCGGACTTCGCCATCTTGGGCATAGGATGCCAACCGGTCACGCAGATGCTTCGGGCTTTCCGCGCCGAACGCGATTTTGGTCATGTTGAGAGGCATAAGCGCTATTTGGGAACTACGACGCTAGCCGGCAAGGCCGCTGAAAACAGCAAGGCCCAAGAAAATTAAAAAACCCATCGAGTCCGTAATCATCGTCACGAATATTGAGCTTGATACTGCAGGGTCCTGATCAAGACGGTCAAGCAGAACGGGAATTGCAACACCGGACAGACCAGCCAGCGCGATATTGCACAAAATCGCCACAGCAATCACACCGCCCAATAGCCAGTTTCCAAAGATGATGCCTGACCCGAGTCCAGCGATGACCGCAATCGTTGCGCCGATCAGCAAAGCAACGCGGATTTCGCGAACGATGGAGCGCATCGTGTTCGACTGAGTCAACTGATTGGTAGCCAGTGCCCGCACCGTGACTGCAAGCGTCTGTGTGCCGGCATTACCGCCAATCGATGCTACAAGGGGCATGAGAACTGCGAGCGCAACCATCGTTTCAATCGCTGCGCCAAATTGCGCGATGATGAAACTGGCAACCATTGCGGTGCCGAGATTGGCAATCAGCCAGCGGACACGTGCCTTATAACTGTCGGAAATAGGTTCGTTGATGTCACCTTCGCCCGCACCGGATAGCTGAAGGAAATCCTCGTCGGCTTCTTCCTGAATGATGTGGACGATATCATCTGCGGTGATGACGCCGACGAGCCGACCAGCACCGTCTACAACAGCAGCGGAAATCAACGCATATTTCTGGAACCGGAGCGCGACCTCTTCCTGATCCATATCCACGGGAATAAGCGTCTGCTCGTGCTTCATAATGTCGCTGACGGGTACTTTGCGCTCGCTGCGCATGATCCAGCTTAGCTTGCACGTACCAACGGGTTTATGCTGCGGGTCGACAACAAAAACTTCCCAAAATTCCGTGGTCAGGTCTTGATGGTCGCGCAGATAATCGATGAGCTGACCGACGGTCATATGCTCGGGCACGGCCACAAGCTCGCGTTGCATGATGCGGCCAGCGGATTCTTCTGGGTAAGACAGCGCGTCTTCAATGACAGCGCGGTCTTCGGGATCCAGCTCGGCAAGAACTGCCTGCTGATCCGCTTTCTCCATGTCCTCGATGATGGCCACCGCGTCATCGGTGTCAAGTTGCCCTGCCAGCCCTGCAACCTGCGCTGCGGGTAAAGCGTCAATGATATCCTCGCGGACATAGTCGTTGACCTCAGCCAGCACTTCAGCGCTCATCAGCACACCCATGCTGATCGCAAGGTCGCCGCGCCGCTCAGAAGGGGTTAGCTCAAGAAGGTCGGCAATGTCGGCTTCGTGCAGGGGTTCAACAAGCCGGTAGACTTCTTGTCTGTCTCCGGCGTCTAAAGCGTCCAGAACGCGGTCGACATAATCGCGAGTCAGGCGGTTGTCTTCGTCCAGCGTTTCCACAATTTCGTTATTGGTGACAAAAGGGTCGGCGATGTCGCTTGTCATGTGCGGGCCTCCCATTCTCAATCTTGGACTTAGACGTTGTAAGTGCGCCCCTCCTAAGCTTGCAGTGTCAAATTGCAATGATTTTGGCTTTGCACGCTCGCCCGCGTTCCACTAGGGCAGCCGTCACCCTTTTTCCCATCCTGAAGGATTCATATATGGCCGATGAAACGCTTACACTTACTCTCGACAGCGGCGACGTTGTTATCAAGTTGCGCCCTGATTTGGCGCCCAACCATGTCGCCCGCATCACGGAACTCGCCGGTGAAGGCTTTTACGACGGTGTGAAGTTTCACCGCGTGATTCCCGGTTTCATGGCGCAGGGCGGCTGCCCGAACGGTACCGGAATGGGCGGTTCGTCTAAGCCAAATCTCGCGCAGGAGTTCAATGCTGAACCACATGTCCGCGGCATATGCTCAATGGCGCGCACCAATGATCCGAAGACGGCCAACAGCCAGTTCTTCATCTGCTTCGATGATGCCAGCTTCCTCGACCGTCAATATACGGTTTGGGGTCAAGTCATTAGCGGCATGGAGCATGTTGACGCATTGCCAAAGGGCGAGCCACCAGCAAACCCGGGTGTCATCCGTAAGGCGACTGTGGTCTGAAACTTAAAGCGCGCGGGTAGCCAGTTGGCCACCCGCGCGTCTTTATCCTAGAAATCTAGGATAATATTATCCGCCTTGAGCAGGCTCTGGCGGACGCATCGCGTCCATGGCGGTTTTCAACTCAACCATCGAAATCTTGTCGTCCTTATCGGTATCAATATTGCCGAAATACTGGACCAATGGGCCTTGCGCTTCGTCCTTGGCGATGAAGCCGTCTTTATTTGCATCAAGAAAAGCAAAAATTTGCTCGGGCTGAGGCATGCCACCGGCTGGTGCGGGCGGGGGTGCATCCTGCGCCATCGCAACAGGTGACAGGACGATTGCCGCCAGAACGGCCAATGATTTACGCATGAATAATCCTTTGAACAATGGAATGACTGTGATGGTCAGCCCAAGCTGAACACACTCTTTACTACCGTAAAACAATGGCCTGACAACCACACACGTTCACCATCGAGGCGGCAGCCCAGATAGCCGCCCCGTGCGGAGGCCTGATAAGCAGTGAAACTGTCGCGTCCAAGGCGGTCTGCCCAATAAGGCGTCAGCACGGCATGGGCACTGCCGGTTACGCTGTCTTCGTCAACACCTGCACCGGGTACAAAGACGCGGCTGATAATATCGGTGCCTTCGCCCGGGGCCGTTGCGGTGAAACTGTCATCGCCCAGCACGGCAAGGCGCTTCATGTCGGGCTTGAGCGCGAGAATCTCCGCTGCGGTAGCGTACACGAACATGTTATAGCTATCGGGGTTACTCCGCATTGCCAGCGGTTTACCGCCCATGGCTTCCATCATTTCCGGATTATCGACTTGGTGGGTTGGAATCGCCGGCAAAGCAACGGCATAGCCATCGCGGTCGCGGCGTACTTCCAGCACCCCTGCTTTGCGGGTGCGGAAGGTTGCGCGGTCAAGAGCTGGATTTTCGCTGAGGACGATATGCCCGCTGGCGAGCGTCGCATGGCCGCACAAGCGGATTTCAACTGCGGGCGTGAACCAGCGCAATTCATAATCTGCGGCGCCGGTCTCGTCTGGCACGTAGAATGCTGTTTCCGCGAAGTTGTTTTCCTCGCCAACCGCCTGAAGCACGGCGTCGTCCAGCCAGTGCGTCAACGGCATGACGGCGGCCTGATTGCCAGTAAAAGGGCGTTGGGCAAAGGCGTCTACGTGATAATAGGGCAATTCAGTCATGCGAGTGCTCATGGTGTTCAATGGTTTTGGAGGGGATATATCCCTTCTCGTCTTTGTGGCCTTCTGGATCTGGATGGATGAGTACTTCGACGCCGGGAAATTCATCCATCAACGCTTGTTCAACCTCGTCCATGATGCGGTGCGCCGCCGCGACCGTCATGTCGGGGTCGACCCAGACATGGAATTGGCAAAAATCATGAGCGCCGCTTGAACGGGTGCGCATATCGTGAATGCCGCGTAGCTCGGGATGGCGCATGGCAACTTCAATAAAACGCTGGCGTTTTTCGTCTGGCCATTCGTGGTCGAGCAATTGGTCGAGCGCAAGGCGCGCAGCCTTATATGCGCCCCACAGCAACCAACCAGCGATGGCGATACCGAACAGCGGGTCAGCGCCGCGCACACCAATCATTGTATCCAGAACGATGGCGATAATCACGGCAACGTTGAGCAGAAGGTCACTTTGATAATGCACATGATCTGCTTGAATCGCGACGGAACCAGTTTTGCGGACGACATAACGCTGATAGGCGAGCAGGCCCAAAGTAGCGACAATCGCTATGAACGAAACACCGATACCATATTCCGGATGCGACGTTGCTTCTTGCTCGCCCAATCGAACAATCGCGCGCCATGCTATTAGAATGGATGATACAATCACCAGCACAACCTGCACCAGTGCAGATAGCGCCTCTGCCTTGCCATGGCCGAAACGATGGTCGTCATCTGCAGGCATCGCTGCGTAACGGACGCTGAAGAGTGTCAGCAGCGAGGCAAGAACATCGAAACCAGTGTCTGCTAACGACCCAAGCAGGGCAACTGACCCCGTTTCCGCTGCCGCAAAAATCTTAAGCGCGAGCAAGAACAGCGCCATCGACACGCTTGCGATAGCGGCACGTTTCGTGAGCTCACCATGCGTGTGGTGATGATGGCTGTGGCCAAGGCTCATGCGCGATGCTTCATGGGTACAGCATGCCAGTTTCCCAGCCGTCACCATCGCGTTCATACACCCAACGCTCATGCAGCCGAAACTCGCGGTCCTGCCAAAATTCTATGCGGTTCGGACTAACCATCCATCCCGACCAATGTGGGGGGCGGGGGACATCCTGTCCATCAAAGCGGGCTTCAACCTCAGCAAAACGAGCTTCGAATGTGGCACGATCAGCAAGCGGGCGTGATTGGTCCGACGCCCATGCCCCAAGTTGCGAATTGCGCGAACGTGTTGCGAAATACGCGTCGGCTGTAGCGTCGTCGACCGGGTTAGCCTCACCCTCAATACGTATCTGGCGGCGCGACGACTTCCAATGGAAAAGCAAGGCGACCTTTGCATTATCCGACAACTGCATAGCCTTGCGGCTTTCAAAATTGGTGTAGAAAATGAAACCGCCATGCGCGCCAAGATCCGGTCCATGGCCTTTTAGCAACACCATGCGAACCGATGGCTGGCCATCCGCGCCCGTGGTCGCCAAGGCCACCGCGTTGGAATCGTTAATTTCGGTGGCATGCGCTTCGGCAAACCACGTGTCGAACAAACTAAAGGGATCAGGTCTTTCCATAGCGAACCGATAGGCTAGACTATGGCAGGTTAAAAGGGGTTAGAAAACAAAATGAACTGGGACATGATATTCGGGATAGCAAATGCGTGGGCATTGCTCGGCTGGTTGATTTTGGCATTCGCACCAAAGCGTGAAGTCGTCGTCCCAATTGTGTTTTTTGCAGGTTCGGCTTTGTTGGCTTGCCTCTACGCGGGGCTCATCATACCGTTAATGGCCGGTTGGATTTCGGACGGAGGGCCCGCAGGCCGCCCACCTGCCGACTTCACAACCCTGTCCGGTGTGATGGCGTTATTTGACTCGCCGGGCGGTGCAACCATCGGTTGGATCCATTATTTGGCATTTGATCTGTTTGTGGGCACGTGGATTGCGCGTAACGCCGACCTGCATGACATTGCACGGTGGCTTCAGGTCCCGGTCTTGTTCTTCGCCTTGATGGCGGGGCCCATTGGCTTGCTGCTCTATCTTCTGCTACGTCAGAGCACGGGCAAAAAACTGGGCAATGGCGTGCTTCCAAGTTGACTCCCGGCACTGTAATACCAATGTAAGACGGACAAGTTGCGTAAACAGGGACAATAATGGCAGATCCTTATTCGATATTAGGTGTTTCCAAAGGGGCGGACGAGAAAGCGATTAAGTCGGCTTATCGTAAGCTCGCGAAGGAGTTGCACCCCGATAAGAACAAGGACAATCCAAAAGCCGCGGATCGTTTTAGCGAAATTACGCAGGCGTATGATTTGCTGTCCGACTCAAAGAAACGCGGACAATTTGATCGAGGCGAAATAGACGAAAATGGCCAGCCACGTTTTGCGGGCGGCAATCCCTTCGGCGGTGGCGGATATAGCCAAGGCGGACCCGCTGGCGGTAACTTCGATTTTGGCAGCGGCGGCATTGACCTTGGGGACATTTTTGATGGCCTGTTTGGAGGTGGTGGCGTGCGGCCCGGTGCTGGTGCTGGTGCTGGTGCTGGTCCTGGTCCACGTCCGCGGCAGGCACCTCCACCCAAGGGCGCGAATATAGCTTACGAACATCTGGTGTCGTTCACGGATGCGGCCACGCTGGCACCCCAGCGCATCACGCTTGGCGATGGTAAGACCGTAGAGTTTAAACTGCCTACGGGTTTGGTGACTGGACAGCAGATACGTATTCCGGGGCGTGGCCAGCCCGGCCCAGGCGGCAATGGCGATGCCATGGTGACGCTTAAGCTCGGCAAGCATCCCAACCTGACGCGCGACGGTGATCACATCCGGATTGACCTGCCGATTTCGCTCAAAGAAGCGGTGGATGGGGGTAAGGTAAAGGTACCTACGGTGGATGGCGCAGTCATGCTGACTGTGCCACCACGTACCAATTCTGGGGCCATATTGCGCATCAAGGGGCGGGGATTCACGACCAAAGGGGGTGAACGCGGTGACCAGTTGGTGACGCTGATGATTCATCTGCCCTCGGACCCAACGGAACTGGCTCGGTTGGCTGGCGTTCTCTCGGACAGCAGTGTCCGGGAGAATATTAGTGTCTGAAATTTCGCCTCTATCACCGGAGGCACGGGCGCATCTTCCCGCCAGTGAGCGTGCCCATGAAAGTGAAGCCAAATGGTTTGCTCGGCTTGGGCTGACGGGGCAGGTCATGGAAGTGACGAAACGCGTTGCCGTCGGCGTGTATAGTGATGGCTTCATCCACGCGGGCAATTTCGCCTACCTGTCTTTGGTGTCACTTTTTGCGTTCTGCGTTGTTGCCGCTGCTATTGCTGGTGCATTTGGTCAAACCGAGTCAGGCTTGGCGCTCATTGAAGCTTTTTTCATGACGGTCCCGCCAAGCGTAGCTGGAGCACTTAAAGAGCCCATCGAGTCCGCGATGACGGCGCGGTCCGGGCCTTTATTGTGGCTGAGCGCAGGCGTCAGTCTTTGGACGGCAGCAAGCCTGATCGAGACATTTCGCGATGTGCTGTATCGGTCGTATGGCGCGTCACCAAGCCGTGCGTTCTGGCATTATCGGCTCGGTTCGCTGGGTGCCATTATCGCGTCCGTTATTCTGGCGATGATCGCGTTTTCCGCCCAAGTTTTAGTGACTGCAGCCGAGGAACTCGTGTACCTTTATGTTCCGACGGCACAGACGGTCTCGGGCTATTTTGCTTGGGGACGCATCATTCCCTTCATTGCGCTGTTCGTCGCCATTTACGTGATTTTTGCGGGGCTTACCCCATCCAAATATAGGTCGTCAGCGTTTCCGAAATGGCCGGGGGCCGCGTTGGTAAGCCTGTGGTGGCTTGGCCTCACTGCGCTTTTACCCGTCTTTCTCTCCAGCGTCAGCAATTATGACCTGGCTTATGGAAGTCTTGCCGGGGTCATGCTCGCGCTGATTTTCTTTTATTTGGTCGGCTTTGGGTTGGTGACTGGCGCACAATTGAACGCAGCACTGGCCAACGCACATGAAAATGGCTTAAAGCATCGCCAACAACAACTACCTGACGAATGAGGATTTTATGACAGGATTGATGGCGGGCAAGCGCGGGCTAATTATGGGGCTTGCCAACGACAAGTCCTTGGCGTGGGGCATCGCGAAAAAGCTGCATGCCGAAGGCGCGGAATTGGCGTTCAGCTATCAAGGCGAAGTGATGGAAAAGCGCGTTCGACCCTTGGCTGAACAACTGGGCTGCGACTTCGTGATCGATTGCGACGTCGCTGATATGGATAATCTGGACCGCGCGTTCGAAACGCTGGCGGATAAGTGGCCCACGATTGATTTCGTGGTCCACGCCATTGGCTTCACCAACAAAGAGGCGCTCCGCGGCAAATATTTCGACGTGGGCTTGGACGACTTTCTGATGACAATGAACATCAGTGTCTACAGCTTTACCGCAGTTGCAAAGCGCGCTGCCGCCATGATGAAGCCACTTGATCCTGAAACGTGCGAAGGTGGGGGCTCGATGCTTACGCTCAGCTATTATGGCGCAGAAAAGGTCATGCCCCATTACAACGTCATGGGTGTGGCCAAGGCTGCGCTGGAAACCTCAGTCAAATATCTGGCCAATGATGTCGGGCCGAAAGGGATTCGCGTGAATGCGATTTCTGCTGGCCCCATCAAGACGCTCGCGGCGTCGGGTATTGGCGATTTCCGGTACATCCTGAAATGGAATGAACTGAACACCCCGCTTCGTCGCAACGTGACTATCGACGATGTGGGCTCGTCCGCGTTGTACTTCCTATCTGATCTTGGAGCGGGGGTTACCGGGGAGATCCACCATGTCGATGCAGGCTACCACACGGTTGGCATGAAGCAGGAGGATGCTCCTGATATCGACACCACAAAATGATCGCAGGGCATAGCAACGCGCTAGTTCTCCTGCTCGGGGGCTGTGCATTGCTCGTTGGTGTGCATGGATATTGGCACGCGCGTCATTATTGGGAGGGTTTGCCGCCCCTATTGGACGCGTTCATGTCGATGGCTGGCTTTGTCATTATCATTGCCGCGTTCGTCTGGGCTGGGCGGATCGGCGCTGGATATGGGCATCCGCACGCAGCCAGAGTGGTCGCTATCGCGCTCACAATGGTCATTTTCCGTGCAATTCGGACGTGGATAGGCAAGGAACACGTGCGCTACCGTTCGGTACGCGCACAAAAACAGGAACAACCTGATGAGCTTTAACAGTTTCGGCCGCGTTTTTCGCTTTACGACATGGGGCGAAAGCCATGGTCCAGCGCTCGGTGCGGTCGTAGATGGCTGTCCTCCCGGGCTGGCTTTGTCGGAAGCTGATATTCAACCTTTCCTCAACAAGCGCCGTCCCGGCACCTCGCGATTTACGACGCAACGGCAGGAGCCTGATGCGGTGAAGATTCTCTCCGGGGTCTTCGAAGGCCGGACGACGGGTACGCCAATCTCGCTGATGATCGAAAATGTTGACCAGCGTTCGAAGGACTATTCGGACGTGGCCAAGGCCTATCGTCCGGGCCACGCCGACTATAGTTATGACGCCAAATATGGCTTTCGCGACTATCGCGGCGGTGGCCGTTCCAGTGCGCGCGAAACCGCGGCACGTGTGGCCGCCGGGGCAGTCGCGCGCGCGGTGATGCCTGAGGTGCAGATTATGGCTTATGTGGCCGAAATTGGGGGCGATGCCATTGATCCCAACAATTTTGAAGCCTTACAAATCGATAAAAATCCGTTCTTCTGCCCCGACGAAGCAGCGGCTGGCCGATGGGAAAAAATAGTCGATGCGGCGCGCAAGGAGGGTTCTTCGTTAGGCGCGGTTATCGAATGCGTTGCTACGGGCGTGGCGCCGGGTTGGGGTGCGCCTATATATGCGAAGCTCGATAGCGAACTTGCGTCGGCGATGATGAGCATCAACGCTGTCAAAGGCGTCGAAATCGGTGCAGGCTTTGGCGCGGCGCGTTTGCGCGGCGAAGAAAATGCCGACCGGATGCGTCCTTCGGCTGAAGGGTCAAACCAGCCTGAGTTTCTCGCCAACAACGGAGGCGGCATCGCGGGCGGCATTTCGACAGGGCAGCCCGTGTTGGTGCGGGTGGCGTTTAAGCCGACATCGTCCATCTTGACGCCGGTCGAAACCATTACGCGTGATGGCGAAGCGACCGACATCGTGACTAAGGGTCGTCATGACCCTTGCGTAGGCATTCGCGGTGCACCGGTTGTCGAGGCAATGATGGCGCTGGTTCTGGCTGACCAGAAATTGCTGCACCGCGCGCAATGTGGCTAAGGGCGACCCTGTTTTAGAGCTATGTTCGTGATACGGATCTTAGGAAAGTTCGTCGCTGTCCGCTTTAGGTAACCGCGTCCTCAATCCGTTTGATCGTCCACGGCTCTTCTGCTGCGCCCGCATACCATTCGTCCATCCATGGGTGCGCCATGATGGTTTCGACATAGCTTTCGGCAAAGCCGGGCAGGGTGAATCCGTAAGTCACAAACCGCGTCACGACGGGCGCAAACATGATGTCTGCTGCGCTGAAGGTTCCAAACAAATAGGGCCCCTCTTTACCAAAGCGCGAGCGCGCTTCTGCCCAATTTTGCAATATGCGAATCGCATCTGTGCGCGTTTCTTCGGATACCGTCACAGCGCTGAACGTCTTGCGCGTATTCATCGGGCATTCGCGGCGCAAAGCGGTGTAGCTACAGTGCATTTCGGCGGCCATCGACCGCGCCATGCCACGCGCCACTTCATCCTTAGGCCAATAACGGTCTCGCCCCACCTTATCCGCGAGATAATCTATGATCGCCAGACTGTCCCAGACAACAGCTTCGCCATCCCACAGGATTGGAACTTTGCCCGATGATGGCGCAAGGTCTTCCTCGCGTTTGCGTTCGTCCCATCCGTCCGCAAATAAAGGAACGGTGATTTCGTCAAAATGCAGGCCCGATTGCTTTGCCGCAAGCCACCCGCGCAGCGACCAGCTTGAATAGGCTTTGTTGCCAATTATCAGTTTCAGGGTCATAAAAATCCGATCATGCTGAGCGTGTTGGACTGCGCAGGACCGTCCTTGGAACCCTTCGACAAGCTCGGGGCGAACGGGATGGAGCTAAGATGCTACCGCTTCTAGCACCGCCGAACGCAATTCATCAATGCCCCCGCGCTTTTCCGCAGAAGTCACCGACAACTCGGGATAGGCGGCAACATGCTTGCGCAACTTTGTCATCGTGTCAGCCTCGACCGCCTCGCGCTCGGTTGCCTTGATCTTGTCTGTCTTGGTCAGCACAATCCGGTAGCTGATAGCGGCCGCGTCGAGCATTTTCATGATGTCGTGGTCGACTTCTTTAATGCCGTGGCGGCTGTCAATCAGCACAAACACACGCTTCAAAACTGCGCGGCCACGCAGATAGTCGTTAATCAGGTACCGCCATTGTTGAACCGTCTTGATAGGGGCTTTGGCATAGCCGTAGCCCGGCATATCGACGATGCGAAACAGCGCAGGTTCGCCAACATCGAAAAAGTTCAACTCTTGCGTGCGGCCGGGTGTGTTTGATGCACGTGCCAGATTATTACGGTTCACCAGCGCGTTAATCAGGCTGGACTTGCCGACGTTCGACCGACCCGCAAATGCAATTTCCGGCACTGTCGGGTCGGGCAAAAATTCCAGCTTAGGCGCGGACTTCAGAAAGGTCACCGGACCAGAAAAAATTCGGTTCGGTTCGGCTATCCCCGCAATGACATCCGCGCTCACGTGCCTGCCTTGGCTTTCGCCGCCGCTTTTTCTGCAGCGTCTTTAGCCATTTGCTCCCGCAAAATCGGATGTCGGGAATATAACCACTTCTGCTGGGCAATAGATACGAGGTTCGACATTACCCAGTAAAGCTGCAAGCCAGCCGCAAAGGGTGCCATGATGAACATCAGGAACCACGGCATGACTGCAAATACCTGTTTCTGGACATCGTCCATTGGCTGCGGATTAAGCTTCTGCATCAGCCACATCGTGATGCCGAGCAAAATTGGGAGAACGCCAATGGCGATAAACGAGGGCGGGTCGAATGGTATCAGGCCGAACAGGTTGATCGGCGTGAGCGGGTCAGGCGCAGACAGATCCTTGATCCACAACGCGAAGGGCTGATGACGCATTTCAATCGACAGCAGCAAGATTTTATAGAGCGCAAAGAATATTGGAATCTGTAGCACGATGGGGAGGCAGCCGGCGAGCGGATTGACCTTTTCCTCCTTGTACAGCTTCATCATTTCCTGTTGCAGGCGCGGCTTGTCCTCTTTCCAACGCTCCTGAAGTGCTTTCAGCTTGGGCTGAACCGCACGCATTTGCGCCATGGAAGCAAACTGCTTTTGTGCGACCGGATACATAAAGCCGCGGACGACGATGGTCAGGCCGATAATCGCGACGCCGAAGTTGCCGAATACGCCGAACAACCAATGTAATATCCAGAAGAAAGGAATAGCGATGAACCAGAACCAGCCCCAATCAATGGCATAATCCAAATACGGAATACCAAGCGTCTTGGAATAATCGGTCAGGACAGCCATTTCCTTGGCCCCAGCGAACAGACGTGAGCCGCTATTGAGGGCCGCACCTGGCGCTACGCTGGTATAGCGTGTTGGAATAACTTGCGCCTGATAGACGTCACCGCTTGCACGGAACTTCGCCGAAACGGGCGTATTCTGATCGGGGATAAGTGCGCCGAGCCAATATTTGTCGGTGAAGCCAAGCCATCCGCCAGTGCTGGTGAATGCTGTCTCGCCTTTGTTTTCCTCCACGTCGACATAGCCCCAGTCATAATTGGGCTTGTTGTCGAAAACACCCATTGGGCCGATGTGGATGTGGGTAAATATGGAACCGCCTTTGGTTGAATCCGCAGGCTTGCCCGTGCGGCTCAGCAATGCGAAATTCGCGATCTGAACTGGGGCAGTGCCACCATTGGTGAACGTCTGCTTCGCGGTAATCATGTAGTTTTCGTCGATCGACAGCGCGATGTCGAACTTCTGATTGAGCGGGTTGGTCCAGCTTAACGTGACGGGCGTTGTTGGCGTCAACTTATTACCGCTTGGCGTCCAGACGGTTTTGTCATCGGGAACGGTGACGCCCGTACCAGCCCAGCCAAAGCGCGCGAAATAGGCATCTTTGGTGCCGGATGGTGCAAACAGGCGAACTGGGGCCGAATCCTTGGCAAGTTCGGTGCGATGCGTGAGGAGCACGAGATCGTCGATTTTCGCGCCTTCAAGATTCACCGAACCCTTCAGCTTGGGGGTTTCGACCAAGATGCGTCCAGTGGACTGAAGTGCCGATCCCAGCGCTACGGTACGTGCCTTGGCGGGAGCCGCTTCTACCGCAACATCAGCGGTATTTAAACCAGATGCCGCCGATGAGGCAGGGGCGGTGCTCGAAATCGGCGCAGGTGTAGGGAAAAAGAAGCTGGCAACATACGGCCATCCAAACAGGATGAGGCCTGTTAGCAATACTGCAAAAATCAGGTTGCGTTTATCGTCCACGTGTACAAATCCCCGTTATTCAATATTGTGAGCGTCATGGCACTGGATCATATCCGTGCCCACCCCAAGGTTGGCAGCGCAATAGCCGTTTGATGGCCAGCCAGCCACCCTTAATTGCGCCGTGTTTTTGAAGGGCAGTAATCGCATATGCCGAACAGCTGGGGCTGTACCGGCACGTCGGCGGCAAAATGCGCGATGGGCCGATTTGCCATGCCCGCGCGACAAGGATGAAAAGCTTTGCAATCATGTGCACAGCTTGCCCAACGCCTTGGTCATGTCGGCGCGCAATTCGCCAAAATCACGCTCAATCCCGCTGTCGCGACCGATGAGAATATGGTCTGCGCCAGCCTTGCCTTTATCTGCTAGCATTTCTTGCGCCAAGGCCCGAAAACGGCGGCGCATCCGGTTGCGCACAACCGCATTGCCGACTTTTTTGGTGATGGTAATCCCAAGACGAATTGCAGAATTGTCGTCCTGCCGGTCTTTCACCAGCAAAACAAAACCGGGAGTTGCATATCGCTTCCCCCGGTTGGCGGCCAAAAAGTCTGACCTTTTTTTGATAACGCTATAACCGCGCATGTCGCGGTCCGCCTGCTCGGGGATTAAGCCGAAAGCTTCTTGCGACCGCGTGCGCGACGTGCGTTCAGGATGTTGCGGCCAGCAGCGGTTGACATACGGAGACGAAAACCGTGGCGGCGGGCACGCACGAGATTGCTCGGCTGAAAAGTGCGCTTCATGACTGTTATCCTTAAATTTTTTGCGTCTTAAAAAGAAAATCGCCGCCGAATCTGTGCAGCGACTGCTTCTGTTGGAGTGGCCGATACAGTCAGGACGGTTAAAAGTCAACACAGGTCAGGGCATTTTCGTGCCATTATCGTCACGCCTAAACAGGTGCATGAAATCGCGTTTGATATCCGGAAATGGCGGTCGGTGCGTCACTTTGCTCCGCCGCATCGCCCAATTGGCCCAATTGGCATATTCGGGGTGCTGCCGCGCCAACCGTGCGTATCGCTTTTTTGCCCATAAGGAATTTTTCAATAAGATAGCTAGGCCGATCGGCAGGATAATAAGCGGGCCAGGCCCGGGTATCGGACCCAATAAGGGCGATCCCAGCACCAAAAGCCATCCAATCGTCAGCATCGTCCAGCGAAAGGCGTTGGTTTGGCGCCACGATGTTCGTCCGGATGCGTTCATGAGGGATGATGTGGGGGTACAAAATCTCCCGGCAAGTCACGAACAGGAATTTTTATGGTGCGTGCAGCTATTTGTTCAGGTTGATGATGCAATGGGGCTGTAATTATTTGCACTTATACCTATGTTGGAAATATCATGACGAAAACGCTTTCCCATCTTCACCATATTGGCGTTTTGCCGGCTGACATTGACTTCATGGGTCATGTTAATAATGCCCGTTATCTCAATTGGGTGCAGGATGCAGTGCTCGCGCATTGGAACAAGCTTGCGCCGCCGGAAGCTGCGGCAAAATATCTATGGGTCGCGCTGAAGCACGAAATCACCTACCGCAAACCAGCGTTTCTGGACGACGAAGTGATTGCGTCTGTTGTACTCGAAAAAGTGCAGGGTGCCCGTTCATTTTATGACACGGTGATTAAGCGTGGCGAGGAAGTATTGGCTGAGGTCAAGTCAAGCTGGTGCTGCATTGATGCGCAAACGTTGCGCCCGGCTCGTATCGCATCTGATATTCAGGCCTATTTTTTCCAGAAGGACTAAGCATCCCGCCCGATCTACAGGCGTTTGCTGGGTCTAGAAGATCGGGTCATTGGCGGTGTCGCCGAACGCCGAGGTTGCATTGTGAATCCCGCACTCGACCTTGTCCCAACCTTTCCAACGTCCTGAACGCGGGTCTTCGCCCGGCGCGACTTGTGTCGTGCAGGGCGAGCAGCCGATCGAAGGATAGCCAAGTGCGACCAAAGGATGCACAGGCAGACTATGCTCCACCATATAGGCTTCAATCCGCGCTTTATTCCAATCGGCGAGCGGGTTGACCTTCAGGCGGCCTTCTTCAATTTCAAAGCGCGGCAATGCCTTGCGCGTCGATGATTGGAATGCCTTGCGCCCGGTAAACTGGGCATCAAACCCTGCCAACGCAGCCCTCAGGGGCAATACCTTGCGAATCTCGCAGCAACCGTCGGGGTCATAGGACCAACGCAGTCCAGTGCCGTCTCTCTCCGCGAGCAACGTCTGGTCAGGCGTTATGTTGCGTAGATCGGTGAGCTTCAATATTTCCCGTAGCTCTTCACGATAGGTAATCGTTTCGGGAAAATGTTTGCCCGTTTCAAGGAACAACACAGGGACGCTTGGGTCAATGCTGGCAATCAGATGCAGCAGCACCGCGCTTTCCGCGCCAAAGCTTGAGACAATGGCAGCTTCACCCAGCATATTTTCCTGAAGCAGGATGGTCAGCATTTCGACCGTATCACGCCCGCGAAACATGTTATTCAGCCGGACAGCGTCCGCCTCTGTATAACGCGGCGCGGCATCGATACGGTCGGCAATGCGGACATGTTCACCCATGGCGTAACTTCCAGATGGGCACAGCGCTATCCGCCGCATTCTGGTAGACATGGTCATAGGTGGACAATGCTTTCTGCACCGCGTCGGGGTTGAGCGATGCTTCGGGCGCAAAGCTATCAAAACCGCAGCGTCGCATGAATGCAATTTGGTCCACCAGAACATCGCCCTGGGCACGCAGTTCGCCTTTATATCCCGCCTCACGCAATATGCGCGCACTGCTGTACCCACGCCCGTCGCGATATTTCGGAAACGCGACTTCTATGAGTGTCAGGCGATCCAGAAAGGGAATGAGTGCACGCGCATCATCATCGGGTTCCAGCCGCACGGCGGTTGCGTTCGACTGGTCCAAAAAGGCATCAAGCGTCACAGATGGTTGCTCGGTGACTTCGTCAGTGCGGTAACGAAACTCAACCATAGATTGCCTCCTTAAATGGCTCTAGGCCGACACGACGATAGGTATCGAGGAAACGTTCATTGCCTTCGCGTAGGGTTTTGTAGACTTCGGTGGCCTTTTCGACGGCATCGACAACGCCGTCTTCATCAAAGCCGGGGCCAATTATTTTCCCGATGCTGACATCTTCCGCGCCAGAGCCGCCAAAAGTCAGCTGATAATTTTCCACGCCCTTACGGTCGACGCCCAAGATACCGATATGTCCCGCATGGTGATGGCCGCAGGCGTTGATGCAGCCAGAGATTTTCAGCTTCAATTCCCCAAGATCGCGTTGCCGGTCCAAGTCGGCAAAACGCGTCGCAATTTTCTGCGCGACGGGGATTGAACGGGCGTTGGCAAGGCTGCAATAATCGAGACCGGGGCAAGCGATGATATCGCTAATCAGGTCAAGATTGGCGTTTGCCAGCTCGGCATCGCGAAGGCCTTGCCACACGGCATATAGATCGCGTTTGGCGACATGCGGCAGCACAATGTTCTGAGCATGGGTAACGCGCAGTTCGTCGAAGCTGTATGTCTCCGCAAGATCGGCCATAACGTCAATTTGCGCTGATGTGGCGTCACCCGGGATGCCACCAATGGGCTTCAGGCTGATGTTGACTATCGCATAGCCCACTTGCTTGTGCGGCTTTACGTTTTGATCGAGCCAGACGGCAAAATCGGGATCGCTGCGGTCCGGTTCAGCCTGTGTTGCTTCGAACGCGGGCGGTGCGAAGAACGCGCTAATCCGCTCCAGTTCAGCCAAAGGCGGATCGATACCAAGCGTTTTGACATGTGCGAATTCCTCGGCAACCTGACGACGATATTCGTCAGCGCCAATTTCGTGTACAAGTATCTTGATACGCGCCTTGTAGATATTACCACGGCGGCCATAGCGATTATACACGCGCAAACAGGCCTCGATATAGCTCAACAAATCGTCCGCTTTGACAAACGGATTGATTTCCGGCGCAATCATCGGCGTACGGCCCATGCCTCCGCCAACGAACACACGCGCACCAAGCGCGCCGTCTTGGCGGACAAGCTCAAGCCCGATGTCATGCAGCCGCATCGCGGCGCGATCTTCGGGCGACGCAACGACCGCAATTTTGAATTTGCGGGGTAGATAGCTGAATTCAGGGTGGAAGGTCGACCATTGGCGGAGTAATTCTGCCCATGGGCGTGGGTCAGCGATTTCGTCCGCTGCGGCACCTGCATATTGATCCGACGAGATATTGCGGATGCAATTGCCGCTGGTCTGGATGGCGTGCATTTCGACGCTGGCAAGTTCCTCCAGCAGATCGGCGCATTCTTCCAACTTAATCCAGTTATACTGAATGTTCTGGCGCGTCGTGAAATGACCGTAATCTCGGTCATATTTGCGCGCGATATGTGCCAGCATCCGCATCTGGCGCGAATCCAGCGTGCCATAAGGGATGGCGACACGCAGCATATAGGCATGGAGTTGGAGATAGAGGCCATTCATCAGCCGCAGCGGTTTGAACTGGTCTTCGGTGATTTCACCCGCGATGCGGCGATTTACCTGATCGCGAAATTCGGCAACGCGGGCGTCGACGACCGCTTGGTCATAATGGTCATATTTATACATATCAGATTATCCAGTCGCCAGCAGCGGGGTCAGCAGGTTTTAAGGTAAGGTCCGGGCGCACGGTTGGCCCAAGCGCGCGGATACGGTCTTTGATGTGCGCAGGTCGCGGGCCTTCGGGCGTTGCAATCGCATCGATAATATAAGGTGCGTTGACCCGCCGTGCGCCTTCTTCGGCGTGCAATATCGCTTCGCCATGTTCGCCAACATCAGTGGCGTCCTCAACATGGATCGACCAGCTGCTGCCTGTCCACCACGTAACCGCACCTGACCCCAACTCATTTCCCGTCAATAATTTCACGCAATTTTCTCCGCCTGTTTGGCAAAATGGATCAGCCGATCTTCGGCATCGGATTTCAGTACGACGTCCCCGACAATGATGATGGCAGGCGACACGACCTGTTCACGCATAATCATATCCCCCAAATCGGTCAGGATAGTGCGCATCGCGCGTGCGTCCGGGCGGGTTGCACGCTCTAGCACTGCCACCGGCGTATCGGGCGAAAGGCCGTCGCAAATAAGCTTTTCAGTAATGTCATTGGCGGTCGCGACGCCCATGTAAATGACGAGCGTGCGTCCCTTTCCGGCCAGACCCGCCCAATTCTGATCTGTCAGCCCCTTGCACTGGCCAG
>Ga0105050_10000400_pt1 | contig 65995 bp, 59 predicted proteins | sample FRY01_FD_78088 | JGI IMG/M metagenome (GOLD analysis project Ga0105050, IMG submission 78088) | Freshwater microbial communities from Lake Fryxell liftoff mats and glacier meltwater in Antarctica - FRY-01 | ecosystem: Environmental > Aquatic > Freshwater > Ice > Glacier meltwater ...
AACGCAAGCAGTAGTTTCGGCCCGAGTTGGTCAGCTAAACGTGAGATCGGTGACAGCATTGCGTTCACTCAATGATGCAAGGTCAGGGCAGCATGCCAACCTGCTGCAGGCCCGCTGTTTCATCAAGGCCGAGCATGATATTCATATTCTGCACGGCCTGTCCGGAGGCGCCTTTAACGAGGTTGTCTATGGTCGCCATTACCACCACGGTGTTCCTGTTCTGGGGTACGGCTATAGAAATCTGGCATCTGTTAGCGCCCTTCACCGTGCGCGTTTGAGGATAAACACCCGACGGCAATACGTCGACGAAGGGCTCCTCTGCGTAGGCGTCTTCATACAGAGCCTGCAGGTCCACAGAGTCGTTATTCAGTCGGCCAAACAGCGTTGCATGAATACCACGCACAATGGGCAAAAGATGTGGCACGAACGTCACCTGGGCACTCTCGCCCGCAATATCCGATAAGCCTTGTTCGATCTCAGGCAAATGACGATGTCCGCTCACGCCGTACGCCTTAAAACTATCTGCGGCCTCGCTCAGAAGATTGTCGATCCTGGCCTGACGTCCCGCACCGCTGACTCCAGAAGCGGCACTGGCAATAAGTTGCTGAGGGTCTATCAAGCCGTTTGCCAACAGCGGCATGAAACCCAGCTGCACCGACGTGGGATAGCATCCGGGACAGGCAACTAGGCGCGCTGCAGCGATTTTCTCACGGTTCAGCTCGGGCAAACCGTACACCGCCTCAGCCAACAACTCAGGACTGGCATGGGGCTCACCGTACCACTGCGACCAGAGGCTGGCGTCGCGTATGCGGTAGTCTGCGGACAGATCTATTACCCGGGCATCGGCCGCTAGCAACTCAGGCACCAGATTCATCGCGACATTGTGTGGCGTAGCAAAAAAAACCACATCGCAGGCCGCCAGCACATGCACATCGGGCTCCGAAAAGCTCAGGTCATAATATCCACGCAGATTGGGGAAAAGGTCGTCAACACGTCGCCCACACTCAGCACGTGATGTGATTGCGACAACTTCTGCGTCTGTATGCGTGGTCAGCAGGCGCAACAATTCCACGCCCGTATAACCCGTCCCGCCAACAATGCCGACCTTAACCATAACTCCATTCAACTCTTTTATAGAATTACTGAAAATAATCAGTAGCTGTGCTCACTACCAAACCCCTACCTCACGGCCACAGATGCAAAGGGGCCAGAAATGCGGACGTTAGGAATGCCACCGCCTTAAGCGTCAAGCTCGGCAACAAATCGAGCGCCATAAGGTTGAGACCCGCCGCGAACCCATCTGTGGGGGGCTTGGGCTCGGCGCCCTGCGTCGTAAAGCCCCCGCCCTATGGCACTCAATTTATCGCCTTAATGCCACTTTTGAGCTCAAGGCACCACCATTCTTGCCGTTAGTATAAAAGCAATACGCGGCAAGATAACTGTTAATATTGTTTTTTTAACTTAATCGACGGAACCCATTGTGCGCCGCCTGCTCGCCGCCTACAGAAAACTCCTGTTCAATTACGATTCAGTCTTGGCCTACTCAGTACTGGGCGTGCCTGCCGGCGGTGCGGCCCTGCTGGGCTGCGCCTACACGTTGCTTAAACCCCAGGATCGCGAGACAGGGATCGTGCATGTGCTCAGTAGCATGCACTCGCATTACAGTATCCTGCCGCTGCGCAACGCGATCGTGCAGTTCATAGGGGGGGTTTTTAGCCTCGCAACCGGCCAATCCGGAGGCCGCGAGGGGCCGGGCGTGCACCTCGGGGCTGCGGTCAACAGCCTGCTGGGGCAGCGGCTGGGCTTACCGAATAACAGCCTGCGCATGTTGATCGCTTGCGGGACTGCGGGCGGCATAGCAGCCGCCTTTCAAACCCCGCTTGCGGGCGTGCTTTTCGCGATGGAAGTGATCATCGCAGAGTACACCGTGGTCGGACTCATACCCATCATACTGGCAGCCGTTTCAGCATCAGCGGTGAGTCATGCACTAACGACCGATGAATGGCTATTCCGCCTGTCGGCGATGGAGTTGAACTCATTGCTGGAACTGCCCTACGTTATTCTCATCGGGCTCTGTTGCGGCGCTGCAGTTGCGGCGTTTATCCGCATCACAAAATTCTCAGCAAGCTTTTCCCAGTTGCCGGTGGCGCTGAGATTTACCGTGGCGGGATTACTCACGGGCAGCCTCGCACTGCTTGTGCCAGAAACCCTGGGACTGGGTTATGACACGCTGAGCCTTGCCATGCATGGTGAGCTCGGTTTATCGGCACTGCTGTTCATCGCTGCCTGTAAACTGCTCGCCACCGCCGTCAGCTGTGGCGTTGGAATGCCTGTGGGACTGATAGGCCCCAATCTGCTGAGCGGTGCCTGCATCGGGGGCATGCTGGGAGTAATAGGCGGGGCATTGCTACCCGATCTGGCCTCCGATCCAACCCTGTATGCCGTCATCGGCATGGGTGCTACCATGGGTGCGGTGCTTAACGCGCCACTGGCTGCCATTCTGGCTGTGATGGAAATGACACAATCACCAATCACCAAGCATCAGTATGGCTGCGATGCTCGCCATCGTAACTGCAACGCTTACCAGCAATGGCCTGTTCGGCATGCGCTCGGCACACCACACTATGCTGCGTCAGCTGCAACGGGTGATCCCGCACGATCCACTCAATCAGCTACTGCACAGAACCAATGTTTACTCCACGATGGACACCAGAGTGGTGAGAGTGCCACAGCAACTGACGCAATCCGACCTCGAACCGCTGCTCGAATTTACTCCGCAGTGGTGCCTGGTGGCGAGGGATGGCGGCGACCTCTATCTGGTGAGTGGTGCCAAACTGCTGGAGTGGCTGAAGGACGCTCCGTTTGAGGACGGCAAGGAAGACCTTACCGGCGCTGGAATTCGGCGATTCGCGATCTCAACCTTACCCATACAAGCCACCCTGCGGCAGGCGATGGATACAATGCATACGCAGACAACAGAGGCGGTTTGTATATGCGAGCGCAGCCCGAATACAGGTACGCAAATTTTGCACGGCGTACTGACCCGTGAGGGTATCGAGAAATTTACTCTGGGCAGCGTGCTCTAGCACGCCGACCAGATCATGCAGCATGAGGATAGACAATGTTGTGGCTGAAAGCCTTCCATATCATATTTGTGGTTTGCTGGTTCGCGGGCCTGTTTTACCTGCCGCGAATTTTTGTGTACTACGCTGCCAGTGAACACGCTGTCGTGCGCGAACAGCTGGCCGTAATGGCACGCAAACTCTACCGCTTTGTAACGCCTTTCATGGTGATTGCCATTATTCTGGGTCTCACCCTGATTGGGCGCAATCCGGACTACTATCTGGCATCCGGCTGGATGTGGGCGAAGCTGGGGGGCGTGGCTTTCCTTGTGGTTTATCATCTGCAGTGCGGACGTTATGTGCGGGCGATCAACGAGGATCGCAACAAGCACAATCATGTGTTCTACCGGTTCTTCAACGAAGTTCCCGTACTGTTCCTCTTCGCCATTGTGATCCTCGCAGTGCTTAAGCCCTTCTAGCAAACCTGCATGGTGCTCCTCTCACTATTTGGGCCAAACAGAGTGCGCAGCCGACACACTGTATACATCTACCCATCACCAAGCCGGCACAGGAATCAGGACAGTGCCTATTCTTTAATCTGCGAGGGAGCGGCTATAGCCGCGGAATCCTCAACAGCGGACTCCTGCACCCGGTCAACAGCCAGCACCATCATCTTGGGCATATTCAGCAGGCCCAAGCGGTACGGTCCCTGCGTCCAATTCCACCTGCGCGCGTGGCTCCAGCTGAGTTTTCCGGTTGGCGAGCCATCCGCATCGGTCGGGCCGAATTCAGCGAGAAGGCTGGCAGCAACCGCATCGGTGTCGCCTTCATGGAAGATCATAATTCGATTCAGTGGGCCGCCCACCTCAGTCGCTTCCAACACAATAGTTAGAATCGGCTGTGCGGCAACGTTCGGCACTTCGCTCATATCCACTTTGTCACACTCACCCGCACTGTCTCGTTCGACACAGACTGCAAACTGACAATGAATGCTGTCACCCTCTAATTGCGAGCGATTGAAACTGCCTGGCGCGCAGTGACCACCCAGCTTTTCAGCCTGCGCCACAGCTTCTGCCAGAGCAAGGTCGATATGCAGGCCATTGAGCGTGAAGGGCGATTGCGAATGTGCAATTGCCGACATGATGCTCAGCGCCAGTGACAAGACTATTCTGAATGCAACCATTTCATCGACCTCGAACCTAAAAGGGGCGCTCTCCCTGGACCGCGCGTTGCACAGCATAGTGAACACATGATCATTGCGCAAAGCCCGTTAGCTCTGTCGTTTGCGAAGCACGGGACGACCAGCCAGGCCTTGAAGCCTGTCGGACTTACGATAATGTGACCCACTGTCAGGATTCTTTACATTGAGTGAATATTTCTGCGCAGAAAGCTGTGAATTTGGCTAGAAATACAATAAGTTACCACAGTGCGGAATAAATGTTGCTTGCTCATCCGCAAGTGTTCTTAAATCAGGCCCTATGTGTAGCCAGAAGAATACGCAACACACACAATAGGCCTATAAAATTATAAGAGGACTCCACCAATGCCCAATATCCTGAATACTTCTGGCCTGCTCGCCCGAGTGAGGGCCCATGTTTTGGGCTGCAGCTTGATCATCTTCAGCAGCCTGGCTGCACCGGTAATAGCACAACCCTCCTTCATCACCTTTGAAAGTGGGCAGGTGCGACCCGTGGCCATCACACCAGACGGCACCAGATTACTGGCTGTTAACACACCGGACAACCGACTGGAGGTTTTCACGGTTAACGCAGGCTCACTCACGCATATCGACTCCATCCCCGTGGGTATGGAACCCGTTGCGGTGGCCGCACGCACCAATAACGAAATATGGGTGGTCAACCACCTGTCAGACAGCGTGAGCATCATTGATCTTTCTGCCCGTCCCGCAAAAGTGACTCGCACCTTGCTGGTCGGAGACGAACCGCGCGATATCGTTTTCGGCGGCACCGGATTCACTCGCGCCTTCATCACCACCGCCAGGCGTGGCCAGCAACGCTCGGATGCTTCGATAGCATCGGTCACCGGTGCTGGCGACCCCCTGCTGACCACGCCCGGTATCGGCCGGGCTGATGTATGGGTCTTTGACTCCAGCAACCTGGGCACCACCCTGGGGGGCACCCCTCAGCGCATCCTGAGTTTCTTTTCCGACACGCCACGAGGACTTGCGGTTACACCTGATGGCGCCACCGTTTATGTAGCAGCATTCCAGTCGGGCAACCAGACCACCGTCATCAATGAAACAGTAGTGCCCAACGGCTTTGGCCCAAATGGTGTGCCAGGACCGAACAAAAACTGCTTTCAAACCGACTCTGACCCACAGTGCGAAGAGAGCGTTAACGCGCCGGAAGTTGGCGTTATCGTCAAGTTTGACGGCAGCCAGTGGGTCGATTCCAAGGGCACAAACTGGAGCAATAAAGTCAAGTTCAACCTACCCGACCACGACGTGTTTTCTATTAATGCCAACACGCTGGCGTCAAACTCCATTGTGGAGTACGACCATGTCGGCACGGTATTGTTTAATCTTGTGGTTAACCCGGTGACAGGCAAGGTCTATGTCACGAACACAGAGCTGCCCAATCACATTAATTTTGAAGGCCCGGGAATCCACGGCGGCAGCACCGTGCAGGGGCGGCTGTCTGAGTCTCGCATCACAGTGCTTGATCCCAATTCCCAGACGGTTGATGTGCAGCACCTGAACCAGCACATCGACTACGGCCAACTTCACACTGACGCCGGTGCCAACCATGCTTCTATTGAGGCACAAAAGGTCCACAGTCTTGCAACACCGCTGCAACCGGTAGTGTCAAGCGACGGTGAGACGCTATACGTAGCCGCATTCGGCTCCGCGAAAATAGGTGTATTTACCACAGATGCTATCGAGAACAGCGATTTTGAGAGCGACTTCGACCCGACAGCCCAGAGCGCCCACTATATTACTACCGGGGGCGGTCCCAGCGGCATGGTGCTGGATGAAATCAACAATCGGCTCTACGTGCTGACACGTTTTGGCAATCAGGTAGAAGTGGTTGACCTCAACTCAAATGGCATCGTCGAGACACACGTACTGCATAGTCCGGAACCCCCTGAAGTGGTCGCTGGACGCCCCTTCCTGTACGACGCCGTTGCAACATCGGGTAATGGCGAGGCCTCTTGTTCAAGCTGCCATATCTTTGCCGATCTGGACCAACTCGCTTGGAACCTTGGCAACCCTGATGACCACGTCACCCTCAACACCCAGCCTGCAGCCATCCCCTTTCAAGTGTCGACAAGCTTCCACCCCATGAAAGGACCCATGACAACACAGACCCTGCGCGGCATGGCGACACACGGCGGACTGCACTGGCGTGGTGACCGCGTAGACGGTTTCTTTGGTACCGACCCCTGCGCAGAATCCAGCGGGGCGCCCTGCTCGGAAGATGCCTCATTCCGCAACTTTATCGTCGCTTTCGAGGGTCTTGTTGGCATGGAGGGCACGATCACCAGCGGCCAGATGCAACAATTTACAGACTTTACGCTAGAGATCATGCTACCCCCCAACCCGGTTCGAGCGCTGAACAATTCATTGACCAGTGCTGCCACAGCGGGGCAGACACTGTTTAGCGGCCGCACCACAGATACTTTGACCAACTGCGCTGGCTGTCACACGCTGGATCCTGCTCAGGGCTTTTTCGGTACTGGCGGCGAACAAAGCTTCGAGGGGCTAACGCAAAACGTCAAAATACCGCACATGCGCAATCTGTATCACAAGATCGGCATGTTCGGCATGTCAACCGATACAGCGTCCACAGGTGACCAGATTAGAGGCTTCGGCTTTCTGCATGATGGCACGGTCGATACTGTCGACCACTTCCTTGGGGCGGGCGTGTTCAGCCTCAACAACACTGAAGAGGCTAACCTTGAGGCGTTCTCACTGGAGTTCCCCACCGACCTGGCGCCTATTGTCGGCCAACAGGTGACGCTCACTGCAAACAACGGCGCCGTCGCCAATCCGCGCATCGACCTGCTGATTGCCCGTGCCGCTGCGAATTTCAGCTCACTGATGTTGGGCGGTACGGTGAAAGAGTGTGACCTCATTGTGAAAGGCACATTCAAACGCGCGGAGCGCGGCTGGGTGCGCGAATCAAACGGCCAGTTCCGTTCTGACCTTAATGATGTGATCAGCGACGCTACTTTACGCGGCTACGCAGCTACCCAAGGCCCGCTCACCTATACCTGCGCTCCTCCTGGATCGGGCGTACGCATGGGTATCAACCGTGATAGCGACAATACCCTGGACGGCAGCGATAACTGCCCGGCGCTAGCCAGTAACGACCAGTCGGATGCCAATAGTAACGGGATTGGAAATGTCTGCGACCCAATCATAGACGCAGATAATGACGGCGTGCTGGATGGCGTCGACAACTGCCCGTGGATCCACAACCCCGACCAGACGGACAGTGATAACGATGGCCGGGGTAACGCCTGCAGTGGTCTACCACCCGGCTGCTAACAAAACTCCTGCAGGAAAGGCGCGCACCACAGTAGAATGGCGCGCGCTCCCTCCTTCATTACATTGGGCCAGAGATGTATCCACAGGGCCTTTTCGGCTTAGAAGCACTGCAGTTACTGATCGCGCCCATCGCGCTCTTTGGCATGGCGTTCTTCATTTTGTATCTGCGCCAGGACGGCGTGCGCACCGGTCGCACCATAGCACTACTACTGCTGCTTGCAGTTGTTGCCATCATGGGCGCAAAGCTGTTTTCGCTGCACATACGCGGCTGGGAAGCCTATCAACCACTTTCCGCGGAACTGCGCGGCGGCTTGCGCTATCCCGGCGCGCTGATTGCGATGGTGGTTCTGGGCCCCTTGCTAAAGGGGTGGATTCTGCCTGAATTACCCCTCGCGCGCTTTTTGGATGTACTGGCAATCACCGTATGTTTTGCCTTGGCGCTGGTGCGCTTCAGTTGCTGGATGAACGGCTGCTGCACTGGGCCGCCGTGCTCAGGGTTACTGTGCCTCAGTTACGCGCCCGGCAGCCATGTGTGGTATCTGCAATTGCAGCAAGGCCTGCTGGAATCCTCTCTACATCGAAGTCTGCCCACGCTAGCGCTGCACTTCCTCTTTATGGGCGCGTCTTTGGGCGTCGGCCTGTTCCTGATGTGGTTGGACGGCAGGCGCAGCTTCAACGGGCAGATCGCCCTGCTCTACCTTGTGCTGCACGAGGGCACTAAAGGGCTACTGGAATCATTCCGCGATCCCTATGTGGCTGAATTACAACTCCCTTCATTGATGACCAGTGCAGCGGGTTTGCTTGCACTGGTCTTCATTCTGGGCTGGCGTAAGTCGCGGCCCCCGCCTCCGCGCGCGGGTTAGCGCTGCGCTGTAGCCCCATTTGACACGTTTTCTGCTGTATCGTTAGGCAATACAGCTACCCACGGTGCCCAGTGCTATCCACAACAGGACCACCCCACAGACCCGCATGGCAGAACGAGTTTCTGCAACGACATCGGCTGAATAAAACGTACTTGGCGGAGTCGCTCAAATGGTTCGCGCCCCTTACTAGCGTCTTTGCTAAGCACCAAAATAGTACGCATCGACCCATTCTGGTGGCACTCAACGGCTGCCAGGGCTCTGGTAAAACGACGGTTGTAGATTTTTTGTGTACGCATTTAGCCAAAGTACATGCAGTTCATGCCGTCGCATTATCGTTGGACGACTTTTACCTGACCGTCGGCCAGCGCCGCGCGCTCGCCGCATCTGTGCATCCGCTACTGATTACGCGCGGCGTGCCTGGCACCCACGACATGGCTCTACTGCACCAGACCCTCAACGCCTTGCTGGACACAGAGCGCCGGGAACCGGTGGCCATCCCCCGATTCAACAAAGCCGAGGACGACAGGTATCCGCCATCAGGCTGGGACCGTATTAACACACCTGTACAGATTGTTTTGCTGGAGGGCTGGTGCCTGGGCGCCCTCCCGCAACACTCCGACCTGTTGTTACAACCGCTAAATACGCTGGAGCAAAATGAAGATCCCGAGGGACGCTGGCGTGAATACAGCAATACCATTCTGGACACGGAGTTCCGCGCGCTCTATGCGCGCGTCGATCAATGGATCATGTTGCAAGCACCGTCGTTTGACTGTGTTTTCCAGTGGCGGCAAGAGCAGGAGCGTAAGCTCGCCGCCTCGCTCCCGTCGCAACGGACCAACACGTTAATGGATGACCCCGCATTACACAGGTTTATACAGCACTATGAGAGGATCACACGGCAGTGCCTCAGTGCTTTGCCCGAACGCGTCAACCACCTGTTCAAACTGACTGAGCAGCGCGAGGTGAGCGCTTACCAGCACCGCACAGATTTGGACGGATTAACATGAACGACGATGCACTAACCTTTCTGGTGTTTAGCGACCTCGACAGCTCACTGCTGGATCACCAGCGGCCCCAACTATCACTGAACCATCATAAAACCCGTTTGATGTCGATCGCAGGCCAATCGGAACGGGGCTACCCACCGTAAACATACCCGCAGTTGACCCAGTAAAAGCGATATCTGGTGACAACCGCACCGACGCCACTGGATATTGTTCGACGCAGCGTCGATAATTTCACTATCGCCCTACACGAGAATTTCGTGGGGCCAACAACTTTTCAGGACAGATACACCATGAGCACCTCGCAACAACTATTCGAACGCGCGCAAAAATACATCCCCGGGGGCGTCAACTCGCCAGTGCGCGCCTTCAAAGCGGTAGGCGGTACGCCGATTTTTATCGAGCGCAGCGAAGGGCCCTACCTCTTTGACTGCCAGGGCAAACGGTATATTGATTACGTATTGTCCTGGGGCTGCATGCTGATGGGTCACAATCACGCTGCAGTCCGCGAGGCAGTGATGCAGCAATGCCTGAAAGGACTGAGCTTTGGCACCCCGACAGAGCTGGAGGTCGAGCTGGCGGAACGTATCTGTCACATCATGCCGGGCATGGATATGGTGCGCATGGTTAGCTCGGGCACCGAGGCCACCATGAGCGCAATTCGGCTGGCGCGCGGTTATACCGGCCGGGATACTATCGTGAAGTTCGAGGGCTGCTACCACGGGCACTCTGACTCGCTGCTGGTTAAGGCGGGTTCGGGCGCGCTCACGCTGGGCGTGCCCAGCTCTCCGGGTGTTCCCGCCGCGCTGGCGGATTACACCATGACACTCACCTACAACGACATCGAGGGCCTGCGCCAGGCCTTTATCGAACACGGACCCAAGATAGCCTGTGTCATCGTTGAGCCAGTGGTCGGCAATATGAATTGCATCCCGCCCATACCCGGATTCCTGGAAGCTCTGCGCGAGGTATGCACTGAAAGTGGCGCCGTGTTGATCCTCGATGAGGTCATGACCGGCTTTCGGTTTGGGCTACAGGGCGCGCAGGGCTATTACGGTATCGATGCCGACCTGACGACACTGGGCAAAGTGATCGGCGGTGGCATGCCAGTAGGTGCCTTCGGCGGCAAACGCGCCATCATGGAACAGATCGCCCCGCTGGGGCCTGTTTACCAGGCAGGAACGCTGTCTGGTAACCCCATTGCCATGGCGGCGGGGCTTGCCACTCTGAATATCATCTCGCAACCGAGTTTTTACGAGCCGATATTCGAGCGCACCAGGCACCTGTGTCAAGGGCTGCGTAAGGCGGCTGACGCAGCGGGCGTGCCATTCACCACCAACCATGCCGGCACCATGTTTGGCGGTTTCTTTACCGACGCGCACCATGTCACCCGTTATAATCAGGTCATGGCCTGCGATACCGCTGCGTTCAACCGATTTTTTCACTCCATGCTGGATCAGGGCGTCTATCTGGCGCCGGCCTCCTACGAAGCGGGGTTCATGTCCAGCATGCACAGTGACGACGACATCGCGCAAACCCTCGCGATGGCCAGCATCGCCTTCGCCGGTCTTTGATTGAGGATTCACTATGGCATTTAGTACCCACCGCGGCATGTTCCCCCACACTCGAATGCGCCGCCTCCGGGCCAATGACTTTTCGCGGGCGATGGTACGCGAACATGCGCTAAGTGCGGCAGACCTTATTTTCCCTATGTTTGTCCTTGAGGGCCGCGGCCAGCGCGAAACCATCGCTTCTATGCCCGGCATAGAGCGCCTCAGCATCGACCTGCTGGTCGAGAAGGCCAAACTTGCCCAACAACTGGGCATTCCCGCAATTGCGCTGTTCCCTGTGGTCGCCGCAAAGAGCAAGACGCCACTGGCGGAGGAGGCTTTCAATGAAAGCGGGCTGGCACAGCGCGCCGTGCATACACTGAAAAAGACTCTTCCCGAGCTTGGCGTCATCACCGATGTTGCTCTGGACCCCTACACTACTCACGGCCAGGACGGCATCATCGATGCCAATGGCTATGTGCTGAACGATGTCACCAGCGAAGTGCTGGTCAAGCAGGCGTTGTCCCATGCCGCTGCCGGCGCCGATGTGGTAGCGCCCTCAGATATGATGGATGGCCGCGTCGGCGCGATACGCCAGGCACTGGAAGGCGCGAGCTATCACAACACCATGATCATGGCTTACTCCGCCAAGTACGCCTCCGCTTACTATGGCCCTTTTCGCGATGCGGTCGGCTCCACCGGGAACCTCAAAGGAGGTAACAAACACAGTTACCAGATGGACCCCGCCAACACCGACGAGGCCCTGCATGAATGCGCGTTGGACCTTGCCGAGGGCGCCGATATGATTATGGTCAAGCCGGGCATGCCCTACCTGGATATCGTGCGGCGGGTGGCGGAAGAGTTGCGCGCGCCCACCTTCGCGTATCAGGTGAGCGGCGAGTACGCCATGCAAGTGGCGGCCTTCGAAAGAGGCTGGCTGCCGCGAGAAGCGGTCATACTGGAATCCCTGCTCGCCTTCAAACGGGCCGGTTGTGCCGGAATACTAACTTACTTCGCGCTGGAAGCCGCTCAGGCCCTGCAACAGCAGTAATCCCGTGATGCGCACCGGGCTGTGCCTGTACTTACTGGTATGTTTCGCAAGCAAGGCAGCTTATGCGGAATGCGAATGCCTGTGGCAGGGCTCCTTCACCGATGTACAGCAGGAGGCGGATCTAGTAGTCAGCGGCACAGTGATCGCCAGCCAGGGAAATTCCATTGATTTTGATGTCTCCCGAAGCTTACGCCGCGATGAACCGCCCGAAATACTGCGCATCTGGTTAAAAACGGCAGACTACTGCAGGCCAGACGCCGATCTCTTCCCGGTGGGCACACAATGGGTAATGGCGCTGGATAAAATTACCGAGGTCATCCCCGGAGGGTTTAATCCTAACACTCCCAATATCAGCTACGGAAGACTCCTCGACTACAGCCTCTCCAGTTGCGGCGGTTACTGGTTGCGTCTGAGCGAAGGGTTGGTCACCGGCAATCTGGTCAACGCCCCGCGCTGGGAACGCGATCCACCCATGACCCCTGTACTGCTTGATCTGATCGTGGACTTCGTGCGTGGCAAACTCGATAGCGCGGCCCTGCTGCAGGCGAGCAGAGAGGACCCGGCGTTGCGCGAACTGATGCTGGATACCCGGTCATTCCTGCGAAACGAGAACTAATACTGCTTTCGCTGCCGTATTTAGCGACAACTGCCTCTCCGCTAGGGTATAACAAAACCCAGCGCGAGATAAAAACAGAAGATCAAACTCATGTATCCAATAACTGCGCCGCTCAGGAAAGCCCGCAACTGGTGGTTCCACTTGTGTACCGGCAGGCCTGTAGACGACCAATCGGACGAAGAACACTACCGGCAGCGTATTCTGGTCATGACCAGCGGCTTCTGGCTACTCACCGTGGTCCTGTTCGCGCTGGTTATCCCTATTCTCTTGGCTATTACGCCGGAAGGCCGTATTGCCGCCAACGTCCTGTTTGTAGCCACTATTTTCGGCGTTCTGGTGAGCATGCTCTTGCTGCGCTTGCGCGGCGACCGTATCAAAGCGCTCAATGTCATGTTGCTAATCCTCACCGGCGCCTTCGCCGCCGCATGCTTCGTCTTCGGGGGGACAAGTGCTCCCACGTATCCGCTCCTGATTATGGCGCCCGCGATGGCGGGAATCGTCGGCAATGTCGCACTGAGCGTATCCTGGGGCGCGCTGGTCATCGCCTTCTGGATCTGTATTTTGCAGGCGGAGCGTAATGGCTTTCAATTTACGCAAATCATCCAGGCCGAGCACCACAGCATGGCCATGCTGATGGCTTACACGGCGCTGGCCATTGCGGTGATCAGCATCATCATCATCTACGCCGAGATGAACAAAGCGCTGCGGAACAGCCTGCAGGATACCAATTCCGAGCTAGAGCATCTGTCCTCGCACGACCAGCTGACCCGGCTCCCCAATCGCCGCTTTTACGATGAGCGTATTGCGCTGGCGCTGCGCCGTGCCGCAGATCAGAACAGCATGACCGGATTGCTGTTTATGGACTTGAATGCGTTCAAACAGATCAATGACACCTACGGTCACGGCGCGGGTGACAAATTGCTTATCGCCGTTGCGCAACGCGTGCAGAACGCTCTGCGCGAGACGGATCTGGTGGCGCGCCTCGGCGGCGACGAGTTTGTGGCGGTGCTGGAAGATGTCAAATCTGCCGAGGAGGTCACGCGGCTCGCGCACAAGCTGTCGCAGGCGATCGAGCAACCTCTGTATGTCCGTCAACAGGTGCTGAATTTCACCTGCAGCATCGGTGTCGCGATCTACCCTATTGACGGCCGCCAGCAGCATGAGTTGGAGGAAAAGACCGATAAGGCCATGTATTTGGCCAAAAAGCGCGGACTGCCGGTGGCACTGGCCAGCCTGGAAGCAACCAATACCCCGATGCCAGCACGAGCACCTACTAACCGTATCTAAAGGCAAGATTTGACCGCTTTGTTCATGTGAATAGGCCGATTTATTATCCGCAGCTGGGGCCGATGGCGGATCATACATCCGCCCATTCATGTGGATGGTGCAAGCTCGGAATCGGCACCGCTATTTGGCTACTAAACCACTGTGCAAAATAGCACCGTGACATTGTCTCTAGGTGCTTGCGGCTGATTTACCCCACTTGCGGGATTGCTAATTACAATTACCAAGATCTTTGGAATCACGCTCAGGAACTTTTTATTGCCACGTCACAGGGTGCCGGCGATTAGGGTGTTGGGTTCTAAGCCCCTCTTTTTATTTACGCCCCGGGTAGCATCTGATTCGTCCGCCAGTACTTATATTTAATCTTGTTAAACTATTGTTTTATATTGATTTTATTTCAATATAACTGTATATTTATACAGTATTTTTGCAAGGATGCAGGGGAGACTTATATGAACCAACACTCCGTTACTACTACGCAATTCCCGGCCCGCGATCTGGCCACACTGGAAGATGAAATCACTGAACTTGCCGCGCATCTCAACGCCGCGACCTACCGGCTGCTCACCTTGATTTACGAATTCGACGAGCGCCACGGCTGGAGCGGCGAGGGCATGAATTCCTGCGCTCACTGGCTGAACTGGAAATGCGGTATCAACCTGGGCGCTGCGCGGGAGAAAGTTCGAGTAGCCCATGCACTGCAGGATTTGCCGCAGATCAGCTCGGCTCTGTGCAACGGCCGCATCAGCTATTCCAAAGTCCGCGCAATGACCCGCGTTGCTACTCCTCAGAACGAGGATTACCTGATGATGATTGCCGACCACGGTACCGCACACCATGTCGAGCGACTGGTGCGCAACTACCGCAAGGTGAAACGCAGTGAGGCGCTGGAGCGGGATAATCAGCACAATGCGCTGCGCGAACTTAACTGGTACATCGACGACGATGGCAGCTATGTATTCAAGGCACGACTGAGCCCCGAGCAAGGGGCGCGTATTGCACAGGCCTTGAATTCGGCAATGGACACCATCCATCAAGAGCTGCGCAATTCGGCAGAAGACGTTTCAGCGGAAACGCCGATTGCGGCGAGGCGTGCGGATGCACTGGAACGGATAGTCGACGGTTATCTTTGCGGAGGGCTTTCCGAAGGGCTTACAGATGGATTGACCGAAGGTCTTAGCGGGGAAGTTACACGCGAGCCTGAAGGCGAAAGGATCGTCGTAAAGGGCGGCGACCGCTGCACGCTTCACATTCACACCGATATGAACACACTACAAGAAGACGGCGACGGCGCAGAGTCAGAGCTGGCATCAGGCGGATGCGTTTCCGCGGAAACGTCGCGGCGGCTGGCGTGTGATTGCGCAGTGGTGCACTGGCTGGACGATGCAGACGGCACAACACTGAATATAGGCCGCCGAACGCGCAGTATTCCACCGGCTATCCGCCGCGCACTGGAGCGCCGCGATGGTGGTTGTCGATTCCCCGGCTGCACTGCGCGGCATTACGTCGACGCGCACCATGTTCGCCATTGGGCGAACGGCGGTGAAACCAGGCTCGATAACCTGCTGTTGCTGTGTCGCCACCACCATCGACGGGTACATGAAGGGGGCTACGGTCTTGTAATGGAAATAGCCAATGAACCGATATTTACCACGCCGAATGGCAATCTGATCCCGAAGGGCCCCGATACGCGTTTCAGCGGAAACGTCTTTGCGCTGACCACGCGCAACCGGCGTGAGCAGATTGAAATTGGGCCAAGGAGCTTGGTGCCAACGTGGCATGGCGACAATATGGATGACGGGATGGCGGTGGATGGGTTGATTAGGCGGGAGTGAGGAGTGCTCTGTCGACGTAATAAAACTTGTCGATGAGTGGAGAAAGCTAAGTGAATTGTCCAATCTGCCGCATTACGGGACAGCTCACTTAATTGAAAAGCTCAAGGACCCGCCACGAATCCGTCTGCAACATAGGCAACAGCTGCAGACAATAAATTCGCCCATTCATGTTAATAACGAAACCTGTCATTGTACTTTTCGTATTCACATACGATGACCGCTCTGGCTGGAAAGAGATATTTGTTCGCCTAACGTCGGGAAAAACGCTTTCGAGGGCTGCGTCCTCTCCAGGCTGTCTGCCGGGCGCGACCACCCTCAACCAGATCCAGCAACTCACCGAGCATCATCAGCGACAAGCCCCAGATACAGCGCCCCTCATACCAGTAACAAGGCATAGAGATTTTGACGCCCTTGTAACGCCAGGACATCTCCGCCTGATTATCCTCATTCATCAAAAACTCCAACGGCACCCAGATGACTTCGGCCACTTCATAGTTGGGCGTAAACACCACCTCGCGATCCAGCCGAAACACGAAGGGACTGACCGTCATGCCGAAGGGGCCACGGCGGTGGCTGGCACCAATATCAGAAAGCCGCCCGATACACAGATCCTGCTCTCCCAACGACAAACCCACTTCTTCCTCAGTCTCGCGCACCGCAACGGCATAGCCGTGGGCATCGGTACTGTCCATGCGGCCACCGGGAAAAGCCATATGTCCTGACCAAGGGTCCCCCTCCCTCTCGGCACGTTTGATCATTAGAATATGCAGCTCGCCCTCTCGCACCTGCAGTATCATGGCGACCGCAGAGCGCTTCATCAGGCGTCGCAACAGCTTTTTTCCCGGCGCATGATCGCCGAGCCGGGTTTCAATCAGTTGTAACAGTGATACGGACAATGGCTCACTATCCCTTTGGTTCGCAGTGACTATAGGATTAAGCCAGCCCGACGTTAGAGTGACAAGTTACAACGCATATTAATACCCAGGAGATTCATGATTGAAGAACATAAAGTGACCGGAGGCCTGCTGGAACTGCGCGATGTCAGTCTTGTCTATCGCGCGCTGCCTGCGCTGCGCGATATTAATTGGACGGTGAGTCCCGGTGAACAATGGGCTTGCCTTGGACCCAACGGCGCAGGAAAAACCAGTCTGGCAAACATCATCAGTCGCCAGGCGACACATTTTTCCGGCGAAGTACTGCGCTCCTGTGAACTTGAGAGCCGCGGCGTAGCTTATGTCTGTTTTGAGCAGGCCAGAGCATTGTGTGAACGCGACCGCAAGCTGGACGACTCTGAATTTCGCGCTGACGCCAGCGACCCCGGCACACCGGTACAAGCACTCATCCTCGATGGCGCGGACCCGGATGACGCCTTTGATCATTGGACAGAGCGCTTGCGCATGCGCCATTTCCTGCACCGCGGCCTGCGCTTTATTTCAACCGGGGAGATGCGCAAGACGCTGCTGGTGAAAGCAATTTTGAGTGAGCCCGCGCTGCTCATACTCGACAGTCCACTGGATGGACTCGACCCTGCCAGCCAACAGGCAATGCGGACTATTATTGCCGAGTTGCTGCAGTCGGATATCACTGTGCTTATGCTGTGCAGACAGCTGGAGGATGTCCCCACCGGGCTTACACATATCATGGCACTCGCAGGCGGGCAGGTGCTGGCCTGCGATACCCGCCAGGCGATTGTGGACAACAAGGCAGTGATTGATCTGATGAACCCACCGGTGGCGGCGCTGGGCGATCTGCCGCCGCCTGCCGTGCGGCCCTACACACTGCCGCCAGAGGGACCATTGCTGACGCTGCGCAATGTAGCGGTGCGCTACGGCGACTTCTGCGTGCTGCAGGACGTGAACTGGACGATGGAGCGCAATACCCATACCAGCATTTCCGGCCCCAATGGGTGCGGCAAGACCACGCTCCTGAGTCTAATCACCGGCGACAACCACAAGGCCTATGGACAGGACATCACCCTGTTCGGCATCCGCCGTGGCAGCGGTGAAAGCGTGTGGGATATCAAACAGAAGTTCGGCCTGCTGGATACCCAGTTGCAGCTCAATTTTGCGCGCGGCATGCGCGTGGTGGAGGTGGTAGTGTCGGGCTTCTTCGATTCCATCGGCCTGTACGACGACTGGGGAGATGCGCAGCGTAATGGCGCTGAACACTGGCTGCGCGCGCTCGGACTGGCACAGCACAGCCGCGAGAAATTCGATGGACTATCCTTTGGTTTACAGCGCATGGCGTTGTTGGCCCGGGCTATGGTGAAATCGCCCGCCATCCTGCTACTGGACGAACCGACACTGGGGCTGGACGGCCACCATCGCAGGCTGATGCTGCGCGCGCTGGACCACATCGCACTCAACAGCGACACCCAAATCATTTTTGTCAGTCATTCCGCAGGAGAGACCCCGGCCTGCATTAACCAGTTCTTGAGCTTTGAACCAAGGGAAGAGGGCTTTGCACTGGTATGCCGCAGTTCACCAGCGGGCACAAATAATCTCCTGCCTCCTGCTGATATTGCCTAATCCAGCATCAAGCAGTGTCAGGAGCCCTTCGAATCCCAAAGAATACCGCGTACAAGGTGGGCACCACGATAAGTGTCAGCACCGACGCAAAACCCAATCCGGCCATGATAGTGACCGACATGTTCACGAAAAACACATCAGACAGCAGTGGAATCAAACCAAGGATCGTCGTCGCAGCAGCCAGCATGACCGGGCGCATACGGCTGACCGAGGAATCCAGGATCGCCTCATAACCATCCTTGCCGGTCTCGATTTGCTGGTCGATTTCCTCCAGCAGTACAATGGCGTTTTTAATCAGCAGCCCAACCAGTGAAAGCGCTCCCAGCATCGCCATGAAATCAAACGCGCCCCCCGTTGCAAGCAAGCCCGCCGTAATACCGACGATAGCCAGCGGCACAGTCAGCCAGATGATCGCAGGCTGCTTGAGTTTGCCGAACAGGAAGATGCTGGTCAGAATCATCAGCAAAAAGCCAAGAGGCAGCGAGGCAGCGAGGCCCGCCTGCGCATTGATAGAATCCTCATATTCGCCACCCCACTCCAACTTGTAGCCGGCAGGCAACGGGATCGCCTCAATTTGGGGGCGCAATTCCGCCAGCAAAGGGCCGGCTTCACCCTCCAGCGGATTGCACGATGCAATAATGGTTTGAATGCGGTTGCGACCGCGAATCACCGCGTTTTCCAAGCGCGTGGTGTAGTCAGATACCACCTGTGAGACCGGCACAGCGGCGCGCAATACCGGGCTCCAAACCTGAATGTCGCGCATATCGTCGATATCACCGCGCTCATCCAGCGGGGCACGCATACGGATCGGCAGCAGACGATTGCCATCGCGGTACACGCCGACATGGGTGCCCTCAAAGGCGTATTGCATGGCGGCACCCAGGCTTTCGCGATCGACACCCAACTGCCTGCCTACCTGTTCGTTGAATATCGGTGTGGCGACCTTTACCGGCGAGCGCCAGTCGTTGCGGATATCCACGGCATTGTCATTGGCGCGCATGATCGCCTGCGCCTTCTCAGATAACTGCCGCAATGCCTCCGGGTCAGGCCCGGAAAACCGGGCTTCAATCTTGGCATCACGGCCCGGCCCGATGCGCAGGGCTTTGATGATCGGATCGGTCCAGGACAGCTCCTCACGCATGTAGTCCTGGGCCGCCTGCCACACCGCAGGAATCTGCTCGCGCGTTTCTGTGCGCACAATAATCTGGGCGTAAGCGCGGGTGGGTTCTTTGGCGTCGTAGACGAGGGTAAAACGCTGATGCGGTCCGCCGATCACTGAAGTCGTTTGTACCACGCCCGGTTGCTCGCGAATAAACTGACTGACGCGCAGGGTGTCGTCGCGGGTAGCGCGAATATCGGCACCCTCCGGCTCCCAGAGATCGACGAAAAACAACGGTGTGTTGGAGTCGGGGAAAAAGCCACTCTTGACGCTGCCAAAACCAACTGCAGCCATAGCAAACAGCACCACGACGATACCGAGAGTGAGCCAACGATGATTAATTGCCGCGGCCACCGCGCCGCGATACATTTTGAAAAATCCGCCTGCATACGGGTCTTTACCGGAGGCATCAGTCTCCGGCTTAAGCAGCAGGGCGCAGAGCAATGGCGTGGTGCTGATCGCCGTAACCCAGCTCAGTGACAGCGAGATCAGAATGACGTAGAACAGAGAACTGGCAAACTCCCCGGTATTATCGGTAGACAACCCGATGGCAGAAAATGCCAGAATACCGATCACCGTGCCGCCCAACAGCGCCCACATTGTTTTGCCTACAGCCTCCCCTGCTGCTTTGGTGGCATTCATGCCGGCCTTCATGCGTACCAGCATACCTTCGGCCACCACAATGGCATTATCTACCAGCATGCCGAGCGCAATCACCAGTGCCCCCAGGGAGATACGCTGCAGCTCAATGCCAAATATATTCATGAAGAACAAGGTGCCGGCGACTGTAATCAATAATACCGCACCAATAACAATACCCGTGCGTACACCCATGAAAAGCAGCAACACCGCAATGACAATCACCACCGCTTGAGCAACGCTGATGAGAAATCCGCCAACCGATTTCTCCACCTCGTCTGGCTGGTCGTACACCGGTACCATTTCCATACCGATGGGTATGACGCTTTGCAGAGAAACCATCTTGGCGCTTACCGCGCGCCCCACCTGCACGACGTTTTCCCCGGAAGCCATGGAGATGCCAATACTGAGGCCCGGTTTGCCATTAACATAATACAATTTGCGCGGCTCTTCCTCGTAGGCACGGGTGATAGCGGCGAAGTCGCTGAGGCGCACCACCGTTTTATCATTGCCGCTAATCAGCAAATCGCCGATTTCCTGCACCGACTTGAAATTACCTGTGGGGCTGATGCGCAGATAGTCATCCCCAACGCGTACGTTGCCAGAATTGACCACCACATTTTGGGAACCCAGCACATCGGCCACGGCCTGCAGATCCAGACCCAATTCCGCCATGCGACTGCGTGATACTTCAAGATAGGCCACCTCGCGCTGCTCGCCGTCGATAACGACCTTGCGCACGCCCGGCACCAGCACCAGCTGTTTTTTAATCGCATCGGCCGTATCGTAGAGATCACGCCATGTGTAGCCGTCACCGGTCAGCACCGTATAGATGCCATATACATCGCCGAAATCGTCGAGCACGATGGGCGCCTGCGCACCGGGCGGCAGAGAGGGTTTAACATCGGCGATCTTGCGCCGCAATTCATCAAAGATATTCGGCAGGTCCGCCGCTTTGTACTCGTCCTTGAAATCGATCAGGATGTCTGAGAGGCCCGGCCTTGAGACCGACATCTTGATGCGTTTTACCTGCGGCATTTTCTGGATCGCATCTTCCAGGTGATAGGTCAGCTCCTCCTGCACCTCGCGCGCGGTGGCACCGGGATAGGCCGTGAGTATTTTCGCCGACTTGATAGTGAAGGCCGGGTCCTCCAGCTTGCCCATCTGGTCGTAGGCCATGATCCCGCCACCCACCATGATCACCACCAACAACCACGAGATCACTTTATTCTCGACCGCAAATTCCCCAATATTCATACTGTGGGCATCCTTGAGTCAGCCGATAACATCAGAGTGCATCGTCGGAACGCGGGATGGCCTGTTCAGTCACCGCCATGCGCGACACCGTCATCCCTTCAGCAAGATAGGGCGCGCCTACGGCGACAATTTCCTCGCCCCCGTCCAGTCCCTCTATAACTTCAATGCTATCGCCCGTCATGCGCCCGATGGTGACCTCCCGCGCCGACACCTGCATGGTCTGCGGATCGAGCAGCCAGACGCGCGGTTTCAGGCTGCTGTCACCCTGCACCGCGCGCACGGGCACACGCTTCACCAGGCCGTCCGACGCGATCAGGTGGCTGAGATCAAGCAACACAGTCGTTGTCATACCCGGCAGCACCGTAAAATTATCGGGTGAGTCCATGGTGAAAGTGGCCCGAAAGGTCTGGGTTTGCTCATTCGCTTTGGTGGCGATTTCCTTGGGGCTCAGCACAAACCGCTCATCGGAGTGGCCCCCAAACACGGCGAATGCATGCGTCTGCTGCATGTCCTGATTGGAATCGATAGAGCGCTCCAAATCGCTTATCTTGCGCACCATCCGCACCACCGACTCAGGTACATCGATAATGATGTCCAGCTGGCTGGTATTCTGCAGAGAAAAAACAGTCTGCTTGGCCTGTACTTCCTCGAAATTCTCCACTTTGCGCTGGGCGACGCGGCCGCGAAACGGTGATTTCAGGACGGCGTACTCAAGGTCTTTTTCCGCCTGGGACAGCGCGGCGGAGGCCGAACGAAAATTCGCCTCCATACGGTCGTAGTCCATCCGCGAGATATTGCCGTCTGCAACGAGCTCCTTACCGCGCTCAAAATTGGCCTGCGTATTATCGAATGTCGCCTTCTTGTCCTCGTAGACCAGCGCGTAATCGGCAGCATCCAGCTGGGCAAGGATCTGGCCCTTTTCGACCATATCACCTTCTTTCACCAGAATTTCCTGCAACCGCCCCGGCACGCGAAAAGACAGCTCAGCGCGCTGGCTGGCGTCAACTCGTCCTGGGAAGGTGCGCAAGCCCTCAGCACTGCCGCCTTCAACGATAAAGGTTTTGACGGGACGCGTGGACGGCGGCGCAGCAGAGTCGTCCTTGTCGGCACACGCTGCCAGTGTCGATAGCAGCAGACATGCCACCGCACATTTGTGAGTAAACCCCAACATCAACACACTCCTTCTATCGATCAACGTCCAATATCAGACTGAGATAGTGCACCATACTCTACATCAGGGCTGGCGCCGCGTTGCTGCTCGCATTATCTCTAACGCACAAAGGCACGCAGCGCATCGCAAATGGCGGCACTGGAGCAATACAACAGTCCGCGCTCAGCCGCCGCACGCGCCTGCGCTGCATCACCCTTGGCCCGTTGCATTTCTGCGATACTCAGATAGACCTCAGCACTGTCGGGATCAATGCGCTGAGCACGCTCCAACAGTGCCAGCGCCTGCTCAAAATCACCGCGCTCGGTCGCTTTCTCAGCCTTCACCAACAAGGGCTGCCAGGCTGCGCTTGCGGAGTGGGTGGCAGAACGTGGCGGTGTTTCGTAAACGCCCGGAACAGGCGGCTTCACCACACTTTTTAGCGGCGGCTTTTCGACAGGGGCCGCTTCAGGTGCGACGTCGCCTCCCGGTTGCGTGTAGGTGGCGCATGCCGTCGACAACGCCAATATCATCACGACAGAAACACGCAGCACATATGTCAACAAGGATTGTGTAAAACACATGATCAATTTCTCCCAAACAGCGCGTCGAACCAGTCCCCTACCGCGGCCCCGGATCCGCGCGGCGCGCAATCGGTATGCTGCCGTGGTTCAGAGCCAACAATAAAGGGCAACCTGCGAGAATTCGGGCAGCCCTCTCCGGTCAGATAGCCGCTGCGATCATCAATCCACTGCGTCTGGATGCCATCGGGCATGCGGTAAGCCAGCGGCTGTTTGCTGGCACCCGCCATAAACTGCGCCCAGATCTTCAGCGCCCCGCTGCTGCCGGTGAGACCCGTACTGCCGTTGTCATCGCGTCCTATCCAACTGACCGCCAGCAAATCGCCGGAGAAACCGGCAAACCAGGAATCGCGCCCATCGTTGGTCGTTCCCGTTTTACCCGCCACGGCAAAATCTTTAGGCAGGTAGCGATAGACACCCTGCCCTGTGCCCTCGCGCACCACCGCGCGCAAGGCGAACTGCAACAGATGCACAGCTTGCAGGCTGACGGTGCGATCGTATTCCAGAGGATAGCGCCGCAGCGATTCACCATTGGCATCGACAATGTCGCGAATACCACGCAGCGGCATGCGAAAGCCACCGGCAGCAATAGTCTGGTACATCACTGCCATCTCCATCGGTGAATACTCACCCGCCCCGAGCATCAGCGCGGGCAGACGAGGCACGCCCTCCTCTACACCCAGACGTGCCAGCATATCAACGACGGCATTGATGCCCAGTTTCATTCCCAGCCGCGCACTCGCCAGATTGTACGATTGCGCCAATGCCTGATAGAGGAGCACATCACCGTGCACCTTGCGGTCAAAATTCTGCGGCTGCCATGGCTTGGCACCCGCGGCATTGATGGTTAGCGGAGTATCTGACAGCACAGTTGCCAGTGAATACTCCCGTGGCTTTTCCAGCGCTGCCAGGAAAATAGCAGATTTAAGCAGAGAGCCAGCCGGGCGCCGCGCATCCAGCGCGCGATTGAAACCGGCGAAGCGTGTCTGGCGCCCGCCGATAAGGGCCGCGACCTCACCGGTATCGAACCGCGTGACGACGGAGGCGCTCTGCAGCTTGCCGCTGGGGTCGATCTGGTCCAGCACGCTGGCGGTACTGCTCTCTAACTGGCGTTGCAACAGCGGGTCGAAACTGGTGAATATACTGAGACCTTTGGTCGTCAAATCTTCGTCGCGGTAATCGCGCCGCAGTTGTCGCCGCACCAAATCCAGGTAAGCGGGAAACGAACCGCGAATACTGCCTTCGCTATTGAGATCAAGCGGCTTGGCCCCGGCCATCGCCGCCTGCTCGCCAGAAATAACACCCTCTTGCGCCATCACATCCAACACCACATTGCGCCGCGCCACAGCGCGCTCAGGGTTACGTTCGGGGTTATACAATGAAGGGCCCTTAATCATGCCAATTAGCAGCGCTTCCTGGTGCAGATTGAGTTGATCCAGCGGCTTGCCAAAGTAGTGCTGGGCGGCCAGCGCAAAGCCGTGCACCGCGCGCGGCCCCTCCTGCCCCAGATACACCTCATTGATGTAGCTTTCCAGTATCTGGTCCTTGCTGTAATGCAGGTCCAGCAATATCGCCATAACCACTTCAGTCAGTTTGCGCACGATAGTGCGATCCGAGGTCAGGTAGTAGTTTTTCACCAACTGTTGCGTGATCGTACTGCCGCCGGCGACGACTTTACCGGAACGCAGATTACTGAATGCCGCACGAGTGATACCCACAATGGAGAAACCCCAGTGCTGGTAATAATTGCGATCTTCCACCGCGAGCAGGCCCAGGCGAAAACTCTCGGGGACCTCATCCAGCTGCACCAGTACGCGGTCTTCCCCGTGCTGGGGAAATATTCCGCCGATCTGCACCGGGTCCAGCCGCATGAGATCAACGGTTCTCCCAGACGACGACAGACTTTTAACCCGATTACCGCTGAATTCAATCAACACGCGGCGATCCGGTTCACGCTCACCAGGAAAATTGAAGCCTCGCGTGAACAGATCAAAGCGGTTGCCGTCGCGGGACACTTCTCCGCGCTTACTCGGCGTGTTCACTACACGATAGCCCAGAACGCCCAGTTCATAAGACAACTCCGCGGGAGACACCGCAGCACCGGAGAAAAGTTCCAGTGGCCGGGCGTACACCTTGGCCGGTAAACCCCACATCTTGTCGTTAAAAGTCGCCGTTATCCGGGCGTCGAGATAGACCGCAAACAGCGCCCCCACAACGAGGGCGACAAGCGCTAATTTGGCTAGGATATGGCTGGTACGGAACATGGGATGCGAGTGTACACCAGCTCTGGCTTCAAATAATTACCATTAATGCCCAATACAACAAACACCGGGTTCAGGCACACAGCACTGTCATTCAATCGGTGAATCAGGATAATGGTCGGCTGTTTTCAACGCAGTGGGCAAAACGATAATGAAGAAGTATGTGGCATATGGTCTAGGGGCAGCGCTGGTAGATACCGAGATTAAGGTACTTGACGCCGAGCTGGCGCAAATGAAGGTTGGCAAGGGCCTGATGACACTGGTCGACGAAGAACGGCGACTGGAATTGCTGAATCATCTTTCTGGCCATCTGGTCAAAGCCAGCCATGCCAGTGGCGGCAGCGCCGGCAATACGATGATTGCCACAGCGCAGTTCGGTGGCCCGACCTTCATGTCGTGCCAGGTTGCCAATGACACAGACGGCGACATCTACATCAACGACCTGGAAGCGGCGGGCGTCGACCACTGCTTTACGGGCGATCGCTCCGACGGCACCACAGGAAAGTGTCTGGTACTGATAACACCTGACGCCGAGCGCAGCATGAATACGTTTCTGGGTATCAGTGAAACCCTGTCTGTTGAACAGCTGGATGCCGAGGCGATTGCCGCCTCCGAATACCTTTATATAGAAGGCTATCTGGTAACGTCGCCGACAGGTCGTGCCGCCGCAGTGAAGGCCAGGGAAATCGCAGAAGCGGCGGGCGTCAAAACCGCGCTGAGTTTCTCCGACCCCGGCATGGTGGAGTTCTTTCGCGAGGGTATCACCGAGATGATCGGCACTCGGCTTGATCTGGTTTTTTGTAACGAGGACGAAGCGCTGGGCTGGGCCGAAAGCGACAGCATGGACGTAGCAGTGGAGCGATTAAAAACCATTGCCGACACTTTCGTGATCACACGTGGCTCGGAAGGCGCGCTCACCTTCGACGGCAGCACACTCTCAGAGATCCCCCCACACAAGGTTTTGGCAGTCGACACCAACGGTGCCGGCGACATGTTCGCAGGCGCATTTCTCTACGCCATCACACGCGGCGAGGATTTCCCCAAGGCAGGACGCTTTGCCAGCCTCGCCGCCGGCAAAGTCGTCGCCAATTACGGCCCGCGCCTGCCCGCAGCCGATTGCAAAGCGCTGCGCCAGGAGTTTTTTGGCGAGTAACGCTGCAGCAGGGGCCAAAAGGCCCCTAAAACAAGCCAATTTGTTTTTCCGTTAGCGCGCTGAAAGAGCTGCCCACAAAGCCCAGAATGCCCAGAATGCCATCCGCTACCGGCGCCAGCTGGCAATCCACATAGTGCTGGTAATCCAGCGGTGCCAGCGGCAGGCTCAGCGCCGCAGCCTTTTACGGTAGACAAGCTGCACGTCTTTCTCACCAGCACGCACACGCTCAGTCAGGTCTTTAACGCAGTCGGCATAGGGTTCACCATTGAAAATGCGCCGATAAAGCTCCTCCTGAAACTCCCTGGCGATGCGCGTCCAGTCGGTGCGGACACTCTCCAGCCCCTTGAATACAAGCTGGTCGCCGTCCTTACCTGTCACCACGCCGGCATAGCGCTTCTTACTGCCTTTGTCCGAGCCCCGCACCGTGGGCATCAGAAAGCGTTTGAAATGGGTTTCAAATTGCAGTTCAAGCTCACTGCTCAAACCGAATTCCTGATGAATCGCGCTGCGCCACCACACGTTGATATCACGCTCCAGTTGACGTCCCGCCGCCTGCGCCTGCTCGTCCGAGCGAGCATCCTGAATCCACACAAATACGGAATCAGTATCGCCATAAATGACGCGGTGGCCGGCGGCTTCAATTGTGTCTCGGGTGCGGTTGAGTATCTGGTGCCCACGGCGGGTAATCGATGTCGAAAGACACTACTTTCAAGGAGGACCGGTAGGTGCCGGCTCTTACTGCAGGGTCTTCCAGGAACAGTGCCTGCCCGCGCCTGCCGATACTGTGTGACGTAAAGCCCCACAACCGGCTCCATGGAAAAACTGCGCAATGGTAGCGGCTTGATCTCGAAGCCGGGCACATCGCACAGCACGGCACCCACCTGCTCCAGCGAGCGCTGTTCCAGGAAAAAGACGCTATGCTCCTTGCGCACCAGCGCGCAAAGCGGCCCCTGCGGCGTACTGAACCAGAATTCCAGCTCAATCCCGGCAGGCGTATCACGCCAGTTGCGCGTCAAGAGAAATCCGTCAAGAGTGTATGCTGTCAAACTCTACCTTCAGTTTTAGCGCAGGGGGCTGGGCTTGGCGGTCGTAGTGACTTAAGCTATCCTCCGGCATGTAGGCGCCTGCGGTGCCACATAAACCGGTCACTGCAGGGCCGGACAATTGAGAATAAGGTAATGCAATGGACAAGCCCGTCATCAAACAAGACCCGTTATACCAATTACTTCGCACTGAAAATATCAAGGACTTTAACGAACAGCGCGACCATCTGGACACCAGCGAATTGAAGAACGGCGACTATCGTGGGCGTGACTTGCGCAATATGAATGCCGGGGGACTGGACTTCAGTAATTCCTACTTTCGCAACACCGATCTCAGCGGCATTGACTTTCGCAACACCAATCTGCAAGGCGCCAGCCTGCTTGATGCGAAGCTGTCAGGTACGTATTTTCCGACGGCGCTGAGTGCTCAAGAGATCCGTCTCTCACTCGAGACAGGGACCCGATTGCGCTACAGCTGCGATTGACTAGCCCTGGGACAACAAGTCGCGCAGATCAATGATCGCCGAGTTGGCGCGACTGATATAAGACGCCATGACCAGGGAGTGGTTGGCCAGCGGCCCAAAACCACTGCCATTGAGGATAATTGGGCTCCACATCGCTTCCTGTGTGCCTTCCAACTCACGAATAATCTGTCTCAGGCTCACTTGGGCATTCTTTTTTCTTAGCACGTCAGCGAAATCAACCTCCACCGCTTTGAGAAATTGAATCAACGCCCAGGACGTGCCGCGTGCTTCAAAGAAAACATCATCGATCTCCGTCCAGGGAGTGCGCACTTCCTCCTCTTTCGGGGTTGAGGTCGACTGCGTTGCGGCCGCATCGCCGGCCAGGTTAGTGTCCAATCGCAACTGCCCTACGCTGGCGCTGAGCCGCTGGGAAAGACTGCCGAGGCGGCTATCGACCGTTCCCAACCAATAGCGCAGGTTGTCCGAACGCGCGTAAAACTGTGCGCCCGTGGCCTTCTGATCAGACAGGCGATAGAAATAGCGTTTGGCATACTTTAAACCTTCGCGGTATTCCGATTCCGAGGAGGGCAATATCCAGCTGTCCGAATTGAAATTGAAACGTGGCTCCATCTCTACCAGGTCGACATCCTCGGTAGATTGCGACTGCGAGCGACTGAACACCTCGCGCATAGCGCGCGATAAATCCCGCACCTGAATCAGCACCCCGTACTCCCAGTTCGGCATATTATCCAGCCAAACGCCAGGCGGAAACTTGTCGTTATGCGTATAGCCGCCGGGTTTATCCAGCAGCGTTTCCATCACACCAATAAGGGTGCCCATAGTGACCGCACCCGTGACCATTTTGCCCTTGGGGCCCACCTGAACATCCTCGCTCTGGGACAACTCCAGAGCATTGGCGCGCACGTCAAATGGCGCAGGCGTGCTGCTCCAATACATACCGAGCACGATACAGACCAGTAAGTACAAACCGATCACTATCAGCACGGGCTTGCCCCATCCATTGAGTGAGCTAGTGCCAGCCAGCGTTTCGCGCCACTGCGCAAATTTTTCCGCTACTTTGTTCATCGTTTTACTCTAATCAATGGTGGTGTTGGTGTTCTTTTGGGTCAGGAGCGTCTGCTGTCATGCGCACCTCCGCATCGGTACAGACTTCTTCTTCAGTAATCAACTGCAGACACAACTCAACGTCATCACCAGGAACCAGCCTGAACGCCAGCCCTAACAGCATCAAATGCTTGCCCCCGGAGACCAGTTCCACACGCTCACCCGGAGCGACCACCAGACCCTCTAACTTTTCCATGCGCAGCAACCCATCGACCTTGCGTGTGGTATGCAATTCCACAGAGTCCGATACATTGGAACTGGCGCCGACAATGGCAACGGCCACCTCGCCACGATTTGTAAGGGTAAAATAACCCGCTGAATTGGGCTGAAACGGCGGCATGGCCCTGACCCAGACGTTTTCAAACTCAAGAGCGGTATTTTGCTCAGCCACTGCGGCCGTTGCAAAAAAACTGGCTACCACAGCTACGATCCACATTTTACTCATGTTGGCCCTCCAATCGGGACACTATCACCCCATCTACTCATAGACGTAGTGTATCACTGGCGGCGACATTGATCCCACCCTACTTCGCCACACTCCAAAAGTATTGGTACACTCTCGCTCCGAAACTGCGCAGATACCGGTGTCAATACCGGTGTCAATAAATACGCCGCGAATACTGAGGAATACCCATGCGTGCAACGCTCGTCGGCCTGCTGATACTGTTCAGTGCAGTCTGCTCCGCACAGAACTTCAACACTACCGAGCGCAAATTGTCGGGGTTGTCGACGACGCCGGAATTTCTTCCGGTAGAGGAAGCATTCCAGCTTACCGTGGAGATCATTGATGCGCGGCATGTGCGCCTCAACTGGCAGATTACCCCTGGATACTATTTGTACAAACACCAGTTCGCCTTTGCTCTGGAAGATGCTGAAGGCACGATCGAACTGACCAGCGAGATGCGCGAGGGCCTGCACCACAACGACGAATACTTCGGCGATGTACAGATCTATTACAACGATGCCGATGTCATCCTGGCGCTGCAACGCGACGTCCAATACGACACGCAGCTCAGCACCCGGCGAGCAACACTGTCCGCCACCTCTCAGGGTTGCGCGGACGCCGGGCTGTGTTACCCACCCGAAAAGCAATTTTTCACTCTGGACTTCAGCAATGGCACGGCGATGCCTGCCTCGCCGCCCTTGGCGCCCCAGACCGCAGAGCAGGAAGGCGCTGCGACCTCTGATGGGTTGCTGTACATGCTGGCGCTGGCCTTTCTCGGCGGCGCCATCCTCAATCTGATGCCCTGTGTCTTTCCTATATTATCGTTAAAGGTGCTGAGCTTCGCGCGCAGCACTGACCACGACCGGCATCTGCACAGCTGGGTCTATACGGCAGGCGTGATATCCAGTTTCGTGTTGGTCGCGGCGCTGCTAATCGCGCTGCAGCAAGCGGGGCGGGCTATTGGCTGGGGCTTTCAGCTGCAGTCCCCCGGTTTCGTCATTACGCTGGCCTACCTCTTCATCGTCATGGGGCTGTCTTTATCGGGTGTCATCGCAATGGGCGGCAACCTGATGAATACCGGCAGCGGATTAGCCAATCGGGGTGGGCTCACCGGCAGCTTTTTCACCGGCGTGCTCGCGGTCGTGGTGGCCAGTCCGTGCACTGCACCGTTTATGGGCACGGCATTGGGCTTCGCCGCCGGCCAGCCCCCCCAAATCAGCTTGCTGGTATTCGCCGCACTGGGCGCAGGCATGGCCGCGCCGCTGTTGTTGTTCAGTTACAGCGGCGCGGCGCGCGCGCTGATGCCCAAGCCAGGCGCCTGGATGGACACCCTCAAGCAGTTTCTGGCCTTCCCCCTTTACGCCACCGCCCTCTGGCTATTGTGGGTTGCAGGGAGGCAGACGGGCGTCAATACCATGACTGCGGCACTGAGTGGGGCCCTGCTGCTAGCGCTCGGGCTCTGGTTGTGGAATGACCGTCGTTTACGGCAGGCACTGGCACTGGCTTGCCTGGTCGGCGCGGTCGCTCTGGGGTCGATGCGCGGCTTGGACGGCGGCAGCGACGACGTCGCAGCACTCTCAAAGGGGCACATTGTATGGTCCCAAGAGGCGGTTGCAGCGCAGCGCAATGCCGGCAATCCAGTCTTTGTGGATGTCACAGCGGACTGGTGTATCACCTGCTTAGCCAACGAAACAGCCGTGTTACTCACTGAGGATATGATGCAGGCCTTTGCCGATCATGGCGTCGTGTATATGGTGGCCGACTGGACCAAACAGGACGCTAACATTGCCGCCCTGCTGCTGCAGCACGGGCGCAACGGCATACCGCTGTACCTCATGTATCCGGCCGACATCGGGGCAGAGCCTCTGATACTGCCTCAGTTGCTGACCAAGAAAATCGTGCGCGAGGCTCTGCAGTCCGTTTCTGGCAAGAATGGCGATTTTGTTGCCTTTTTTTGAGGAGATTGGCGTATTTAGGGCATGTTAGCTGCCGCGCTCCCCAAACCCCGGCAGACCTCAAAACACCGCTCTGACACTGCAAAATCTAGCTAACTTCTGCAATATCGCCGCTATAAGTGGCCAAAATTCGAAAAAATACCAATATCCATAGACAGTTTCGGCAATTTGCGCCAGAATTCTCCGAAATCGTGCTCAAGCGCAGAGAACCTTCCAAATGGCGACCATTCTCGTCCTACATGGCCCCAACCTGAACCTCCTCGGCGAGCGCGAGCCCGACATCTATGGCCGCACCACACTGGCCGATATCGATCAGCGCCTGACACGCCTGGCGCAGGAGAGAGGGCATCATCTGCTCCACATGCAGAGCAACGCAGAATACGAACTGGTGGAGAGAGTGCAGGCCGCCCGACCCGAGGGCGTCAATTTCATTTTGATCAACCCCGCCGCTTTCACGCACACCAGCGTGGCGCTGCGCGACGCGCTCGCCGCCACCACAATACCCTTTATTGAGATTCACCTGTCCAATACGCATGCCAGAGAGGATTTCCGTCGGCACTCCTACTTCTCGGACCTCGCGCAGGGCGTCATCTGCGGACTCGGCGCGCAAGGCTACGAACTGGCCCTGCAAGCTGCGCTCAGCCAACTTGAAAAACCGTAATATCAACGACGAGGTCGTACTATGGACATTCGCAAAGTAAAAAAACTAATCGAATTGCTGGAAGAGTCCAACATCGACGAGATTGAGATCAAAGAAGGTGAGGAGTCAGTGCGCATCAGTCGCAACGGTGCACAGGCATTGTCAATGGCGGCGGCGCGAGCGGCGACTGTCTACGCTGCGCCCGTCGCACCGCCTCTGGCGCCCGCTCCTGCGGCGCCAGCAGTTCCTGCACCACCCGAGGCGGCGCACCCACCCGCGCATACGCTGCATTCGCCTATGGTGGGGACGTTTTATCGCTCGCCATCACCCAGTTCACCGATGTTTGTCGAAGTGGGGCAGACGGTGAAAGTCGGCGACATCATTTGCATTGTTGAGGCAATGAAAATGATGAACCAGATCGAAGCTGACAAGGCCGGTACCATCACGGCTATTCTGGTTGAAAACGGCCAAGCCGTCGAGTTCGATCAGCCGTTGTTCTCCATTGCATAAGCGCCGTTCAGCCAGAGACTCGCAGAGGAGCAACGCATGCCAATTCTAGAAAAAGTACTCATCGCCAACCGCGGTGAGATAGCGCTGCGTGTCCTGCGGGCCTGCAAAGAGCTCGACATCCCGACCGTTGCTGTGCACTCCAAGGCCGACAGGGAGCTCAAGCATGTCCTGCTCGCAGACGAGGCCGTCTGTATCGGTCCTGCGCCTTCCATCGACAGCTACCTCAATGTGCCCGCGATCATCAGCGCCGCAGAAGTCACACGAGCTACCGCCATACACCCGGGCTACGGTTTTTTGTCTGAGAATGCCGATTTCGCCGATCAGGTCGAAAAGAGCGGCTTTATTTTTATTGGCCCCACAGCGGATACGATCCGCCTGATGGGCGACAAGGTTTCTGCGATTCAGGCGATGAAGGCGGCGGGGGTCCCCACGGTACCCGGCTCCGACGGACCCATCACGGATGACGATCAACAAACGCGGGCAATAGCGCAGCGCATTGGCTACCCGGTGATCATTAAAGCGGCAGCCGGTGGCGGCGGCCGAGGCATGCGTGTCGTACACGAAGAAGCGTCGCTGCTGAGTTCGATTCAGGTAACCCAGTCAGAAGCCGCAGCCGCTTTTGGCTCGAATGTGGTTTATCTGGAAAAGTTTTTGCAAAAACCGCGCCATGTAGAAGTACAAGTACTGGCAGACGGCCAGGGCAACGCTATTCACCTTGGCGACCGCGACTGTTCGTTACAGCGTCGCCACCAGAAAGTCATTGAGGAGGCCCCCGCTCCCGGCATACCCCAAGAGGCACGCGATAAAGTCGCTGCGTCCTGCGTCAAGGCCTGCATTGAGCTTGGCTACCGCGGCGCGGGTACGTTTGAATTTTTGTATGAGGATGGCGGTTTTTACTTTATCGAGATGAACACGCGGGTGCAGGTAGAGCATCCAGTGACCGAGATGATCACCGGCATCGATATAGTCAAAGAGCAGTTGCGCATTGCCAGCGGCCTGCCGCTGTCTGTTACGCAAAGCGAGGTCACCTTTCGCGGGCATGCCTTTGAATGTCGCATCAATGCTGAAGACCACAAGACGTTCCTGCCCTGCCCCGGCAAAGTCACAACATTCCATGCCCCGGGCGGCCTGGGTGTGCGCGTGGACTCGCATCTATACGATGGCTATACCGTACCGCCCTACTACGACTCGCTTGTCGCCAAGATCATCTGCTATGGTGACGACCGGCCACAGGCGCTGGCGAGAATGCGACAGGCACTGGACGAACTGGTTGTAGAAGGGATTCGCACCAACACGCCCCTGCATCGGGATCTGGTCCGCGACACCGCGTTCATGAAGGGCTGCGTAAGCATTCACTATCTCGAAAAGCGCCTGAAACAATAGAGGCTCATGCGCAAGCGCCCTCCCCGATAAAATCTGCAATGGACGTCATTCTCCTTACTCTTTTCTTCACCATCGGGCGACTACTGCGATGACATGGTTGCAATTGCGCCTGGACACAGAGCGTTCAGCAATAAGTACCTGGGAAGACCGACTGCTGGCGAGCGGTGCCGTGGCCGTTACCCTTGAAGACAACGCCGACCAACCGCTGCTGGAACCGGGCGTGGGCGAAACACCACTGTGGAACCTGACACGCATCACCGGACTATACCCGGCCGATGCCGACATGCAGCGTGTATTGCAGGACATTCCCGAACATCTGCGACAAGCCGCCAACCCGCGCGTGGAAATTCTCGAAGACAAGGACTGGGAACGCGAGTGGATGCAGCACTATCGTCCCATGCAGTTTGGCGATCGGCTGTGGGTATGTCCGAGTTGGCTGGAGCCGCCGGACCCCGATGCAGTAAACCTGCTGCTCGATCCGGGGCTCGCCTTCGGCACGGGCACGCATCCCACCACGGCACTGTGCCTGGCGCAACTCGACGGCCTGCCGCTAGCGGGCCAGAGCATCGTGGATTACGGCTGCGGTTCAGGCATCCTCGCAGTGGCGGCATTAAAGTTGGGAGCGGCGCAGGCACTCGGCGTGGACAACGACCCGCAGGCACTGGCAGCGTGCCGCGATAATGCCACGCGCAATGACATCGCAGCGCAACAACTGACGGTGGTATTTCCACAGGATGTGGAACAGCAGAATTGGTCACACAGGGCCCACGTGGTCGTCGCCAATATCCTCGCCGGGCCGTTGATCGAATTGTCCGACGCGCTGATTCAATTCCTGCAGCCCAACGGCACGCTGCTATTGTCGGGGCTCCTGCAGAGCCAGGCCGAGTCGCTTTGTGCGCACTATGCCGATCGATTACCGCTTCACATTGTCGGCGAAAAAGACGGCTGGGTTTGCCTACGGGGAAAGCTCAGTAGTCGCTAACCCGCAACCGCAATCAAGAGGCCAATCAATAGGTAATCAATAGGTAATCAATAGGTAATCAAGCAGACGACGCGACAAAAACAGCTGTTCTTTTACCCATCATTCCTTTCACCCGTAACCCCGACCTAGTATCATCACGTCTCTTTTTCGCCGCCACTTTTATACGACATCCAATGCTGCAGATCGGACCTTACAGACTGCCCAATCATGTCGCGCTTGCCCCTATGGCGGGCGTTTCTGACCTGCCATTTCGTCGGCTGTGTTCTGAGCTTGGCGCCGGTCTGGTGGTGTCGGAGATGATCAGTTGCAATCCACGCTTACGCGATTCGCAAAAGACCCAATGGCGCAGCCAGCACGATAGTGAAATTGCCCCGCGCTCAGTGCAAATAGCCGGCAGCGACCCAATGGAAATGGCCGCAGCAGCCCGCTACAACGTCGCGCGCGGGGCGCAAATCATCGATATCAATATGGGCTGCCCGGCCAAAAAGGTCTGCCGCAAAGCGGCCGGCTCCGCACTGCTGGCTGATGAGGCTTTGGTGAAATCCATTCTGAACGCAGTGGTAGGCGCAGTTGACGTGCCCGTCACACTTAAAATCCGCACAGGCACTGCGCCTGATCGCCGCAACGGTACCACCATCGCCCGCATCGCCGAGGATTGCGGTATTGCTGCGCTGGCAGTGCATGGCCGCACCCGCGCTTGCGCATTTACCGGGCATGTGGAGTACGACACTATCAGTGAGGTCGTCGCCTGCACCGACTTCCCGGTCTTTGCCAACGGTGATATTGACTCGCCGCAGAAAGCCGCCGCCGTCATCGCCCATACCGGTGCGGCCGGAGTGATGATAGGCAGGGCCGCCCAGGGCAAGCCGTGGCTATGCGGGCAAATCGCAACCTACCTTGCAACTGGGGAGTTATCTGCGCCACCCTCGTTCGACCGACAGCTCAGCATTCTGTTACGCCACGTCACCGAGCTGCACCAGTTTTACGGCGACTTCATGGGCGCGCGCATCGCGCGCAAGCACGTGAGCTGGTATTTGAGCAGCAGAAATGACGCCATTAAACAGCGCAAATTATTTAATCGACTTGCATATCCCCAAGAGCAGCTACACTTCGTAGAACAGCTGTCTGAAATCGAATTCGATAAGGAACTCGCCGCATGATCAGGGCCGAACGCCTACACGCTAACACCGCGGACGATTTACCGGGCGCCAGCCATACAAGTGCTCCGATTACACCAACAGCTAGCAGTCTGCGCGAGGCCGTGACGACCGCCGTTCGCACCTACCTGGATGAACTGGGCGGCCAGCTGTCCAGCGATGTGTATCAGATGGTGCTAGCGGAAATAGAGGCGCCCCTGCTGGCAGAAATTATGGACTACACACGTAACAACCAGACCAAAGCATCGATCATGCTGGGACTCAATCGAGGCACGCTGCGCAAGAAACTCAAGCAGTACAACCTGATCACTGAACGGGATTAAGAAGGACTGCGCTATGAGTGAACACAATCTAGTTAAGGTTAATCGGGCCCTGATCAGCGTCTCTGACAAATCCGGGATCGTCAAGTTTGCCCGCACCCTGCGAAAGCTCGGCGTTGAACTACTCTCCACCGGCGGCACCTATCGGCTGCTGCAAGAGTCGGGGCTGGACGTCACAGAAGTGGCGGACTACACCGGCTTTCCAGAGATGATGGATGGCCGTGTAAAGACCCTGCATCCGAAGGTGCATGGCGGCATCCTCGGCCGCAGGGGCCAGGATGACAGCGTGATGGCAGAGCACGGCATTGCGCCCATCGACATGGTGGTTGTGAACCTCTACCCCTTCGCCGCAACCGTCGCCAACCCCGCGTGCACACTCGAAGACGCCGTCGAGAACATCGACATCGGAGGGCCCACCATGGTGCGCGCTGCAGCCAAGAACCACCGCTTCGTCAACATTGTGGTTAACGCTGCTGATTACGGCAGTATCCTGAATGAGATGCAGGCCAACGGCGGCTGTACCTCGATGGCCACCCGGTTTGACCTCGCCATCAAAGCGTACGAGCATACTGCCGCCTACGACGGCGCGATCGCCAACTATTTTGGCAAACAGGTACCCGGCGGCTCCGAGGATTTTCCACGTACATTCAACACACAATTTACTAAGGCACAGGAGATGCGCTACGGCGAGAACCCCCATCAGAAGGCGGCGTTCTATGTAGAGGCGTATCCCGCTGAGGCCTGCATTGCCACCGCTCGCCAGATTCAGGGCAAGGAATTGTCTTATAACAATGTGGCCGATACCGACGCTGCGCTGGAGTGTGTAAAGAACTTCCAGCAACCGGCCTGTGTGATCGTCAAACACGCCAACCCCTGCGGCGTCGCCGTCGCCGACACCATTGGCAAAGCCTACGACCTGGCCTTCGCCACCGATACAGAATCTGCGTTTGGCGGCATCATCGCCTTTAACCGTGAACTGGACGCGGCGACAGCGACAAGCATCGTTGACCGCCAGTTCGTAGAAGTGATTATTGCGCCCAGCGTTAGCGCAGAGGCAGCCGCAGTGGTGGCCGACAAGAAAAACGTGCGACTGCTGGTCTGTGGCGAGTGGAGCAATTCTAGCGCCGCGTTGAACCGCACTCCAGGCCGCACTCTGGACTACAAGCGCGTCAATGGCGGCCTGTTGGTGCAGGATCGGGATCTGGGTATGATTGCACGCGATAATTTGCGTGTCGTCAGCGAACTGCAGCCCACCGAGCAGCAATGGCAGGACCTGTTGTTCGCCTGGAAAGTGGCGAAATTTGTCAAATCCAACGCTATCGTCTACGCCGCAAATGGGCAAACCGTGGGTGTCGGCGCCGGACAAATGAGCCGTATCAACTCCGCCCGCATCGCCGCGATCAAGGCCGAGCATGCCGGTCTTGCCGTGCAGGGTTCCGTGATGGCATCTGATGCCTTCTTCCCCTTTCGCGACGGCATCGACAATGCAGGGGCATCCGGCATCGCCGCCGTCATCCAGCCGGGAGGCTCCATCCGCGACGACGAGGTGATCGCCGCCGCAGACGAACATGGCATGGCCATGGTATTTACCGGCATGCGCCACTTCAGACACTAGGAAACCAGCATGAATGTTCTGGTCATCGGCAGCGGCGGGCGCGAGCACGCACTGGCATGGAAAGCTGCGCAGTCTGCGCATGTAGAGACCGTTTACGTCGCACCCGGCAATGCCGGCACCGCGCAGGAACCCGGCCTCAGCAACGTCGCTATCGACGCCATGGATTTTCCAGCGCTGGCAACCTTCGCTGCACAAAACGGCGTGGGGTTGACCATCGTCGGCCCTGAAACACCACTAGTAGAAGGCATCGTCGACTATTTTCAGTGTCGTGGCCTGCGCTGCTTCGGTCCGACCAAAGGAGCCGCTCAGCTGGAGGGTTCCAAGGCTTTCACCAAGGACTTTTTGGCGCGACACAATATCCCCAGCGGCGCTTACGCTACCTTTACTGAGCTGGAACCGGCGCTGGTCTACCTGCGCAAACACAGCGCACCTATTGTCGTAAAGGCAGACGGGCTGGCTGCGGGTAAGGGCGTGATCGTGGCAGAGACTCTGGCGCAGGCAGAAGAAGCCGTCACTGACATGTTATCCGGCAATGCCTTCGGCGCAGCCGGCTGTCGTGTAGTGATTGAAGAATTTCTCCCCGGAGAAGAAGCCAGCTTCATCGTTCTGGTGGACGGCAAACACGTGCTCGCCATGGCCACCAGCCAGGATCACAAGCGCATCGGTGAGGGCGACACAGGACCCAATACCGGCGGCATGGGCGCCTACTCGCCGGCCCCGGTCGTTGATGCCCTGGTGCACCAGCGCATTATGGAGCAGGTCATTTTGCCCACCGTTGCGGGCATGGCCAGCGAAGGCAATGACTACACCGGCTTCCTCTACGCCGGCCTGATGATTGACGGGCAGGGCCAACCGCGGGTCATCGAGTACAACTGCCGCTTCGGCGACCCGGAAACCCAACCCATTATGATGCGCCTGCAGTCCGATTTGGTGAGCCTGTGCGAGAGCGCACTCGATGGCAATCTGGATAGCACCGAAGCGCAGTGGGATGAGCGCTGCGCCATCGGCGTGGTGCTCGCCGCCGGAGGCTACCCGGAGGATTATGCCAAGGGCACACCCATTCGCGGGCTGGAGGCAGAACAGGCAGAGGGCATCAAGATTTTTCATGCCGGCACCACCAACGCCGCCGATGACATCGTCACCAGCGGCGGCCGCGTGCTGTGCGTGACCGCGCTGGGGCATGACATTGCAACAGCGCAGCGCGCCTGCTACGAAGCCGCCGACAAGATCAGCTGGGACGGAATGACTCTGCGCCGCGACATTGGTTGGCGAGCGATAGAACGCTATAGTTAGACTAATTATTGTCACAACACGCACCTTTGCAGGAGCACAACATGCAGAAGCGCCGCCTTTCTCTGCTGGACAAATTCATTAGCGAAGCCGATTCGGTGATGAAAACCATCACCAACCGCGGCCATCACGCCAGCCGCCCCTCACCCGCCACCGGGCATACAGATACCGCACTCTCGACGTCCAAACGCAAACACATTGCCGGACTGATGCGCATCAATCACACCGGAGAAGTCTGCGCGCAGGCGCTCTATCAGGGCCAGGCACTGACCGCCAAACTGCCCACTGTCCGTCAGGACATGAAAGATGCGGCGCAGGAAGAAATCGATCACTTGGTGTGGTGCGAGGAACGCCTGCGCGAATTAGACAGCCACACCAGCTACCTGAACCCGGCGTGGTACGGCATGTCATTTGTCCTCGGTGCTATCGCCGGCGCCATCAGTGACAAGGTCAGCCTGGGTTTTGTGGCTGCCACTGAAGAGCAGGTCTGCGATCACTTGCGCAGCCATCTCAAACAGCTTCCGGACGAGGACCGCAAGTCACAGTTGATACTCCAGCAGATGCTGGTCGACGAACAACGCCACGGTGAAAAAGCACTGCTGGCAGGCGGGGCTGACTTTCCTCTGGCGGCGAAAGAAGCCATGACCTCGGTGTCGCGGTTTATGACGCGCACCAGTTACAAGATTTGATATTTGTCCTGGGATATTCTCGATCAGAACCCTAATCCTGGAAAATCGGAGTGGGGCCCGGCCTCGATAGTGCGGGGGGCCTGAGAGCTCAGAGGGCTGAGTGAACAGGTTATGCCGCCAGCTCGCCTCCAAACGCCTGAACCTCGGCCATATCTCCATCCACCAGTCACCCGTTTCCTGTGTCTTTACGGAAACGCAGAAGACTACAGTGTAGGATTAAACTCTACGATCTCATAGCTGTGCGTCATCTCGACGCCCGCGGCGCCGAGCATGATAGAAGCAGAGCAGTACTTTTCGGCAGAGAGTTCTACAGCGCGCTTCACTTGACTGTCCTTCAGGCCGACACCCGTCACGACAAAATGCATGTTAATGCGGGTAAATACTGCGGGCACTGCGTCGGCGCGCGCGGCGTCTAATTCAACCCGACAATCGACCACTTGCTGACGCGACTTTTTCAGCATGCCAAGTACATCGTAAATGGAGCATCCACCTGTTCCCAGGAGCAGCATTTCCATAGGACGAACCGCAAGATTGCGACCACCCAAATCTTCGGGACCATCCATCACAACGGTGTGCCCGCTGCCAGATTCACCGACAAACATTGCACCATCTGACCATTTCACTGTCGCTTTCATAGGCCAACAATTCCCCTGCTGAAAAATCGCGGAAGCTTAGCACAACAAGTAACGTTTTACTTAGACACAGATCAGGTTAATATGACGCGAGTAATTAATAGTCATAGAGGTTAGAACCTTGCTCAAACCACATATAACAAAGAACCTTCCGAACGTGGAAAACTTCCTGCGGCATTGTCAGCGCAAGGACTTCAGAGCTAAAAGCGTAGTACTAAAACAGGGGGAGCTAGGCAACTCACTCTGTCTTATTCTTGATGGTTCCGTTTCAGTCATGGTTGAAGATGAGTCCGAACCGGGACACATGCTGGTGGTAGCCTATTTAAATCCAGGCGATTTTGTCGGAGAAATAGGCCTGTTCGATAACGATCAATCGGTGCGCAGCGCCATGGTTGTTGCAAAAACTCAATGCGAAGTGGCAGAAATCTCGTACGAGCGTTTCCACCAAATTCGCGATCAATTCCCTGACATACTCTACGCTGTGTCACGGCAATTGGGCGCGCGCTTGCGCTTAACCACGCGCAAGTTGAGCGACCTGGCATTCGTGGATGTCTCGGGACGCATTGCACACACGCTGCTCGATCTCTGCAAGGAGCCCGACGCGATGACTCACCCGGATGGCATGCAGATCAAGATCACACGCCAGGAACTGGGCAAAATTGTCGGTTGCTCGAGAGAAATGGCCGGGCGTGTTCTCAAGAATCTGGAGCAGGATGGGCTGGTGTCAGTGGCGGGAAAAACCATGGTGGTTTTCGGAACGCGGTAACAGGATTACCGCGGGGCTCATCCGCTAGAAAAATAACTCGCGCAACTTCTCGCCAGGAGAATCCGCCCGCATAAACGCCTCTCCCACCAGAAACACCTGCACGTTCGCCTCTCGCATCTGAGCCACATCGGCAGCGGTATGAATACCGCTCTCAGTCACCACTAAGCGATCTGCCGGAATATGCGGCAGCAGGTCCAGTGTCGTTACCAGCTGCGTTTCAAAGCTGTGCAAATCGCGGTTATTGATACCAATGAGTGGCGTTTCAAGTTCCAGCGCACGCTCCAATTCGGCGCGATCATGCACCTCCACTAACACATCCAGGGCAACCTCAGATGCCGCCTGCATGAGCTCACGCATTTGCTCATCGGCCAGAGCCGCCACGATCAGCAGCACTGCATCCGCGCCGATCGCGCGCGCCTCCACGACTTGATAGGGGTCCACAGTAAAGTCCTTGCGCAACACGGGCAAATCACAGGCGTCGCGCGCTTGCTGAAGATACGCTTCACTGCCCTGAAAAAAGTCCTTGTCCGTCAGTACTGAGAGACAACTGGCACCCCCTTCCTGGTAGCTCGCAGCAATGTGTGCCGGATGAAAGTCTTCGCGGATAACGCCTTTGCTGGGTGAGGCTTTCTTGATCTCTGCGATAATCGCGGGCTGGCCGCCTGCTACCTGTGCCTGCAGGGCACGGTAAAATCCGCGCGGTAAGGTCTGCTCGCTAATACGGCTTTCAAGACTGGCCAGCGAATGGGCGGCGCGGCGCTCAGCGACTTCCGCGGCCTTGCGCGCCAGGATTTTGCGCAAAATAGTGGGGGGATTACGCGCCATCAACTCAACCCTGCCGACGCATCATTTGTGTGAAATCAATAAACTGCTTTAACTTCTCCTGTGCCAAATGACTCGCCAGCGCATCCTCTGCCATCGCCACGCCATCGGCCAGAGTGGCGGCAATACCGCTGACATAAATAGTGGCACCCGCGTTGAGCGCCAGCATCGCAGTGGCTTTTTGCGCGGGCTCGTCACTGGCGCCTTCCAGGGCACGACGAATCAAACCCGCAGACTCCGTCGCCCCTTTCACGGTCAGTCCCTCCAGACTCTGTCTTTGCAGGGAAAAATCTTCGGGGCGGATGTGGTAGCTTTCAATATTGCCATCAAAGAGTTCTGTCACCTGAGTGCCCGCGGCAATAGAGATTTCGTCCAGACCGTCATCCGAGTGTACGATCATCGCGTGCTCGGTCCCCAGCATTTTGAGCACTTCCGCCATTGGCTGGCAAAGATGTGCAGAGTACACACCAATCACCTGTCGTTTCACACCGGCTGGATTGGTCAGCGGCCCAAGGATGTTGAATACGGTGCGCAAAGCCAGCTCTCGACGAGGCCCTACCGCATAGCGCATAGCGCTGTGATGCAGTGGCGCAAACATGAAACCTACGCCGACCTCTACTATTGCGCGTCCGACTTCTGCGGGCGTGAGATCCATCGGCATACCGAACGCTTCCAGCACATCCGACATGCCACTGGCACTGGAGGCTGCACGATTGCCGTGCTTGGCGACCGTCGCGCCGGCCGCCGCCACCACAAAACAGGCACCGGTTGAGACATTAAACAAATTGGCCCCATCGCCGCCCGTACCCACCAGATCAACCAGATGGGGGGCGCTCACATGCACCGGCGTGGCGAGTTCGCGCATCACCTCGGCCGCACCCGCAATTTCCTGTGTCGTTTCACCTTTTATGCGCAGGGCAATCAACAGACCCCCTATCTGTGCATCGGTAGCGTCGCCAGTCATTACCTGGCGCATCACATCCTGCATTTCTTCTCTGGCAAGATCCTCACCGTCAACGACTCGAACCAGAGCTTGTTGAATATTCATCTGTAACTCCCTTACTGTTCCAGAAAATTGCGCAGCAGATCGTGCCCGTGCGCAGTAAGTATGGACTCCGGATGGAACTGCACACCTTCTACTGCCATTTTCCGATGTCGCAAGCCCATGATCTCATCGACCTCACCCGACTCCGTTTGTGTCCAGGCGGTGATTTCCAGGCAATCGGGCAAGCTCTCACGCTCCACCACGAGACTGTGGTAGCGCGTCGCCTCAAACGGCAGACTAAGATCACGAAACACCCCTCTGCCATCGTGATAGATCGAAGAGGTTTTGCCATGCATCACTTTGCGTGCGCGCACCACCTTGCCGCCAAACACCTGGCCGATACTCTGATGGCCCAAACAAATGCCAAGCAGCGGCACCACCCCAGCGTACTGTCGAATGACCTCCATAGAAATGCCCGCTTCATTAGGCGTGCACGGACCGGGCGACAGTACAATTTTCTCGGGCGCCAGTGCCGCGATATCATCTACGGTAATCTCATCATTGCGAACGACATGCACCTCGGCTCCGAGCTCGCCCAGATACTGCACCACGTTGTAGGTGAAAGAATCGTAATTGTCGATCATTAGCAGCATAAGAATCACAGCCGTTGAATGTGTTTGACGCCATCGCCTCGTATACCACTACCTGTATTTCTGACGGTAGCGACGAGGCATGGCGGAAGGCAGTATTTTCACCAATTTCTGTGCTAATAGGAAGCCAATATTGGGCGCAGGATATGCAAGCGCTCCCGCACCAGAGCTAGCTCGACGGCGGCTCTGCCAACACCATTGACGCCGCACGGAACATTGCACGCGCTTTGTTGTGCGTTTCCTTCCACTCTAGTGTAGGGACGGAATCGGCTACCACGCCACCCCCGGCCTGCACATAGAGCTTGCCGTCTTTGATCACCGCTGTGCGAATGGCAATGGCGGTGTCCATATCGCCAGCCCATGAAATATAGCCCACTGCACCACCGTAGACGCCGCGCTTGACGGGTTCCAGCTCATCGATAATTTCCATGGCCCGAATTTTAGGCGCGCCACTCAAGGTTCCGGCCGGGAGGGTCGCACGCAACACATCAAACGCCGACTTGCCGGGGTTTAGTTTCCCGGTGACGTTGGACACGATATGCATCACATGGGAGTAACGTTCCACCACCATAGAGTCAGTGAGCTCCACTGAGCCGGTTTGTGCGATGCGGCCCACATCGTTGCGCCCCAGATCAATCAACATCAGGTGCTCTGCGATCTCCTTGGGGTCGGCCAGCAACTCCGCTTCCATTGCCCTGTCTTCTTCCTCCGTATGCCCTCTGCGCCGCGTGCCGGCGATCGGACGCACGGTCACCACACCTTTTTCCAGACGAGCGAGAATTTCCGGAGAAGAGCCAACGATATAAAAGTCATCCAGATCGAGAAAAAACATGTAGGGCGACGGGTTAAGATTACGCAGAGCGCGATACAGGTTAAGCGGTGGCGCATCAAAGGGGATGCTCATGCGCTGCGATGGCACTACCTGCATAACATCACCCGCCAGCACATACTCCTTCACCTTCTCCACTGCGGCTTCATACATCGCCTGAGTGAAATCGGAATCTGCCTGCTGCTCCAGCGCCGCGCTGTCCGCCGCCTCCAGTACCACTTCTGCGAGCGGCCGCATAGGCTCGCGCAGGCGCGCCACCAGCACCGCAAGCCGCTCATGCGCGCGCTCCAGGGCATCCGTGCCGACCGAGTATGCATTCACAATCAAGCGAATCGTGCCCGCAAGGTTGTCAAAGACCAGCACTTCCTCTGACACCATCAACAGGATATCCGGCGTACCCAGCCGATCAGGCGGGGTTCCCGCCAACAGGCGAGGCTCCACATAGCGCACAGTGTCGTAGCCAAAGTAACCCACCAGCCCACCGTGGAACACAGGCAGATCGTCGCGCGGTGCACTGCGATAGCGCTGTTTGAAGGCCTCCGCGAAAGCGAGGGGGTCAGCGACCTCCTCAGTTTCAGTCAAAACCCCGTCAACCCAGATTTCCACACGCTGCCCAAAGACTTTGAGCAAAGTGTGACACGGCAGCCCTATGATGGAATATCGGCCCCATTTCTCACCGCCCTGCACGGACTCAAAGAAATAGGAATACGGGCCTTCCGCCAATTTGCGATAGGCGCTGAGAGGCGTTTCAAGATCAGCCAACACTTCACGGCTGACTGGAATGTGGGTATAACCCTGCGCTGCAAGCGCAGCAAAATCCTGCTGTTTCATGGGATGTCCTCGAAGAACTAAGGTGCGTAAAAAAATCGTGAAAAAGCCTTGGCTACCATCGCCAGAGAATGAACTCACGCATCGACCGCAGGCCGATGTTATTACGCATTGCTGTTTTCACAGCGTTCTCCAGAGAATTGAGGGGCCCTGAATGGCGCTTCCTTAAGCTGCTGGACTGGCGCCAAAGCCAGTAGGGCTTCAAGCAGCGTCATTCGGGGATGCCTATTTTACATATCGGCGGGCGGGTGGCAATACCGGGTATCAGCGCGCAACCTTCCCAAGCTCCGCCCGCATTTGTTCAATAGCACGCGCATAATCGGGCTGATTAAAAATCGCCGATCCCGCGACAAAGGTATCCGCCCCCGCCGCCGCTATCTCGGCAATATTCTTCGGCGTAACACCACCGTCAACCTCCAGCCGAATATCCAACCCGGAATCGTCGATCAGCGCGCGCGCCTCGCGCAATTTATCCAGTGTCGCAGGAATGAAGGACTGGCCCCCAAAGCCCGGGTTGACCGACATCAACAGCACCATGTCCACTTTATCGAGAACATAGCGCAGGCAACCCAACCCAACGTGTGGATTGAGCACCAGTCCGGCTTTGCAACCGGCGTCGCGGATCAGCTGCAGGGAGCGATCGACATGGGTGGATGCATCGGGATGAAAGGTGATGTAGGTGGCACCAGCCTCAGCGAAATCGTGGATCAGCTGATCGACAGGACTCACCATCAAGTGCACATCAATATCTGCGGTGATACCGTATTTGCGCAGCGCTGAGCACACCATCGGCCCAATCGTCAGGTTGGGCACGTAGTGATTATCCATGACATCAAAATGCACGATATCGGCACCGGCGGCGAGAACAGCATCGACTTCCTCACCGAGACGGGCGAAATCGGCAGATAGGATGGAAGGGGCTATCAGGTACTCGGGCATAGTGGGCTCCGGACAATTTGCAAGGGCGCTATTCTAGCGATTAAATGTGATCTGCACACGGGTCTATGGTCTATGGTCTATGGTCTATGGTCTATGGTCTATGGTCTATGGTCTATGGTCGGTGATGCTAATCGGCACGCAGGCAACGGATCAATCCGTTGCGCGGAGCAAGGCGTCCAACTGTTGCAAGCGCTGTGGTGTGCCCACATCCTGCCACTGACCTGAATATGGCTCTCCTCCCAGGCGGCCCTGCGCTATTGCGCTATCCAGCAGCGGCCGCAGCGGCATCTTTCCCGCTGGCATGCCGTCAAAAAACGCCGGCGTATAGATGCCCACTCCGCTGTAGGTCCAGCCGGTCGAGCCTGCGGCCAACACCCTGACCCAACGCGCGTCATCCAGCGCAAAATCTCCACCGGGGTGCTGTGGCGGATTGTTGACCATCACCAGATGCGCTGTTTCAGCGGCCCTCATCTTATAGGCGGCAAGCCGCTCAAAGGGGTAATCCGTCCATATATCCCCGTTGACGACCAAAAAAGGCGCACCCTCAAACTGTGGCAGAGCCTGCACAATGCCACCCGCCGTTTCCAGCGGTGCATCTTCGCGCGAGTAGGTAACCCCGACACCCCACGCACGGCCATCGCCGCAATACGCTGTGATCAGATCACCGAGATGAGAAACATTGATCACCAACTCACTGAATCCGGCTGCCGCCAGGCGCCGGATGTGGTGCTCTATCATTGGAACACCCGCCAAACAGAGCAAGGGCTTGGGTGTGTGATCAGTCAGGGGCCGCATGCGCTCGCCGACGCCCGCCGCAAGAATCATCGCCTTCACTGCGTTTTGCTCCAGGCCTGTTGCGCAATCAGCGGGGCCACGCACTCACTGAACCACGCAGTAAACTCGGCAAACGCGGGCTCCTGATCCGCATATCGCGTCGTTACCTCCAACACATAGTGTATGACCCGCGGCAAATCGTCGAGGTAGCCGGATTTGCCGTCGCGCAGGTAGAGCCGGGCGAATGTGCCCAACACTTTCAGGTGCCGCTGCAGGCCCATCCAGTCGAACCAACGCAGGAATGTAATGTCGTCGAGATCGACGGCCAGCCCTTGCAAACGCAGCAGGTCGCGATAGCTCAACGCCCACGCCTGTACCTGCTCAACAGGCCACTGTATATAACAATCGCGCAACAGCGATACCAGGTCGTAGGTTATTGGCCCCACCACGGCGTCCTGGAAATCGATCACCGCCAACTCGTCATCTGCTGTGAGCATCAGATTGCGACTGTGAAAATCGCGGTGCACCAGCATCGGGGGCTGCTCCAGGGCACTGTCGATAAGCCGCGCAAACAAGCGCTCCAACACTGCCTGCTCCTTCGCGGTCAGCGTGTGGCCCAGTAACTCCTTCAGAAACCACTGCGGGAAGCGGCTCAATTCCTCTTGCAGCAGGGCCTTGTCGTAGTAACCCAGCCCTGCGCGGGGTGTGTTCACTGCCGTCATCTTCAGCAGCACACCGAACGCCTGCTGGTAGCGTGTGCCCGCTGATTCGGCCTCTAACAGCGGCAAAAGCAAACGATCACCCAGATCCTCCAGCAGCAGAAATCCGCGATCAAAATCGACGCCGAGCACGGCGGGCACCTTCACGCCAACGTCGGTCAACAGCGCCGCTATGCTCACAAAAGCCTCATTTTTCTCGGTCGAGGGCGGCGCCTCCACCAATATATAGCTTTGTGAGGAAAGTTCGGCACGAAAATAACGGCGATGACTGGCGTCACCCGCCACTACAGTCAATGCTGGCAGCGCGTGAGCGGCGGGCAAACCCAGCACTGACAGTGCCCAGGGTAAAAGTTCTTGGGGCGCGAGGCGCGACGGCACACTGTTCTCCTGATTTAAAATTTGACGGACATTGGGAAGGGGATGCTTTAAACTTCCACCTTAGCCCTCTGATGTACCCTGAATTTAATGACACTCTGCCGTGCCCGACCCCATTATTGTCTCGCAAGCGCACTAGCGCAGATAGCAGCAATAACACTGGTATTGGGCCTGTCATTCACAGTCACGGCACAGGATAACAATCCCGAGGACTGCTCCGCCAATAAAAACGACCGCCCTGCCGCCTGTTCCTCCCAAGCCGAGATAACCGAGGCAACCTCCTTTGTGCCCACGCTTAGCTTCGACTGGGTGCCTTTGGAGGCGGTGCCAGAGTCGTTGCGCGATCGTCAGTGCCTACTTTGCGAGGGCCGCTACATTGACCCTCTGGCCAATGAAAACAAAAATTCGCGCCCCGAGAAGAATGAAATCCGTGCGCGCGCCGATCTCTCCGAAGTGCAGGAGCATGAAGTCGTCCTGACCGGCGATGTCACTGCCGTGCAGGGCTATCGCCAGACACGCAGTGATCAGGTGGTCATAAATCGCAAGGACCAAACCGCGATCTTCACCGGCGATGTCACGATGCGTGAACCCGGCGTCTTATTACTGGGGGATAACGCCAAAATCTACTCCAATACCGGCGAAGCCGTAATGTACGACGCCCAGTTCATCTTTCATGAAGAGCACCTGCGCGGTACCGCCGACGTTCTGGAACGTGACCAGAATGATGTTCTGCACATTCATAACGGCACCTTCACCTTTTGTGCCCCGGGAGAAAACGACTGGGCCGTGCTGTCGGATAGCCTGGTGGTTGATCTGGACGAGGGTCTGGCCACGGCCTACGACGCCACCATCGAGGTGGAGGGCGTTCCCGTTTTCTACACACCGTGGCTGCGTTTGCCGCTGGATGACCGCCGCCGCACTGGATTTTTATGGCCCGACTTTGGCAATGATGGCAATGGCGGCCTCGATATCAACGTACCCATCTATTTTAATCTGGCGCCGAACTACGACGCACTCTACGGCTCGCGCTTCATTCAGGAACGCGGCCTCGACCAGTCGCTGCAATTACGCTATCTCAACCCGTATGCCGGAAACTGGCTGGTGGGCGGCGCTTACCTGAAGAATGATGAGCGCTACCGCAACCAGATACCGGCTAACGAAAGCGCTGACCGCTGGCTGGGTGTGATAAAGCAAAATGGACTTTTTGAAGAGCGCTGGCGCTCCCGCATTGACTACAACAAAGCCAGCGACGTCGACTACATGATCGACCTGGAAGCCGCCAACATCGATGCTCAGCGCAGCACCGCCCTGCTGCAGATGGCTTCCGTGGACTATCTGGGCGACAACTGGCTGACAACCCTGCGTGCCCAGCAATTCCAATCGCTGGCGAATGACATCAGGGTGAATTATCAAGAGTTGCCACAACTCAACACGGTGTATCGCAGCGCGGGTACCCCGTTTGAACTGCAACCCATCGCTGTGACCCAGTACTCCAATTTTGGCTCCGACGAAGATATCGTCACCGGCCAGCGCTTGTATGGCGAGGCCGGCATGAGCTATCCCATGTTGTGGCAGTTCGGCTCCCTGGTGCCGACATTGAAATACAGGCAGGTAAACTACGAACTCAGCGACTCCCGCACCTTCGAAAATGAAACGCCCTCCGCCGGCAGCGGCCTGTTCAATCTGGACGGAGGCCTGGTTTTCGAACGCGAGACGAGCCTGAATGGCCAGGGCCTGCTACAAACGCTGGAACCACGTCTTTACTACCTGTACAGCGAGCGTGAAGATCAAACGGACCAGCCCGTATTTGACTCCGCCGACCTCACGTTTAACTACTACCAACTCTTTCGCGAGACACGCTTCTCCGGACATGACCGACTGGATGATGCCAATCAGATCTCAGCCGGAGTTGGCACTCGATACATCGACGAAACAACCGGTCGCGATCTACTCAGTGCCAGCATCGGTCAAATCTATTATTTTGAAGACCGCGATGTGCAGCTGCTCAGGGTAAGCGAGCCGCAAACGCAATCCACTTCGGACATCGCAGCGGAATTTGGCTACGCACCTACGCGTCAGCTGGAGTTTCGCACCAGCCTCGTCTGGGACCCACACGAGGAAAATATGAATGCCAGCTTTGTCCAGGGTAGTTACAAGATGGACAATGGCAGCATCTTCAACCTCGGCTATGCCTATCGAAGGGCATTTTTCCAAGGCCTGCAACCGCAAACAGAAGAGGCCAGAGCATCCACTTACCTGCCTCTGGACAAAAACTGGAGCATCTTTGCCTCGATAAACTACTCACTGGAAGAAAATCTCAGCGTAGAAGATATGATTGGGGTCGAATATGATACCTGTTGTTGGACGGTGCGCCTGTTGAACTTGCGCCTCTACAATAACGTCAATGGCGTACTGCCTGACTTTAATAATCCCGACCTGGAACAAAACCAGACTATTCAGTTCCAAATACTGCTGAAGGGTATGGGCGGTTTCGGCAACCGGATTACCAATATTATGCAAACCATGATTCGAGGTTTTGAAGATCATGAATATTAAGACACTACTTCTATCGGCGGGCTTTTTGAGCGCCGTTGTTCTGGTCGCACCCTTACAAGCAGCCACCGAAATCGTTGATCAGGTCGTGGCCATCGTGGATGACGACGTCATCATGGCCAGTGAGCTGCGAGAACGGGTTAACGCGGTGAGCTCAAATCTCAAGTCTCGGGACATGCAGTTACCTGCGGAAGATGAACTGATTCGGGAAACACTCGACCGACTGGTTCTAGAGAGCATCCAGATGCAAATGGGCGTCCGCGCTGGCGTTCGTATTTCCGACGAGCAACTCAACGAGGCCGTGCAGCGTATCGCCGCCCAGAATCGCATGACGCTTGAGCAATTCAGCGAGGCGCTCGCCCAGCAGGGCCAGTCCTATGACGAAATGCGCGAGCAAGTGCGCCGGGAAATGACCATTCAGCGGGTACAGGCTGGCAACGTCAACCAGCGCATTCAAATCACAGAGCAGGAGGTGGGCAACTTTTTGACTACGCAGGAGGGCCAGTCTCTAAGCCAGCCAGAGTTCCACCTGTTGCATGCCTTATTGCCGATCACCCCCGAAGCTTCTGCCGGCGATGTCTCCGCTGCCAGCGCGCAAGTCGATGCGGCAATGCAGCGTATTCGTGGCGGCGAGCCGTTTAAGGAGGTCATTCAAACCAGCACCCGTCCTTTTGCCTTCAATGGAGGCGATCTGGGCTGGCGCAAATTGGACGACCTGCCGTCACTGTTCACTGCGGTGGTTCCAGAACTGAAAGCCGGCCAAACTGCCGCTCCGGTGCGCTCCGACAGTGGCTTTCATATCGTCTTTCTGGAGGCTGTGCGCGGCATGGACCAGATTGTGACGCAAACCAAAGCCCGCCATATACTGGTCAAGCCCTCAGAGATTATGACCGACGACCAGGCGCGGGATCTTGTGGCGCAGTTACGGTCGCGCGCACTGGCCGATGAGGATTTTGCTGGTCTGGCCAGGGAGTATTCGGAAGACATCGGCTCTGCACAGGAAGGCGGAGAATTAGGCTGGACGACCCCGGGACAGATGGTAGCGGAGTTCGAAGCGGTAATGACCGAGACACCTGTAGACCAGATCTCGCAGCCGGTGCGCACCCAATTCGGCTGGCACATCATCAAAGTGGAAGGGCGCCGGGAGGAGGACATGACCAACGAGGCCTCGCGCGCCAAGGCCATGGACTATGTACACAATCGTAAATACCAGGAAGAGCTCGACGCCTGGCTGCAACAAATCCGCGATGAAGCGTTTGTCGATATCAAGTAGGGTGCTTTATGGCAGTTCCCAGGATAGCCGTCACCACGGGTGAGCCCGCAGGCATCGGGCCGGACATCGTGCTCCTCGCCGCACAGCAAGCGTGGGACGCCGAGCTGGTGGTGCTGGCCGACCCCGTCTTACTGCAACAACGCGCGCAGGCCTTAAAGCTCCACATCGACCTACAGGCATGGGCCCCTGGCCAGCCGGCACAGGCCAATAAACCGGGCACCTTGAAAATCTATCCTGTGCCGTTGGCGGTGCCGACTATCGCGGGCACACTCAACCCGGCTAACGCGGCCTATGTCATCGAGACTCTGAAACAGGCAGTGCGCGGCTGTATGGGCGGCTCCTGGCACGCCATGGTCACCGGACCTGTGCAAAAGTCTGTGATCAATGAGGCCGGCATCCCGTTCACTGGCCACACTGAACTGCTGGCAGAAGAAACCGGCGCGAAGCAGGTCGTGATGATGTTGGCGACGCAAGAACTGCGCGTCGCACTGGCAACAACGCACCTTGCACTGAAAGACGTACCACGCGCCATCACGACTGAACTACTGCTGCAGACCCTCGATATTCTGCACAGCGACCTGCAGCAAAAATTTGGTATTGCGCAGCCGCGCATCGCTGTACTGGGGCTAAATCCGCACGCCGGAGAAGGCGGGCACATGGGGCGGGAAGAAATCGAAACGGTGATTCCGGTGCTGGAGCGGTTGCGCGCAACAGGCATGAACCTGCTCGGCCCGCTGCCCGCAGACACTGCCTTCAATCCGAAAATACTGGATAACTGCGACGCAGTGTTTGCCATGTATCACGATCAGGGCCTGCCTGTTCTAAAGTACTCGGGCTTTGGGCGCGCGATCAACATCACGCTGGGGTTGCCCATCATCCGCACTTCCGTGGACCATGGCACCGCGCTCGACTTGGCGGGAACCGGCAAAGCGGATTGGGGGAGTCTGCAACAGGCACTCACCATCGCCTGTCAAATGACCCAACACAGCAAACGCTAGCGTTTAGGTCGAAGCCACGACTTGTTTTTGCTGCGCTGCAATACGCGTCTCGGTCACGTGCTTGGAGTAGGCATCCGTCACTGTGTCAGCCGCGCCAATCGCCATCACTCTGCCCTCATCCAGCCAGACCACGCGGTTACATAACGCCTTAACCTGATCAGCCATGTGCGACACAAAAACCACCGTTTGCCCACCCGTGATGCGACTTTGCATGGCGACCAGCGCCTTCTCCCGAAAGTGGGCGTCACCCACACTGAGAATCTCATCGATCAGTAATATGTCTACGTGCGTCATCAAGGCGGTGGTGAAGGCGAGTCGCGAGCGCATACCGGCGGAGTAGTCTTTTACCGGCTCATTGAAAGACTCTCCCAATTCAGAAAAATCCTTGATGCTCTCAAGAAATGACTTGGCCTCTTTGCGAGAAGACCCCTGTAGCATCGCCGACAGATAGGCGTTATCGCGGCCGGACAACTCTGGCTTGAAGCCCAGCCCGAGCGTTAGCAGCGATGCCGATTTGCCCGGATGTATGCGCACCTTGCCGTGCGTAGGGCCCAGAATGCCTGCCATCAAGCGCAGCAAGGTGGTTTTACCCACACCGTTGCGCCCGATAATACCCAGAGTTTCGCCCTCATAGAGTTGCAGAGATACCTCGTTTAAAACGTGATGGGTGCCATGGTCAAACGATTTTTTGCCCGTGCGATAACTATGCGAGACGTTGTCCAGCTCCAACATGGCGAGCCTCTCAACGTCTACAGGCTCATCCGCTACTGCCACCGGATCCTGTAATGTCGGCATCTGACCGTCAGTGGCCTCGTCACTTGTGAGAATCGCAGGTCGATTATCCTTGCTCATGCGGTTATCGCCTTTAGCGCCAGATACTGGCTGCTACCGCGCATGAGTAGCACCATGACGCATATCATGGCCCCAAACCCCACACCGATCAGAGCAAGATGTATCATATCGGGCGGTGTGTCATACATCGTGATCTGGCGATAGGCATCCAGGATAAACGCCAGCGGGTTTACATTTAAAATCATGTCGGTTTTGGCCGGATCAGCAAGCTCCCTGACATCCCAGAAAATACCTGAAGTGAACATCAGGAACATCATGCCCAGCGCGATGAGTTGGCTAAAATCGCGTGCCACACAAACAAGGCAGGCACCGGCAAAAGAACAGGCCACGATCATCACGTAGTTAACGAACATCAATGGCAGCAGATACCACCAGTTTGGCGTCAACGCGTAACCCTCGCTCAACAAAAATGCAAACAACAAAATAAACACAGGAGCCTGCCGATAAAGGCCCTCCTGCACGACCGCCATCGGGAACAGCGTCATGGGAACAATAATCTTACCTACCAGCCCTCTGCCATTGATGATGCTGTTCGACGCCTGCGTGACCGTTTTCGAGAACCAGACAAACGCCAGTTTGCCCGTCGCCAAAAACATCAGAAAGTCAGTTTGGCGCGTGTTCAATATCTGCGTGAAAACGACATACAGCACGCCTACCCACAGCAGGGGCTCGAGTATCCACCAGATGTAGCCGAGGAAATAGCGAGCGGCATCCGCTCGCAGCGACATACGCGCCATGGTGTCGACCAGACGAAAATATTGAGAAAGCGGCATGTACGGAAGGTCTAACCTGTAGTTATGTTCGAAAAGACCCACGAGTGTAACAAAAAGCGCGGCAAATGGACTAGCCCACGGCACAAATGCTCAACACGCGTTACAATAATCGCAATGAACCGTCCTCAACCACAACACCGTGCCCGCAAGCGCTTCGGCCAGAACTTCCTCCACGATGCTACGATCATTGATCGCATCGCAGCGGCGGTGCAGCCGCGGCCGGGGCAACATCTGGTGGAAATCGGCCCGGGACAGGGTGCACTGACAGAGGCATTGATCGGCAGTGGCTGCGCGTTGGACGTGATTGAACTGGATCGCGATCTGGTACCGGGGCTGCTGGCAGCTTTCTGCCTGAACCCTGGATTCAAATTACACAATGCCGACGCGCTGACTTTTGATTTCGCGGAACTCCTCAATAGCCGCTCGGACAATACGGGCGACAATACAGGCGATAAGCGTCAGCTGTTGCGTGTCGTTGGCAACCTGCCCTACAACATATCGACGCCGCTCATTTTCAAGTTGCTGGAGAACTGTGCCATCATCCAGGACATGCACTTCATGCTGCAATTGGAAGTGGTGGAGCGCATGGCCGCCACTCCGGGAAGCAAGCACTGGGGTCGTCTGGGAATAATGACGCAGTACCATTGCCGCGTGGAGCACCTGTTTGATGTGCCGCCGCATGCGTTCCGGCCGGAGCCTAAAGTGCAGTCGGCGATCGTGCGCTTGACGCCCTGGGCAGAGTCTCCCTGGCAGCCCTGTAACGAATCGAAGTTGCGCGCACTGGTAAAGGCCGCCTTCGCGCACCGCCGCAAGACCTTGCGCAATAACCTGAAAGAGATACTATCTAGCGGTGACTTGGAAGCGCTGGGTATAGACCCCGGCGCGCGAGCAGAAACACTTCAACTGAAACAGTTTATCGAGATTACCAACGCCCTCCATGCCAACACTACCGTTTAATCCGTCCCAGGTGGGAATCGAGGTGATCGCCACCTATCTTCCCAATCACTCTCGCCCGGAACATCGCCACTACACGTTTGCCTACACTGTGACCATCAGCAATGAATCCAACTTAACGGTCCAGTTGTTATCGCGTCACTGGATCATTACCGACGCCGACAACGAAGTGCAGGAGGTGCGCGGCGAAGGCGTGGTTGGAGAGCAACCTGTGATCGCCCCAAAGGCATCATTTCGCTATACGAGCGGTGCCACGCTGACTACGCCAGTGGGGTGCATGGAGGGCAGTTACGCTATGGTGGTGCGTGAACCCATGGACACAGACCTCAGCGAACTACCCACCTTTGAGGTGCCCATCCGCGTATTCTCGCTGCACACCCCCATGGCGCTAAACTAACCTTTTATGAGTACTTACGTAGTGGGCGACCTCCAGGGCTGCCTGCAACCCCTCAAATGCCTGCTACGCGCGGTAAAATTTAAGCCTGAAGATGACGTGCTGTGGTCAGTGGGCGACCTGGTCAACCGTGGACCAAAATCGCTGAAAACCTTGCGCTTCCTCTACAAGATGCGGCGCAGTCTCGTGACCGTGCTCGGCAACCATGACCTGCACTTACTGGCCGTCGCGGCCGGCGTGCGCAAGGCCAGTCGATCGGACACGCTGGACAAAATTCTCGCAGCGCGCGACCGTGACAAGTTGCTTGAGTGGCTCGCACAGCAACCACTGATACATCACGAGCACGGCCATACGCTCGTGCACGCGGGCATTCCACCGCAGTGGACGCTGACGCAGGCACTTGGCTATGCGCAAGAGGTGGAAAGCGCACTACGCGGCTCTGATCGCAATACATACCTTGAGGCCATGTATGGCAATGAACCCGCACAGTGGTCGGATGACCTTACCGGGATGACCCGTCTGCGCGTGATCACCAATTACCTGACGCGCATGCGCTTCTGTACGCCAAACGGCACGCTGGACCTGATCAGCAAAGACAGCAGCCCAACGCCGGGGGTTGCCAACCTCGGCAATCAAAAAGTGGCCGCCTGGTTCAGCCACCCGCAACGCAAAACTGCAAATGAGCATATCCTGTTCGGCCACTGGGCCACCCTGGCGGGCCAGTCCAGCGACCCCAGCACCGTTGCGCTCGACACCGGCTGTGTCTGGAACGGCGCGATGTCCCTGTATCACCTTGAGAGTGGCGCCTTCACCCGCTGCGCCTGCCACGATGGCAAGTGCCGCGGCAAGCCCATCACCTCTGCGTCATGACGCCGCGCTCAACCGGCGCTACACTCACGTTATGAAAATCTACCTGGTTGGCGGCGCCGTGCGGGATGCACTCCTTAATTATCCGGTCACAGAACGTGACTGGGTGGTTGTTGGCGCCCGCCCCAACGATCTGCTCGCACAGGGTTACCAACAGGTAGGCAAGGACTTCCCGGTATTTCTGCACCCACACACAAAAGACGAGTACGCCCTGGCGCGCACAGAACGCAAGCAGGGGCATGGCTATACCGGCTTTGCCGTTGATTGCGAACCCAACGTCACACTGGAAGAAGACCTGCTGCGCCGTGACCTGACTATCAATGCGATGGCCCAGGATACTGATGGCAGCATCATCGACCCCTTCGGCGGCACCTTGGACCTGGAGCAGCGCCTGTTGCGCCATGTGTCAGAGGCCTTTGTCGAAGATCCGCTACGCGTCCTGCGCACCGCTCGCTTCGCCGCACGTTACGCCCATCTGCAGTTCACTGTCGCCGCGCCGACCATCGCCCTGATGTCCGAGATTGTCGCGCAGGGAGAACTGGCCCACCTGCCCGCCGAGCGCGTGTGGGTAGAAATGGACAGAGCACTGGGCGAGCGCGATCCGCAGGTGTTTATCCAGGTACTGCGCGATTGCGGCGCACTGGCCAAACTGCTGCCGGAAGTGGAGGCGCTGTTTGGGGTGCCACAACCCCCGGCGCACCACCCGGAAATCGATACCGGCGAACACCTCCTCATGGCCCTGCAACAGTCGGCATTGCTGTCTGCTGAGACCGACGTGCGCTTCGCCGTGCTCCTGCATGATCTGGGCAAGGGCAGCACACCGCCGTCCGAGTGGCCGCGCCACCTGCGCCACGAAGACCGCGGTATAAAACTGGTTGAGCAGGTCTGCCAGCGCCTGCGCGCACCGAAACGCCACAGCGAATTGGCGCGGGCTGTATGCCTGCATCACACGCTGTGTCACCGGGCACTGGAGTTGCGCGGCAAAACTGTGCTGAAACTACTGACTGCGACTGACGCGTTGCGCCGACCGGACCGATTTGAGGCGTTTCTGCTGGCCTGCGAAGCCGATGCACGCGGCAGGCTAGGGCTCGAAGATCGAGCCTATCCACAGGCCAACTATTTGCGCGCTGCACGCGAGGCAGCGCACGCGGTCAGTGCAGCCCAATTTCAGGACAGTGGGCTGAGCGGCAAAGCGCTGGGAGAAGCCATCGACCAGGAACGCGCAAAGGTACTGGAGGCGCTAAGGCCAAGGTGAGTTTGTCTGCGGCTGATAGCGATTGTTATGTCGCACATCATTGCGTGTATTAGTCAAAATGTACTGCGTTTAGCGGCTGTCCCGACGGTTGCGATTCGTACGTCAGCCCTACTAATCCGCCGCAGAAATCGCGCGGCCACGCCACATAAAATCCACTTTCGCCAGCGGCTGGTCGGCACGATCATACGCCGCCCACAGCGCGGCGTAAGTGCGCTTCACACCCGGGTGCAGGCTCTGCGGCGATAACTCTGCGAGTGGGCACAGCACGAAGGCGTTTTCCAGAATCTCACCGCGCGGCAGCTGCACTCTACCCACGGTGCCCACGACATCGTCGTAGGTGAGAATGTCAATATCCAGATGTCGCGGACTAAAGCGCGTGGCATTGGCAGGCCGACCAAACTCTACTTCAATGTGCCGCAATCGCGCCGCCAGCTCCGCCAGTGGCAAAGGGGTATGCACAGCGGCCACCAGATTCAAGAAGGGCTGCCCCTCAAAACCAATGGCGGCGCTGTCGTAGACGGAAGACAACGCAAGTTCATCGAATACCGCTTGCAACGCATCCAGCCCCGCCGCGATATACCGCTCGCGTTCGATATTGCTGCCCACGCTCAGAAACACCTGCGCCATCGTCAGGACCGCGCGCCGAATTCGATACGCTCACCCATTTCGACGCGCTCTCCCATTTCGATGCGCTCTCCCATTTCGATAACAACGCCCACATCTTCGGCCTCGGCTACCGCATCGGGCTTACTCAAGCGCAGGCGCAGCCAGGGCACGGCGAAGTCGCGCCTGATCATCTTGGCGACCGCATCGGCGAGCGTTTCTATCAACTGATATTCACTGGCTTCAACCAGTGCAATCACCTGTTGCGAGATCGTGGCGTAATCCAGTGCGTGGGCGATGTCGTCGTTCTGCGCCGCGCGCGCTGTGTCGCTGGCCATCTCCAGGTCAATAACCAGGGTCTGGCGAATGTGGCGCTCCCACTCGTAGACACCAATCACCGCTTGCATGCGCAGACCTTTGATATAGACGATGTTCACTGCTGCGATCTCTGCGCTGCACTCTGCGCTGCACTCTTTGCTGCACTCTGCTCCGAAGAGCTGCGCGGGCTAGTGGTCGGCATCAACAATGGTGGTAGTTCCTCCATGGGCCAGCGCGGTCGTACCCGCGTGCTGGCATCATCGACCTGCCCGGCCTGCAAGCGCTGGGCCCCGGCATAGGCGATCATCGCCCCATTGTCGGTACAAAACATCGGCGCGGGATAGAATACCCGCCCGCCCACTTTGGCAAGCGCATGCTCCAGCGCCACTCGCAGGCGGGCATTGGCACTCACACCACCGGCTATCACCAGCGTTTTCAGCGCCTCCTGCTGCAGAGCCCGGCGACATTTGATGACCAGGGTGCCGACGACGGCCTCTTCGAAGGCGCGAGCAATATCGCAGCGGTCCTGCTCGCTGAGGTCTTCCCCGTGCTGGCGGCAGCCTGCAATGGTGTTGAGGGTATGGGTCTTGAGGCCACTGAAGCTGAAATCCAGGCCGGGGCGATTGACCATCGGTCGCGGGAAATTAAAGCGCTGCGCATCTCCGTGCTCCGCTATACGCCCGATGTGTGGCCCGCCCGGATAGGGCAGCCCCAGCATTTTGGCCACCTTATCGAAGGCCTCACCAGCGGCATCGTCCAGCGACTCCCCGAGCATGCAGTACTGGCCTATGCCATCCACCCGCACCAACTGGGTATGCCCACCCGACACCAGCAGCGCGACAAACGGGAACCGGGGAGCCTCGGCCTCCAGCATGGGCGCCAATAAATGGCCCTCCATGTGATGCACGCCCAACACCGGCACCCCCCACCCCCAGGCCAACGCCCTAGCCAGCGTGGCACCCACCATCAACGCCCCGGCAAGTCCGGGACCCGCCGTATAGGCCACGCCGTCTATGTCGCTCGCCTGGCAACCCGATTCCCGCAGAATCTCATCGACCAGCGGCAGCGTCTTGCGCACGTGGTCGCGGGAGGCCAGTTCAGGCACCACACCACCGTACTCCACGTGCACATCCACCTGGCTGAACAGCGCGTGCGCCAGCAGGCCGCGCTCCGTGTCAAAAAGAGCGACGCCGGTTTCGTCACAGGAAGTTTCCAGGCCCAGCACTAACATCGTTGGCATTCCTTCATAGCAGGCGCGCATGGTAAAGGCTCAGGGTACGGCAAACCAGCGCCAGCGACCCAAATTACCACTTTGCGAGGCTTTGCAAAACAGCTGATATCGGGATAGAATACGCGCCCTTTAATGCATCCGGCAGCCCCTTTGGCACCCGGTGTCCCAAAACAGTGAATTGAGGTCGGTACTTAATGCCCCACATCAAGATCAAGGAAAACGAGCCCTTCGACGTAGCACTGCGTCGTTTCAAGCGATCCTGCGAAAAAGCGGGTGTGCTGGCTGAAGTTCGCAAGCGCGAGCACTACGAAAAGCCCACCACTGTGCGCAAGCGCGCCGGTGCCGCTGCTGTCAAACGCCACTTGAAAAAGCTCTCCCGCGAAAACCGCAAGCGCGTGCGCCTGTACTAATACACAGCCACTGCGACACCACCTCTCCAATGAGCGAAGAAACACTCGCGAAAACCATCAGGGCGGCCATGAAGGTCGCCATGAAAGCCAAAGATAAAGATAGACTGTCCACCATCCGCCTCATTCTAGCGGATTTCAAACGCATTGAAGTTGATGAGCGCATTGAAGTCGATGACGCCCGCGCTCTTGTGGTGCTCGACAAAATGGTCAAGCAGCGTCGCGATTCTGCCCAGCAGTATTCTGATGCCAGCCGCCAGGAGCTGGCCGATCGGGAAATCGCCGAAATCGAGGTGATTCAGGAATTCTTGCCGAAGCAACTCAGTGAAGCCGAACTCAACACCATGATAGACGCCGCAATCGCTGCCAGCGACACCCAGGGCATGGCGGCCATGGGCGCCGTGATGGGGCAGCTCAAACCGCAGGTGCAGGGGCGGGCTGATGTCGGCGCTGTTAGTCGCCTGGTCAAAGATCGCTTAACTGCTGACTGAGTACTCTTTTTTACTGACATTACTGGCGGGCTTTTGACTTCTGGTTATAGGTCGGGCGCTTACAGACTGGTTTGTTCGAGGGCTCGGTGCGCATGATCTCTCTGCGCTCAGAGGGCTGCGAAGTACTGCAGAGGCATGTAGGAGTGGAGTAGACCCCGTAGCGAATTCCCAGCCCTCTGAGCGTACGGGGTCTACTCCAGTCCTGCATGCCGGTCCAAATTACTAGCCGCAAATGTCAGTCCAACGTTCCGGCCCAAGACAATTACCCACTCCCAATGACAGAATCTAAACTTTCACCCCCAAGCATGCTTCAATAGACACCCAACTCTCACCACCGTGAAAACCAAGAATGGCCGGACGCATACCACAAGCTTTTCTGGATGACTTGCTGGACCGCGTCGACATCGTCGAGGTGATAGACCGGCGCGTCAAACTGAAGAAGACCGGCAAGAACTACTCCGCCCGCTGCCCGTTCCACGAAGAGCGCAGCCCTTCCTTCAGCGTCAACCCCGACAAACAGTTTTACTACTGCTTCGGCTGCGGAGCGGGCGGCAATGCGCTGACCTTCTTGATGGAATACGAGAATGTAGAGTTTCCGCAGGCGGTGGAGAGTCTGGCCGGCAGTGCCGGAATGGAAGTCCCGCGCGAGCCGAGCCGCGGCGGTCGCGACCCCGCACAACAGGAAGACAGCCTCAAACCCTTGTACGCCGTTATGGAGCGGGCGTCGACCTACTACCAGCAACAATTACGCAGCAACCCACAAGCCCCACGGGCGGTGCAGTATCTGAAGGGACGCGGCTTGTCGGGTGAGGTCGCCAAGCAGTTCGATATCGGATTTGCGCCGCCGGGCTGGGACAACCTGCACGCGGCGCTGGGCGGTGGCGATGCACTGCGCGACCTGCTGATTAGAGGCGGCATGCTGGTCAAAAACGAGAATGGCAAGATCTACGACCGCTTCCGCGACCGGGTTATGTTTCCGATCCGCGACCGGCGCGGCCGCGTGATCGCCTTCGGTGGCCGGGTGCTGGGGGACGACAAGCCCAAGTATCTGAACTCCCCGGAGACCGATATCTTTCACAAAGGTCGTGAACTCTACGGTTTGTATGAGGCGCGCCAAACCACGCATAAACTGGAGCGTATTGTAGTGGTGGAAGGCTATATGGACGTCATCGCGCTGGCACAATACGGCATCACCTATGCCACGGCGACGCTCGGTACGGCCACCAGCCCTACCCATTTGGAGCGCGTGTACCGCTTGTGTCCTGAAGTTGTGTTCTGCTTTGACGGTGACGCGGCAGGCCGCAAGGCCGCGGTGCGGGCGCTGGAAGCGGCGCTGCCGAGCATGGAGGACGGCCGCCAGGCCAGATTCCTGTTTTTACCCGAGGGACAGGACCCCGACGATGCGGTGCGCACCCAGGGCCAGGCCTCCTTCGAGGACATGCTGGACAAGGCGATGCCGCTGGAGACCTTTCTCTTTGAATCGGCGGCTCAGGGGCTGGACCTTGCCAGCCTGGATGGCCGCGCGCGCATGAGCAAACAGGCTCTGCCCTACATCCGGCAACTGCCTGAGGGTGTTTACCGCCAGTTGATGTTTCAGGCATTGGCACAGCGCACTGGCCTTGAATTGAGTAGCCTGATGCTGCTGGAGGCACCGCCGCCAAAGCCTTTGGAGCCCGATTATGAGCCGGATGACGATAGCGAGCCGCCACCCGACTACAGCGGCCCGCAAGGGTCTGACCAGGAATATCGCACGCCCGCGCGCGAACAGCATTTCAAACACCAGGTGCCCGCCAAGGGCTATTCCAACCTGGCGCAAGCGGCCATCGCGCTACTGCTGCATCAGCCCAGTATCGCGCGACTGGCCGGCCCTGAAATACTGGAAGGTGTTGTCCATGAGGATGGGCAACTACTGCTGCAATTGCTGCAATTGCTGCACAAGCGCCCCGAATCCAGCACCGCTATGCTGCTGGGCCACTGGTATGGCACCGATGAGGGCAAACTGCTGAGCCGGCTGGCCGGGCAGGAGCGCCTTATCCCCGCCACCGGCATCGAGCAACAGTTTACCGACACCATGGCGGCACTGGCGCAACTGCCCCATCAATCGAAATTGACCGCGCAGGTCGACAAAATGAAGCTCACCAACTACGCTGAAGTCAGCGAATCAGAGAAACAGCAGTTACGTGAACTACTGCAGGAGAAATTGCAGCGCGACAAACAGCGCACTAAACCCAAATAAGCCGCGACAGTAAGCTGCCAACGCACACTGGCGGGCCACAGGCGCTCTGATTCAACCGCGCCGCGCTACGGTTGAAAAATGTACAGAGCAGCCCCATATAACTATAAGTACCGATTGGCGATTGCGGGCCAAATAACCCGACAATCGAGAAGTTTCGCGACTTACCTGTAGGTAAGTTTCTGTTTTCTGGTTATAATCTCCGGCTAATTTTTTTCCCACTTTTCAGGGTTCTTTTTCAATGACAAAAGTCGCGCACCAACAGTCTCGCCTCAAAGATCTCATCGCTAAAGGCAAAGAGCAGGGCTACCTGACTTACTCTGAAGTCAACGATCACTTACCCCAGGACATTTCTGACCCGGATCAGGTTGAAGACATCATCCAGATGATCAACGACATGGGTATTCAGGTGTTTGAATCTGCACCTGATGCCGACGACCTGTTGATGACTGAGGGCGACTCCACCGCCGACGATATCGCCGCTGCGGAGGCTGCCGCCGCACTGGCAGCTGTTGAAACTGAAGCGGGGCGCACCACCGATCCCGTGCGTATGTATATGCGCGAAATGGGCACCGTGGAACTGCTGACCCGCGAGGGCGAAATCGTTATCGCCAAGCGTATCGAAGAAGGCATTCGCGAGATGCTGGCTGCCGTGGCCCTTTACCCCGGCGCGGTGAAGAGCGTGCTTGACGAGTACGACCTCGTCGCCAAGGAAGAGCGGCGCCTGGCCGAAATTATGGTGGGCTACCTCGATCCGGCCGAACACGTGCCTTCAGCAGCCGAAGTAGCGGAAGCTGCCGAAGCGGCTCAGTCCTCCAATAATAGTAATGATGACGACGAAGAAGAAGTCGATACCGGGCCCGATCCCGTTGAGGCAAAAAAACGCTTCACCGCCCTCAAGCGCCAGTACAACAAAACCGAAAAGGCCATTGAAGCAAAGGGCCGGCTGGACAAAAACGCCATCAAGGAGATGGAAAAACTGGGTGAGCTGTTCAAGTTCTTCAAGTTCACACCGCGCATTTCAGACCCCCTGACCGACTCCCCCCGCAATGTTCTGGTGGCCGTGCGCGATCAGGAGCGTGAGATCATGCGGCTGGCGATCAAAGTCTGCGGCATGCCGCGCAAAGACTTCATCACCTCATTCCAGGGCTCGGAGACAGACCCCCGCTGGGTCAACCGCTTTACTCGCAAGAAAGAGTACGGCGCCAAACTGCTGGCCGAAAAGGACGAGATTCAGCGCCTGCAACGCCGCATCGCTTCAATCGAAGTAAAAAGTGGCCTGGCTGTTACCGAAATCAAGGAAATCAATCGCGCCATGTCTATGGGCGAGGCCCGTGCACGTCGCGCCAAAAAAGAAATGGTTGAAGCTAACTTGCGCCTGGTCATTTCGATCGCCAAGAAATACACCAACCGTGGCCTGCAATTCCTCGACCTTATTCAGGAAGGCAATATCGGCTTGATGAAAGCGGTCGACAAGTTCGAATACCGCCGCGGCTATAAGTTCTCTACCTACGCCACCTGGTGGATTCGTCAGGCCATTACGCGCTCCATCGCCGACCAGGCCCGCACCATCCGTATTCCCGTGCACATGATCGAAACCATCAACAAGCTCAACCGCATCTCACGCCAGATGCTGCAAGAGATGGGTCGCGAACCCACTCCTGAGGAACTGGGCGAGCGCATGGAAATGCCGGAAGACAAAGTACGCAAGGTGCTGAAGATCGCCAAAGAGCCAATCTCCATGGAGACACCGATCGGTGATGACGAAGATTCCCATCTGGGCGACTTCATCGAAGACCACACCATCCACTCACCCGTGGATGCCGCCACCGGCCAGGGCCTGCAGGAAGCCACCAAGGAAGTGTTGGCCGGCCTTACCGCGCGCGAAGCCAAAGTACTGCGCATGCGTTTTGGTATCGACATGAACACCGACCACACCCTTGAGGAAGTGGGCAAACAGTTTGATGTGACGCGCGAGCGTATTCGCCAGATAGAAGCCAAGGCGCTGCGCAAGTTACGCCACCCGACCCGATCAGACTACCTGCGCAGCTTCCTGGACGAAAACTGATCGCGGGGCTATCGCGCGGAGGCAGCCGATGCCAAAAACCAAAGTTGTAATCATTGGTGGCGGCTTCGGTGGCATGTTCACCGCCAGGAAATTGCGCAAGATGTGGCGGGGCGGCCCGGGTATTGAGCTAGACATCGAGCTGATCAGCAAGATCAATTACTTCGTTTACCAACCGCTGCTGCCCGAAGTGGCGGCAGGCACACTCAATCCCCAGGACGCCGTCACTCCGCTGCGCACTCTGCTGAAGGGGGTTCACGTGCGCCTCGCTGAAGTCACTGGCGTTGACCT
>Ga0105050_10000404_pt1 | contig 65717 bp, 62 predicted proteins | sample FRY01_FD_78088 | JGI IMG/M metagenome (GOLD analysis project Ga0105050, IMG submission 78088) | Freshwater microbial communities from Lake Fryxell liftoff mats and glacier meltwater in Antarctica - FRY-01 | ecosystem: Environmental > Aquatic > Freshwater > Ice > Glacier meltwater ...
AAGACTTCGAACGAACCATCGAAAGCGCCACTGCGTGGCTCTTCTTGGCCTCAATCCAGATGATAACTCGAAGAATCGTAAGGGCTTAAGCGAAAATTGAAGACTTACGAGTCAGACTCTTAGTTAAAGTGGCATTTTAGGGCCGTCATTTTAGCAACTATATGGCTAGATATAGCTGCGTTAGATATTATCCGGCGCCGGAAGCGCTAGAAAACTCAATATTATGCGTTTTGCTGGCAATATAAATGTCAGCAGCTCACCCTTGGGGATGAGGTTTTGCATTTTTATTTCATAGTATATTATCAGTGATTTGGCAATGACTGGTCGGAAGGCGTCGGAGATTCGAGCTTATATCTTGAGCGCTTTTTCGAGCCGCACCAAGCCTTCGTCCAATACCGCCTCTTCGATTGTCAGCGGCGCGAGCAGGCGGATGGTGTTGGCGTAATAGCCGCAACTGAGCAGGATGAGCCCGGCATCGAGGGCGGCGGCGGTGACGGCTTTGGTGGCAACCGGGTCTGGTTCGTTACTGCCGCGTTCTTTTACCAGCTCAAAGGCGACCATGGCGCCTAAGGCCCTGATGTCGCCGATGGGGCGTAGCGTGTTGGAGAGCTGCATGCGTTCCAGCGCGGTGCGCATAATTTCGCCTAGCCAGTCGGCGCGGGCGCAGAGCTTTTCGTCTTCGATAATATCGAGGACGGCATGGGCGGCGGCGCAGGAGATGGGGTTGCCCGCGAAGGTTCCGCCGAGGCCGCCGGGTTCGGCAGCGTCCATGATGGCGGCTTTGCCGATGACGCCGGAGAGGGGGTAGCCGCCGCCCAAGGCCTTGGCCACGGGGATGAGATCAGGCTCGATGCCGTAATGATCGATGGCGAACATTCTGCCGGTGCGGGCGAAGCCGGATTGCACTTCATCGGCGACGAGGCAGATGCCGTTATCGTCACAGATTTTGCGCAAGGCTTGCATGAAGCCCAGCGGGGTTTGGTAAAAGCCGCCTTCGCCTTGCACCGGCTCGATGACGATGGCGGCGACTTCGGACGGGGTGATATCGGCTTTGAAAACGTTTTCGAGGGCGCGCAGGCTGTCTTGCTCGGTGACGCCGTGATGGGGGATGGGGAAGGGCACGTGATAGAGGCCGGCGAGCGAGGGGGTGCCGCGCGTGCGATAGGGAATGGCTTTGCCGGTCATCGCCATGGTGAGCTGTGTGCGGCCGTGGAAGGCGCCGGTGAAAGTGATGATGCCAGAGCGGCCGGTGTAGGCGCGGGCGATTTTTACGGCGTTTTCGGTAGCTTCGGCGCCGGTGGTGAAGAAGATGGTTTTGGCATCATGGATGGGGGCGAGCGCGTTCAGGCGTTCGGCCAGCGACACATAACTTTCATAGCCGGTAACCTGAAAGGCGACATGGGCGAAGTCTTCAGCCTGAGCCGCTACGGCGGCGGTGATGCGGGGGTGGCCATGGCCGGTGTTCATCACGGCGATGCCGGCGCCGAAATCTATGTAGCGATTGCCCTCTACGTCCCAGAGTTCGGCGTTTTTGGCGCGTTTGATGAAGATTTGCGAGGCTGTGGCGACGCCGCGGGGGACGGCGCGTTCGCGGCGGGCTTGGAGGGACTGGTTGGTGGGGGTGGGCGTGTCGGTCATGGGGGGGTGTCTATTCGACTGTGACGGATTTGGCCAGATTGCGGGGTTGATCGACATCGGTGCCTTTGGCGACGGCGGTTTGATAGGCGAGGAGTTGGATGGGGACGGCGGTGATGAGCGGCTGGATGAATGGGTCTACGCTGGGCATTTCGATTTGGGCGGTGGTACCTTGGCTTTGGGCTTTGAGACCCTCGGCGTCGGAGATGAGGATGACTTGACCGCCCCTCGCCATGACTTCGTGCATGTTGGAGATGGTTTTTTCAAACCTTGGCCCTGAGGGGGCGATGACGATGACGGGGACGTGCTCATCGATGAGGGCAATGGGGCCGTGTTTTAGTTCGCCGGCGGCATAGCCTTCGGCGTGGATGTAGCTGAGTTCTTTTAGCTTTAGCGCGCCTTCTAGGGCCATGGGGTAATCGGGGCCGCGGCCTATGTAGAGAATGTCTCGGGCCCCGGCGAGGTTTTGGGCGAGCGGGATGAGGGGGGCTTCGAGCGCGAGGGCGGCGTTCATCGCGGCGGGGGCTTCCATGAGCAGGTGGACGTGCGCGGCTTCGGTGGCGGCGTCTATGTGGTGGCGTAAGCGGGCGAGGGCGAGGGCGAAGCTGGCGAGGACGGCGAGCTGGCAGGTGAAGGCTTTGGTGCTGGCGACGCCGATTTCGGGGCCGGCGTGGGTGGGGAGGAGGAGATCTGCTTCGCGGGCCATGGTGGAGCTGGGGACGTTTACGACGGCAGCAACGGGTTGGCCGGCGGCTTTGGCGTGGCGCAGGGCAGCCAGCGTGTCAGCGGTTTCGCCGGATTGGGAGATGACGAGGAGGAGCGTATCGGGGCTGGCCAGCACGTCTCGGTAGCGGAACTCTGAGGCGATTTCGAGTTGGACGGGCAGGCGGGCGAGGGACTCTAGCCAATAGCTGGCGACATGGCCGGCGAGGAGTGCTGTGCCACAGGCGACGATTTGGATGCGGTTGATTTTAGCTAGGTCTATGGTGCCTTTTGGCAGCGTGATGGTTTCAGCGAGCGGGTCGATATAGGCGCCGAGGGTTTGGGCGACCATGATGGGTTGTTCATGGATTTCTTTTTCCATGAAGTGGCGGTGGTTGCCTTTTTCTATCAGGGCGGCGGAGGCTGAGGAGATGGTGAGGGGGCGGGTGACTTTTTGGCCCTCGGTGTTGAAGATTTCGACACTGTTGTGGGTGAGGCGGACGCGGTCGCCTTCTTCGAGATAGGTGATGCGGTTGGTGAAGGGGGCGAGGCCGAGCGCGTCTGAGCCGAGGAAGTTTTCGCTATCGCCGTGGCCGATGACCAGCGGCGAGCCTTTGCGAGCGCCGTGGAGGACGCCGGGTTCTGATTTGAACAGGATGGCGAAGCTGAAGGCGCCGTGGAGGCGGGGGAGGGTTTGGGCCAGCGCGTCTGTGGGGGAGAGGCCGGCGTGGACGGCCAGCGTTAGGAGGTGGGCGACGACTTCGCTGTCGGTTTCGGAGGTGAGGGTGCGGCCGGCGGCGATGATTTCTTCGCGCAGGGCTTTGAAGTTTTCGATTATGCCGTTGTGGACGAGGCTGACGGATTCGGTGGCGTGGGGGTGGGCGTTGCCCGCCGTGGGCGCGCCGTGAGTGGCCCAGCGGGTGTGGGCGATGCCGATGGGGCCGGGGAGGGGGTCTGCGGCGAGGACGGCGGCGAGGTTTTCGAGTTTGCCTTGGGCGCGGCGGCGGAGGAGCTCACCGTGATCTAAGGTGGCGATGCCGGCGCTGTCATAGCCGCGATAGGCCATGCGTTTCAGGCCTTCGAGGAGGCGGTCTGCGACGTTTGTCGTGCTGGCGAGGCCGATGATGCCGCACATGGGCTTAGCCTTTCTTGCGGGTGCGCATGAGGGCGTGGAAGCGGGCGGCCCAGCCGGGTTTTTCTTGTTGGGACGCGCGGGTGAGGGCGAGAGCGTCTGGCGCGACGTCTGCGGTGATGGTGCTGCCGGCGCCGATAATGGCGCCTTGGCCGATGGTGACGGGGGCAACGAGGGCGGTGTTGGAGCCGATGAAGGCGTTTTCGCCTATGGTGGTCTGGTATTTTAGATGGCCGTCATAGTTGCAGGTGATGGTGCCGGCGCCGATGTTGGCTTTTGCGCCGATATGGGCGTTGCCGATGTAGCTTAGGTGGTTGGCTTTGGCGCCCGGTCCGAAATGGGCGGCTTTGGTTTCGACGAAATTGCCGACTTTTGCATTGGCTTCGAGGATGGTGCCGGGGCGGAGGCGGGCGAAGGGGCCGACTTCGCAGGCCTCGCCGATATGTGCGCCTTCGATATGGCTGTGGGCGCGGATGCGGGCGTTTTTGGCAATGCGGACGCCGGGACCGAAGATGGTGAAAGGTTCTATGATGACGTCTGCGGCGATTTGGGTGTCGTGCGCGAAGAAGATGGTTTCGGGGGCCTGGAGCGAGACGCCGCCAGCCATGTGGGCGGCGCGCTGGCGCTGCTGCCACAGGGCTTCGGCGGCGGCGAGTTCGGCGCGGCTGTTTACGCCGATGACTTCTTGCTCGGTGGTTTCGATGACGCGGGCGCTGCGGTTTTCTTTCAGGGCGAGCGCGACGATGTCGGGGAGGTAATATTCCTTGGCTTCATTGTTGTTGGTGATGGCGGCGAGCCAGCGCCAGAGGTCTGTGCTGCGGACCGCCATCAGGCCGCTGTTGCAGAGTGTTTCGGCGCGTTCTGTGGGGGTGGCGTCGCGGTATTCGACCATTTTTTGGATGTGGCCGTTTGCGGCGATGATGCGGCCGTAATGGCCGGGGTTTTGGGGGCTGAAGCCTAGGACGGCGATTGCCGTGTCGTCGGTGAGGGTCGTGATGAGGTTTTCGAGGGTGGCGGGGGTGATGAGGGGGACGTCTCCGAACAGGATCAGGATCGTGCCGTTGAAGCTGGTTAGCGCGGGTTCGGCTTGGCGGACGGCGTGGCCGGTGCCTAGTTGCTCGGTTTGGAGGGCGAGGCTGACGGGGCGGCCTGTGAGGGCGGTTTCGACCTGATCGCGGCCGGCGCCGACGATGACGATTTGGGGGGCGGGGGAGAGGGGGGCGACGGCATCTAGCACGTGCAGCAGCATGGGTTTATGCGCGATGGGGTGCAGCACTTTGTGCTGGGCGGATTTCATGCGCGTGCCTTGGCCAGCCGCTAATATGATGGCGGCGAGGGGGGGGGCGGGGTGTTGCGTTGTGGTCACAGCTTTGACCTGCCATATCGGCCTTGCGTTGGGAAGCGCTGGCGGTGCAACACAGGCTTGTGACTACGCTCCCCGCTTTTATCCTGTTCGATCTTGATGGCACGTTGGTGGATACCGCGCCTGATCTTTGTGCGGCGCTTAATCATGCGCTGGGGGTTTTGGGGCGGCCGCCGGTGCCGGCTGATGAGGTGCGGCATATGGTGGGGCATGGGGCGCGCAAGCTTTTGGCGCGGGGGCTGGGGGCGTCTGGAGAGGTGACGGCTGAGCTGGTGGAGGCGGGGGTGCCGCCGTTTATGGCCTATTATCATGCGCATATTGCTGATGGATCACGGCCTTATCCCGGTGTGGAGGCGGCGCTTGATGCGCTTGTGGCAGCGGGGTGCGGGGTGGCGGTTTGCACCAACAAGCCGCACGCACTGGCGGTGGAACTGCTGGAGGCGCTGGGCTGGCAGGACCGATTTTCGGCGGTGTTAGGGTTTGATTCGGTGCCTAAAGCGAAGCCGGATGCGGGGCATGTGCTGGCGACTTTAGCGGCGATGGGGGGGCGGCGGGAGGACGCGGTTTTTGTGGGCGATTCGATTACGGATGTGGGGGCGGCGCATAATGCGGGGCTGCCGGTGATTGCGGTGAGCTTCGGGTTTTCGGATCGGCCGGTGGGGGAGCTGGGGGCGGATGTGGTGATTGATCATTTTGATGAGTTGTTGCCGGCGCTGGAGCGGGTTTGGGCGGCTAAATGAGCGACGGTTTGCAGTTTTTGGGGCTGGCCGGGCTGATGCTGGTGATGCTTTGGCTGGGGTGGCTGATTGGGCAGCGCGAGACGCCGCCGCCTATTGTGCAGACTTTGCCGCCGCCTGAGCCGGTTCTGCCGCCGGATGATTTTATTAGTATTGAAGCGCTTAGTGATCCGGCGCTGATTGTGGTGGGGGCTAAAGCGATTGCGGCCAATGCGCAGGCGCGGGCGTTGTTTGGCGAGCGGGTGGCGGGCGGTGATGTGCGGCTGGTGGTGCGGCATCCGGTGGTGCTCGACGTGCTTGCGCAGGCGGGGTTACAGGCGGGGCGGAGCGGGATCGTTTCGCGGGAGGTGAATGGGCTGGGAAGCGGCAATAGCGCCTGGCGGATGCACGCGGCACCGGATGGGGAGGGGCATATTCTGGTGACGTTTGATGATATTACCCAGACGCGGCTTACCGAGCGGATGCGGGTCGATTTTGTGGCCAATGCCAGCCATGAGCTGCGGACGCCGCTGGCGACGCTTTCCGGGTTTATTGAGACGTTGCAGGGGCCGGCGGCAGACGATGCGCCGGCGCGGGGGCGGTTTTTGGGGATTATGGCCAGTGAGGCCCAGCGGATGTCCCGGTTGATTGATGATTTGCTGTCACTCTCACGGATTGAGCTGGATAAATATGTGCGGCCTTCGCTTAGCCTTGAGCTGGGCCCGGTGTTTTTAGATGTGGGCAAGACCTTGGCGATGCGGCTGGAGCAGGATGCGCGGCGGCTGGATTTTGAGATTGCCAATGATCTGCCGCTGGTGATTGGTGACCGCGACCAGATTTTGCAGGTGTTGCACAACCTTGTGTCTAATGCCTTGAAATATGGGCAGACGGGGACGCCGATTACGGTGAAAGCGGTCGCCCTTGACGCTGGACAGGGTCAAGGGGACCAAGTGCAGATTTCCGTGGTGGACAGGGGCGAGGGGATAGCGGCTGAGCATTTGCCGCGTTTGACCGAGCGGTTTTACCGGGTTGATTCGCAGCGGTCCCGCAAGCTGGGCGGGACGGGGCTGGGGCTGGCGATTGTGAAGCATATTGTGGAGCGCCACCGGGGCCGTCTGGAGATTAATAGCGAAGCGGGGAAGGGGACTATTGTGTCTTTCACGCTGCCTCAGGCGAGCGGGTCTTCGAGAGGCTAGGGGGCATTGTCATGAAAGAGTCATTAAACTGTCATAATGGCCACGCCAAAGCTGGTTAAAGCTGTGTTGTGGCCAGATGGTCTGGTTTTTGGAGGATGATAGTGCTGCGACAGGCGCTTGGCGGGATGGGGGCGGCGCTGGCTTTGCTGGCCGCGGCGCCTGTGCTTGCGCGTAGCCAGTTGCGGATTGTCGGCTCCTCTACGCTGTATCCTTTTGTGACCGCTGTGGCGGAGCAGTTTAAGCGGGCTAATCCGCAATTTTCCGGGCCGATTGTGGAATCGACGGGAACGGGCGGCGGGATCAAGCTGTTTTGCAGTGGGATTGGGGCGCGGTTTCCCGATATTGCCAATGCGTCTCGGCGGATCAAGGCCAGTGAGGTGGCGGATTGCCGTAAGAACGGCGTGACCGATATTATTGAGGTGCAAATTGGGCTGGATGGGCTGGCGATTGCCGGCGCGCGGTTGGGGCCGTTTGCGGATTTGACCGAGGCGCAGGTGTATGAGGCGCTGGCGGCGACGCCTTATGGGGGGCCGCAGAAGGCGCGGCTCTGGAGCGATATTGACCCTAGCTTGCCGAAGTTGCGCATTGAGGTGCTGGGGCCGCCGCCAACCAGCGGCACGCGCGATGCGTTTAATGAGCTTTATATGGAGCGGGGCTGCAAGGCCAATAAGGCGATGAAGGCACTGAAGGCGCGCGATGAGGACCGCTTCAAGCAGATTTGCACCGCGATGCGCGAGGATGGGGCGTTTGTGGAAGCCGGCGAGAATGACAATCTGATTGTGCAGAAGTTGGCGGCGAACCCGAATTTATTGGGCGTGTTTGGCTATTCTTATCTGGAGGAGAATCTCGATAAGGTGCGGGGCGTGAAGATTTCCGGGGTTTCGCCTAACTATGATACGATTTCTAGCTTCGCGTATCCGGCGTCTCGGCCGCTGTATGTGTATGTGAAGGCACAGCATATGCGGGCTGTGCGGGGGATGAAGGAATTTCTGGTGGAATTGAGCCGGGGGTCGACCTGGGGGCGCAAGGGCTATTTGGCGCGGCGCGGGCTGGTGGCGTCACCGGATGCGGTGCGGGCGGCCAATGCGGCGGCGGCGCGGACGCCGATATTGCTTGATCCGGCGGTTTTAGACTGATGGGACTGCCCGGATGAACCTAACTGGGCTTTTTCTCGCGGCTTTCGGGCTGGCGCTGCTGGGCTATGTGCTGGGGCGGGCGCGGGGGCGGGCGTTGTTTGCGGCCAATCTTGCGACCGCGAAAAATGCTGAAGCGCGGATTGGCGGGGTGCATTCTCGGCCGGCGTATCATGGTGGGTTTGTGGCGTTGCTGGTGCTGTTGCCGGCGCTGTTGGTGTTGCTGGGCTGGTCTTTTATTGGCGATGATCTGGTGGCGGATCAGGTGTTGGCGTCTGTGCCGGCGGATATGCGGCCGATGTCGGCGTTGGACCGCTCGTCTTTCATGGGCGAAGTGGAGGGGCTGGCGTCTGGCGAGATAGACGCGCCGTTTACGCCGGCGGCGGGGCCTGCGGCGCTGGTTTATGCGGCGACGCGGGGGAATTATGATCTGCTGGCCGGCGCTGTGGCGCTGACGCTGGCGCTGGTGGGCGGGCTTTTTGGCTGGACGCGGTTACAGCCGCAGTTTCGGGCGCGCAACCGGGTGGAGACGGCGGTGCGGCTGGCGCTGATGGGGGCATCTTTGGTGGCGATATTGACCACATTTGGCATTGTGCTGAGTTTGATTTTTGAATCGTTTCGGTTTTTTCAATCGGTGTCGCCGGTGGAGTTTCTGACCGGCACGCGCTGGTCTCCGCAGACGGCAATACGGGCCGATCAGGTGGGGTCTTCCGGGGCTTTTGGGGCGGTGCCGCTGTTTTGGGGGACGATATTTATCGGTGCGATTATTGCGATGTTGGTGGCGATTCCGCTCGGGCTGATGTCGGCGGTGTATTTGACGCAATATGCGAGTGCGGGGGTACGGCGGACGTTGAAGCCGCTTTTGGAGCTTTTGGCGGGTGTGCCGACGGTGGTTTATGGGTTTTTTGCGGCGCTTACGGTGGCGCCGGCCGTGCGGGATTTTGCGGTGTCTTTGGGGATGCGCGATGCCAGCTCTGAGTCGGCGCTCGCGGCGGGGCTGGTGATGGGGATTATGATTATCCCCTTTGTGTCTTCGATGGCGGATGATGCGCTCAATGCGGTGCCGATGGCGATGCGGGACGGCAGTTTGGCGATGGGGGCGACGACCTCTGAGACAGTGAAGCGGGTGTTGTTGCCGGCGGCCTTGCCGGGGATTGTGGGCGGGATATTGCTGGCGGTGAGCCGGGCGATTGGTGAGACGATGATTGTGGTGATGGCGGCGGGGCTGGCGGCGAATTTGACCGCCAATCCGTTTAGCAGTGTGACCACGGTGACGACGCAGATTGTGGCGTTGCTTACCGGCGATCAGGAGTTTGATAGCCCCAAGACACTGTCGGCGTTTGCGCTGGGGTTGGTGTTGTTTGGGATTACGCTGCTGCTCAATATTTATGCGCTGGCGGTAGTGAAGAAATATCGTGAAGCGTATGATTGAGATCGCACCTGGCGCGACGGAGTGGGGCTCCGAGGCTATGCAGCGGCGGATTGCGGCGCGGTACCGGGCGGAGCGCAATTTTCGCTGGGCCGGGCTGGCGGCACTTTCCTTGGCGGCGACTTTTTTGATCCTGCTGTTGTTCACGATTGTGCGCGATGGCTGGACCGGGTTTTTGAGCACTGAGGTGAGGGTTGAGATCAGCTATGATCCGGCTTTGCTGGGGGTGTCGGCGGCGGCTATTGCGCCCGATGTTGAGCTTGGCGCGCGGGCGGCGGCGTATCGGGGGGCGGATTTTGCCGGGTTGATGCTCAAGGCTTCCGAGCAGCTTGGTGATTATGAGTCGGTGGTGAGTGAGGGGGCTTGGTTGGCGCTTCGGGAGCGGCTGGAGGCTGATCCTGCGCTGCTGGGGCAGACGGCCAGTGTGTGGGTGCCGGTGCGGAGCAGTATTGATTTGCTGGCCAAGGGCAAGTTTGATCTGGACGCGCCTGAGATGGCGCGGGGGGTGTCGGACCGAGATGTGCGGGCGTGGCGGGACTTGTCTTCGCGCGGGCTGTTGCGGACGGGGTTGAACGGGATTTTTCTGGGCGCGGCGGATTCTACGGTGCCGGAGCTGGCGGGGATTTGGGGGGCGGCGCTGGGCAGCTTGCTGACGCTGATTGTGACGATTGCTTTTGCATTTCCGATTGGCGTTTTGGCGGCGATTTGGCTGGAGGAGTTTGCGCCCAAGAACCGGTGGACGGATTTTATCGAGGTTTCCATTAACAATCTGGCGGCGGTGCCTTCGATTATTTTCGGGCTGCTCGGGCTGGCGGTGCTGCTCAATGTGTTTGGGCTGCCGCGTTCGGCGCCGCTGGTGGGCGGGCTGACGCTGGCGCTGATGACGCTGCCGGTGATTGTGATTTCGGCGCGGGTGGCGATCAAGGCGGTGCCGCCTTCCATTCGGGATGCGGCGCTTGGGGTGGGGGCGTCGCCTATTCAGGTGGTGTTTCAGCATGTGTTGCCGATGGCATTGCCGGGGATCATGACCGGCACGATTATTGGGGTGGCGCGGGCGCTGGGGGAGACGGCGCCGTTGCTGCTGATTGGGATGCGGGCTTTTGTGGTGGATATTCCGCATGGGTTTACGTCGCCGGCGACCGCGCTGCCGGTGCAGGTGTTTTTATGGTCTGATGATGTGCAGCGGGGGTTTGTGGAAAAGACCTCGGCGGCGATTATGGTTTTGTTGGTTATACTTATCGCCATGAACAGCGTGGCGATATATGTTCGTAATCGGTTTGAGAGGCGCTGGTGACTAATTATCCGAGCAATACGGCGCCGAAGATGTCGGCGCGCAATGTGAACGTCTTTTACGGCGATAAGCAGGCTATTCGTGATGTTTCACTGGATGTGCGGGCGGATGATGTGACGGCGTTTATTGGACCGTCTGGCTGCGGGAAGTCGACGTTTTTGCGTTGTTTTAACCGGATGAATGATACGGTGGCGAGTGCGCGGGTGGAGGGCGATATACGGCTGGATGGCACCGATATTTATGCGCCTCAGATGGATGTTGTGCAGCTGCGGGCGCGGGTGGGGATGGTGTTTCAAAAGCCCAATCCGTTTCCGAAATCCATCTATGAGAATATTGCTTATGGGCCGCGGATTCATGGGCTGGCGGCGTCCAAGGCGGATTTTGATGTGATTGTGGAAAAGTCTTTGCGCCGGGCTGGGCTTTGGGAGGAAGTTAAGGACCGGCTGAATGAGAGCGGCACCGCGCTTTCTGGCGGGCAGCAGCAGCGGCTGTGCATCGCGCGGGCCATTGCGGTGGATCCTGAGGTGATTTTGATGGACGAGCCGTGCTCGGCGCTTGATCCGATTGCGACGGCGCGGATTGAGGAGTTGATTGATGATCTGCGGGGCAAATATGCTATCATCATCGTAACGCACAATATGCAGCAGGCGGCGCGGGTGAGCCAGAAGACGGCGTTTTTTCACCTGGGCTCGATGGTTGAATATGGCGATACCTCGACGATTTTTACCAATCCGACCGAGGGGCGCACCAAAGACTATATCACCGGCCGTTACGGCTGACGAAGGACAGGCTATGACCGAAGTTACGCGCCATACTGTGAAATCCTTTGATGAGGATATTGCGCAGCTGCGGGCTATTATCAGCCAGATGGGCGGGCTGTGCGAAGTGCAGATTGGCGCGGCTGTGGAGGCGCTGATCACGCGCAATGCCGAAGCGGCGGCGCGGGTGGTGCTTGAGGACAAGCGGATTGATTTGCTGGAGGCCGAGGCTGAGGCGTTGGCGGTGCGGATTATTGCACTCCGCGCGCCGCTGGCTAGCGATTTGCGGGAGATTGTGGCGGCGCTTAAAATTGCCGGCGTGCTGGAGCGGATTGGCGATTATGCCAAGAATATCGCCAAGCGGGCGTCTGTGCTCTCGCAGGTGCAGCGGATTGAGCCGGTGGTGATTGTGCCGGAGATGGCGCAGGCGGTGATTGGGATGATCCGCGATGTGCTGGATGCGTTTGTGGACCGGAACGCGCCGCTGGCGCTGGCGGTGTGTCAGCGGGACCGGAAGGTTGATGATTTTTATAACAGCCTGTTCCGGTCTCTGCTGACGTTTATGATGGAAAATCCGCATTACATCACGCCGTCTACGCATTTGCTGTTTGTGGCCAAGAATCTGGAGCGGATGGGCGATCATGCGACGGCGATTGGCGAGATGGTGTATTTTGCGGTGACGGGCGAGCATATTATCGACCGCCCGAAAAGCGATGATACGTCTACCTATACGTATGAAGCACCGGGTGAAGCACCAGATTCGGAGGGGGCTGATTGATGCGGGCGAAAATCCTTCTTGTTGAAGATGATGCGCATCTCGTTGAGTTAATCAGCTATAATCTTGAGAAAGAGGATTTTGAAGTTATCCGCACCGGCGATGGCGAAGAGGCGCTGGCGATGGCACGCGATGAAAAGCCTGATCTGGTGATCTTGGATTGGATGATCGCCAATTTGTCCGGCATTGAAGTGTGCCGGCAATTGCGGCGGCTGCCGGAGACGGCGAATTTGCCGATTGTGATGCTGACGGCGCGGGCGGATGAGGCGGACCGTATTCGCGGGCTGGAAACCGGCGCTGATGATTATGTGACCAAGCCGTTTAGCCCGAGGGAACTGATAGCGCGGGTGCGGGCGCTGTTGCGGCGGCTCAGGCCAGCCTTGCAGGGCGGGCAGCTGGAATATGGCGGGATTAGCATGGACACCTCCTCGCATAAGGTGACGCGTGACGGGCGGCCTGTGACGCTGGGGCCGACGGAGTTTCGGTTGCTCAGGCATTTTCTCGAGCATCCGGGCCGGGTGTTTTCGAGGGAACAATTGCTGGATTCGGTTTGGGGCCGGGATGTGTATGTGGAGCAGCGGACGGTGGATGTGCATATCCGCCGGCTTCGTAAGGCAGTGAATGCCAATTCGGACGGGGCGGAATTGGCCGATATTATTCGCACTGTGCGCTCGGCGGGGTATGCGCTGGATGCGGGGCCGGAGAGCTAGACGGTTTTCAGGAGCCGACGCTCTAAGGGCGCGAGCACGCTGGCGAGTTCGTGGCCGCGTTTTAGGATTACGCCGCCTTCGCCGTAGAGGATCCATTCGCCTTGGCGGCCCCGCAGCGCAGGGTCTTTGACGATGCGGGCTTCCGGGTTTTCAGCCGCGCGGCGGAAGCCGCAGAAGCTGGCACGGTCTCGGCCCAGTTCTAGCGCGTAATCTTTCCAATGCCCGGCGGCGACCATCCGGCCATAGAGCGACAGGATGCGATCTAGCTCCAGACGGTTGAAGCTGACTTGTGTGGGTGTGGGGGCGCGTAACGGCGTGATGTCTGCCAAGGCTCAGCCAGCCTTGCGGTTTTGATCTTCGGTGGTGAGCGCATCAAGCCGGGCTTTCAAGGTCTCGATCTCGCAGCGTAGAAGCTCAAGCTTTTGCGTTTCGGGATCGAATTTTTGGGAGCACGGCGTTCCATAGGGCATGAACGAGCGGGCGTGTTCACTGGCTTCTACCGGCACCGGCTTGGCCGGGATGCCGACCATGGTGGCGCCTGCTTGCACATCACGGGTGACGACGGCATTGGCGCCGATGCGGGCACGGCTGCCGATGGTGATGGGGCCTAGCACCTGCGCGCCGGAGCCGATTATGACGCCGTCTTCCAGCGTGGGGTGCCGTTTGCCGGCGATGCCATTGGCGGGATCGGTGCCGCCTAGCGTTACGCATTGATAGATGGTGACATTATCGCCGATTACAGCGGTTTCGCCGATGACGACAAAGCCATGATCTATGAAGAAGTTTTTGCCGATTTGCGCGCCGGGGTGGATATCAATGGCTGTAAGCAGCCGGGCGAGATGGTTTATCAGCCTGGCGAGCAGGAACAGGTTCAGGCCAAACAGGCCATGGGCGGCACGGTGAAAACCGAGCGCCCATACGCCGGGGTAGCTGAGGATCTCCCAGCGGGACCGGGGGGCGGGATCTCGGGATTTGATAGAATCCAGAAACGCTATGAGCGGCATGAAATTGCTCCAGGCATTGAAGCCCCAGCTTAGGCTAAAAATCCCGCCCCTACCAGTCAGATTGCAAGTTACTGGGCCTGCAATGTGCGGGCGACGGCGTGAACGACTGAAGCGATGCGGACCGAGGTCTGGATTTTTTCGGCGCTCATGCCGTGGCCGGCCAGCACCTTGTCGTGACTGTCTATACACATGCCGCAGCCGTTGATGGCGGAGACAGCGAGGCTGAACAGCTCGAAATCGGCTTTGTCGATGCCAGGTGTGCCGATGACGTTCATGCGCAGGCGGGCTGGCATGGTGCGGTATTCAGGCCGGGAGGCAAGGTGGGTGAAGCGGTAATAGATGTTGTTCATCGCCATGATGGAGGCCGACGCGCGGGCGGCATTCAGGGCTTCGGGGGTGAGCTTGCCCTCGGCTTCGGCTTCGATGGCGTCGATGAGCGGCTTGTGGGCGCAGGCGTGGGCGCAGGCCACTAACGTTCCCCATTTTTGCTGGTCTGACAGCAGTTGCTCGGTGAGCAGGCTGGAGACGTTAAGGCGCAGGTCCTTGGCGTAATCGGGGAGGGTTTTGGCGAGATCTGAGAAGTTCATTTTGGGGTCCTTTTTTAGGTAAAAAAAGGGCGGGCAAAGCCCGCCCTTTCGCCGCTCGGTTTTTGGGAGCGGATCGGCGGACTTATTGTCCGCCGATCCGCTGGTCGCTAGGCGCCTTAGGCGGCTGGCTTCAGCGTTTCTTCGCCTTCGCTCCAGTTGCAAGGGCAAAGCTCATCGGTCTGCAGCGCATCGAGCACCCGCAGCGTTTCGGCTGGGTTGCGGCCGACGTTCAGGCCGTTGATGGTGACGTGCTGGATGACATTGTCGGGATCGATGATGAAGGTAGCGCGCAGGGCCACGCCAGCTTCTTCGACGATGATGCCCAGCGCATCGGCGAGATGCTTGGAATTATCAGCCAGCCATGGGAAATCACAGGCTGCGAGACGCTCATCGGACTTGCGCCATGCGAAGTGGACGAAGTCGCTGTCAGTCGATGCGCCGATCAGCACGGCGTCACGGTCTGCGAGGTCGCCCTTGAGGTCGCCGTAGCCGATGATTTCGGTGGGGCAGACGAAGGTGAAATCCTTTGGCCAATAGAAGAGCACTTTCCACTTTTCTGGATATGCCGTGGTGATATCGAGGGTTTCGCCGTTTGGCAGGGCGGAGATGCCCTGCTGGACGGGGATGGTGAAGGAGGGGACTTTGTCGCCAACGGTTAGAGCCATGAGGGGGTTCCTTTTTAAATATGCGCTTTGAAAAGCGGGTTGCGGATATCGCTATTGCTGGATGCACGATGCGGAGTTACAAATCCAATCGATAATTTCATTATTACATATCGAGTTTATCAATGACGTTCTTACCGACCTTGAAGCAGCTGCAATATCTGACGGCGCTGCATATCCATGGCCATTTCGGGCGGGCGGCTGAGGCTTGTTTTGTGACGCAGAGCACATTGTCTTCGGGCCTGCGGGAGTTGGAGACGTTGCTGGGGGTGCAGCTGGTGGAGCGCACGCGCCGTGTGGTGCGGTTTACACCTTTGGGCGAGCAGGTGGTGGCCAAGGCTTATGAGGTTTTGCGGGAGGCCGAGGCGTTGGCGGGGCTGACGCGGGCATCGGCGCGGCCGCTGACCGGCGAGCTGCGGCTGGGGGTCATCCCGACGATTGCGCCGTATTTGCTGCCGCTGGTTTTGCCGCGGTTGCGGGCGCGTTATCCTGAGTTGCAGCTGTATTTGCGCGAGGCGATGAGCCATGTCGCGTGTGAGGCGTTGGCGCGGGGGCAGCTGGATGCGGTGCTTTTGGCGCTGCCCTGGGATTGCGGCACGGTGGAGACGATGGCGCTGTTTGAGGATCCGTTTTTTCTGGTGTTTCATCCTGACGATATGATTGATCCGCCGCCGAGCGTGGCGCCGGCGAGCATTGATGATACGCATTTGCTGCTGCTGGAAGATGGGCATTGCTTGAAGGATCAGGCGTTGGCGGCGTGTGGGCGGCCTGAGCTGCGCTCTGATGCGGCGCACCGGGGGACATCTTTGGTGACGCTGGTGCAGATGGTGGCGGGGCGGCTGGGGCAGACGCTGGTGCCCAAGCTGGCGCTTGATGCCGGGCTTTTAGACGGGGCTTCGCTGATAGCGCGGCCCTTGCAGGGCGGGGCGGCGCGCACCGTGGCGCTGGCATGGCGCGGCGGCAGCCCGCGGGCGGACGAGTTTCGGTTGCTGGCGGGTGCGTTGGCGGAATTTGCCGGCGCAGGCTATACAGCGGACTGACATTCAGAACTGGGGAGATTTTTTATGGCGCTTCGCGAGACTTATCCGCTTTATGTGGCGAACAAGGCTGAGCAGCCTAATACTGATCTGGCGGTGACCGATAAGTTCACCGGCGAAATTGCCACGCGCGTGGCGCTGGCGGATGCAGCGACGATTGACCGGGGTATTGCGGCCGCCGTGGCGGCCGCTGAGCCGATGGCGCGGATGGCGGCATTTGAACGCCAGGCGGTGCTGGCGCATTGCGTGACGCGGTTTACCGAGCGGGCGGAGGAGTTGGCGCACGCGCTTTGCATTGAGGCGGGCAAGCCTATCAAGGATTCGCGCGGCGAAGTGGGGCGGCTGATTGATACGTTCCGGATTGCGGCGGAAGAAAGCGTGCGGATGACCGGCGAGGTGCAGCCGCTGGATATTAGTGCGCGGGCGCGGGGCTATCAGGGCATGTGGAAGCGGGTGCCGATTGGGCCGTGCAGCTTTGTGTCGCCGTTTAATTTTCCGCTTAATCTGGCGGCGCATAAGATTGCGCCGGCGCTGGCGGTGGGCTGCCCGTTTGTGATGAAGCCGGCGAGCCGGACACCTTTGGGGGCGATCATCATTGGCGAGGTGTTGGCGGAGACGGATTTGCCGGCAGGGGCTTTTTCGATTTTGCCGGCGCATCGCAGCGGCGCGGATTTGTTCACCACGGATGATCGGCTGAAGCTGCTATCGTTTACCGGCTCACCCGATGTGGGCTGGGATTTGAAGGCGCGGGCGGGGAAGAAGAAGGTGGTGCTGGAGCTGGGCGGGAATGCGGCGGTGATTATCATGGCTGATGCTGATCTGGAGGATGCCGTGGAGCGCACGGTGTTTGGGGCGTTTTACCAATCTGGCCAGTCTTGCATCGGGGTGCAGCGGATTTTTGTGCAGGATGCCGTTTATGAGGCGTTCCGGGACCGGCTGGTGGCGCGAACGCGGACCTTGGTGGCGGGCAATCCTTCGGACGAGACCACGTTTATTGGCCCGATGATTGACGTGAAAGAAGCGGCGCGGCTGAGCGACTGGATAGCTGAGGCGCAGGCGGCGGGGGCGAAGCTGCTGTGCGGCGGCAAGCGTGAGGGCGCGATGCTGGAGGCGACGCTCTTGGAGAATGTGCCGCGCGGGGCGAAGCTGAATACTGAGGAGGCTTTTGGGCCGGTGGCGTGTTTGAGCCGGTTTTCGGACTTTGAAGAGGCGTTGGCGCTGACCAACGATTCGAAATTTGGCTTGCAGGCTGGGATTTTTACCCGCGATTTGTTTCAGATGTTGAAGGCGTGGGATGATCTTGATGTGGGCGGCGTGGTGATCAATGATGTGCCGAGCTACCGGGTGGATAACATGCCCTATGGCGGCGTGAAGGATTCGGGGCTGGGGCGTGAGGGCGTGCGCTTTGCCATGGAAGATATGACCGAGATCAGGAATTTGGTGATCCGCCGCCGTCCGCAAGATATGTGACAGCTGATTATCGGCCTTTAATTCTCACCGCTGGGTTTGAGCCGGGGTTTCAGGGGCGGCTGGAGGGCTGGCGGCGGGCGCATTATCCGCCCGCGCGCAATCAGGTGCCAGCGCATTTGAGCCTGTTTCGGCAGCTGCCGGGGCCGGCTGTGGCGGAGATAAAGCAGCGTGTGGCGCGTGTTGCTTCGGAAACGCCGCCGCTTGCGGCCTGGCCTGTTGGCTTTGCGGCGCGAGAGGGCGGGGTGGTGCTGGCGTTACGCTGCCCGGTGCTGATGGAGCTGCGGGCAGAGCTGGCGGACGCGCTGCATGGCTTGCTGGGGCATGGTGACAGGGCGTTGCCGCGCTTGCAGGTGACGCTTCAGAACAAGGCTGAGGCGGCGACAGCACGCGCTAGCCTCGCGGTGTTGCGCGCTGAACCGCTGCCAGAAAAGGTGCAGATCGTCAGGCTTTTGCTATGGCGCTATCTTGAGGGGCCTTGGGAACTTGTTGTTGATCAACCGTTACGCTGGCGCCGGTGAAAGGCTTGCGCTAGAAGACGGCATGATCCGTATTTTCACGCGTCCTCTCGTTCTTGTTTTGGCGGCTGCGCTGGCGCTTTCAGCCTGTAACTCCAACAAGAATAAAAAAGATCAAGCCTATGTCGCCCGCGACGTGGAGACGTTGTATAATGTTGCTAAGGACACACTGGACAAGCGCCAGTATAAACAGTCAGCAGCCCTTTTTGATGAAGTAGAGCGCCAGCATCCATATTCGGTGTGGGCGCGTCGTGCGCAGCTGATGAGCGCTTTTTCTTATTATGTTTCCGGTAGTTATAATGAGGCTATTGGCTCAGCGCAGCGGTTTTTGTCGCTGCATCCCGGCTCTAGAGAAGCGCCTTATGCTTATTATATGGTCGCCATCAGCTATTATGAGCAGATTAGCGGTGTGGAGCGGGATCAGAAGATCACGCAGCAGGCGCTTGATTCGCTCGGCGAGGTCATCCGACGCTACCCTAACAGCGATTATGCCTCTGATGCACGGCTGAAAGTTGATTTGGCGCGGGACCATTTGGCAGGCAAGGAAATGGAGATCGGGCGGTTTTATCAGATTCGCGGCCTGCATTTGGCGGCGGCGCTGCGGTTCCGCACTGTGGTGGAGCAATATGATACCACCAGCCATGCGCCTGAAGCGTTGCACCGGCTGGTGGAAAGCTATTTGCTGCTGGGCCTGCCTGAAGAAGCGAACAAGGCGGCGGCGGTTTTGGGGGCAAATTATGCCGGTTCAAAATGGTATAAGCGCAGCTTTGACTTGATGCGGAAATACGGCGACGCAAGCTGATGGTTGCCACATTGGTTTCTGCCGGCCTGTGTGGGCTTTTGTTTTTCTTTCTGTCCATCCGCGTGGTGCAGGTGCGCACGTCTGCCAAAGTGGCCATTGGCGATGGCGGTGATGCCGCTTTGCTCTCCCGCATCCGCGCCCATGCCAATTTTGCTGAATATGTGCCGATGTTGCTGCTGCTTATGCTGGCCATTGAACTTTCATTAAAGGCGACGCCGCTGACATTATGGGTTCCCGCCCTGGCGCTGCCCGTGTTGCGCCTTTCCCATGCCATTGGCATGGCGCGTCCGGGCGCTAATGCGTTTCGCGCTGTTGGCGCCTTGGGCACCTGGGTGATGCTGGCCGGCCTTTCAATTTGGGCGCTGGTGCTGGCGCTGGCATTCGTTCGTTAAAAAGCCGCAACGTGCTACTGGCCATGCCCCGCACACGCTGCTAACAGGCGTCATCTGCACCCGTAGCTCAGCTGGATAGAGCGCTGCCCTCCGAAGGCAGAGGTCATGAGTTCGAATCTCGTCGGGTGCACCATAAATATCTAGTTATATCAGACTGATAAGACGTAAAATTTAGGCGTAGATATTGCCATTTTAAGGCGCTTGAAGCACAGGGGAAGCAACCTCGTGAAACTTGGTTGATCTCCAATTCGTTCAGCTGAGTCCGAATCCTCTTATATCTGGATATAATCCCCATCAGGCTTGTCGAGGTCTGCGATGGTCTTGGGCGCTGATGGTTTGCCTTCATTTGGGTTGGCATTTCGGGGCGCCGGCGGCTCTGCTGGGGTGCCGGGTTTCACAAAAACGCCGCGCGCGTAAAAGTCCGCCAAAGCGGCCCGCAGGGGGCCAAATCCCTGATAAGGATTGACCATGGGGTCAGCGCCCCAGAGGTTGTTTGGCAGCCCCACGGGTGCTGCATAAGCATGGTTATATGTTTCTGGATCATCCCAGAGCACAAGGTTGTTCATCACATCAGACCGGGCGCGGCGCAGGCTGGTGATATCAATCGGGCAGGAAAGCAGGCAGGGGCCGGATGTGTCTGCCACGCCAAGCTCATCGCCGTCATAGCCAATGATGCGGGAAAAGCCGCGCATCTGGGTGGTATAAGGGCGGTTATCATGGGCCGGGTTGAAATACTCTCCGCCGGGCATGGGCGAGAGCACATAAGCGGTGTTTTCAAAGGCACGGGTGGCGCGTGCAGCATCCCAGCCTTTGCGGAACGTGCCATGGCCCTCGGAAGATGGATGGATGATGACTTCAGCCCCATAGCGGGTGACCATGCGGGCCACTTCGGGATGCGCCTGATCGAAACATACCATGGTGCCGAGACGGCCGATGGGCGTGTCCACCACAGGAAACAGACCGTCATAGCCATAGGTGTCAAGATAACGGTCATAGATGCTGGAGGGTGTGGTGTCAGGCAGCGTCCCCCACACATCGGCGCACTGGATTTTGCGGTAGCGCAGGATCAGATTGCCAGTGTCATCAAGGATAAAGGCTGTGTTGAACACATGGCCGGGAAATTTGTCGTCAATCTCCAGTGCCGAGCCGGCGACATAGGTTTTGTGGCGCTGGGCGAAATCCGAGAAACGCTCCAGTTCCGGCCCTGGCATACGGATGGCGATGCGCTGCAGCGTGATCGGCGAGCGATAGCCATGGCCGCCTTGGCCGGAGATGAAGAACTCGCCAAAAGCCACCAGCTTCGTATCCGGGCTGGAGGCGATGCGCGCGGGCAGTTCCAGCGCGTCATCGATGTTCTTACGGATCACATCAGCGGCATCATCGGTTTTCTGGATGATGCGGGTGAGGGTCTGCACCAGAAGCGCGCTATATTGCAGCGGTGTGGCCAGCGTTTCAGGCGCGGGGCCGCGTGCGGCAAGCCGCGCCTTTGCGGTGTCCACCCAGTCTTGACGGGAGCGGGGGGCGGCAGGGGCTTTTTGGCCGGCCGTGAGCCGCGCATAGCCATCAGCAAAGAGATTGGCGCGCAGATGCAGAGGCTGCACGGCAAAGATCTGGCCCCGGCGGCGGCGGAGCGCATCGATATCGACATCAGCAAACAATGCCGGCGCCGCATTTGCTGCCGATTGCGTGCGGCCGTTCCAATCATGCAACTGAGCGGTGCCGCCGGCGCCGCTGCTGGCGGGCCATTCAGCGTTGGCCACAGCCACATAGCCGGTGTTTTCATAGGCTCTGGCAACAGCAGCCGTGATGCGTCCGGCGCTCAGATGGTCTGAAAAGGCAAGGCCAGAGCCTAGGATGATTTCGGCCCCCGCCCAGGTCGCGCCGCGCACGATATGGGGCGAAAGCAGGTCTTCGCCGGCCAGCACTGTGGCTTGGCCGATGCTGGTCATCACCGCTTTGAAGGCAATGGGCTCACCCAGCGCCACACGGCTGCTGCCGGGCAGACCTTCTATCAGGTCTGGCATGGCCTTGCGGTTGGTGAGCAGCGCCGTCCCGTCAGCGCCGATGATGAAGCCATGGGTAACCTCGCCATCGCCGACCAGCGTTGGCGCAGCGCCGGCAAGCTCTATATTCAGCCGCTTAGCAATTTTGCCAAGGGCGGCAACAAGCGCTTCAAGCGCCAGCGGCTTGGCTACGCGCCCGGCCAGAGGCAACAACAGCAGACAGGCAGGCCCGTCTGCAAAATGTCGCTGACAAGCCGCGCGGCTCAGCGCCTCGATATGGCTTTCAAGTTCGTCAATCTTGTTTGAAGACCATGGCTGGCGGGAGATGATAAGCATAAATCTGACCTCGTTATTTGGGCGTTATGGCAGGATATTTGTCGCCGCCGAATTTTCTCTAAAATAACCTTGGCACGTGATTGGCCTAGAACGATGCTGCCACCATGAGGCAAGCTAGCGCAGGAGCGTGAACTACCATGCTGCCATAGCGCCAGATAGCAGGATGCTGCCAAATTGTCAGAACGCGTCCGGATTGCGAAGCAAAGCAAGCTTAGTCAGCGGCGCGCGGCCTTGCGAATCGGATCAGCATAAGCAGAAAAACCAGTGCTGCCGCCACATAAAGTGCCACGGAAATCTCAGACACCTCCACAAGATAGCCCCAGGCGGGGCTGGCGCTGGCAAGGCCAAACGCATTGGCCATCAAGGCAAGCGAGGTAACCCGGGCGCGAAAAGCGTCTTCCACATGGAGCTGGAGCTGCGCGTTGAGCGTGGAAAGCGTGATCACCCAGCCCGCCCCGCATATCAAAAACCCGAGCATGCCAATCTCAAGCTGATGGGTGCTGCCGATGATGGCGAGGCCGATAATCACCAGCGTGCTGGCAATGATTTGAACGCGCCGCATCGAAAGCCCTCGCATGGGCCGGCTGAGCGCGGTGCCGCCCAAAATGGCGCCTGCGCCTAATGAGCCCATGCCAAGGCCATAGGTTGTTACCTCTGCCCCTAATTGCTGGGTCATAATCAAGGGCAATAGCGCGAACACAACGCCGCCGCAGGCGGAAAATGCCAGTAAAGTCAGCAGTGTTGTGCGGATGACGGCATCGCTAGCGGCAAGTTTTGTTACATCGGCTGCGGCCTGAAGCAGCGTAACGCGGGTTTTTTCAAAAGGGCTAACTGGCACTTGAAAGCCGAAGGTGAGGATTAGCGTTACAAAGCACAAAATGCAGCTTCCCGTCGCCAAGGAATGGCTGGCAGAGCTTAGCGCAATGATGCCGCCTGCAAGCGCCGGGCCTAACAGGCGGGCGGCGTTAAAGCCCACGCTGTTAAGCGTTACAGCGCCCACGAAAACCGAGCGATCAACCAGCATCGGCGTAAGCGCATGACGCACCGGCGATGAGAGCGCCAAGCAGCAGCCCGAAACGGCGTTTGCACATAAAAACAGCGGCACATTAGCCCCGCCGCTAAAGGTGGCTAGGCTCACAACCGCCGCATTAACCGCCAGCACCGTCTGCACGCCCACTAGTAGTTTGCGCCTGTCAAAACGATCCCCCAGCACGCCGCCGGGGAGCGCCAGAAAAAAGATTGGCAATGAAGTGGTTAGCTGCAGCAAAGCAATTGTGGTGGGGGCTGTTTTCATCTCGGTCATCAGCCAGCCGATGGCGGTATCTTGCATCCATATGGCGCAATATGAAACCGTCATGCAGGTCCATAACACGAAAAAACTTCGGGACTTCAGGGAGGGAAAGAAGCTCGCTGAGGTCATGTCCTCGCCATTTCCAATTAAGAGCGGGACGGCCAACCTGATATTGGTTTGCACAACTAATCCACTGTTTTTACTACAAGGGTCGCCCCGCGCCTCGCCAGACCCAATGCACGGCTGTTCATCTGATGAACATAGTAAAACCCCATCTCGCGCTACTAGGCATGATTTGGAAAGCTCTTCATAATGGTAGCCGCGACAAATGCTGCTGAAATTCAAGGAGACCGAGATGTTTGACAGGCGCACTATGCTCTCTGGGCTCTCTGGGCTCTCAGGCCTCTCTGGCGGGTTAACAGTATTAGCGGCAGCCGCCCCGCTTTCGGCCCCCTTATATGCCGCCCCGCAAACAGGCAAAGCCATGCCCGGAAGCGCTATCGCCCCTGATACCTTGTTGCGCGAATATCTTCGCATCACTGCCGATGCCAGCGGTAAACCCGCGTTCAATTATTGGCGCGGGGCCTATCTGGTGGGCCTTCCGGGACGGCCGCCGGAGATATTGTTTAATCTAGAAGGTTGTGAGATGCGTAAGTGCATCAATATCGGCCCCAACCGGTACCGCTCCGAATACCGGCTGATGACCTCGATCGTCGATCCCGCCACCAACGAGATCCTGAACGGCAAAGACTGGACCAATCCGCTTACCGGAAAAACAGTTCGCATCGTGCCGCGCACCTCATCAGCCGATACAGAGCTATGGCAGGATGAAGAAGGCCGTATTCTGGAGCAATATATCGGCGACACCATACCCTCCACGCTGGTTTTCAACTTTTCAGAAATCGGTTCGAAGATTTATCTCTCCGGCTATAAACACCGGGACACGCCGCAGCAGAGTGTCTCAATTGATTACGGCACGATCATCGCTGATCGCGTCGATGTGAGGGAAGGCCGGGCCTCTAGCGTGCCTTCGATTTTTCATTCCAGCTTCGTGGCGCCGCTGTTCCGCTTTCTCGATATGCCGGATCAAACGGGCCGGGCTTTCTGGCATGTCTCAGGCCTGAAGCTCGCTGGATGGGATGATATCCCGGCGCGCCACCGTGCGGAGATCGAAAAATGGCTTCCTAAGGCGGTGGAATGGGCGCTGAGCTAAACATCACTTCAGAAAATACACGCACAAAGGGGCTAGATAGGCCGCCCCGGCATCATGATGTCAGGTCCTTGATCAAAGGGCTGGGCCTGCTCGAAGTTTTAAACGCTAAGCCGGGCCTTTGCTTCCGGGAGATATGCGAAACAACGGCGCTAACCGAAGGCACGGCGTATCGTATGCTCCGCACCTTGCTGGATCTGAAGCTGATAAAGCTCGACCCTCAGTCCCGAACCTATGCCGTGGCGCGGCGTGTGATGACATTGAGCCATGGTTATGATTCAGAAGGCTGGGTCAGCGCTGTGGCATGGCCTCGCTTGCGCCAGCTAGGGCAGACTATTGATTGGCCGGTGTCGCTGCTGATGCTGTCGGGCGCGAATGTGCTGGTGCGGGCAACCACTGACGAGTTCTCGCAAATGGTGTTTGGCGTATCCAGAGCAGGGGTACAGCTGCCAATCCTCGGTTCCTGTTCCGGCCTTGCACTGCTCGCGCATCTGCCGCCCGTAGAACAGGCGGCGCGGCTGACACTCTTGGAAACCACCCCGCAGCGCACGCTCTTGGCAACCCGCTCTCGCGAGGAATGGCGCGCACATTTTGAGCATATCAGGCACCAAGGATGGGCAGGACATGTGCAAACGGATACCCGTCAAAGCTTCGTGTCTATTCCTGTCGCGTTAAACGAAGATCAGCTTCTCGGTGCCATAACCATGAAATATTTTACCTCGGCGATTAAGCTGGAGGAAGCGGCCAGCCGTTACGGTGATGCCATTAGAGCCGCCGCCCAAGATATTAGCACCGGCTATCTGGCCTGGATTGGCGACATGGATCAAAAGACTTCTCGAAATGGCTAAGCGGAGCGACCTAAATGGCTGAGCAAAGCGACTATAAACCTGAGCAACGCGATCAGGTTAAGGCGCTTGGCAAAGGGCTGCACGTCCTTGCCGAACTCAATCGCTGGAACGGCCTTTCCGTCTCAGAGGTTAGCAGCCATGTGCATATGCCGCGCCCCAGTGTCGCCCGCCTTGTCAACACGCTTCAGGCCGCCGGCTATGTTTATCAATGCCAAGCCGATCATAAATATCGCGTCACCGCCAAAGTGCGGCGTCTCACATCGGGCTATTCCGCCTCGCGGTGGTTGCTTAGCATTTCGCAGCCTGTGGCCGAGCAACTGGCCAAGCAATTAGGCTGGCCCGCCATGGTCGCGCGTTTTGATCAACGCCGCGTCAAGCTGGTATTCCTCACAGACACCAAATCGACGGTGCTCGTAGAACGTAGCACCTTGGGAGAGGACATCTCGTTGGTCGGCAGTGCGCTTGGGGTGTCGTTCTTGGCGTTTGCGTCCGAAGACCCGATCGAGTCTATTATCCATGCAACCAGAACCGATGATGCCAAAGGAGAGCAGGGCCGCATCGATAATCTCCGGCGACTTGAGGAGCTTATCGCGGTAAGTCGGCGCGCTGGTTTTGTCGTAAATGAGAACAGCAACAGAACCGCCGTTGCAGCACCAATCCGGCGCGATTCCAAGGTCGTTGCCTCAATCGGTGTGCGGATGCCCCTCTCTCTTCATCAAATCGGCGCGGATCTAGATCAGATCAGTGCTGCCGTCTGTGAAGCCGCGGCTCAGATTTCTGCAGAGCTTGCCTAAACTGGCGCCTCAGCCCCTTTCGCATTCAGCAATTCCAACCCCCGGTTGATGCGGGCCTGCTTCTCTTTGGAAACATCCATACGGCCGATCATCAAGGTAACGAGAATGGCAGATACAATACAAAAGGCCAGGATGAACAAGGCAAGTTGCTCAGCCTTGGCCGCCGGCACTTCCGAGATCGGCGCGCCGACAGGGAACTGAATGACATCCAGAAAAAAGCCAGTGATAAGTGTCATAAAGCCGCTGGAAACCTTGATGGCGAACGTGCTGAAACCACCGATCAAGCCCTGTTGGCGTTGGCTTGTATTGACCTCATGCTCATCAGCTATATCGCCGCCCAGCGCAGCGATGGACACGAAATAACAGCCAAGCGCGATGCCGGCGAGAAAGAACAGGCCGATAAGCATCATCGCCAATTCAGCGCTGCCAGCCGGCGGTGCCAGCCCGGTTAGAGGGGCCAACAAAGCAATCGCGTTGATACTGGCGAAGGTAATGAAGCCCCAACGAATGATCAGCCGCCGCTCACGGCGCGCAAATAGCAGTGGCAGCGCAATCGCACCCATGATGCTGCCGATGGCCTGTGCGGAAATCAGCATGCCGATATATTTGGACGGGACCTGCCAAAGATAGGTGATGATATGAATTTTGAGCACGCTGATCGAAACGATGGAGATAAACACGAAAATTGACAAAATCAGCAACCGGGGGACGTTTGGCGTAATGGTAACTGCCTGCCAAACCGCCCGCAGGCCTTCCAGGGGAGATAGGCCCATGGTTTTCACCGCCACTTCGGTGCGCTCCAATTCGATGCAAGGCTTATAAGTGCCAATCACCTGCACAAGCATGGTCAGGCCAATCACCAGCGCAAACGCCAACGAAAAGGCCGGGTAATTTGCCGGATCAAGCTGGCCTTTCTCAAATGTCTCGCTGGGCTTAAAAAACACGCCAAAGGCAATCAGCGGCAGCACGATGCGCGCCACCCCGTTGCCAATGGCCCCCAGCGCAAAAATGCGGGACCGTTCGGCCGGATTGCGGCTGAGTTCAGCGCCCACGGCGCGGAAGGGGATGATATAGAAAGTGATAGCAATGCGGCTGAGCAGCGCAAAGCCCAGCAGCCAAGCAAACAGCTGGCCTGTGGACAAGCCAACAGGGGGTGAGAACAGGGCGATGAAGGAGATCATCATCGGTATAATGGCGATAGCCATCAGCGTATGCCGCCGCCCATAGCGCATGTTTTTAAGATTATCGGAAAAATGCCCCACATAGGCATCTGATACTGCATCAATAGCCATCACGATAAGCACGGCCGTGCCCACGAGGCTGCCAGACAGGCCCATGACCTGCGTGTAGTAAAACAACACGAACAGGTCCCACGCGAAAAAATAGATGCTGTCGGGGATGGAGCCGATACCAAAACCGATTTTGGTGACCGGGCTTATCTTACGCTCAATCGTCACCATTCGGCTCAGGCTCCCTGTTGATCAATATTATTGCTTATATTATTCTACGTCTGGACTGCCTGAGTTTCTGGGGTGGGGAGCTGCGGTGTCAGCTCCCCGCCACCATTACCAGCGGGTAGAAAAGCGCACCCCGCCCCGGCGCGGATCCGGCGCATAAAGCACGAAGGAACGTGAACCGGGTGAGGTGAACAGGCCGCTGAAATCACCCTGTGTGAAAGCGCTCTTTACGGTGCGATCGTTGAACAGATTGTCGACATAGGCGGTGACGCTCCAGCGATCACCCGAAAGCGTGAGCCGCACATCGGCCATAGCGAATTCCCCGAAGCTCTGGGCATTAAAGTCCTCAAGGAAGCGCTCACCCTGATACTGGACGGCGAATTCACCGAGCAGCGACAGCCCTTCCTTCAGCTCCGTCTTATAGGCCAGTGTGGCGCTGGCCGCATGCTTGGGCGCGCGCTCAAGCCGGTTGCCGCTCAGGTCGACCGCGCACTGAGTGCTTTGGGTGCCGGCGCCGATCGTGACGATAGGGCAGACGCCGGCCTGTGCAATGAGCGAAGCGTTTCGGGTATTCAGAGTGTAGTCAGTGTATTTGGCATCAAGGAACGTATACGCGGCCGTCAGCGACAAGTCCCTGGTGATGGCAATCCGCGTGTCAATCTCAAGGCCCCGCACCCGTGCTGAACCAGCGTTCTGGGTCACGCCGCGCACACCTGCAGGCTGTGTGGTATCAACCACAAGCACACTCACCTGCTTGTCAGTATAATCCATCCAGAAGGCCGCCGCATTGAGCAGCAGGCGGTTGTCGAACAGCGATGACTTGACACCGATTTCATAGTTCCAGAGCGTTTCCGCTCTATACCCATTGTCGGCGACATTATTGAAAGTACCAACGGTTGAGATACCGCCCGGCTTCACGCCCTTGGCCGCACTGGCATAGAGCATCACATCATCGGTTGCCTTGTATTGGGCGAACACCTTGGGCGCGAACGTATTTTCCGCGAATGGAACGCCGCGCTGTCCCGCCGGGCCTGGGTTGGTCGGCGTTACGCCGGTGCCGAACCCCAGCGCCAACTGGCTGGTGGTGAAATTATAGACGTAATTCTCGCGCGCGTACCGCGCCTCGACACCGATGATCAGCTTGTCGGTGACGTCTAGCTCGGCAAGACCATAGGCCGACCAATGGGTTGTCTTGCGCCCATCATCGCGCGAGATAATGCTGGGATTGCCGGCAAGCACCGTGTTGAGGCCAGCCGATACGGCAGGGTTGGTGAACAAGGTGGCGGAGGTGCCATTGTCCTGACTGACCCGCTCATACCAGTAAAGCCCCCCGACCGCCCAGCGGAAACCGCTGGCCTGCAGATTGCCGAGCTGAAGGTTCTGGCTGAACTGGGTGGTCTTGGTATCCACCCGGAACTCGAAATTAAACGGCAGCGGCTCGTTGACGCCGCCCGGCGCCGGAAACGCCACATCCTGAAAGGCGCGGCCAAAGCCATCGATATCCTGAAACACGCCGGTCTTGGCGCTGACAAAGCCGGTACGCGAGGTGAGCTGCACAGCGCCAAAATCATAGGCCAGCGCCAGCGTGCCGAAATGCGTCTTTACAAAAGAACCCGGATAGTCCTGCCCGGTGCGCGGGTTGAGGCTCAACTCCACCCTGTCGCGGGCCAACAACTCGCCGCGCGGTATGGCGCTGATGGTGGCCGGCAGGGTCAGATTGCCTGTCCTCTGGCCAGCGACATTGGATGGCAGCGCCAGCGGCGATGCCGAACCATCGATCAGCGAATATTGGTAATAGGCCGGCTGGCCCTGCTTGCTGTCTGTGTAGATATAATCAAGCTGGGCGGTGAAGGCCTCGCTCAGATCAAGATCAAGGGCAGCGCCAATCTGGAAGTTCTCATACCCGCCGACGCGCTTGCCGCTCACTTCATTGTTGTAAAAACCATCACCTCGGGAATAGGCACCGCTGATGCGCGCCCGCACGCCATTGGCGACCGGGCCGCCAACCGCGCCCGCGACCATATATTCACCGTAAGAAGCGAATTGGGCATTAAACTTGCCCTCGAACGTATCACCAGGGCGCTTTGTCACGTAATTGACCGCACCGGCAAAAGCCACACGGCCATAGAGCGCGCTCTGCGGCCCTTTGACGACTTCCACACGCTCCAGATCAAGCTGCTGCATGTTGAGCAATAGACCGCCGCCAGCCGTGCCAACAGCTTCAGAAGACACATCGACGCCATTGAGCAGGATGCCGACGGGTGGACGGCCGCGCGTGGCCGGTAGACCGCGAATGGTCGGACGCAGATCCTGCCCGCCGAAATCCCGATCAAGGATCAGACTGGGTGTGAGTCTAGCGATGTCATTGAAGCCGACGATGCCCGCTCTCTCAATCTGGTCAGATGAGAACACATTTACCGAAAGCGGAACGTCCTGAAGGCTCTCATCCCGGCGACGCGCGCTAACAATTATTGTGTCAGCATCAGTAGACATTTCATTCCCACCGGACGCGCCAGCTTGCTTCTGAGCAGAGCCGGCGGACGATGAAGAAGTCTGAGCAAGTGCAGGGATAGTAGCACCAAAAGTGCAAGCGCCGAGCAGAAGAAAAAACTTTAGATTTGTCATATAATTACCCCGTGATTGCTATTAATATATTACATGAAAAAAGTTATTGTTGATATTTATGTAATAATTTTTTTATTTTTTTATAAAAACTACGCAGATCTTCAGTGACCTATAATTAACGTAAATTGCATATCTTACATAAATGCATACGGGTGGCTATTGGAGCGTAAAGACTGTCCCTGTCTGCATTGCGAAGCTACAGTATGCTATTTGGATATGCGCCGCTGGAGCGGTGGGCCGTGCCCCGCTCCCGCCTGACCCTAGCGCGCGGCGGCCAGCACACGGTCCGCCACAAACGCATTATTCTGGCGCTCGGTGGCGAAGTTGCTCATCGGGCCGTGGCCGGGGACGAACATGGTTTCGCCGCCCAAGGGCCAGAGTTTCTGGGTGATGGCGTTAATGAGGTCGGCGTGGTTGCCCCGCGGAAAGTCTGTCCGGCCGATGGAGCCTTGGAACAGCACATCGCCGACAATCGCCAGCTTGGTGGGGGCGTGATGAAAGACAACATGGCCCGGCGTATGGCCCGGACAATGGATGACATCGAATACGAGCGCGCCGACGGTCACTTGGTCGCCGTCCGCCAGCCAGCGATCGGGCGTGAAGGCGTCGGCGCCGGGGATGCCGTAAGCAGCGCCTTGGGCGGGGGCTTGGTCGATCCAGAACTTGTCGTCTGGGTGCGGGCCTTCGATGGGCACACCCAGATCGGCGGCGAGCACGCCGGCCATGCCGCAATGATCGATATGGCCATGGGTGATGAGCAGTTTTTCGATGGTGACGCCCTTTTCGGCGGCCACGGCTTTGAGGCGCTCAAGGTCGCCGCCGGGGTCTGTGAACGCGCCGCGCATGGTTTTGGTGCACCAGATCAGCGTGCAATTTTGCTGCAGCGGGGTCACGGGCAGGATGATGGCTTGGAGGGGAGGCGGTGTGGCTTGAAGGCTAGTCATGGGCGCACCCTAACGCCGCGCCCCTTCTTCTTCCAGCCCATCTCCCTTAAAGCCTGAGCGGTGTTTGATCCTGTTCAGCCTTTTGTCCTTCTGGATGATGTTGCCACGGGCCGCGCTACGCTGTTTTCCGGCGTGGAGGAGGTTGTTTGTGCCCATGCGCCAGATGAGGTGAGGCCTGCGTTGGCGCGGCTTGGGACGGGCGGTGATTGGGCGGGGTATTTGGGCTTTGAAGCCGGCCATGCGCTGGAGCCGAGGCTGGCAGCGCTGGGGCAGCCCCCGCCCAAGGGCCAGCCGCTGCTGTGGTTCGCGCGCTTTGCTGAGGTGGCGGCGGTTGATGCGGCTGGGCTTGTGGGGGGGCATGGCCCGGCCCGGCTTGGCCCTGTGGAGCCGGGGCTTTCCGAAGCGACCTATGCGGCGGCACTGGCGCGCGTGCAGGCGCTTATTGCGGCGGGCGATATTTATCAGGCGAACCTGACGTTTCCGGCGCGGGTTGAGGTTTTGGGCCATCCGCTGGCGCTTTATGCGCATTTGCGGGCCGGCAGCGCGGCGCCTTATGGCGCCTTGGTGTATGACGGGACGCGGTGGCTGCTCAGCTTTTCGCCGGAGCTGTTTTTTCGGATTGAAGGCGCGCGGCTGACGGCGCGGCCGATGAAGGGCACGGCGGCGCGCGGGGCCGATGCGGCTGAGGATGAGGCGCAGGCGGCAGCGTTGCAGACCGACCCCAAGAACCGAGCCGAGAATCTGATGATTGTGGATTTGCTCAGGAATGACCTTTCCCGCATTGCTACCAAGGTGCAGGTGCCAAAGCTGTTCGAGATTGAGACTTATCCGAGCATATTGCAGATGACCTCGACCATCACGGCCGAGGCGCGGGCGGGGGTGGCGGCGGCAGAGGTGTTGGCGGCGTTGTTTCCGTGCGGCTCGGTGACCGGCGCGCCGAAAATTCGTGCCATGGAGGTGATTGCCGAGGTGGAGCCGCAGCCGCGGGGGGTTTATACCGGCAGTATAGGCGCCATCCGCGCGGGCGGCGATGCGCAGTTTAATGTGGCTATTCGCACCCTGGTTTTGCCTGAGGATGCGGCCACGGCACAGCTGGGCCTTGGCTCCGGTATTGTGGCGGATAGTGAGGCCGAGTCAGAGTGGCAGGAGTGCCTTGCCAAGGCGAGGTTCCTCACCCGCCGTCCGCCGCCTGATCTGATTGAGACCATGCGGATTGATAACGGGGCGCTCCCCGATCTGGAGCTGCATCTGGCGCGTATGGCGCGCAGTGCAGGCTTTTTGGGTCTGGTGCTGGACGTTGAGGCTGCGCGCGTGCTGGCGCGGGCGGCGGCTGCGGGCGTGAGCGGCCGGCTGCGGTTGCTGGCCAGTCCGGCGGGGCATCTTGCCGTGCAGGTCTCGCCGCCCCCGCCAGTTTTTGAGGGGCCGCTGAAGGTACGGCTGGTGCCGTTGCCAGTTGCGGCGGGGGATTGGCGGCTGCGGCACAAGACCAGTGACCGGGGCTTTTATGATGCGGCGCGCCGGGAGGCTGGCAGCGCCGAAGTGGTGTTTTACACGCCCGAGGGCCAGCTTACCGAAGGCAGCTTTACCAGCCTGTTTGCGGTGCGCGGGGAGCGGCTGCTCACCCCGCCTACCAGCCTTGGCCTGCTGCCCGGCGTGCTGCGGGCGCGGCTGCTGGCGGAAGGCCGGGCGGTGGAAGCGGCCCTTACTAGCGCCGATCTTGCGGAGGGCTTTTTTGTGGGAAATGCGCTGCGGGGGCTATTGCCTGCCGTGCTGGACGTTTAGGGCATTGTCAGCTGCCCCTGCTGCCCGCTAAAGCCCCGGCAGCATACAAAGGAAACTATCATGCCGCGTCTTTCCGCTGCCATCCAGCGCATCAACCCCAGCCCCACCATCGCCATTACCAACAAGGCCGCTACGCTCAAAGCCGAAGGCCGGGACGTGATCGGGCTGGCGGCGGGCGAGCCAGACTTTGATACGCCGGATTTTGTGAAAGATGCCGCCATAGCCGCCATTCACGCCGGCAAGACCAAATATACCGCCGTTGACGGTACCGCTGAGCTGAAAACCGCCATCCAGGCCAAGTTCAAGCGCGACAACAACCTTGATTATGGCCTTGACCAGATCACCGTAAACGCCGGCGGCAAGCATACTATCTTTAACGCGCTGATGGCCACGCTCGATGCCGGCGATGAAGTGCTTATTCCGGCGCCTTACTGGGTGAGCTATCCTGATATCGTGCAGCTTGCCGGCGCCACGCCGGTGATTATCGCTTGCGGGATTGCGCAGGGGTTCAAGCTGCTGCCGGCCCAGCTTGAAGCGGCGATCACGCCCAAGACCAAATGGCTGATCTTCAATTCGCCGTCCAACCCCACCGGCGCGGCTTATTCCCGCGCTGAAATCGCCGCCCTTGGCGAGGTGCTGCTGCGTCATCCCCAGGTGATGATCATGGCCGATGATATCTATGAGCATATCATCTATGATGGCTTTGATTTCAGCACGCTCGCCGAAGTCACGCCCGGCCTGTTTGACCGCACATTAACCGTCAACGGCGCGTCCAAAGCCTATGCGATGACCGGCTGGCGTATCGGCTTTGCCGGCGGCCCCGCCTGGCTCATCAAGGCCATTTCCAAGCTGCAATCGCAGAGCACCTCAAACCCCTGCTCCATCTCCATGGCCGCCGTAGTCGCCGCCTTGAACGGGGACCAGTCCTTCCTCGCCGAGCGCAATGCCGCCTTCCAGCGCCGCCGTGATCTCGTCGTCGCCATGCTCAACGACACGCCAGGCCTTGTCTGCCCCAAGCCGGAAGGGGCGTTTTATGTCTATCCCGATTGCTCGGGCCTGATCGGCAAAACCACCCCCAGCGGGTACGTGCTCGCAACCGATGAAGACGTCGCCGGCTATTTCCTCGAGAGCCAAGGTGTCGCCGTTGTGCACGGGGCCGCGTTCGGGGGTTCGCCCGCCTTCCGCATCAGCTACGCGACCGCCGATGCTGTGCTGAAAGACGCCTGTGAGCGTATTCAGAAAGCTGTAGCTGCGTTGAAGTAAAGGGCCGCCGGCGGTCGTAAAGCGCCTCCGGCGGATGGGGCCTTGGCCCCAGACCCCATGTGTTTGAGGCAACACCAGCCTTCGGATGTTCATGCACCGTCGCCATTATTGGGGTCTGGGGGCTAAGCCCCCAGCCGCCGGAGGCTACTTAACGGCTATCTGCACGCCATGAATTGCCAGCCCGATGCAGCCGCCGATGAGCGTGCCGTTGATGCGGATAAACTGGAGATCGCGGCCGACGGCGGTTTCAAGCTTTTCGGTGACTTGGGCGGCGTCCCAGCGGCTGAGCGTGTCGGAGACGAGGCGGACCATCGAGTCGCCGTAACGGTTGACGATGCCGACGCCGAGGCGGCGGAGTTGACGGTTTAGCAGGGTTTTGAGGGCGGGGTCATTGTCGATGCGTTGGCCCATGGCGGCCAGCGCGCCGACCAGCCGGCTATCGGTAGCAAAGCCGCCTGTGAGGCGTTGTTGCAGGCCGGCGCGGAAATTGTCCCAAAGCCCGCCCAGCCATGCGCCGAGCGCAGGATTATCGATGAGATCGCGTTTCATGGCTTCCACAGGCGCTCGGGCGGCGGGATCTTGGCGGAGCGCTGCGGCCCAGTCAGCCAAGCCTTCGGCCAGCCGGGTGCGGAGCGGGTGGGCGGGATCGGCGGCGACTTCGCTGAGCAGGGTGCGGACGCCGTTGATGAGTTGTTCGGACACGCGGCTATCGATGTTGACCGCGCGGAGCAGCCAGTTGGTGCGCTCGCTGACCATGGCGCGGATGGTGGATTGCTGATCATCGAGCATGGCCAGCGCCCAGTCTATGGCGGCATCCAGCACCGGCTCGTGCCTGCCCCGCGCCAGCGCTACGTCAACCGCATCGGCCAGCAGCGGCGAGACTTGCAGACCGCGCAACCTATCCGCCGCGCCAGCTTTTACCATTTCGCCAATGCGCGGTTCGTCCAGAAGCCGCACGAACTGGCCTATCAAAGGCCCTAAACTGCCCCGACTTTGGCCGCTTGCCACCCCCGGTTGCCCGGCTGCGACGAGCCATTTGGCCCCAGTGCCGGCCAAATCCACGGATTCCAGCCGCCGCGCTACCACTGAGGGCGTAAGGAAGTTGGTCTTCAAAAACCGCGCCAGACTTTCGCCTATGCGGTCCTTATTGGCGGGGATGATAGCGGTATGCGGGATGGGCAAGCCGAGCGGATGGCGGAACAGCGCGGTGACGGCAAACCAGTCTGCCAGCCCGCCGACAAGCGCGGCTTCGGCAAAGGCTTTCACCCAGGGCATCGCGGGGTGTGCGGATTCCAGCCATAGGGCGGCGAGAAACAACAGCCCCATGGCAACAAGCAGCACGGTGGCTATGAGCCGCATCCTGTGAAACGGCGTCATGTCAGGCGCTTTAGCATGGTTTGGACGAGGGCATGGCGCAACATATAGTCAGCCGTTTGTGCGCGCAAACAGGTTCCTGCTTATTCCGCAGGCGCTTCTGCAGGTCGCATGGGGCCTTCGTTGTTGGTAAACCGGCGCTTCAGGCGCGGGGCCAGCCAGCTTTCCGCGCCGATGGCGAGGCTGAAGGTAGCCGGCACAATCACCAGCGTGAGAATGGTGGAGAGGATTAACCCGCCGATTACCACAATGCCCATAGGCGCGCGCCAGGAGCCATCGCCGGAGAGTGAGAGCGCAATCGGAATCATGCCGGCCACCATCGCCACCGTGGTCATCACAATCGGCTGCACCCGCTTGTTGCCGGCTTCAAGAATGGCATCGCGCAAGTTTACGCCCCGGCCCATTTCTTCAATCGCCATATCAACCAGAAGAATGGAGTTTTTGGCAACGATTCCAAGCAGCATCAACAGCCCGATGAACACCGGCATGGAGATTGCATTGCCGGTGAGATGCAGCGCAATGCCGCCGCCCAGAGGCGCCAGCAATAGCGAGCCCATATTCACAAACGGCGGCAGCACGCGCTTATAGAGCAGCACCAGCACGGCCAGTACCAGCAACACACCCGCGACCACGGCGACAACAAAGTTCACCAGCAGCTCAACCTGCCATTTTTGCTCGCCAAATTTCACCTTTTCCACGCCCTGCGGCAGGTTTTTCAACGCCGGTAGATCATTTATCTTCGGCTCTGCGTCGCCGGTCACCAGCCCCGGCGCCAGATCGGCCCCAATCATCACCCGGCGCTGCTGGTTGAAGCGGCGAAGCTCCGTCGCGCCGGCGCCAAAGCTAAGATCTGCCACAACTTTGAGTGGCACCGAGCCGCCGGACGCGGTGGGGACGGGAAGGTTTTCAATCGTTGCCAAGCTCTTTCGCGATTCTTCTGCAAGCGAAACCCGGATCGGGATTTGCCGGTCTTCCAAAGAGAAGCGCGCTACATTCTGGTCAATATCGCCCAGCGTGGCGATGCGGATGGTTTCGGAGAGCGCCTGTGTGGTCACGCCCATTTCGGCCGCCAGATCAAAGCGCGGGCGGATGGTGATTTCCGGCTTGCGGTTATCGCCTTCAATCCGCACCTGCCGCAGTTCGGGCAGCGCGCGCATCTGTTCCATCACCTGAAAGGCCGAGGCTTCCAGCTCAGACGGTTCCCCGCCGGCCAGCACGATTTGAATATCACGTCCGCCGCTGCCCATCGGCCCCTGCACTTCAAAGCCAATCCGCGCATCAGGGATCTTCGCCAGCTCAGGGGCCATCTGGCGCTCAAACTCTACGCTCGGGATGGTCCGATCATCCTTCAGACTCAGATAGATGGTCGACGTGCCGGGCTTAATTTCAGCAAAAGCCGCGCTCACAAGCGGCGAGGCGTTCAGCATGGCGGTGGCCTTGTCCACCACGGCTTCGGTCTGGTCCATGGTGCTGCCCGGCGGCAGTTCGATCTTAACCCGCGAATAATCCGTATCAATACGGGGCTGAAATGTGACGGGCAGGGTTGCAAACGCCACGACCGTGGCCACGAGCGCCAGCGCCCCAATGGCAACGGTCTTCCACCGATGATCGAGCGACCATGCCAGTATTTTGCTATAAATCTTCACCCATTGGCCTTGGCCATGTTCAGCAGGGCCGGCGCTTTTGAGGAAATAGGCGGCCATCATCGGTGTGATGAGCCGCGCCACCGCCAGGCTGAGCAGCACCGCCACCACCACGGTGAGGCCGAAATTCTTGAAGAATTGCCCGGAAATGCCTGGCATGATGCCGACAGGGAAAAACACCGCCACAATCGCCATGGTGGTGGCCACCACCGCAAGACCGATCTCGTCAGCGGCATCCATGGAGGCCTGATAGGCGCTTTTACCCATGCGCATATGCCGGACGATATTCTCAATCTCCACGATGGCATCATCAACCAGCACCCCCGCCACCAGCGACAAGGCCAGCAAAGACAGCGAGTTGAGCGAGAAGCCCATCATATCCATAAAGAAGAAGGTGGGGATGGCGGCGAGCGGAATGGCCATCGCCGAGATAATCGTCGCGCGCCAGTCCTTCAAAAACAAAAACACCACCAGCACGGCCAACAGGGCGCCTTCAATCATGGCCGCCACGGCAGAATTATATTGGTTCTTGGTATAGTCTACAGAGTTGAAAAGCTGGGTGAATTTAACCTTGGGATTGTCGGCGGCAATCTGATCCAGCACTTTCATGGCATCATCATAAACCGTCACATCAGACGAGCCTTTGGACTTTTCGAAAGAAATCGACACCACCTGCCGGCCGTTCATCTTGGAAAAGCTGCGCTGCTCGGCGTAAAGATCCTTCACGTCAGCAATGTCTGATAGCCGCACCTGACGCCCGCCGCGCACCGAAATCTGGGTGTCCCCCAAGGCCTTGGCGTCTGCGGCATTGCCCAGCACCCGCACCGATTGTTCGGAGCCGGCAATCTCGGCGCGTCCGCCCGCGGCATTGATATTAACCTGGCGAAGCTGGTTGTTCACCTCACTCGCGGTAACGCCATAAGCTTGCAGCCGGGCGGGATCGAGGATCACCCGGATTTCCCGGCTCACGCCGCCGCCGCGCCGTGCCGCCGCCATGCCCGGCACGCTCAACAGCTTTTTGGCCACCGTATCGTCAATAAACCAGCTCAGCTCTTCTAGCGTCATATCCACGGCTTCCACCGAGAAATACGCTATCGCCCCGCCGGAGATATCAAGCCGCGAAACCTGCGGCTGCAAAATGCCCGCCGGCAGATCAGAGCGGATATTGGCGATGGCATCGCGCACATCATTGACGCCGCGATCAACCGGCGTGCCAATGGAGAACTGCACGGTGGTCAGGCTTCGCCCTTCGCTGACGAAAGAGCTGATTTCGTCAATGCCGTTGATACCGCGCACCGCGGCTTCAACCCGCTGGGTCACCTGCGTTTCAAGTTCGGTAGGGGCCGCCCCTGGCTGGGTGACCAATACCTGCGCCACCGGAAAATCAATGTCCGGGTTGTCATTGATGTCCATGGTGATGAAGCTGACAATGCCGGCCAGCGTCAGCATGATAAACGCCACAATGGGCGCCACCGGATTCTTGATAGACCAGGAGGAGATATTGCGCATGGTTTAGCGGGCAGCCTTCACAGGATCGGCCTTCACAGGGTTGATGCTTTCCCCGGCGCGCAGGAAGGCCCCGGCGGAAACCACCACCTGCTCTTGCCCGGTCAACCCGCTAGCAATGCTCACACCTTCATCAGTAACAGCGCCAATCTCAATGCCGCGCCGCGCCACTTTGTTGGCATCAGCAACCACAAACACAAAATTGCCCTTGTCATCAATCTGGATGGCGGATTGCGGCAGCACCGGCTTCACCCCGGTTCCCGCTTCAATCTTCGCTTTGGCAAACGCACCCACGCGCAGGCCCGGCGAATAGGGCAGGGCAATCCGCACCACGCCAAGCCGGCTCATCGGATCGATGATCGGATCGATCAGCCAGATCGTGCCGGTATAGCCCGTGTCCGCGCCAGCTGGTGTGACCGTGGCGGTCATGCCCGGCTTCAGCGTTGCCATGTCCTGCTCGGCCACCTGCGCCTGCATTTCCAAAACGCCGCCATTAGCGAGCCGGAACAGCGCCGGAGACGCGGCACCGACAACCTGACCGGCTTCAACATTGCGATCCAAAATCAAGCCATCCGACGGCGCTCTTACATCAAGGAGGGCAATCCGAGCATTTATCTCGCCCAGTTGCGCCTTGGTTACGGCAACGCGCGCGCGGGCCCCATCACGGGTGGCGGTGCGCCGATCGATATCAGCTTTGGAGACAAAGCCCCGGTCAACAAGCGCCAAGGCGCGCGAAAGATCAGCATCGGCCAGCGCCAGATCGGCTTCGGCCGCGCGTATATCAGCGGCAGCTCGCGCCGCTTGCTGGCTTTGTACGCTGCGATCTATGCGCGCCAAAACCTGCCCGCGCTTGACCTGCTGGCCTGCCTCCACCAGCACCGCCGTGATCCGGCCGCCTTCGCCCTGCACACCAATGGCTTCATCTCGCTTGGCAGCGATCGAACCTGGCACGGAGAGATAGCGCGTCACTTCAGTGGTACCCGGCACCATCACCGTCACCTCCGGCACTGTCTTTGGCGGCGCGACAGGCGCAGGTGCCGTGCCGAATAGTTTCCAGCCGAGAAGCCCGAGCAGAACAAGGCCCAAAGCCACCAGCGGCCACCGCCAGCGGCGAAGACCGTTTTCGGCTTCAGAGCCGTCCGTCCGGTTGGCGGTATCGAAGGGAAAGACTGCCGCGTCTTCAACTTCCGGCAGCTTGTTGAGCATGTTCATGCCTTGAGGTCCTTGGGGGTGCAGAGTTTTAGCCCATAAGCCATACCCCTGCGAGTAAATTACCCTATACCTTATCAAAACTGAGTGGGCTACAAAAATCCCGCCGATTATGCACTGTCGGCCCGTAACATCTCGTCGCAGCTTGCCGTGCCAAGCCTTGCCATGCCATACTGAAAATGTCTTCATTGTTCCGGAGCTTATGACATGACCAGCTTTATTGGCGCTGTTATTATCGGCTTTTTGGCCGGCCTTATCGCGGGGTGGCTCGCGCCCGGCCGGCGGCCGCAAGGCTGCCTTGTCACCATCGCCATCGGCATCGCCGGCGCGGTTTTCGCAACCTATGGGGGCAGGGCGCTCAACCTTTATGGCGAAGGCCAGACGGCAGGGTTTATTGGCTCTATAATCGGCGCGATCGGCGTGCTGGTGATCTGGCGGGCGCTGCAAAAGCGCTGAGCGGCGTTCAGACTTCTGAAATTTGCCGCACCCCATAGCTGAGGCTGTCAAAGGGAGAATGTCATGAAATCCGCCATTAAACTTGCTCAGCCTCTGCTCGTGTTTGGCCTGCTGCTGCCGTTGCAGCCGCTTGCTGCCCAGCAAGTGAATATGCCCACAGTGTTGAGCATCAATGCCGAAGGCCGGGTCGCCCGCACGCCCGATGTGGCGAGCTTGTCCGCCGGTGTGGTCACCAGCGCTGCCACGGCCTCTGCGGCCTTAGCGGAGAACAGCAAGGCGATGACGGCGATGGTGGCGGCGGTGAAGAAAGCTGGCGTTGCAGATGCGGATATCCAGACCAGCAGCCTGTCTTTGCAGCCGAAATATCGCTATGAAAACAACCGGGAACCGGTGTTGACGGGCTATCAAGCTAGTAACACGGTGGCGCTGAAAATCCGCAACATCGCCGATACCGGCAAGCTCATCGATGCCATGGTCCTGCAAGGCGCCAACCAGATTAACGGTCCCAGCTTCAGCCTGGACAAGCCCGAGGCAGCGCTTGATGAAGCCCGCACCGAGGCGATCACCACCGCCCGCGCCCGCGCTGCGCTTTATGCCAAGGCCGCGGGCCTGAAGGTGCGGCGTATCCTGTCCATCACGGAAGCCGGCGCGGGCGGCCCGCCGCAGCCGCGCCCGATGCTGCGCATGGCGGCCATGGCCGATGCTGAAGCGGCCTCGCCGCCGGTAGAGCCAGGCGACGTGTCGCTAGGCGTGAGCGTAAGCGTCAGCTTTGAGCTGGAATAACCGCCCCCTCCCGTATTTTAGCCTCTAGCAAGGCCATGGGCAGCTTGCTGTCTGCTTCGCCAGTCCCGCGCCGCTATCTTAACTTCTGCAGGCAAATCCACCTCGATTGGTCAGCCCGCACTCAGCGCGCTGGCCATTCCGGCTGAAGCCAATCCGTCCCGCATCAAGCCGAGCCGTTACGTCTTCCACCCGGCGTATAGCTTCGCCGTTAAGTGTCTCAATAACGTCTCCGGGCTTCAGATAGCCAAAGCGGGCCGCAGGGGCACCGCCCGCAATTTCCACCACCACAACGCCTTTCTCCGGCAGACCTGCGCCTAGCTCCTGCGCGTAAGCCGGGGAGAGATTGGCGATCGTCACACCCGCCAAAATGCCGCGCCCGCCAATTGGCGTGAGCGTGCGCGCCGGGACTTCCGGCGGCGCCGCCAGCGTTACCCGCACATTGCGAGCCTCGCCGCCGCGCACTAGCACCACATCCAGGGTGCGGCCTACGCCCTCGGTGGCCAGCGAATAGCGGAGCTGGCCGCCATCGGCGACTTCCTTGCCATCAACGCTGCGCAGCACATCGCCGGGCTTGATACCGGCCTTGGCCGCCGGGCTGCCAGCATTAACGGCGGTGACGAGTAACCCGCCCGGCCGGTCCAGCCCGGCCAGTTTGGCGCTGGTCGCCGTAAGCGCTTCGCCTTCCAGCCCTATCCAGCCAGAGACCAGCTTGCCCGTATCTGCGGCGGCAAGAAACACCCGTACCATCTTGGAAGGAATGGCAAATCCTATTCCCTGCGAGCCGCCGGAGCGCGAGAAAATAGCGGTGTTGATGCCAATCAACCGGCCTTGCCCATCGAGCAAAGCGCCGCCTGAATTGCCGGGGTTGATGGCCGCATCCGTCTGGATGAAAAACTGCCAATCCGAAACGCCTAAGCCCGTGCGTGCCAAGGCGGAAACGATACCTGTTGTCACCGTCTGGCCCACGCCAAAGGGGTTGCCGATGGCGATGGTGATATCGCCCACTTCCGCCCGGTCTGAATCGCCCATGCGGATAACGGGCAGGGGGGCGCCTTCAGGCTCGATCTTGAGGAGCGCCAGATCAAGCCTGGCATCAGCAAATACCAGCTTGGCCGGATATTCCCGCCGGTCCGCCAGCGCCACAAGGATCTGGTCGGCCCCGTTTACCACGTGATTATTGGTGACCACATAGCCATTGGCCGCCACAATAACGCCCGATCCCAGCGACTGCTGAACCCGCGGCTGCGGGGCCTGTCCGCCAAAGAACTGCTTAAAAAAAGGATCTTGCATCAAGGCGTTATTCTGTTTTTCTATCTTAGCGGTGTAGATGTTCACCACCGCCGGTGCGGCTGATTTCACCACCGGCGCAAAGGACATAGTCACCTGCCCCTGGCCCGTGGGAGCGGCGCGTACGATCGGTGTGGTGTCCATAGGCGGCAGCGTGGCCGTCACCCCCGTAGCGCCCGGTCCTGTGCCTTGGAGCGCGAGCGCCGCACCGGTGAGGAGGCCCAGCATTGTGCCGCCGGCGATTTTATATCTGGTTTTCATTTTGTCCCCTGTTGGGTCTTGGCTCATGGAATAGCCATGGCGTCAGGCTGGTTAAGCCGGCATGAATGGGGCGGCGGCTGTGACATCTGATAGGCTTAATATATTGTAATAATGGGGGAATAGCTCGCCATTGCGAGATGGCTCCCAGCGAAGCTGCGGGCCTAAACTTTCGGCATTAAAGCTGATGGCCATCAAGCCTTTAACGCCGGAAAACCATTTTTCTGCAGTGGTTTGCGCCTGTTCGGGGGTGCTGAGGTGGATGTACCCGTCCCGCAGATCATCGGCAGAGCCGGGGAACTGGCCTGAGGCCTGGAACGCTTGCCATTCTTCGGGGCGCAGGAGTTTAATGATGGTCATATGGTAACAGGATACCGTAAAAAAGGGGTTTTTTGGGGCCTTAGAGGGGCAGAGACGGGGCGGTATCGGGGTGGTTTCGGGGTGATTATCGGGCGTTCAGGGGCATTTTTGGGGCTGTTTTGGGGTACAATTTTTAGTCCGGTTCAAATTCGAGCGACAGGCCGTTGATACAATGGCGCTGGCCGGTGGGCTGCGGGCCATCCGGGAAGATATGGCCGAGATGGCCTTTGCACTTTGCGCAATGGACTTCGGTGCGGACCATGCCGTGGCTGGAATCTGTGGTGGTTTCGGTCGCGTCTTCCACCGCGTCCCAGAAGCTGGGCCAGCCGCTGCCGCTGTTGTATTTGGTGCTGGACCGATAGAGCAAAGTTCCGCAGCCGGCGCAGTGATAATCGCCGGCGCGTTTTTCATCGTTGAGCGGCGAGGTGAAGGGGCGTTCGGTGCCGTGTTCCCGCAGCACGGCATGCTGGGCGGGGGTGAGGGTTTTTTCGGTCATGGTCTTTCCTCCAGCGAGGGGCGGGTGAGGGCGTCTAATGCGCCTTGTAATATCCAGCTTGCGGCCAGCCGGTCAACGCGTTCGGCGCGGCGGGCGCGGCTGAGGTCTTCGGCGATCATGGCGCGTTCTACGGCCTGGGTGCTCCAGCGTTCATCCCAGAGCAGCAGGGGCAAATTCAGCGGCGCTAGGTTTTTGGCAAGCGCGCGGACGGATTGGGTGCGGGGGCTGTCGGTGCCGTCCATATTGAGCGGCAGGCCCATGACGAGGCCGGCTATTCTTTCTTTGGCTATAAAGGCTTGGAGGGCGATGAGATCAGCGCTGAATTTGGTGCGGGGAATCGTGCTGTGCGGCGAGGCGAACGACCATGTGGCGTCACAGGTGGCCAGCCCGATGGTTTTGGTGCCGGGATCAAGGCCGGCGAGGCGGCCGGCGTGGGGCAGGGCGGCGGCAAACTCGCTGGAGCTTGTGGTGATCATTGGGCGAAAGTGGCGGCGCGGGCTTCAATGTCGGCGCGCAGGTTCGCCCAGAATAGCGGGATATCGTAAACGTGGAAATTATTGCCGGGCAGGATGAAGGCGGTGAATTCTGAGGGCGGTTCGCCGATGGAGAGCATGCCGGAGGCTTGGCATGCCGCGCCTAAGCCTTGGGGGACCAGCCGGCCGGTGGTGAATTCTTCTTCGGGCACCAGACTGCCGAGGTTTTCGGCGGCGGGGACGGCGCGGCTTATATTGTCGCCGCTGAGCGGGTTGGTGCAGAGCATTTTGGTGCCGGCGCGGGGTTTGCCGGTGAGGCCGGTGCCGGCGTCAAAACTTTCCTGAATGGCTTGGTAATCCATCGGTTCTGCAAAGCTTTGCCACGCTAGGAGGCATCCGGTTTGATCTGGCGCGATGCAGGCGGGCAGGGCCATGGCGGGGAGATCAGCTTCTACCGAGATTGGCCAGCCCGGCGCATACACGGCGATGATCCGGGCTTGCAGCGGGGTGCCGGCGACTTTTTCCTTCAGCAGCCGCATCAGGTGCAGGCTGCCTTGGCTGTGCCCGGCGAGTGCCAGCGGGCGGTCTTGGGGTTGGGCGGCGATGAAGGCGTCAAAGGCGGCGGCGACATCTGTGTAGGCCAGGTCCAGCGCCATAGCGGCGTCCGGCTTGTCTGAGAGGAAGGTGCCGAACACGGCTTGGCGATAACGCGGCGCCCAGATTTCGGCGATGCCATTGAAGGGGCTGGCTTCGAAGCGGATGAACTTGTCGAGCTGGTCGGCTGAGGTTTGATCGGCGATATCGGCGTTCCAGCGGTTACGATCAAAGCTGCTGGTGGGGGGGATGAAGAACATTGCGATGGCCGGCTTTGGGGCGGCGCTATAGCCTTCAGGGGTCCAGCGGGCGGGGTCGCCCTTGCGGTTTGGATGGCTGGCCCAGCTTTTAAGCGCGGCGTAATCGGGCCGGGGGCCGGCATCTGCGGCCGCAAACGGCACCGATGGGGCGAGGGCGGCGCGCATGATCTGCACGCCAAACAGCCAATAGGCGATTAGGCCGGCGATCACGAGCATGATCAGGATGGCGATAACCCAGAGGAAGCGGCGTGCGAGCATGAGGGGTGTTCTAGCAGGCTGGACGCATGAAGGTATGAGGTATTTTAGCACTTCTCGGAATTGTTGTTGACGATGCGGGGCGCGAGGGGCGCATAAGCGGCGATGGGACTTTTGCTGAGCTATTATGAGGCGCCTTTGGGGCGGCTGTTGCTAGCTGTGGATGCCGGCGGGGCGCTGGTAGGGCTGGATTTTGCGGCGTTTGAGGGCCGATTTCGGGCGCGGTTTTTGGGTGAGGTTGGCGAGATGCCTGACGGTTTGCGCGCGGCGTTGGATGGCTATTTTGGCGGAGATTTGAGAGCGCTGGAGGGCGTGCGGGTGTTGCTTGACGGCACGGCGTTTCAGCAGCGGGTGTGGGCGGCGTTACGGGCTATTCCGGTAGGCGAGACGCGCAGCTATGGGCATGTGGCGCGCGCGATTGGCCAACCCGGCGCTGTGCGCGCGGTGGGGACGGCCAATGCGCGGAACCCTGTGATGCTGGTGGTGCCGTGCCACCGGGTGATTGGCAGCGGCGGGGCGCTTGCAGGCTATGCCGGGGGGATGGAGCGGAAAGCATGGTTGTTGCGCCATGAAGGGGCGATTGGTGGGGGGTTGGTTTGAGGTTTAAGTCCGATAGGGGCAGAGGCGCAGACTGAAGCGCGCTACAATTTGTGACCTGTCACCTTGATTGTCTAAATGTCGGTGCCGCCGCCGGAGGCGATGACTTTTGAGCCGGGCTTGTTTGTGCTGTTCTGCTCTAGCCCGGTGAGGCCATTGATGGTCTTGCTGCCGAGCTTTGTTGCGCCGTTTTGAGCGCCGCCATCTTGGATGGTGTCGAGATCGGCGTCTTGGAGTTCTTGGGTGGTTTTGCTGTTGGTCATGGGTGTGCTCCCGTTAAATGTCGCTGCCGCCGCCTTCTGCGATGACTTTTGAGCCGGGTAGTGTTGGTGGTTAAGCCTGAGCCTGTGGTTGATCTAGGTGAGACTGCAGCTTCGCGGACCTTTTGCACTGCGGGTAGGAGCTGCCCTATGCCGCCTTGAACATTATCAAGTTCGGTTTCGCTGAGCGGTTGGGCTTTGGTTTTTTGGCAGGGATTTCATGCCCTCAAAATAGTTTAGGCCCGGCGTTAGAGCGCCGAGCCTAAACCAATCTATCTAGTGGACTTTCGTCACCAAGATTTTCGTTAAATGCTGTTAGCGGCACTTAACCTTTCGGTTGCGATCAATGGCGCGGCCGGCGACACCGCCGCCGACGGCGCCTAGGATGGTGCCGAGCGTATCTGACCCGCCCGGGGCGATGACATTGCCGAGCACGCCGCCAGCGATGGCGCCGACGATGAGGCCGGTGGTGCCATCGGAGCGGCGGCAATAATATTGGCCATCTTTGCCGCGATAGATGCGATCGTTTTGGGAGAGTTGGCGTTCGCGATAGCGGCGGTTGTCTTGGCGGTAATATTGATCGGCGTAATAGCCGCCTGCTCTCGGGTCTGGGCGGTTGTAATCATATTGATTGTAATCGCTGTAGCGTTGGTCGAGGCCTTGATCTGTGGCGCAGCCTGCCAACAGGGCTGGGGTCATGAGGCAGAATAATAGCTTCTTCATGGGTTTGCTCCGCAATTATGCTCGACCGTTGAGCAGGTGGTATAAACTAAAACTAAGTTTATTGGCTTATGTTCCCTTGCCTGAGAGTATGGCACGGCGAGGGGCCAGTTAACAGGCGCTTAAAAGAGACACCTAGGTTCTGTCCTATATGGCGCTGTGCCCCTTAGGGAGCGATGTTACGGGCTTGCCCGGCATATTCTGGTTGGTGGCGGGGCCGAAGCTTTTGGCGTCTGCGCGCGTCCAGTTTTCATGATAGCTGGGGATGGTGCTGCTGCCATCCAGCAGGCTGCCCGGCTTTAGATACTGGTGGAGTTGATCGAAGTGGCGCACCCGGCTGCTGTCTACGCGGTGGGCGAGGTGATGGGGCTGTAGCTCGTCCGGGTGCGAGAGGCCGGCGGCGGCGAGCATCTCGGCAAGGGCGGCGACGGTGCGGCGGTGGAAGCCCTGAACGCGGCCGGCTTTGTCTGGCACGTCCAGCGCGCGTTGGCGGCTGGGGTCTTGGGTGGCGACGCCGGTGGGGCAGCGGTTGGTGTTGCAGCTGAGCGACTGGATGCAGCCCAGCGCGAACATGAAGCCGCGGGCGCTGTTGGTCCAGTCTGCGCCGATGGCCAGCACGGCGGCGAGATCAAAGGCGCTGATGAGCTTGCCGGCGACGCCGATTTTAATGTGGGGACGCAGGCCTGCGCCGATGAGCGTGTTGTGCACGAAGATCAGGCCTTCGCGCATAGGGGTGCCGACGTGATCGCTGAACTCCATGGGGGCTGCGCCGGTGCCGCCTTCGCCGCCATCTACGACGATGAAATCTGGGGTGATGCCGGTTTCCAGCATGGCTTTGACGATGGCCATGAACTCCCAGGGGTGGCCGATGCAGAGCTTGAAGCCGATGGGTTTGCCGCCTGACAGGCTGCGGAGCTGGGCGATGAAGGCCATGAGTTCCAGCGGCGTTGTGAAGGCGGAATGGGTGGCCGGCGAGATACAGTCTTCGCCTTGGGGCACGCCGCGGGTGGCGGCGATTTCGGCGGTGACTTTGGGGCCGGGCAGGATGCCGCCATGGCCGGGTTTGGCGCCCTGGCTGAGCTTGATTTCGATCATTTGACCTGGGCGTTGGTGGCCTGAGCGGCGAATTTTTGGGGATCGAAATGGCCATCCGGGGTTCGGCAGCCGAAATAGCCGCTGCCGATTTCCCAGACGAGATCGCCGCCGTGTTCACGGTGGTAGCTGCTGATGCTGCCTTCGCCGGTGTCGTGGTAGAAATTGCCGAGGGCGGCGCCTTTGTTGAGGGCGCGGATGGCGGCGGCGGAGAGGGAGCCGAAGCTCATGGCTGAGATGTTGAGGATGCTGGCTTTATAGGGCTGGGCGCATTGCGCATTGCCGATGGTGATGCGGAAGCTTTGCGGATCTGGGTGGGCGACGGGGCGCATGGAATGTTGGATATATTCATAGTCTTCGGCGTAAACGGGGACGAGGGTGCCGAAGGGATGTTCTGACGAGACGCCTTTGGCGCGGCGGTAGACCAGCGAGCGTTGGGCGCGGCTGAAGGGGGTGGCTTCGGCGTCACTTTCCAGCAGATATTGCCGGATTTCGGGGCGGATGGTTTCGACAAGCCAGCGGACATGGCCGATGACGGGATAGTTGCGCAAGATGGCGTGATCGGACTGGAGGAGATCGCGGATGCCGATGAGGGTGAGGATGATGGGGACGGCGGCGATGATCTGGCCCCAGGGCGTGCGGGGCAAGGTGAGGACCGCGATGACAGCGAGCAGGACGCACAGGGCGAACACGCTGTAGCGTCCGAATTTTTCTGTCATGGTTTCCATGGTTTTTTATTCACGGCCGCAGCAGGTAACGCATAAATTGCGGCAAGGCTAACTTTCGAACTCCATGATGATGGCATCGACGGCGAGACTGTCGCCGGCTTTGGCGTTGATTTTGGCGACGGTGCCGGATTTTTCGGCGCGCAGGATGTTTTCCATTTTCATGGCTTCTACCGTGGCGAGGACCTGGCCGGCTTCGATGGCTTCGCCTTCCTTGACCGCGACCGAGACGATGAGGCCGGGCATGGGGCAGAGCAGATATTTGCTCATGTCGGGCGGGATTTTTTCGATCATGTGCGTGGCAAGTGCGGCGGCGCGGGGGGTGAGGACGCGTAAGGCATGGGTGGCGCCTCTGGTGGTGAGGTGCCAGAAGCTGCCGCGGCGGGCGACGGCCAGCGCGCGGGGGGTGCCGTTTATGGTGGCTTCGAAGAGCGGTTGGCCTAGCTGCCAGTCGGTTTCGAGGGTGATTTCTTCATTGTCGATTGTGAGGGTGAATTGGTCTTCGTCGCTTTCAATGTGAACCGGCGTTTGGGTTTTATTTAGTTCGATCACCCAGTCTGGCGTGGTGATGGCGGGGTCTTCGCTGAGCTGGCCGGTGATGAATTGGGCGCGTTCTGTGCTGATGGCGTGGAGGGTAGCGGCGGCAGCGAGCAGCGCGGTTTTTGTGTCTGCATCCAGGGCGGCGCCGTGGAAGCCTTCGGGGTATTCTTCGGCGATGAAGCCGGTGGTGACGTCTGTGCCGGCCTGGAAGCGGGGGTGGGCCATGATGGCGGCCAGAAAGTCTATGTTGTGGCTGATGCCTTTGAGGAGATAACGGTCCAGCGCATCGGCCTGCGCGGCGATGGCTTGTTCGCGGGTGGGGGCCCAGGTGATGAGTTTGGCGATCATGGGATCGTAGAACATCGAGATTTCAGCGCCTTCGACGACGCCGGTATCTACGCGCACGATGGCACCGGGGGTGGCGCTTTCGGCGGGCGGGCGGCAGATGCTGAGGCGGCCGATGGAGGGGAGGAAGCCGCGATAGGGGTCTTCAGCGTAGACGCGGGTTTCGATGGCGTGGCCGTTTAGCTGCACGTCTTTTTGGGTGAGCGGGAGTTTTTGGCCGGCGGCGACGCGGATCATCAGCTCGACTAGATCTAGGCCGGTGATGCATTCGGTGACGGGGTGTTCAACCTGCAGCCTTGTGTTCATTTCGAGGAAGTAGAAGCTGCGATCTGCGCCGGCGATGAACTCTACGGTGCCCGCAGACGTGTAGCCGACGTTTTTGGCCAGCGCGACGGCTTGCTCGCCCATCGCTTTGCGCATTTCGGGGGTGACGAAGGGGGAGGGGGCTTCTTCGACGACTTTTTGGTGGCGGCGTTGGATCGAGCAGTCGCGCTCGTTCAGGTAAATGACGTTTCCGTGGCTATCACCGATGAGCTGGATTTCGATGTGGCGGGGTTGCTCGACGAATTTTTCGATGAACAGCCGGTCATCGCCGAAGCTGGCGAGGGCTTCGCGTTTTACGCCGTCATAGCCTTCGCGGAGCTGGGGTTCGTCCCAGGCGAGACGCATGCCTTTGCCGCCGCCGCCGGCTGAGGCTTTCATCATCACCGGATAGCCGATGTCAGCGGCGATTTTGGCGGCGTGGTTGGCGTCATCAATTTCGCCGACATAGCCGGGGACGACACTGACGCCGGCAGCTTTTGCGCGCTTTTTGGATTCGATTTTGTCCCCCATGGCGGCGATGGCGGCGGCGGGGGGGCCGATGAAGGCGATATTGGCAGCGCTGAGGGCTTCTACGAAGCTGGCGCGCTCCGAGAGGAAGCCGTAGCCGGGGTGCACGGCCTGAGCGCCGGTTTGCTGGCAGGCGGCGATTATTTTTTCAGCTACGAGGTAGCTTTCGGACGCGGGTGAGCCGCCGATGTGAATGGCTTCATCGGCAAGCTGGGTGTGCAGCGCGCCGGCATCGGCATCGGAATAGACCGCGACGGTGGCGATGCCCATGGCGCGGGCGGAGCGGATAACGCGGCAGGCGATTTCACCGCGATTGGCGATCAGGATTTTTGTAAACAAGACCGGGTTCCTTGAGCAGTCGCTTTGCGCACCCTCCCTTAATGCTCTTGCGGGAGGGTGCAAGCGATGCGTGCCCGATGCATGCCCGGCGGGCGGTGATAATTAGTCGTTTGAGGCGAGTTTTACCGGCACTTGCGCCATCGCCATGCTGGTGGCCTGAGTGCGGCAGGCGCGGATGGTGTCAGCTTCTTCCTTGCTGCCCATGATGTGTTCACCGCAGACGTTGCGGGCGGCGAGCGCAATGCGCTTCATAAGGGCTTCACGAGCGTCTGGCTGATCGAGGCTGGCCATATTGTAACGCAGCGATTGGCGCGCGCCTTCATCATTGTCACCCGCGAGCGCCGGGACGGCGGTGAGGGCGAGAAGGGCTGCGAGGGGCAGGATCATTTTGGCCATGGGGTTTACTCCTTTTAATCTTTGGGAGGGGGGCTTTGCAGCCTTTGTCCCTTCAATGAAGACATGTTGCGCGGATTTTTTTCGGGTTTCAAGGCGCGAGTGTCACATAGTTGTAACATTCACGTCTTATACTAACGTAGGTAAGGGCTAAGTCTTTGATATATATGGCTGCGGGAAAATCGCGTCTGCGAAACTTTTTTTTGTGTCTGAAATGGGTCGGGCGGGATTTGGTGGTTTAGACGGGTTTTGCGACCATCAACCATGTGACGGCGACCAGCGGCACGGTGGAGACCAGCCCCCATGTCAGCCAACGCCGGGAGAGGGCGCGATAGGCCTCTGTAACGCCGGTTTCCGGGAAGGCTCGGGCGGCGCGGGCTTGTTTGATTTGGATAGGCACGATGGCCAGCAGCCAGATCAGCCCGGCGATGACGAATAGGATCTGGCTCCAGAACAGCCAGCCGCTGGTGAGATCATAGCCGGCGGCAAAAGCCATATAATAGCCGCCGGCCATGGTGAGGATAACGCCCCAGACGGTCATGGCCCAGTCCGTGTAGGTGACGAGCTTTTGCGCAAAGCCCAGCACTTCGGGGCGGCCGTTACGGTCTGCGAAATACTTCCAGATGGCGGTCACGGTGATGTTGCCCATCAGCATGATGATGCCTGTTATGTGCAGGAAGTTGGCGATTTGGTAGGTCATAGGGCTTTAAGTTGCGGAGGCAGTGATGGCGGCATGATGGACCCCGGCCTTCGCCGGGGTGACGGGGAGGGGGTAGGGATCATATTGCGGCCTAGAGCGGAATGTTATCGTGCTTTTTCCACGGGTTGCTGAGTTGCTTGGTGCGGAGTTTGCGCAGGCCGAGAGCGATGCGGCGGCGCGTGCTGTGGGGCATGATGACTTCATCTATGAAGCCTTTGCTGGCGGCCACGAAGGGATTGGCGAAGCGGGCTTCATATTCGGCGGTGCGGGCGGCGATTTTTTCTTTGTCGCCGATATCCTGCCGGAAGATGATTTCCACGGCCCCTTTCGCGCCCATCACGGCGATTTCGGCGCTGGGCCACGCGTAGTTGAGATCGCCGCGCAGGTGCTTGGAGGCCATCACGTCATAGGCGCCGCCGTAAGCTTTGCGGGTGATGACGGTGATTTTGGGCACGGTGGCTTCGGCATAGGCGAACAGCAGCTTGGCGCCGTGTTTGATGATGCCGTTATGCTCTTGCGCTATGCCGGGAAGGAAGCCGGGGACATCTACGAACGTGACAATCGGGATGCTGAAGGCATCGCAGAAGCGCACGAAGCGGGCGGCTTTTTTGCTGGCGGCGATATCGAGGCAGCCGGCCAGCACCATCGGCTGGTTGGCAACGATGCCGACGGTATGGCCTTCGATGCGCGCAAAGCCGGTGAGGATGTTGCCGGCATGGGCGGGCTGTAGCTCGAAGAATTCGCCTTCATCGGCGACGGCGCGGATGAGTTCGTGCATGTCATAGGGTCTGTTGGCTGATGCGGGGACGAGGGTGTCCAGCGCGTCGATAATACGGTCCCCGGCGTCAGCTGTGGGGCGGACGGGGGCGGCTTCGCGGTTGTTTAGCGGCAGGTAATCGAAGAAATCGCGGGTGCGCAGGAGCGCGTCCAGATCATCTTCCATAGCGACATCGGCGACGCCGGATTTTGTGGTGTGGGTGACGGCGCCGCCGAGTTCTTCCTGGGTGACGATTTCGTTGGTGACGGTTTTGACCACGTCTGGCCCGGTGACGAACATGTAGCTGCTATCTTTCACCATGAAGATGAAATCGGTCATGGCTGGGCTGTAAACCGCGCCGCCGGCGCACGGCCCCATGATGAGGCTGATCTGGGGGACGACGCCGGAGGCCAGCACATTGCGCTGGAACACTTCCGCATAACCGCCGAGCGAGGCTACGCCTTCTTGAATACGCGCGCCGCCGCTATCGTTGAGGCCGATGACCGGCGCGCCCACCTTCATGGCGGTGTCCATAACCTTGCAGATTTTCTGGGCGTGGCGTTCTGACAGTGAGCCGCCGAAGACGGTGAAATCCTGGGAAAAAACGTAGACGAGGCGGCCGTTGATGGTGCCGGAGCCGGTGACCACGCCGTCACCGGGGATTTTCTGGGTTTCCATGCCGAAATCGGTGCAATTATGCTCAACATACATGTCCAGCTCTTCGAAGCTGCCGGGGTCTAGCAGCACGTCGAGGCGTTCGCGCGCGGTGAGGCGGCCTTTGGCGTGCTGCGCGGCGATGCGTTTTTCGCCGCCGCCGGCACGGGCAGCTTCGCGGCGGGCTTCCAGCTCTTCGAGCATTTTCAGCATGTCTGGCCTTTCGTTTGTTGGGCTGCGACTAGCGGCTTTGGGGGGCCGTGTCATCTGCTTGCAAGATGAGGAATCGCGTCGCCGCCATGAAAGCGGCTTTGTTATAGGCACGCAGGGCGAGCGCGTCCGCATCTTCGCCCCAGTTTTCGGCTTGGAATTGGTCATCTACATCGGCGGCAGCCCACGCCGCTTCGGCGGTGATATGGCCTTCCTCCAGCGCCAGCGCCAAAAGCAGCGAGCCAGAGAGCGGGATAAGCTGGGCATGGGCGGCCAGCGCGGCGGGGGCGCGGGCGGCGAGCGCGGCGTGCAGGCGGGCGAGGGTTTCTGGCGGCTGGGCGATGGGCATCAGGCCCTGCGTTGTGTGCAGATGGCACTCATGGCGGGCTTGGGCCCAGGCTATGACCGGATCCCAAAGCTCGGCCTGTCGGGCGATCAGGGGGGGCGGATTTTCGGCGCGGTAACACAGCAAATCGGTGGCGGCATAGGCGGCGAGGCGGGCGCTATGGGCGGCGGGGTCTGCGGCGATCAAATCTTGCGCGGCGTTGGCGAGGCCGGTGAGCGGCATGGCGGCGGGGTTTAGCTTGTCTTTGACGCTGGCCCATTCTTCGGCGACGGCAGCAGCCAGCGCGGCGGTGGGCAGGGTGAGCCGCGCGCGGGCGGGGGTTTTTACCGGGCGGGCGTCTAGCGATAGGCCGTAGCCGGTTTCCAGCGGCTCGATGCTGACATGGGTCCAGAAGCGTTTCATCGCCGGGTGGTGAGGCCAAGGTGTTTGGGGCGCAGGAAGAGGGCTACCGCGCCGGCGATGAGCAGCGCGAGGGCGAGGGGGCTGGTGGCTTCACGCGCGAGGAAAACGCCGCCGAACAGGGCGGCGAGGCCGGAGAGTTTGAGCGCCAGATAGATCAGGAAGCGTTTTTTGGCCTCGGCTTCTGGCATGATGGGTTTGCCGTCTGGTTCAACGCTTTTGAGATCAGGCCGGGGCATGGAGGAGGCTCCAGAGATGGGCGCTGTCTGCGGCGACGCCGAGCGCGCCTGCGTCCATCAGGTCTTCGGCGGCGTGATAGCCCCAGTCTACGCCGATGGCGCGCACACCGGCGTGTTGGCCCATGAGGATATCGAATACGGTGTCGCCGATTATGTAGGTGCTTGAGGCGTCTGCCCCGGCCTCGGCGCGGGCGGCTTCCAGCATGGCGGGATGGGGTTTTGAGGGGTGACGGTCGGCGGTTTGCAGGCTGATGAAATGATGGCCGATATTGTGATGCGCCAGCGCCATGGCGAGGCCGCGGTCGCTCTTGCCGGTGGCGACGGCCAGCAGCCAGCCGGCGTCGTTTAACGCCGCCAGAAGCGCGGCCATGCCGTCATACATCGGCTCGGGGTCTAGCTGTTTTTGGGCGCGGAGGCGTTGGAAGGCGGTTTTGTAATCATGGGCGAGGCTGATATGCAGGCCGGGATCGGCTTCGGGGAGCAGGCTTTGCATGGCTTCGACGAGGCTGAGGCCGACGATGCTGCGGGTGCTGTGATCATCGGGCGGGGGGAGATTGTGGCGCTGGAAACTGTTCGCCATGGCGCGGATGATGTTGCGCTGGCTGTCTATCAGCGTGCCGTCACAATCGAAGACGGCGAGTTTTGGGGACGGCGGGGACATGGCGTCTTCTATTGCGTCTGTTGTGGATGGCTGCAAGCGCGCTTAGACGAGGGCCATGGCTGATGCTTCGCTTGCGGCGCCCGTGCGGGGGCGGATTTTAGGGTCTCCGGATGCGGTGCGGGGACCGGAGGATCTGCGCGGGTTGCATTATCCGTTTGGGCGCTGGGTGCCGGCAGAGGGCAGCTTGTTTGAGGTGGTGCCGGGGGTGCATTGGCTGCGGATGCCGCTGCCGATGGGGGGGCTGGACCATATTAATCTCTGGGCGCTGGAGGATGGCGATAGCTGGGTTTTGGTGGATTGCGGCCTCAACAATGCGGTGACGCAGGGGCTTTGGGAGGCGATTTTTACTTTGTTGGGGGGCCGGCCGGTGCGCCGGTTAATTGTGACGCATTTTCACCCCGATCATATTGGGCTGGCGGGGTGGCTGGCAGCGCGCTGGGGGGTGCGGCTGGAGATGGCGCGGACCGAGTATCTGATGGCGCGGATGTTGATTGGCGACGCGCAGCCGGAGCCGCCGGCGGAGGTGGTGGATTTTTATGCACGGGCGGGCTGGCCGGCGGCGGCGTTGGATGCGCTTCGGGCGCGATCCTGGGGGCGGTATGCGCGGATGGTGGGGGCGCTGCCAGGGGGGATTTTGCGGCTGGCTGAGGGCGACAGGCTGGAGATTGGCGGGCGGCGCTGGGAGATTTTTGTGGGGCGGGGACATTCGCCGGAGCATCTTTGTCTGGTGGCGGATGGTGTGATGATTTCGGGCGATCAGGTGTTGCCGCGGATTACCAGCAATGTGTCTGTGCATCCCAATGAGCCTTTGGCCAATCCTTTGGCGGACTGGCTGGACAGCATCGAGCGGCTGCGCGGCGTTGATCCGGGGATAGTGGTGCTGCCGGCGCATAATGAGCCGTTTACCGGGCTGCACGTGCGACTGGATCAACTGGCGGCAGACCATGCGGATAAATTGACGAAGTTGCAGGATTTTTGTGCGGTGCCTCGGACGGCATTTGAGAGCTTCGAGATATTGTTCAGCCGGGCGATCGGGGAGGGCGATAGGGGGATTGCGACCGGCGAGGCGCTGGCGCACTTGCATTGGCTTGAGGCGCGCGGGCTGGTGCGGCGCGTGCGGGGTGACGTGGACCGATTTGTTAGCGCGTGAGGAGGCTTAGTGATGGTTTCTGATAGGCTGAATTCTATTTCGCAGCGTTTATTCGGGATGTCTTTTGAAAGCCTGGATGAGGCTGAGCGGCGCGTGCTTGCCAGCATTGATGAGGGAGATACGCTGAGCCGTAATGCGGCCAATGTGGCCGATGATCGGGCGAGTTTTGGCGAGCGGCTGTCTGACCGGGTGGCGGCGGTGGGGGGTTCTTGGGCGTTTATCAGCGTGTTCATGGCTGTGCTCTTGTTCTGGATGCTTTTGAACAGCGATATTCTGGCGCGGTGGGATATGGCCTTTGATCCTTATCCCTATATTTTTCTGAACCTGATGCTCTCGATGGTGGCCGCTGTTCAGGCGCCGATAATTATGATGAGCCAGAACCGGCAGGCGACGAAGGACAGGCTTTCGGCGCGGCTGGACTATGAAGTGAATTTGCGCGCCGAGTTGGAAATCATGCGGCTGCATGACAAGATCGATCAGATGATCATCGCGCGGCTCGATGCAATTGTAGCGCGGCTGGACAGACCGGCCTAGATTCGGGCAGCGCGTAATTTTTCGATGGCTTCATTGGCGAGCGCATCGGCGCGTTCATTGTCTGGATCGCCGGCATGGCCTTTTACCCAGCGCCATTCAATCTGGTGGCGGGCGGTGGCTTGTAGCAGGGCTTGCCAGAGTTCGGCGTTTTTGACCGGCTTTTTGTCCGCAGTGCGCCAGCCGTTTTTTTGCCAGCCGAAAATCCATTTGGTGATGCCGTCTTTTACATAGACGCTGTCTGTGGAGAGGGTGATTTTTGCCGGGCGGTTGAGGGCGTTGAGGGCTTCTATGGCGCCGGTCAGCTCCATGCGGTTGTTGGTGGTGTGAGCTTCGGCGCCGGAGAGTTCACGCTCATGTCCGGTGCTGGGGCCGCTGCTGGCGCGCAGCAGCGCGCCCCAGCCGCCGATGCCGGGATTGCCTTTGCAGGCGCCGTCTGTGGCGATGATGACGTGAGGGATTTCGGTCATTGGCCGAGGAGCTGGCTTGGCGTGGCTTCAGTATAAAAGGCGAGGCGGCGGGCGAAGGCCATCGGGTCTTTGCGGGTTACCATCGCGTCGGCGGGTGTGTTTAGCCAATCATAGGCGCGGGTGAGGGTGAAGCGCAGCGCAGCGCCGGTGCAGAGCAGGGGCAGGGCGGCGATTTCTTGCGGGCTGAAGGCGCGGGCCTTGGTGTAGCCATGGGCGAGCGCGGCGGCGCGGGCGGTGTGATGGGTGTGGCCGTCTGCGCTGAAGCACCAGGCGGCGTGGGTTACGGCATAATCATAGGCGAAGATATCTGTGCAGGCGAAGTAAAAATCTATCAGGCCGGTGATTTTACCGTTTTGAATGAGGACGTTATCGGGGAACAGGTCGGCGTGGATGGTGCCGCTGGGGAGCGTATGTGGCCAAGCGGCGGTGATGGTGAGGGCTTTATTGATGAGGGTTTTGAGGCCGGGGTCAATTTCGTGCAGCCTTGCCTCGCAGCGGGCTGCCATTGGGGGCCAGTTTGTGGGGCCGAGGCCATTGGCGCGGGGCGCGGTGAAACTGGCGACGGCGTTATGGAGCTGGGCAAGGGCGCGGCCGGCTTCGCGGCAATCTTCGGGTTTTGGCTCGGAGACGGACACGCCGGGGAGAAATTCTATGATGCAGGCGCGCTTGCCGTTGAGGGTTTGCAGCGCTTCGCCGGCGCGGTCTGCGACCGGGCGCGGGACCGGCAGGCCGGCATCGGCGAGATGGGTCATCAGCGCGAGGAACCAGGGCAGGTCTTGTTCCTCGGTGCGGTGTTCGTAAAGGGTGAGGATGTAGCGGGCGCGGTCTGTATCCAGCAGGTAATTGCTGTTGGATACGCCTTCGGCGATGCCTTTGAAGCTGAGCGGCGCCCCGATATCGTAGCGGGCGAGGAACAGTGCCAGATCTTCGGCGGTGACGCGCGTATAGACCGCCATGGCGGCGGCTCAGGCGCTGGTAAGCGCGCGGGGGAGTTTGAAGACGACTTCCTCGACGGCGGTGGTGATGTTTTCCTGCGTTACGACATAGCGTTCGTTGAGGCGCGTGAGGACTTCCTGCACCAGCACTTCGGGCGCTGACGCGCCGGCGGTGAGGCCGAGTTTGTTAACGCCTTCGAGCCAGTCCCAATCAATGTCCGAGGCGCGGGCAATGAGATGGGCGCGCGCCCCTTCCCGCTCCGCCACTTCGCGCAGGCGCTGGGAGTTGCTGCTGTTGGTAGCGCCAATAACCAGCACCAGATCGCAGCGCGGGGCCATGGCTTTAACCGCGGCCTGACGGTTTGAGGTGGCGTAGCAAATATCGTCGCCGCGCGGCCCCATGATGGAGGGGAAGCGGCGCTGCAATTCAGCGACCATATCGGCGGTATCGTCCACCGAGAGCGTCGTCTGGGTGAGGAAGCCGAGCTTTTCACTGTCGGCGACCTGAACATTCTGGGCATCTTGCAGCGTTTCAATCAGCGTCATGGCGCCGTCCGGGACTTGACCGAAGGTACCAATCACCTCGGGATGGCCTTCATGGCCGATGAAAAGGATGTGGCGGCCCGCGTCCACGAGTCGTTCCGCCTGACGATGGACTTTGCTGACCAGCGGGCAGGTGGCATCAAGATAATTAAGGCCGCGCGCTTCGGCAGCAGCGGGCACGGCTTTGGGGACGCCGTGGGCGGAGAACACGACGGGGACGCCGTCTGGCACTTCGTCCAGCTCTTCTACGAAAATGGCACCTTTGGCCTTGAGCGTGTCTACCACGAATCGGTTATGGACGATTTCGTGGCGGACATAGACCGGTGATCCCCAGCGTTCCAGCGCCAGTTCGACGATATGGATGGCGCGGTCTACGCCGGCGCAAAAGCCTCGCGGCGCGGCGATGAGCACGTCCAAAGCGGGCAGGGAAGCGGCCGCGGTATCGGCGGGGGAGGCGAGGGTGCTGGTCATGACTTCTCTTTAGGCGATGATACCTCGTTGCGCCACTATCTTGCTAGGGCGTGTTGCCGCTCCTAAGGTGCACGCGCTGGCCCGTTCGGGTGGGTGCTTTTGAGGCCTTGAAAGGTCAGATATTTCGTGTTGGTTTTTCGTAAATCTTACGCTGTTCTTGCTCTGCTGGGGGTGAGTGCGCTGGTGCTGGCCGGGTGTCAGCGCAATCCGTTGGTGGTGAAGCGTTCCGCGTGTCCGGCGGTGGCGGTGCCGATATATGCCAATGATATGACGCTGTTTTATCCTGGCACGGCGCCTGATACCGGCAATGTGGACATGACCGCGACGATCACCAATTTGCGGGGCATTTGCAACGAAGCTGAAACGCAACTTGGTAGCAATGTGAGCTATCAGGTGGTGGCGCGTCGTAGCAATGTTTCGGGCGCGCGGACGATCACGGTGCCGGTGTTTGCATCTGTTGTGCAGGGAGGGAATCTTTTGGTTTCCAAACAGATTTCAAGCATTACGCTGGTTTTTCCGGCTGGTCAGGCGCGGGCGGTTTCGGCCGGCGCGGCGCGAGCGACCGTGAGCCGGGAGGCGGCATCCTTGCCAGTTAACATACTGAAAAAAATCAGCAAGAAGCGCAGGGCCGGCGATCCCGATGCGGCTGTGGACCCGATGGCTGATCCTCAGGTGCGGGCCGCGATGCGGGCGGCGAGCTTTGAAGTGCTGGTGGGGTTTCAGCTTACCGAGCAGCAGCTGGCGTATAATGTGACGAAATAACTGTGGACATGTGCGCCGCGCCAGATTGACAGGGCGGCGGCGTTGCAGTTTGTTAGAGGTGTCGTCAGAAGCGATTCTGGCGTTAGCGCGGGAGAGTGTGGAGCGGGCTGTGAGGCTTGTTTTGCCGCCGAAGGAGCAAGCCGTCCCCGGTAATCTCTCAGGCACAGGGACCGCGCTGACGTAGTCACGACAATCTGGAAAGTGGACAGGCCTTGGGGCTGGGTCCCGCCGAAGGGGTAAGCGGGCATCGCTCGTGAAAGCTCTCAGGCCCGGTGACAGACGGGGGCAGGTTTGGGGGATTGTCCCTCAGGCTGCGCGCTGTTTCCGGAGGCCTTATGGCCGTTGATGAGCCTTTTTTATTGCCGCTGGATGCGCTGCATCGCCGTTTGGGCGCGCGGATGGTTCCGTTTGCGGGCTATTCGATGCCTATTCAGTATGAGGGCATCATTGCCGAGCATCTTTGGACCCGCACGCATGCCGGGCTGTTTGATGTGAGCCATATGGGCCAGATTTTGCTTCCCGTGGCGGCGGCGGGCGTTTTGGAGACGCTGATGCCCGGCGATATTGCGGGCCTTGGCGAGGGGGTGCTGCGCTATTCCATGCTGCTGAACGAGGGCGGCGGGATTCTTGATGATCTGATGGTGACGCGGCGGGCGGAAGATTTTTATCTGGTGGTGAACGGCGCGGTGAAGGCGGCGGATATCGCTGTGCTGGCGGCGGCAGGGTTGCGGCCTGAGGTGCGGACTGACTGGGCGCTGCTGGCGTTGCAGGGGCCAGAGGCGGCGGCGGTTTTGGAGGGGCTGGTGCCCGGCGTTTCAGCGTTGCGGTTTATGCGGGCGGCGGGTTTTGACTGGGCGGGGCATGATCTTTGGGTGAGCCGTTCTGGCTATACCGGCGAAGATGGGTTTGAGATTTCGGTGCCGGTGGCCGCTGCCGAGGCGCTGGCTGTGGCGCTGCTGGCAGACGTGCGGGTGAAGCCGGTAGGGCTGGGCGCGCGCGATTCGTTGCGGCTGGAGGCGGGGTTGCCGCTTTATGGGCATGATCTGGATGCGGGCACCACGCCGGTGGAGGCTGGGCTGGGGTTTGCAATTTCCAAGCGGCGCAAGCTGGAGGGCGGATTTCCGGGGGCGGCGCGGCTGCTGGCAGAGGTTCAGGACGGCCCGGCCCGGCTGCGGGTGGGGCTGGCGCTGGACGGCAAGGCCCCGGCGCGGGAGGGGGCTTTGGTGTTTTCTGGTGAGAGCCACGTGGGCGTGGTGACGTCTGGCGGGTTTTCGCCCAGCCTCTCCCGGCCGATTGCGATGGCTTATGTGGCGGCGGCTCAGGCCAGCGATGGCACCGCGCTGGAGATTGAAGTGCGCGGCCGGCGGCTGGCTGCCACCGTGGTGCCGATGCCATTTTTGGCGAAAACCTATGTTCGTTGAGGGAAAATGAGATGACCGTTTATTTTACCAAAGATCATGAGTGGCTGCGTGTGGAGGGCGGCCTCGCCACTGTGGGCATCACCGATTATGCGCAGGCGCAATTGGGTGATGTGGTGTTCGCCGAGGTGCCGGCGGAGGGCACGGCGCTTACGCGCGGCAAAGAGGCGGCGGTGGTTGAATCGGTAAAAGCCGCGTCCGATGTCTATGCGCCTGCCTCGGGCACGGTATTTGAGGCCAATGCGGCCCTTGAAGAGGACCCATCGCTGGTGAACAGCGCCGCCGAATCCGAGGGGTGGTTCTTTAAAATGACCCTGTCAGACCCCGCAGAGCTTGGCGACATGATGGATGAAGCCGCCTATCGCGCGTTGGTTGCGAGCCTATGACCCCTGAGTCCGAGCCTGTGTCCGAGCCTGTGCGCGACTCTGTGCGCGACTCTGTGCGCGACTCTGTGCGCTGGGACCCGGCGCTATATGCGGCCAATGCCGGGTTTGTGCCGGCCCTTGGCAATGCGGCGCTGGCGTTGCTGGCCCCGCAGCCGGGCGAAGCTATTTTGGATTTAGGCTGCGGGGACGGCGTGTTGACCGCGCAGATTGCGGCGGCGGGCGCGGTTGTTGAGGGCATTGATGCCGATGCCGCGATGATTGCGGCGTCGCGGGCGCGGGGGCTGGAGGCGCGGGTGCTGGATGCGCGCAAGCTGGAGGTGGCGGCGCGTTATGATGCGGTGTTCAGCAATGCGACGCTGCATTGGATCAGGCCGCCTGAGGCGGTGATCCGCAATGTGGCGCGGGCGCTGAAGCCGGGCGGGCGGTTTGTGGGCGAGTTTGGCGGGCATGGGAATGTGGCGGCTATTCGTGCTGCGTTGGGGGCGACGTTGGCGGCGCGGGGGTTGGCTGAAATCGGGCGGCCGGAGTGGCAATATTATCCGGCGGCCGATGAATATGCGGGGCTGCTGGCGGCGGCGGGGTTTGTGGTTGAGGTGTGTGAGATTGTGCCGCGTCCCACGCCGTTGCCGGGGTCGGTTTCGGACTGGCTCAGGACTTTTCGGGGTGGGTTTTTGGAGGCGGCCGGGGTGCCTGAGGCTTTGCAGGCTGAGGTGATTGCCGAGACGGAGGCGCGGCTGGCGCCGTGTTTGCGCGATAGTGCCGGGCGCTGGACGGCGGATTATGTGCGGCTGCGGTTTGCGGCGCGTTTGAGGAAGGATTGAGCCATGCGGTATTTGCCCCTGACCCAGGATGACCGGGACGAGATGCTCGCGGTGATTGGCGCGGCGAATATTGATGCGCTGTTTGCCGATGTGCCGGAAAGTGCGCGGCTGGCGGGGCCGATTGCGGGGCTGCCGATGGTGGCACCGGAGATGCTGGTGGAGCGCGAATTGGGCGCGATGGCGGCGCGGAATTTGACGGCGGGGACGGTGCCGTTTTTTCTGGGCTGCGGGGCCTATAAGCATCATGTGCCGGCGAGCGTTGACCATATCATCCAGCGCGGGGAGTTTTTGACCGCCTACACCCCGTATCAGCCGGAAATTGCGCAGGGCACGTTGCAGGTTTTGTTTGAGTTTCAGAGCCAGGTGGCGCGGCTGCTCGGCATGGAAGTGGCCAATGCCTCTATGTATGATGGCTCTACCGCGATGACCGAGGCGGTGTTTATGGCGCGGCGGGTGACGCGGCGGGCCAAGGCGTTGGTGTCTGCGGGGGTGCATCCGCATTATGTGAGTGTTTTGAAGACGCTTACGCAGTTTACCGATGATGAGGTGGTGGCGGGCGTGCCGGCGCTGGGGGCGGCGATACCGGGCGATGATGTGGCGGCGCTGACGGCGGCTGTGGAGGCGGGCACCAGCTGTGTGGTGGTGCAGAACCCGAATGTTTTTGGGCATGTGGCGGATTTGAGCGAGCTGGCAGCGGCTTGTCAGGCGGCTGGCGCGTTGTTGATTGTGGTGGTGACGGAGGTGGTTTCTCTGGGGGCCGTGCAGTCTCCCGGTGAGATGGGGGCGGATATTGTGGTGGGCGAGGGGCAGTCTATTGGCAATGGGCTGAACTTTGGTGGGCCGTATCTGGGGCTGTTTGCGACGCGGGATAAATATGTGCGGCAGATGCCGGGGCGGCTGTGCGGGGAGACGGTGGATGCGGACGGCAAGCGGGGGTTTGTGCTGACGCTGTCTACGCGGGAGCAGCATATTCGGCGTGAGAAAGCCACGAGCAATATCTGCACCAATTCGGGGCTCTGTGCGCTGGCGTTTTCGGCGCACATGACGTTGCTGGGCGAAAGCGGCTTGCGGCATTTGGCGGCGCTTAACCATGGCCGGGCGGTGATGCTGGCCGAGCGGCTGGCGCGGATACCGGGGGTTTCGTTGGAGACGCCGGTGTTTTTCAATGAATTTACGTTGCGGCTGCCCACCGATGCGCGGGTGGTGGTGCGGAAATTGGCGGAGCGGCAGATATTGGGCGGGGTGTCTTTGGGGCGGCTTTATGCGGGCGTTTCGGGTCTGGAGCAGGGGCTGGTGGTGGCCGTCACCGAGACGGTGACCGATGCGGATTTTGATGCGTTTGAAGATGCGCTTGATGAGGTGTTGGCATGAGCATGAACGCTGTGGGCCGGGTGACGCGGTTGGTTGAGGTTTCGGCACTTGCCGAGGGTGAGACGTTTACGGGCAACCGGGCGCTGATGCTGGAGGAGCCGCTGACTTTTGAGCGCGGCAGCACGACACGGTGCGGGGTGGATTTGCCGCCGGTGCCTGAGGTGGCCAGCCGGCTGGGCGCGGTGGCGCGGACGGCGCCTATAGGTCTGGCGGGGCTTTCTGAGCCTGAGACGGTGCGGCATTACACCCGGCTCTCCCGGCAGAATTATGCGATTGATCTGGGGATTTTTCCGCTGGGTTCCTGCACGATGAAGCATAATCCGCGGCTGAATGAGAAGATGGCGCGGCTGCCGGGGTTTGCGGATATTCACCCCCTGCAGCCGCAAGCGAGTGTGCAGGGCGCGTTGCAGCTGATGGCACGGCTGGCGGACTGGCTGATGAAGCTGACCAACATGCCCGCCGTAGCGATGAGCCCCAAGGCCGGGGCGCATGGCGAGCTTTGCGGGATGCTGGCGATACGGGCGGCGCTTGAAGCGCGCGGCGATGCGCGCAAGGTGGTGCTGGTGCCGGAGTCGGCGCATGGCACCAACCCGGCGACAGCGGCATTTTGCGGCTATGCAGTGGAGAATATTCCGGCGGACGCGCGGGGCCGGGTTTATCTGGCGGCGCTGAAGGCAAGGTTGGGGCCGGATGTGGCGGCGGTGATGATTACCAATCCCAACACCTGCGGGCTGTTTGAGCCGGATATGCAGGCGATTTGTGAGGCGGTGCACGGCGCGGGGGGCTTTGTGTATTGCGACGGGGCCAATTTCAACGCCATCGTCGGCCGGGTGCGGCCTGGCGATTTGGGCATTGATGCGATGCATATCAATTTGCACAAGACCTTCAGCACACCGCATGGCGGCGGCGGGCCGGGCAGCGGTCCGGTGGTGCTTTCAGAAGCACTGGCACCGTTTGCGCCGCTGCCTTTTGTGCGCAAAACCAGCGCTGGCTTTGAGCTGGTGGAGGAAGAAGACGCAGAGCGTTATGCCCCGCAGAGCTTCGGGCGGATGGTGGCGTTTCATGGCCAGATGGGGATGTTTGTGCGCGCACTCGCGTATATGATGAGCCACGGCGCTGATGGCCTACGGCAGGTGGCCGAGGATGCCGTGCTGAACGCCAATTATGTGCTGGCGAGTTTGAAAGATGTGTTCACCGCGCCGTTTGCGGAGACCGGGCCTTGTATGCATGAGGCGCTGTTTTCCGATGATTTCCTCGAAGGCACCGGGCTAACTACGTTGGATTTTGCCAAGGCGATGATTGATGAGGGTTTTCATCCGATGACCATGTATTTTCCGCTGGTGGTGCATGGTGCGATGCTTGTGGAGCCAACCGAAACCGAGAGCAAGGCGAGCCTTGATCAGATGATTGGTGCGATGCGATCTATTGCGGCGCGGATGCTGGCAGACCCCGAAGCGCTCCGCACAAGCCCGCATTTTGCGCCGCGCCGGCGGCTGGATGAGACGGCGGCGGCGCGCAAGCCGGTGTTGAATTACCGGGGGGCTTGAAGAGGTGGAACAAAGAAACGGTTCTCATAGGCTAGGGATAGCGTATCCAGACTATAATTAATGAAAAAAGTATAAACCAAATGGCGATTGATACTGAATTATATTTATTTGTTATATAAGAAATTTTATTTTTAAATTAACATAAATTTTTTAATCATGCCAAGATCTATATCCTTTCATATTATTTTCCGAGTCATCCCATTTTTTTCCAATTTCATTGGATGCCGGCCTTGATCCGGGGGGATATATTGAATTTTCTTCAATGATTGGAAGTTTCTTTAATTTCTCATCTAATGGAGAGCGGCCAATTTTCTTTAAGTGGTAGATGTAAGCCAATTCGTGTTCCGTAGTCGGCTGTTCCTTGCCCCAAGCTACGTCCTGAAATCTACGTTGCGCTGATGTTTTCGGCCTTCGAACTTTATTATGCAAATCTTGGTAGAAACCGAGATGGAGCTTCAATAGTGCTTCGAAGCGAAGAACGTCATCTGAAACGGTCATTTAAAATCTCGGATGTTTCGCGTTGCATGCGTAAGATTAGAGTTGTGCGGCTTGTCAGCGCAAGGCCTTAACCCGTCTTATTCACCGGACCGGGTTTATCGGGGTGGCGAACGTAGCTTAACTCTCTGATCTGATGTAGAGAATGGGTGTCGACGCCATTCTATTCATCCGGACAGAAAGTGCCACGCCT
>Ga0105050_10000405_pt1 | contig 65667 bp, 62 predicted proteins | sample FRY01_FD_78088 | JGI IMG/M metagenome (GOLD analysis project Ga0105050, IMG submission 78088) | Freshwater microbial communities from Lake Fryxell liftoff mats and glacier meltwater in Antarctica - FRY-01 | ecosystem: Environmental > Aquatic > Freshwater > Ice > Glacier meltwater ...
AATCAAATCATCATTATCTATTTGATGCACTTCTTTGGGCGAAACATAACGCAAAAAGGTAACCAACGAATCAGCATAGACTTTCACCGTATTTGGACTGTAGCGTTTAGAGGTCAAATACCTTCGGAACTCTTCAATTGCAAGTGTGCTGTTTTCACTTAATGGATGCAATAAGTCTGATGGGCGCAACTGTTCTTTTTTAGTTTGAACCGAATTCAAAGGAAAATAAATTGTACTTATGATTGCCTTCTCTGTAAAAAGGATAGTTAATTCTTCAATTGTAATAGCTTGTTCTTCAAAAACCCAAGCGCGTTCTCGGGTATCCCATTTTGAAAATGGCAAACTTTGAAAAATGCTGTAAATTTCACGACTATAGGAAAAGGTAGCGTAATAGAAGGTTTTTAAGCCGATTTCTTGGTGGTTAAGGTTGATGGTAGGTAGCATGAAAAATCAATTTTCACCTTAAGATAGTGAAAAAGTTCACTTGGAAATAAGGATTTCTTAATTTTCTTCTACCAATTTCAATATTGAAAGTACTTGCGCTAAATCCTCATTCGAGAGATTTTTACAAGGAATTTCGAAAATTTGTACGGGAGTTTTTGTGCTAAGTTGAATGGCAGATTGTCCTTTGTAGGTATGCACAAACACACTTTCAAGGACTGATAAATCAATCGATTTTTCAATAAATCGCCATTGATTAAAAAAGCGATAATGCAACTCATTATGTGTGATTTCAATTCCTCCCCAATCTTTTTTACGGTGAAAACGCTGGTTGAGAAAGAAATAAAGTAATGTCAAGATAAAACCAAGTGAACTAAGAATGGTTAAACTTACTCCAACAATGGATTGAATATTTTGCTCCTCAGTTACTTCAGAAATTGTTGAATTGATTAATTGAAAAGCAAAGGCAATCAATCCCAAACAAAATCCACCAACGAAAATCAACACAAGGGAATGCATGTGATTATTTCGAATGGTATAGCTAAATCGTGTCAAATTAAGTTTGGCTTAATCTTTAAATTTTTTAAAAATGATACTCGCTATATGTCCTCCGAAACCGAATGTATTACTCATTGCATACGTCATCTCTTTTGCTTTCGCTTTGCCCATCGGGAAATCAAAGAGTCCTTTGAAATCTGGCTCCATGTCCGTCGTATTGATTGTTGGCGGAACCAAGCCTTCGCTTAATGCCATAACACAAGCAATTCCTTCAATTGCACCAGCAGCACCTAACAAGTGACCCGTCATGGATTTTGTTGCCGAAACAGAAAGGGAATGATGATTTCCAAAAACACGTTTGGCGGCTTTCAATTCTGAATTATCGCCTTGTGGCGTAGAAGTCGCATGCATATTGATGTAATCAACTTGGTCGGGTGTGATTCCAGCTTCACGCATAGCTTCTACCATTCCAAGCACGGCACCATCACCTTCGGGATGCGTTCCTGTTAAATGATAAGCATCAGCCGCCATTCCACCACCCACAACTTCTCCGTAAATCGTTGCACCACGACGCTTTGCATGTTCATATTCTTCCAAAATCATAGCACCAGCGCCTTCGCCCATCACAAAACCATCACGATTTATGTCGAATGGTCGAGATGCTGTTTCAGGCGAATCATTTCGCGTTGAAAGCGCTTTTGCAGAGGAGAATCCACCAATTGCTGATTGGTTAATTGCAGCTTCAGAACCACCTGAAATAATCATGTCTGCCTTGTCCCATTTAATGTAATTGAAAGCTTCAATCAAGGCTGTATTTGATGTTGCACAAGCAGAAACAGGACAAAAATTGACTCCACGTAAGCCATATTTAATGGAAATAATTCCAGATGCGATGTCCACTAAAATTCTTGGAATGAAATAAGGAGTGAATCGGGGTGTGCCATCACCTTCGCAAAATTCCATCATTTGATCCTGAAAAGTTTGGATTCCACCGTTTCCTGAACCCCAAATAACCCCAATACGGTCTTTGTTTAACGTGTCGAAATCAATCTTTCCGTGTTCTACAGCCTCAGCGACAGCAACTAGCGCGTATTGAGAAAAGGAATCGTATTTACGAATTTCTTTCACATCAAAATGATCTTTCGGTTCGAAGTTTTTCAACTCACAAGCAAATGTTGTTTTGAATTTTGAAGTATCGAATTTCGTGATTGGCGCAGCACCGCTTACCCCATTTTTCAAATTCGTCCAATAGTCATTCAAATTATTTCCAATTGGTGTCAACGCACCTATTCCAGTAATTACTACTCTTCTCATGCTTGTTAAATTTATGTCCCGATAGCTTTCGGGAAAAACTTTTTATTCGTATTTTCATAGAGTACTGACTACCTTGATCAGAATTATAATCAAATCTTTGCTCCATGCTCCACCCTCGATACAATCCGCAGTGGCGGATCACTCGGTCGGCGCTCGATGCTCGATGCTCGATGCTCCATGCTCCATGCTCTCGGTTCTCTGCTCTCAAAGGAATCCCAATTCCAATTTCGCTTCTTCGCTCATCATGTCTTTATCCCAAGGTGGATCAAACACGATGTTTACTTTTGAAGAGGTAACACCTTCAATAGCCGCTACTTTGTCTTCCACTTCTTTCGGCATACTTTCCGCCACCGGACAATTTGGAGAAGTCAAGGTCATTTCGATGATCACATTTTTATCTTCGTCAATTCGAACTTCGTAAATCAAGCCCAATTCAAAAACATCTACTGGAATCTCCGGATCGTAGATCGTTTTCAATACCTCCACAACCGTATTCTCTAATTTTATAATTTCTTGCTCCATATTCTTTTTTCTTTATTCCACCCTCGATACAATCCGCAGTGGCGGATCACTCGGTCGGCGCTCTATGTTTTATGCTCCATGTTCTCGGTTCTCTGCTCCACCCTCGATACAATCCGCAGTGGCGGATCACTCGGTCGGCGCTCCATGCTCTATGCTCCATGTTCTCGGTTCCATGCTCCACCCTCGATACAATCCGCAGTGGCGGATCACTCGGTCGGCACTCCATGCTCCATGTTCTCTGCTCCACCCTCGATACAATCCGCAGTGGCGGATCACTCGGTCGGCGCTCTATGCTCCATGTTCCATGTTCTCTGCTCCACCCTCGATACAATCCGCAGTGGCGGATCACTCGGTCGGCGCTCCATGTTCCATGTTCTATGCTCCATGTTCTCAATTCTCCATACTCCACTTCAACGCCGCCATCTTTAATTTATTCACCATACTCAACAAACCGTTTGCACGAGTAGGAGAGAGGTGTTCTTGCAATCCGATATCCTTGATAAAATGTAAATCCGCTGTAGCAACATTCGCAGGTGCTTCATTGTTTAAAACACGAATCAATAAACCGATAATTCCCTTCGTAATAATGGCATCTGAATCAGCTGTAAATTGCATTTTTCCGTCGAGAACCTCTGCATCTAACCAAACTCTTGACTGACAGCCTGGTATTAAGCGATCCTCCGTTTTTTTTGCAGGATCAATCATTGGAAGATCTTTCCCTAGTTCGATAATGTATTCGTACTTTTCCATCCAATCATCAAAGATCTCAAAATCCTCAATTATCTCTTGTTGTTTCTTTTCAATTGTCATCTTCAATTCATAATATGAAACCTCAATCAACGAAGCATATTAATACTCTTCTCCACTGCTGTAATAAACGTATCTACTTCTTCACGCGTATTATAAAAAGCAAAGGAAGCACGAACCGTTCCTGGGATTTCGTAAAAGTCCATTAAAGGCTGTGTGCAGTGATGTCCCGTGCGAACCGCAATTCCTTGTTTATCGAGTAAAGTACCAATATCAAAAGGGTGAACACCTTCCATCGAGAATGAAACAACACTTGTTTTCTTTCTTGCTTCACCAATAATGGTCATGTCTTCGAAAGTGTCTAGCATGTCTTGCGCGTAATCAGCAAGCTCTTTTTCGTGTTTCTGAATAGCAACAATGTCTAAGCCAGAAAGAAATTTTATCGCCTCTCCCAAGCAAATTCCACCTGCAATATGGGGCGTTCCCGCTTCAAATTTAAATGGAAGTTCATTGTAAGTTGTACGTTCGAACGTTACTTTTGAAATCATATCACCACCACCTTGGTAGGGAGGCATACGATCTAAAAGTGCTTCTTTCCCATAAAGTACACCGATTCCAGTTGGACCAAAAACCTTATGTCCTGAAAAAACAAAGAAGTCACAATCCATATCGATTACATCAATCGGCATGTGTTGAATACTTTGCGCACCATCAACTAAAATCTTTGCGCCAACAGCATGTGCTTTAACAGCAAGATCTTTAACAGGGTTAATAGTGCCAAGTGTATTGGAAATATGGGTTACAGCAACCAATTTTGTTTTTGAATTCAATAATTTATCGAACTCCTCGATGATTAATTCACCTTTTTTATTGATTGGAGCGACTCTTAATGTTAAGTTTTTACGCTGACAAAGCATCTGCCATGGAACAATGTTAGAATGATGTTCCATTGCAGTGATGATGATTTCATCGCCTGCAGACAATAATTCTCCAAAAGAACTCGCTACCAAATTGATTCCATCGGTCGTGCCTTTTGTAAAAATAACCTCTTCCGATTTTTTTGCATTCAGGTATTTCTGAATAATAATTCGCGCTTCTTCAAATTCAGTCGTCGCTTTCTGACTCATAAAATGAACTCCACGATGGATATTTGCGTTGTCTTTAGAATAATAACGATTAATTGCATCTAGCACAACCTGCGGTTTCTGTGATGTCGCACCGTTATCAAAATAAATCAGGTTTTTACCGTAAACCAACTGACGGAGTGCAGGAAACTCATTTCGAATTTCACGAACATTGAATGGTTTTTTTGTACCTTCTGTCATAATGGTACAAAGATACAAAAACCCTTATTTTGATTTGTTCTAAAGAAGAAAAAGATTTTTAAAATACTTAAAGTAAGGAATTCCGGTCCATCCTCCATGCTCCATGTTCCATGTTCCATGCTCCATCCTCACCCTCCTCTCGCCTCAACTCTTCTTCAACAGCATCAAAAACTCCTGATTTCCATCGCCACCTAATATGGGTGAAACAATGTGGTCTTGATAAATCAAATTATTGACCTTGCCAGCATCTTTGATTTTTTCAATTATTTCAGGATAAAGCGCTTTCTTCTTTACAATTCCACCTTTCGCAATGTTCTCTTTACCCACTTCAAATTGTGGCTTTACAAGTGCAATAATAAAAGCACCCGACTTTAAAAAAGAATGAATGAATGGAAATACTTTCTCCAAGGAGATAAAGGAAACGTCTATTACACAACCATCAATTTCTTCTTTGATTGTATTTGCTGTTAATTCACGAACATGCGTTTTTTCTAAATTCACAACACGTTCATCTGTTTTAATTCGATCATGCAATTGGTCTTTGCCTACATCAATACAAAAAACTTTTGTTGCGCCATTTTGCAAAAGTACTTCGGTAAATCCACCCGTTGAAGCGCCGATATCCATCAATGTTTTACCCGTAATAACAGGTTTCCATTTGTCGATTGCCTCAATAATCTTTAGTGCGCCTCTAGAAACCCATGGAATTTCTTCTTGAATAATTTCAATTTTGCAATCTATTGGGAATTTTTTTCCCGTTTTAACAATCAACTTACCGTCAACTCTCACTCCAACCTCACGAATCATCTGCTCTGCGCGAACACGCGAACTCACCAAATTTCGTTGAATCAATATTTTATCCAAACGTTCATCTTCCATTTGTCAAAATTACGAATAATGAACCACGAAAACCTGATCTTAGCATCGTTAATCACAAATTCTGAATCACAAATTCCGAATTATCAAGTATCTTTGCAGTAAAATTTAGTCAATTGAGTATAGTTTACATCACACGTCGTGAAACTTTCAACGCAGCTCATAAGTTGTGGAGGGAAGATTGGTCCGAGGAAAAGAACAGTGAAGTTTTCGGGAAATGCAGCAATAAAAACTGGCATGGTCATAACTTTTCTATTTATGTAACAGTAAAAGGTGTACCTAGTGCTGAAACAGGTTTTGTTATTAATTTAAAAGAGTTAAGTATCCTTTTAAAAGAATTAGTAATAGAACCCCTAGATCATAAAAACTTAAATTTGGATGTCCCATTTTTGAAAGATGTTATGGCCTCTACAGAAAATTTGGCGATTGAAATTTGGAAATTGATTGAGGATCCAATTGCAAAAGCGAATGGAGAATTAGTGAAAATTAAATTGATTGAAACAGAAAACAATTACGTTGAATACTTTGGTGGTAAGGAACCTTTTTGATAAAACGTTGTTTATTTAAAGTAAGAAGAAATGAAACACAACGAAATGTACAACGACGAAACAACTGCAATTTTAGCAAGCCATTATGAGGATGTGCTTAAGCAAATAGGTGAGGATCCAACACGTGAAGGTTTGCTCAAAACGCCTGAAAGAATGGCAAAAGCGATGCAATTCTTAACGCATGGTTACGATATTAATCCTGATGACTTAATCAAACAAGCCATTTTTCACGAAGAATATTCCGAAATGGTGATTGTGAAAGACATCGATATATACTCAATGTGTGAACACCACATGTTGCCGTTCTTTGGAAAAGCACATGTTGCCTATATTCCAAATGGTAAAATTGTTGGATTAAGTAAAATTCCACGTGTTGTTGATGCCTACTCGCGTCGATTGCAAGTGCAAGAACGATTAACATTAGAAATAAGAGACTGTATTCAACGGACATTAAATCCAAAGGGTGTAGCAGTGGTCATTGAATGTTCACACATGTGTATGCAAATGCGAGGCGTTCAAAAACAAAACTCCGTAACAACTTCAAGCGCTTTTACTGGATTATTTATGAATAACGATTCAACAAGAAAAGAATTTATTAATTTAGCACAAGCAAAATTACATTGATATGGAAAATTTAATCGATCAACACGAAGGCTTTTCTAAAGAAATGACTCGTGAGTTTTTCAGAAGCGTTTACGGTTACATGTTTACTGCTTTGGGAATTTCAGGATTGATTGCATACATGGTTGGCGCTGGTGAACAAATAACTTTTGAAGATGGTAAAACCTTGCCATTGTTCTTTTATAAGTATTTTATTACTGCTGAAGGTGGAATTTCTCCTTTGTTCTATGTGGTAGCTTTTGCTCCAGTAGGATTGGGATTGCTTATTCAAATGGCTTATAAACGACTTTCTTTGGCTATTTTAATGGCGCTTTTTGTTGTTTATTCGGTCTTAATGGGCTTGTCCTTGAGTACAATTTTTATCATTTATACCGACGCTGCAATCGCTTCAACTTTCTTTGTTACAGCAGGCGCTTTCGCTGGAATGGCTATTTTGGGCTATACAACGAAAGTGGATTTAACAAAATTCGGAAGTTTGATGTACATGTTGTTCATCGGTATTTTCATTGCAGGAATTGTAAATGTTTTTATGAAAAGCGATACAATGGGCTTCATCATCGCTGTCATTGGTGTATTTGTTTTTACAGGGTTAACAGCATATTACATGCAACAATTGAAAACCGTTTCTCAAGATGAAAGTCTTTCAGGATTGGATAGAAGTAAATTATCATTGATTGGTGGTTTACAGTTATATATTCTGTTTGTGAACCTGTTTCTTTCATTGTTAAGATTGTTAGGATCGAGAGACTAATTGAAGTAAGATGGTTTTTGAGAAGGGATGCAATAAATATCCTTTTTTTTATTTCAAAAAATCAGATGACAGCTAGAAATAATTATTTACTTTTGAAAAAAAACAAACGCCATGTCAGATAACTTCTTTGAAAGCTCAACAGCTGCAGTAGGAACGCTTTATACAATTGCTGTTTTGGCAATTCTTACGTGCATCATGATCTGGGGTTAAGCTCAGAACGAAACAATAAGTAAGGCTATTCTTTGGTGAATGGCTTTTTTTGTGCTTTTTTCTTAACTTTCGGTTCAAATGATAACACATGCCATTTAATTCCATTTTTGCTTGGATGATGAAGAAAAGGATGCATCAAATTGATCTTTTTCGGAAATACCCTTTGGAGGTGCAGGCGGAGTTGTTTGATAAAATGATCGCACTTTCCAAAGAAACAGAATGGGGAGTTAAATACAACTACGCTAGAATTAAAAACTATAGTGATTTTCAACAACAAGTTCCTCTTCAAGAATACCCAGATATTCAACCCTATGTTGACCGTTTAATGAATGGTGAACAAAACATTCTTTGGTCAACTGACACGAAATGGTTTGCAAAATCTTCAGGAACAACATCCAACAGAAGCAAGCTGATCCCTGTAACGCAAGAATCATTGGCTGACTGTCATTATAAAGGTGGGAAAGACTTATTGGCGATCTATTATGATAATTATCCGAATCGAAAATTGTACAACGGTAAGCATTTAATCATTGGTGGAAGCGCCCAAATCAATCACCTAAGTGCCGATTCTTATTTTGGAGATTTATCCGCAATTATTGTAAAGAATTTACCTTGGTGGGCAGAAATTAGAAGAACACCATCCAAAGAAATTGCCTTGATGACCGAATGGGAATCGAAAATTGAAAAGATGGCATTGAGTACCATTGAAGAAGATGTGTACATAATTGCAGGAGTGCCAAGTTGGACGATGGTACTCGCAAATAAAATTCTTGAAATTACAGGTAAAAATAACTTGAAAGAAGTTTGGCCAAATCTAGAATTGTTTATGCATGGTGGTGTTAGTTTTGAACCTTATCGTGAACAATTCAAACGCTTAATTCCTGATCCAGAAATGCATTATGTTGAAACATACAATGCTTCAGAAGGTTTTTTTGGAATTCAAGACCAGAAAGATTCAGATGAACTTCTCCTCATGCTTGATTATGGTATTTTCTATGAGTTTATTCCAATGGATTCATTCGATGATGTCAATTCAAAAATAGTAATTGATTTGCGTCAAGTTCAAACGAATGTCAATTATGCTTTGGTGATTTCTACTAATGGAGGATTATGGCGTTACATTGTTGGAGATACAATCACCTTCTCATCAATACATCCCTATCGATTTAAAATTTCAGGAAGAACGAAAAGCTTTATCAATACTTTTGGGGAAGAGTTGATTGTTGAGAACGCTGAGAACGCTATAGCCTATGCCTGCTTAAAAACAAATGCACAAATCGCCGAATATACAGCTGCGCCAATTTATATGACGAATTTGGAACATGGCGGACATGAATGGTTAATAGAATTCGTAAATCAACCAGAAAATATAGAGCGATTTACCCTCTTATTAGATGAACATCTGCGTGAAATCAACTCCGATTACGATGCAAAACGCTATCACGATATGATTTTAAATAAGCCAAACATACGAATCGTGCCTTCTGGAACGTTTAGTAATTGGTTAAAATCATTAGGGAAACTTGGCGGTCAAAATAAAGTTCCCCGTTTGTCAAATAATCGATTAATCATGGAACAGATCTTGCAAGTGGCGGACCTGCAAAAACAAACAAGTTGAAACAACTCATTTACATATCAATTCTATTTATTTCTCAGACCTGTGAGATTATTGCCCAAAGTGATTCAACTGAGCAAAATGGCGAATGGAAAGCCCTGCATTCTTGGGGAATTGGTTCAGATGAAATTTGGACAACTGATGTACTGGGAAATGTGCTGTTAACAAAAAAAAATCTCATTCAAAAATTCGATTCAACAGGTGTTTTAAAGTATTCTCAAAGCATTCGATCTTTCGGACGCTTAAAGGATATTCAAACTGTCAATTCGATGAGAATAATTGCGTTTTCTAAAGAACAACAAACTGTTTGTTTGCTCGATAACACACTTACCTTAAGTGAGAACTGCATTGAATTGGCTGACTTCAATATTGGAAATGCGACTTCTTTTTGTGTTTCTAGTCAACCAGATAAAATATGGATTTTAGATCAACTGAATTCACGCTTATTACTCCTGAGTCTAGGAAAAACGAATCAATTTCAAGAAATCAGTAACCTGAAAGGAATTTTAGCGCTAGATCACGTCGACCAATTAACAGAATATAACAATCGCTTGTACATAATTGATCGTACAAAAGGCATTTATGAGTTCGATTTATACGGTACCTTGCTAAATGTAATCCCAGCTGAAGGTTTTACAAGTGTTTTTTTCGCAAAAGAAAATGCTTTTTTATTAACAAATGAACATTTAAAGGTGATTCATCTTGTGAGCCTAAAAACTACCCAAATTCCAATACCAGTAAAGGATGTGACACAATTTCAAATTACAGAATCGGCCTTTTATTTCCGCTCAACGAGTAAAATTTACAATTACTTGCTCTCTTTCCCACAATAAGACTTGCTGGTTTCAGCATTTGTTGTAAATTAGTCAGTCAAAATCTGAATGAATATGCATATCGCTGTCGCTGGAAATATAGGCTCTGGAAAAACTACGCTAACTAAGTTATTAGCAAAGCATTATAATTGGGAAACGCATTTCGAAGATGTGGAGCAAAATCCTTATTTGAATGACTTTTACGAAGACATGCAACGTTGGTCTTTCAACCTTCAAATTTACTATCTAAATAGTCGATTTATGCAAATTCAAGAAATCCGTGAAACAAAAAACACTGTGATTCAAGATCGTACGATTTACGAAGATGCTTTTATATTTGCGCCAAACTTACACTCTATGGGTCTTATGACTACTAGAGATTTTGAAAATTATTTTTCCTTGTTCAACTTGATGGACTCTTTTGTTTCTTCACCCGATTTATTGATTTATTTGCGTGCAAGTGTACCAACCTTGGTGAATCAAATTCAGCAGCGTGGACGTCAATATGAAGAAAGTATTCGTTTGGATTATTTGAAGCGTTTGAATGAGCGTTACGAAGCATGGATTTCAACGTATGATAAAGGTAAATTGTTAATCATTGATGTTGACAATAATCGTTTCCCTGAAAGTCAAGAAGACCTTGGTAAAATTATCAACTCAATCGACGCAGAAATCAACGGTTTATTTTAATTTCCCTCTTTGGAGAGGAATAAAGGGGGAGGATACTTATTTGAAATGAGTTATTTTCCTCAATTTAAAAATCCCAAATCTCAAATCCCCGTATGATAGTTGTTACAGGAGCCGCTGGTTTTATTGGCAGTTGTTTGGTTAGTCGCTTAAATGAAGCGGGCCATAAAGATATTGTAGTTGTTGATGATTTCTCTAAAAAGGAAAAGAGCAAGAATCTGGAAGGTAAAATTATTTTAGCCAAAGTTGGAAGAAAGGATTTTATTAAATGGTTGGAAGATTTTGGTAAAGAGGTAGATTTTATATACCATATTGGCGCTCGTACGGATACAACAGAGTTCGACAAGACAATTTTCGATGAGTTGAATGTGAACTATTCAATTGATGTTTGGAATGCTTGTGTTAAATTCAATATTCCATTAGTTTATGCAAGTTCTGCAGCTACTTATGGTTTAGGAGAATTTGGCTACAAAGATGATCACGATACAATCTCACGCTTAAAGCCGTTAAATCCATACGGAGATTCAAAGAACGATTTTGATAAATGGGTATTGAAGCAACATGCGTTTCCACCTTTTTGGGCTGGATTGAAATTCTTCAATGTATATGGACCGAATGAATACCATAAAGGAAGAATGGCAAGTGTAATTATGCATGCTTTCAATCAAATAAAGGAAACAGGGGGAATGAAATTATTCCGTTCACATAATCCGAATTACACAGATGGTGGGCAATTGCGCGATTTCGTTTATGTAAAGGATGTCGTAGAAGTTTGCTTGTATTTGATGGAAATATCCCCTTCATCAGGAATTTATAACTTAGGGTCTGGTATTGCCCGAACTTTCCTAGATTTAGCTAAAAATACCTTCGTGAATTTGGACAAAGAAGAGAACATCACTTTTGTAGATACACCAATTGATATTAGAGATAAATACCAATATTTCACTGAGGCAGATATGTCTAAATTAATTAATTCGGGCTACACCAAAAAATTCCACACCTTAGAAGAAGGTGTAAGTGATTACGTTACGAATTACCTGCGTCACAATGAGTATTATTGATAAATTTTCTCACGTACTTACCGTTCCAACAGCATATCAAATTGTGTAGGATATAATCTAGTTATTGAACACAAATCAGCGTGTCAAACCAAGGCGAATAACCTGCCCAAACACCTAATGCACCGCCTTTAATATTTGTCGGTATATTCGTTGGTGTTGCAAATGGATTACCTGCTGAATACATCTGGACATATTTCTTTTCCATAAAACTAAAGACATCACGATCCATTTTCGATAGTTTAATCACAATCGTATCGTGCTTCTTATAAAATGCTTTGTATTCATCGGCTAAATTTGGATCGTCAAAACTCATCGGATTTTCATACGCAAATTCAAAGGTTAATCCATCGAAGAAATCATCGTCAAAAAATGGATTGAAGGTCTTTTTGAAAATTGGTTCACCTAAGTATTTCACCTCCCAACGATAGGCATCGTATTGATTTCCATTATCAGCTAATTTCGCCCAAGAATATCCGTAATCGGTCAATGAACCTTGTGGTTTCCAAAATGTTTCTAGTAAAGCAGAAGAGGCACAATTTGAGTGATTGAAGTGTATGATTTTCCTTCGTAAGTGACAGTTAAATAGTAGGTTTTACCTACTTGACCAAACATAGCAGGATTGAACGTAGTGTATGCACATAAATGTAAATTCACCAATTCTGCTGCAGGGATACCAAAAATTGCGGCTGCTATTTCCTCCGTTCCAGCAGGTAAATTATCCGTGCAAAGTTCATCCAAAACGATACTCGTTGTCCCATCACTAACGGTTACAGTAGCTCCAGAAATAAATCCATCTAAATAGGCTTGAAGATTAGTCGCTGAATAGATGTCATTTGTTCGTGAAATCAAAACTATTGGTGGCTGTCCGGTTTCAATTGATCCATCAATTACGAGTAAATCTTGATACCCAGGAATGTCAATTTCCACCTCTTTCGTACAAGATGCCATCGTGAAAAGTAGAATGAAAAATAGAAGTAGTTTCTTCATCTGCCGTACATTTAAAATTCGAAGTTCCATGTTACACTCGGTATAATTGGGAATAAAGTCACTTGTTTTACAGTGATTTTAAAATCACCGCTTAAGAAATTGCCATCATTATCGACATATAAAAAGAATGGATTAGCTCTGTTATATACATTGTATACAGAGAACGACCAATTACTTCTGAAGCGTTTCTTAACTTGTATTTCTTCTCCCGTTAATTTATCGGTTTTTGTTTTAAATGCTTTGTCATATAATGTAGCAGATAAATCTAAACGATGATAAGGTGCCATGCGGGTTGAATTGCGGTCGCCATAATTAAAAAGCAAACTTTGTTCCTGAACATACCACGAAGAAGGTAGTGTCAAGGTATTCCCCGTTGCAAAAATAAATGAAGCACCAAATGTCCATCGTTCATTCAATTTATAACCTGCCACAACAGATAAATCGTGTCGACGATCATATTTTGCTGGGTACACTTTACCTGCATTCAAATCTGGAAATTTACGTTCTGTTTTAGACCACGTGTAGCCAATCCACCCAGTTAATTTGCCATAAGTTCGTTTGATGAAAAGCTCCACACCATAACTCCAACCTTTTCCAAAAACTAGGATATTATCGGTGTTATCATTCACATTATCACCAGGTAAAGCACCTTCTTCAAATTCAATTAAATTATTCATTCCTTTATAGTATACTTCAACAGAAGTTTCATATTTGTCATCTTTAAAATTTCTAAAATAACCGATAGATGCTTGATATCCGCTTTGTGGTTTTACTTTGTCAGTGGAGGGGTACCAAATATCTGTGGGTAATGAAACGGCACTCAAAGAAGTTAAATGGACATACTGATAATTGTAGGAATAACCAGCTTTTATGGAACTATTATCAGGTAATAAATAACGCAAAGATATTCGTGGCTCAAGTCCTTGATAGAATTTGATTAAATCTCCTTTACTATATTGAATAGATGTGTCAGGCGTACTTAAATCTCCTTTTATATAACGTGTAAATGGCCCAGTATGCGCATAAGTGCTGTAACGCAAACCAAAATTGACACGAAGTTTCTCATTTATATCGAAGTCATCAAGTACGTAGGCAGCCGTTTCGTGTCCAAATAAACGTTGAGCCTCGCCTGTGTCGAAAACAACTGAATCAACTTCAGCTGAAGCACTGGTTGGCGTAAAAGAATGGTAAATGTAATCTAAACCCCATTTGATTTTATGTCGCGTATTTGGGAAATAGGAGAAGTCCACTTTCGCTCCATAATCCCGAATACCTGATTTAAGTGCAAAACGAAATTCATCTTGTTGAGATCCAAAACTAAACATGTAATCGGAGAATGTTGTGGTTACATTCATGAATAATTTATTGGTAAACAAATGATTCCAGCGCAAAGCGGCAATCCCATTTCCCCAAGGCATATCCACTTTAAAATCGTCATCCTTGTTGCCGAAAGTAAACATGTCCTTGCCGTAATATCCACTTAAGTAGATGCGGTCTTTATCAGTTAGTTTATAGTTCAATTTTAAGTTTAAATCATAGAAATAATAACCCGATCCAGAAAATGGAGACGAATCTGGAATAAATGCTTTCATTAATACATCAATATAGGTTCTTCTTCCGGATACAATAAATGATCCTCTGTCTTTTTTCAAGGGACCTTCAATCGTTAATCGAGATGAAATAGCGCCAATTCCACCTTTAAACTTGAATTTTTTGTTGTTACCCTCATTCATGTTAACTTCTAAGACTGATGACATTCTACCACCATAGTTGGCAGGCATTCCACCTTTGATAAGGTTCACACTTTTAACAGCATCGACATTAAATACAGAGAAGAAACCAAATAAATGGGCAGCATTGTAGACAACTCCTTCGTCAAGAAGTACTAAGTTTTGATCTGGTCCGCCACCTCTCACATAAAATCCTTGTCCACCCTCAGAAACGGATGAAACTCCTGGTAGCAATTGTATGGTTTTAATAACATCCACTTCACCCATGAATGCAGGTAAGGTTTTGATTTGGTCAATTTGAAGTTCAATTTGTCCAAGTTTGGTTGAGTTAATATTTTCACCTTTCTTAGCATTCACTTCAACCTCTTGAATTTCTTGTAAATCCGTTCCCAGTTCCACATCAAATACGATATCTTTTGTGAGGTCAACGGTGACTGCTTTTGTGTTTAATCCAGTTGCGCGATATTCGATGGTATAGCTTCCTGCTGGAATTGTAAGGGAGTAAAATCCATAGGTATTTGTAAGTGCACCTTGAGAGATACTAGGTACAAACACCTTTGCACCAATCATTGCTTCGCCACTTCTACCGTCAGTTACATAGCCACTAATCGTGTATTTTTCTTGAGAAACCACCCCAAAAGAAACAAAAAGAAACAAGAAAATGTGAAACGGAAATTTCATAAATAAAAACAAAGTAATTTTTTAAAAAGTACAAAACTAAGAACAAACTGCAAACGAATTGATTTATTGAGTTTAAAATGGTATAAATCAGTGTTTATAATCGATGAGTGTAGTATTTTTTATCATGAATAAACTATTTAGACTGCTAGTTTCTTTTTTTGTTTAGGTTTGAAACCTAATTTAATCTACATATAATGAACAAATCAATGAAAAGTTTAAGTACACTTTTTTCGATGTTAGTTATCGGTTCTGTAGGATATTCTCAGTCTAATGAAAATTCTCAAAAGACAATTAAAGAGAATATACCAGCTGCAAACCAAACTTATACTGAAAGTGAAAGAGAAGAAGGTAAAACAGAAGAATTCAGATTAGTTGAAGCAACTAATAACCAAGAAAGAATGTTAACTCAAGAAACGACTAATACTGTTCAGGGCAAGACAGTCATTTCTAAAGTGCAATTCGAAGCTCAATCACTGAGAGGTCAAGAATATATTAAGGCACATACTGAATTATTCATCATCGAAAAATAATAATCTAACAACTTACAATTTATGAAAATAATTTACTTTAAGAGAGTTTTAGCTGTAACTGCAGTAATACTTTCAAGTTTTTCAAGTTTTTCACAAGGTTTTAGTGGAACATTTGCAATACCGAATTGGACTTTATCCAATCCTGTAGGGGGAGCTGTGAATACTGCGGGCGCTCCATCATCTATTTCATTAACTGGTGGAGATTTATTTTCCGCGGGAAATACGGATTACACAACTACTTATACAGGTGGATGCCCAATTTCAATTTCATTTGACTGGTCGGTTTCGCATCCAGACTGTACCTATGATAATATTTATTATGGTATTAACGGTGTTTTTACCTTTTTAACAGATTGTAGTGCTACTGGTGCTGTTGGTCCATTAACCTTGAATCCTGGAGAAACATTAACATTCAGAGTTAATACAGAAGATGGCGTCGGTGGTTTTCCTACTTTAATTATTTCGAACTTTCAACATACTGGAGGATTTCAAGGAAGTTTTGCTCCAGTGAATTGGGTAACAACGAATAACAATTCAAATGGATCTGTAAATACAACAGCAGCTCCGTGTTCAATTACATTAAATGGGAGTGACAACTTTTCTGGTGTTGCTGGGTCTATTGACTACACAGCCACATTCTCTTCATGTTCAACAGTTAGTTTTACATATAATGTTACTCACCCTGACTGTGGAGCGGATGACGTACGCTATGCAATTAATGGAGTATTTACAACAATAACGTCATGTAACGCTTCCGGGAATGTTGGTCCACTAACAATTCCTGCAGGTGGAACCTTTACTTTTAGTATTTCCACCATAGATAATATTTTTGGAGCTCCAACGGCAACATTTTCTAATTTTGTTGTTACAGGAGACTTAATTGTACCTGTTCCTAATTTAGCATCTTTAACAGACATTACAAATGAGTGCTCTGTAACTCTTCCAACAGCGCCTACTGCAACTGATAACTGTGCAGGTTCAATTACAGGAACAACAGGTGCGGTTTTTCCAATTACAACGCCTGGAACAACGGTAATTACTTGGACATACAATGATGGGAATGGAAACACAACTACTCAAACTCAAAACGTAGTGATTGATGATGTTACTGCTCCGGTAATTACTTGTCCTATGGATATCGTAATGAGCAATGATGCTGGAGTTTGTGGTGCTATAGTATCCTTTACTACTCCGACTGCAGTTGATAATTGCTCAGGAATGTCGAATAATTTGATTTTGAATGGAAGTGCAGAAAGTGCTTTCGCTAATTGGAATATTACACAATCTGGCGGCGATGGTTGGAATATTAGTGGCGCGACTTATGTTGGTACTTCAAGTTTTATTGGGTCATATGATTGGTGTGTGAAAAATCAGCTTGTTGATTTGCTTGCAAATGGGTATACTGCCGCTCAATTAGATGCTGTTCCATCCATAGAAGTTAATGAATGGTATAAGGCGAATGCTTGTTGTTCGACGAATGATCAGTATTTTTTCTCAGCTGATTTGTTAGATGCTTCAATGAATGTAATCACAAATTATTCTTTAGGTTCGCAAGGCTCGCCTCAACTTTCTACAGCATCATGGACTGAAGTATCCAATGTATTTACTGCATATGGAACCGGAGTTCGTTATGTGCGAATTACTCATGGTTCAAAAGACATGGAAGGTTGGGCAGGACAATATGGAACTGAAATTGATGCGACAAGTGTAAGAGTTAATGTTATTCCTTCTATTGCTCAAACTGATGCTACTGGCTTGATGTCAGGTGATGAGTTCCCTGTTGGAATGACAACTATTGAATATACTGCAACAGATGCAAACGGAAATTCAAGCACTTGTTCTTTCACTGTAACAGTAAATGATGTTGAAGTTCCAATGGCAGATCTTGCTACTTTAGCGGATATTATGTCAGAATGTGAAGTAACTTCATTAACTGATCCAACAGCAACTGATAACTGTTCATCTACTGTAATGGTAACAAATGATGCGGTGCTTCCTATCACTTCAGATGTCATAGTAACATGGACATACGATGATGGAAATGGTAATACTACAACTCAAACACAGAACGTAATGATTGATGATGTTACTGCTCCGGTTGGTGATGTTATGTCTTTAGCTGATGTTACGGCGCAATGTGAAGTAACTTCATTAACTGATCCAACAGCAACTGATAACTGTTCATCTACTGTAATGGTAACAAATGATGCGGTACTTCCTATCACTTCAGATGTCACAGTAACATGGACTTACGATGATGGAAATGGTAATACTACAACTCAAACTCAGAACGTAGTGATTCAAGCAATTAATGCAACGGTTTCTGTTTCAACTGTTACTATCACTGCGAATAATTCCAATGTTGGTGTAACTTACCAATGGGTTGATTGTGATAATTCTGATGCTCCAATTGCAGGAGAAATTGGTATGTCTTTCACAGCGACAGTTACCGGTAACTATGCAGTTGAAGTGACTGAAGGTAACTGTACTGAAATGAGTGCATGTAACTTAATCGACTTTACAAGTATCAGTGAAATCTCTACTGAACTTTTGAATGTATATCCTAATCCTGCAACATCAGTAATGAACATTGAAACTTCGAAAGAAGGCGCAGTGAACTTCTACGATGTTAGCGGTAAATTAATCTACACTCAGAATGTTGTCTCAGGAAAGAATGAATTGAATGTAACTGAGCTTGCTACTGGAGCGTACACATTACGTTTGACTACTGCAAGTGGAACACAAACGGTTCGATTTGTGATCAGCAGACAGTAACAATACTTTTATAGATTGGAAAGAGGCTTGGAAACAAGCCTCTTTTTTTATGTGCTGATGCCAATTTTTAAACTTATACCAAACACATTTATATTTTAGTCCAATGCCTCCTTGTATAATGCCGATAGACTATATGTTTAGCCCATTTTTTTTGAACTATTACATATTGCGTATCGGTGTTAGGAGCCCCTCTGAATTGCGAAGGTTCTGAAGTTGATACTAGTTGAAGTTTCACATGATTAATTGACATTCTTCATCGTTTTTCTTGAGTGATGATTTTGTTTATTGTTTGTGAAAATTTATTAAAAGGACTTTCCAATGGAAGGGAGGGAATTTCTTGCAGATTGATTAACTTCGCGTTCATATAGATTGAGAGATTAATACGTAATAGATGAAAATATCATACAACTGGCTTAAAAAATACATCGACACTTCGCTTTCAGCGGAAGAAATGGATAAAATTTTAACAGACACAGGTTTAGAAGTTGAAAGTGTTGAAAAAATTGAAGCAGTAAAAGGTGGATTGGAAGGCGTGTTTGTAGCTGAAGTTTTAACTTGCGAAAAGCACCCTGATGCGGATAAGTTAAAGGTGACGACAGTTACTATTGGAGGTGAACCATTACAAGTTGTTTGCGGTGCACCAAATGTGTCTGTTGGACAAAAAGTTATTTTAGCAACTGTCGGTTGTACACTTTATCCTCAGCCCAACGAGCCCTTGAAAATGAAAGTTTCCAAAATTCGTGGTGTCGATTCTTTCGGGATGCTTTGTGCAGAAGATGAATTAGGAATGGGTGAATCACATGCTGGGATTTTAGTTTTAGATCCTGAAACACCAGTTGGAACTCCAGCAGCAAAGTTGTTTGACTTAGAAGATGATTACCAAATCGAAATTGGCTTAACCCCAAATCGCGCAGATGCTATGGGACACATTGGCGTAGCTCGAGATTTAATTGCTTACTTGAACTACCACCAAAAAACGAATCTATCACTTAAAATGCCTTCAGTTGCTGAATTTAAAGTGGATTCTACTTCTTTAAAAATTGATGTTTCAGTAGAAGATACGGATTTGTGTCCGCGTTATTTGGGTGTTACTTTCAAAGGAGTGAAAATTAAACCTTCACCGGCTTGGTTGCAAAAAAGTTTGCGTGCTGTAGGTTTATCCCCAATTAACAATATCGTTGATGTAACGAATTTCGTTATGCGCGAATTGGGCACGCCTTTACATGCTTTTGATGTACGATCGCTGAATGGGCAACTAGTGGTTAAAACTGCTAACAAAGGTGATAAATTCGAAACATTAGACAATGTAACGAGAGAATTATCCGAAGAGAATTTAATGATTACAAACGGAAAAGAAAATCTTTGTATCGCTGGTGTTTTTGGTGGCGCAAGTTCTGGAATCAAGGATGATACAACAGAGATTTTCTTGGAGTCCGCTTATTTCAATCCTGTTTCTGTGCGTAAAACAGCAAAATTTCATGGATTAAATACAGATGCAAGCTTCCGTTTTGAAAGAGGAGTTGATCCGAAATTAACGGAATATGCCTTGAAAAGAGCAGCCTTGTTAATTAAGGAAGTCGCTGGTGGTGAAATCGCTATGGAAATTGCTGAAATTTATCCAAATCCTATCGAAAATAAAGTTGTTGAATTTAGTTATGAGCGATGCAATAAATTGATTGGTACTGAAATAAGTATAGAAGATATCAATTCAATTTTAACAAGTCTTGACATTATAGTGCTTTCATCAACCAATGGAGTGGCGCAATTAGAGATACCAACTTACCGTGTTGACGTGACAAGAGAAGCAGACGTGGTGGAAGAGGTTTTACGAATTTATGGGTTTAATAATGTTCCGCTACCTGAGAAATTGAACACGTCAATTGGTATTTTTCCGAAATCAAATGTTGAGAAAATTCAAACGGTACTTTCGGAAATGTTAGTTGGTAAAGGCTATTTTGAAACCTTAAATAATTCATTGACAACATCAACTTATGTTGATAAATTGGGAGGTGAAACATTGAAAGCTGAACGTAATGTTACGATGTTAAATCCACTGAGTCAAGAATTAGATGTTTTGCGTCAGACATTGTTATTCAATGCTTTGGAAGTTGTAGAGCATAATCAAAATCGTCAAAATGCTGATTTAAAATTCTATGAATTCGGAAAGGTTTATCATAAATACGAAAGTGGATACGCTGAAAACAAACGTTTATTGATCGCTATCTCAGGTAAAAAAGAAAATGAATATTGGAATTCATCGAAAGAAGCAGTTTCTTTTTACACCATCAAAGGATTGGTAAATGCAGTTTTTTCGCGCCTGGGACTCACCAATATGTTGAGCCAATCAGCATTAAAAAATTCAATTTTGAAAGAAGGGGTTCAATTAACTGTTCTTAAGAAAAAAGTCGGTGAAATTGGTTGGATTAACCCAGCAATGAAAAAACACTTTGGAATTAAGTCAGATGTTTTTGTTGCTGATTTAGATTGGGACGCAATAATAGAATGCTTACAATATGTAAAAGTTAAATACACTGAATTGCCGAAAACATTTGCGGTGCGAAGAGATTTCTCCTTATTGCTAAACAATGCAACGACTTTTTCAGAAATTGAAGCTGTGGCAAGAACCTGTGACAAGAAAATCTTGAAGGAAGTTGGATTGTTCGATGTTTATGAAGGCAAGAATTTAGAAGAAGGTAAAAAATCTTATGCTGTGTCATTTACTTTTCAAGATGCTGAACAAACCTTGAAGGATATTCAAATTGATCCAATCATGGAGAAAATTCGCTTAGAGTTAGAAAGTAAATTATCAGCAACTTTAAGGTCTTAGAATAGATTCGAATTCTCAAATTGTAAAATAACTTATGAGTTCAGCTTTAAAATACATCATCACAGGAATTGGCACAGACGTTGGTAAAACAGTCGCAAGTGCCATCATCGCTCAAGCATTAAAAGCGACTTATTGGAAACCAGTTCAAGCGGGTGATTTAGACAATTCTGATTCAATAAAAGTGAATTCGTATACCAATAATGAGGTAAAGATTTTACCAGAACGATTTAAGTTGAATCAACCAATGTCGCCGCATGCAGCGGCAAAATTAGATGGAGTATCAATCCATTTAGATGATTTTGTGTTCCCAGATGTGGAAGGTAATTTAATAATTGAAGGAGCAGGTGGATTATTGGTTCCTTTCAATTCAGAAGGCTTATTGTTTGCCGATATTTGTCAAAAGCTAGATGTACCGCTTATACTCGTTTCAAGAACTTATCTAGGGAGCATTAATCATACATTGTTGACTGCTGAGGTACTAAAAAGTCGTAATTTAAAGGTAAAAGGGATTGTATTTAACGGAGAAGAAAATATAGAATCGGAAAGTATAATTCTTCATATTACTGGCTTGAAAAAAATAGGTAGAATTCCACAAGTTGAGTTGGTAGATAGGGCTTTTATTATGGAACAAGCTCAGCTTCTTCTAGCGAATTTAATTGCGGAATAAAAATGTCAGAAGTTTTAAAAAAAGATAGTGAATACGTTTGGCATCCTTTTACACAGATGCAAACAGCACCTGAGCCCTTGGAAATAGTTCGTGCGAAGGATGCTGTTTTATACGCTGCTGATGGAAAGGAATACATTGATTGCAATTCTTCTTGGTGGGTAAATGTGCACGGACACGGCAATGAACACATAGGAAATGCCATTGCTCAACAGTTCGATCAAGTGGATCATATTATTTTTGCAGGTGCTACTCACACTAAGGGTGTTGAGGTAGCTGAACGAGTAATTAAACTACTTCCAGATCATCTCAAGAAAGTTTTTTTCTCAGACAATGGATCTACGGCGATTGAAGTTTCATTAAAAATGGTTTTTCAATATTGGTATAACCTGGGAGAGAAAAAAATTCGAATCTTGGCACTTGAAGGGGCTTATCATGGTGATACTTTTGGGGCAATGGCCGTTGGAGAGCGTGATTATTTCAATAAACCTTTTGAGCCTTTTTTCTTTGATGTTGATTTCCTTGAGTTTCCAACAAAACAAAATGAACGAAAACTTTTAGAACAAGCTAAATTACTATTTCAAACCAATGAATTTGCGGCTCTTATTCTTGAGCCTTTGGTGCAAGGATCTGCTGGAATGCGCATTTATTCTGTTGATTTTTTAGATAAAATTGTCAGTCTAGCAAAGGAACACAATGTGCTGGTAATTCTCGATGAGGTGATGACAGCTTGGGGAAGAACTGGAAAGTATTTTGCCTTCCAGCATTCGTCTATTGTCCCCGATATAATTTGCCTATCTAAAGGCCTTACTGGAGGAGTTTTACCTTTAGGTTTGACGATCGCGTCACAAGAAATATACAATGCCTTTTTATCCGTTGATCGAGCTAAAGCCTTTTTGCATGGCCATTCGTTTACAGGAAATCCCTTGTCATGTGCTGCAGTATGCGCAAGTTTAGACTTATTTGAAAAAGAAAGTACGTGGGAAAATATTCGTATGATATCAGCCTCCAACTCTCGTTTTTCACAAGAATTGCATTCAAAAGAAATTGTAGACATCCGAGTTTGCGGGACCATACTCGCAATTGAACTTAAAATACCTGGTGAGTCATCTTATTTTTCTGAAATGAAGGATATAGCGTATAATTTTTTTTTAGAAAATGGTCTGCTTATTCGTCCGCTCGGAAATGTCATCTTTATCAATCCACCTTATTGTATCACAAAAGAGCAATTAGACAAAGTATATGATATTTTTAAAAAGTTTATTGGAACGTTAGAATAAATTATTTGATCTCATTATTAAATTTTACAATCTACCAAACTAATAAAGAAAAGGAGAGGATCTGTTGTTGTTTCGTTCTGTAAGTTAGTAAAAAAGGACATTCTTAGTAATATCGCTAATTTTAAAATTAGCTAAGTTTAAAATATTGAAACACTAAATGTTTAGAAGCTTAAAATCAAAATCATTAAAATAAAAGTTCCCATTTCCATTATTTTATGTGAATCAAAAACCAAAACAGACTTCCATTCGTTTATCTATAAAACTATCTTATGAAACTCATAATTTTAATTTCTTTTATTTCTGTTTTAAGTGCTTGTCAAGGTCAAGCAAACAAACCTGCGAAAAAAACAGCTGTAGTTATAGATACAACAAAGCAATACAATAAGTTAAGTGATCAAGAAGAACGTGTTTTAGTTCATAAAGCAACTGATCGTGCCTTCACAGGAGACTATTACAGTAAAAAGGATAAAGGAGTTTATCTTTGTCGTCAGTGCAACAATCCACTTTACACCTCTGAAACTAAATTTGAATCACATTGCGGCTGGCCAAGTTTTGATGATGAGATTGATGGCTCCGTTATCCGTGTGAAAGATGCCGATGGTCAGCGAATAGAAATTATCTGTGCGAATTGTAAAGGTCATTTAGGTCATGTGTTCGAAGGAGAACAGTTTACTGTAAAAAATACACGACACTGCGTAAATACAAGCTCATTGAAATTCTTTTCTAAGGAGGAAATGAAAAATTTACCTGCAGTGATTAAATAATCATTTCCAGTTCAACACATCGTAATTTTGTATCTTTTTATTGTATTGCAACTGAATTTCTCGAATCATTTGATTAATTGCTATTTCCTTGATGCTACGATTTGGATAAATTGCAATGATGTCTCGTGCAGGATGAAAACTGCTATTAGATGTCACAATTGATTTAATACATTTTTGTTGTTTCTCATTGGAGTGATAAAATTCAGGAATTAATGTATATCCACCGTGCTGTTCTGTCATATTTATTAGAAGGTCGATATTTCCGCCTTCATAATTCCAATGGTTGTCATTTGCTTCATCTTTGATTTGACACAGTTGAATCATTTGATTGCGTAGACAATTCCCACTGCTTAATAACCATGGATGAAGTTCTTTTAGGTCATCAACAAGAACACTAGAATGTGCTTCGTTCGGAATGTATGCCATGATTTCTTCTGTATATAATTTTTGGGTGGTAAATCGATTGTCGTTAAAGGGTCCAGCCATGATAATTCCATCGAGTTCTTTTTTCTCAAGAGCAATAATTAAATCTTCCGTTTTCATTTCAAGGATAGATAATTGCACATTTTGAAGTTTTTTAAGCCATTTGGAAAATAAATCTGGAATCATGTAGGTCGCAATTGTCGGAATGATTCCTAGCCGAATACGTTCCACATAATTCCCCTTCATTTGCTGGGAAATAGTTTTTATTTTTGCTGACTCACTCAATACTTCTCGAAGAATTGGTATCAGTTTTACTCCAAACGGAGTCAGCTCTAATGGCTGATGTGAACGATCAAAGATTATGAAACCCAACGTATCTTCCGCCTTTTTTACTTGCATAGAAAGCGTAGGCTGAGTGACAAAACAAATCTCGCTCGCACGTTGAAATTGACCAACATCGCTTAAGGAAACGATATAATGCATTTGCTGAAGTGAAATCATATAGATTAAATTTATGTAAAGATAGAGTTAATCGATTAAAATTATTAATTAAAGAAGTTAGCTTTGAATCTTAATCATCAATATGGAATCAAATACGAACTATACGGAAAAAATAAATATTTTGTTAGCAAGCTATGAATTGCATTATCAAAACCTTCGATCATTGCATTGGAACGTTAAAGGGTCCAATTTTTTTGAATTGCATCTGAAATATGAAGAATTGTATACACGAACGCAGATCATAATCGATGAAGTTGCTGAGCGTATTTTAACTTTAGGTGTCATACCGCTTTCTCGATTCAGTGATTATTTGGCAAAAAGTATTATATCTGAAAATGAATTAATTTCTAATGGCGAAGTTGGGATGAATTATGTCTTAAAAGCTCAACAGCTCATATTGAAGTTAGAACGAGAAATTTTAGTATTGTCAACTGATAATAATGACGAAGGGACCAATGCATTAATGAGTGACTTCATTCGTGAAAAAGAAAAAACAAATTGGATGTTTACAGCTTGGTTAAACACGACCAATTAGATGAAAAATCGTAATTTTGTACAATTAAAATTTAACATAAAAACAAAAATAAAATGGCAGTATTAGTTGGTAGAAAAGCACCTTCTTTCAAAGCAGCAGCAGTTGTAAATGGTGGAGAAATTGTTCAAGATTTTTCTTTGGACCAGTTTATTGGAAAAAATCATGTATTATTTTTCTTTTACCCAAAGGATTTCACCTTTGTTTGTCCATCAGAATTACATGCGTTTCAAGCTAAATTAGAAGAATTCGAAGCTCGTGGAGTGAAGGTTGTTGCTTGTTCAACAGACACAGAGGAATCTCACTGGGGATGGTTACAAGTACCTAAAGCGCATGGTGGTATTCAAGGAGTGAAATATCCTATTGTTGCAGATTCATCTAAAACGATTTCTGAAGCATTCGGTGTCTTAGCGGGCGAATACGAGTACGACATGGATGGTGTTTTAAAAGCGAACGGACCAATGATAGCATACCGTGGACTTTTCTTAATTAATAAAGAAGGTGTGGTAATGCATGAATTGGTTAATATGTTCCCACTGGGAAGAAACGTTGATGAAGCATTACGCTATGTTGATGCACTTCAATTTTTCGAGGAAAATGGTGAAGTTTGTCCTGCGAACTGGCAAAAAGGTGACGAAGGAATGACAGCAAGTTTTGATGGCGTTGCTGCTTATCTAGCTACTCACTAATAAATTAGATTTATTTTAAGAGCCGTTCAAAAAAAATGAACGGCTTTTTTTATGAAATTTCTCCTACTTCAAGATAGTTTAAATCTTTGCCAAAGGTTTCTTTTAATTTGTAAATACTGAAAAAAGCAAGTAGCAAGAAGAACAAACCAACAATAAATGCAGCGATGCCATCATTAATGTTAATTGAAAGTAATAGTCCAAAAAGAAGAACAATTAAATTCACTGATCCTCTCACAAAATTAGGAATAGTATTGGCAGCTGTAGATCGAATGTTTGTTCCAAACTGTTCGGCAGCTATCGTTACAAAAATCGCCCAATATCCAGTGCCAGTGCCCAATAAAAAGCACATTAAATAATAGGTGGAAAGTGAAATATCTTTCAGTACAAAGAGGAAAACAATTGTTAAGATGAACGTAAAAAATAAGTATAAATACACCACTTTTTTCCGACTTTTTAATAGCTGACTTAATATTCCAGAAAGTAAATCCCCGAATGACAAACCAATATACGCGTACATTACTGCAGTCCCATTAATAACGTTGTCAACTCCTAACCAAGGACCAAAATTATCTTTAGAATTCATGATTAAAAGTCCAATTACATACCAAATTGGAACACCAATTAAGATACAATGAATGTATTTTGTAAGGTTCTTTTTATTGGTAAAGATGAGACGTAAATCGCCTTTACGGATGTGAGTTTCATGTTTAATATTCTTAAAAAAGTCAGACTCAATAGTCCCAACGCGCAAAAGTAAAAGCATCAATCCCATGAGACCACCAACAATATAAGCAACTTGCCAATTGGCAAACTCCATTCCTGATACGCTTTTAAATAAATTGCCAATTGCCTCACCTTTTGAGCCAACAACCGAAGCAACAACTGCTCCCAAGGCACCAAAAGTTACAATGATCATTGTTCCATACCCACGTTTTTCCTTCGACATCATTTCTGAAACCAAGGTAATTCCGGCACCCAATTCACCTGCTAGCCCAATCCCCGCAATAATTCGAACAAGCGCATAAGTAGGAACATCCGTAACAAAGGCATTCCCTATATTGGCAACTGAATATAATAGAATAGAACCGAATAGAACTTTCAAACGTCCTTTTTTATCTCCCAAAACCCCCCACAATAATCCTCCAATCAGCATGCCGAGCATTTGCATATTGAACAAGAACTTTCCAGTAGATGCAATTTCATCGGCTGTAGCATCAAGCATGATTTGACCTAAGCTTTCGGCTTTTACCACGCCAAATAATACCAGATCGTAAATATCTACGAAGTAACCCAGCGCTGCAACAACAATTATTAATCCTATCTGAAAATTTTTCTTTTTAGTAGTTGTTTGATTCATTTTACTAAAGTAAGATTTTATTGGAAATTATGAACTGGAGACTAGAAATTTGAGACTACCGAGTATCGAGGGGATCGGAAATTAGAAAGAAGAAATTGGTGATTAGGAAGCACCAACTTGTCGGTCTATGTAATCTTTTTTACCTTGGAATTCCACTTTAACCTAGGCTCCAATGTGTTAAATAAAACTCAGGATGAGGTAGTTGCTTTCCTTGCTTTCCGCTTCTCCGTGGTGATCTTTCATTGGCTCTTCATTCTATGTGACTTTCCTAATCTTGTTAAAAACTCAATCTTACTATTTGTTGAAAAACCTTTTCAATTTATCGCTTTTTTCTCTGATTTGAGTTAGCAAAGAATCCTTATCTTCGTATCAATGGAACAAGATGAAATTTTCATGCAACGTTGTATCGATCTCGCGCAAATGGGCAGGGGAATGGTTGCGCCCAATCCTATGGTTGGGGCGGTAATTGTATGTGATGATAAAATTATTGGCGAAGGATTTCATAAGCGTTTTGGCGAAGCCCATGCTGAAGTGAATGCAATATCAAGTGTTGAAGATCAAACTTTATTGGCTTCCTCAACTATCTACGTTTCCTTAGAACCCTGTTCACACCATGGAAAAACTCCTCCATGTGCTGATTTGTTGTTGCAAAAAGGATTTAAACGAGTAGTTATTGGATGTAAAGACACGCATGTCAAAGTAGGAGGAAAGGGAATTGAGCGTTTGAAAAAAGCAGGAATGGATGTTATGGTGGGTGTGTTGGAAAAAGAATGTCGTGACTTGAATAAACGATTTTTTACTTTTCATGAAAAACAACGTCCATATGTGATTTTGAAATGGGCTCAATCAAAAGATGGTTATATTGACGGTCCTAGGTTGAATGGGGAAAAAGGAATTCGATGGATTTCATCCCCGGAAACGAGGTCACTGGTCCATAAATGGCGTTCTGAAGAACAAAGTATTCTTGTCGGTCGAAAAACGGTGGAGAACGACAACCCTTCATTAACTGTTCGCGAAGTTTATGGAGAAAACCCTATTCGAATAATTATTGATAGTCAATTAAAAATAAGTGGAGAGGTAAATATTTTTTCAGATGAAGCTCCTACAATCATTTTCAATCGTAGTAGAAATGAGGTAAAAGGTAGTATCGAATGGATAAAAATACCTGAAGTAAATACCCGTTATATTTTAGAAAAACTATATGAACGAAACATTATTTCTGTCTTCGTAGAAGGAGGAAGTAGAACCTTACAATATTTTATCTTTGACAATGTTTGGGATGAAGCCAGAGTTATTGTCGGTGATACGCTTTTTAGCGAGGGAACCAAAGCGCCTTCAATTAATAAAGTGCCAACACTTAGTTACAAGTTCTCCAGTGACCATATTTACCATTACTATAGAAAATGATTATTCTACTATTTGCGATACTTTCGTCTAGCATCATCTTTGTCATTTTTAAGCTATTTTCCTTTTATAAAGTAGATGTATTTCAAGCGATTGTATTTAATTATTTTACGGCTTTTACTTGCGGTGTTTTGTTATATGGTTCAGAATGGAATCCAGCAGCCTTAGAAACTGGGAATTGGCTTTATTATGTGTTTATATGTGCTATTTTATTCATTTCTCTTTTTATTTTAATGGGTATTAGTTCACAAAGAAATGGAGTAGCTTTAACATCTACAGCTGTAAAAATGAGCATGGCAATGTCAATGCTTTTGATGATTTTCTTGTATGGAGAAGAGATTACAATACTCAAAATAGCAGGAATTGCTCTTGCTTTTCTTGGTGTGATCTTGGTATCCTTAAGTAAAGAAACGAATGCCGCTGAAAAAGGAGCCCACTGGATGTTGTTGGTCCTATTTATAGGAAGTGGAATGTTGGATTTTATTCTAAATTTTGTTCAGAAATATGAACTGGGAGTCCTCACTCCTTCTTTGTTTTCAGCCTTCGGTTTCGGAATCGCAGGATGTATTGGTTTATCGATTTTAATCGTTCAAATAATAAATAAAAAAACTGTTTTTAAAGTGCGTAATATTTTCGCTGGAGTAGTATTAGGAATCCCGAATTACTTTTCAATCTATTTGTTAATGCAATCCTATTCGGCAACAGGTTGGACAGATTCAACTGTATTAGCAATTAACAATGTTGCAGTGGTAATACTATCCGTTTTGGTAGGCTATTTCGCGTTTAAGGAAAACATTACCCTTCGCAAATTGACAGGACTTGTCATTGCTATTAGCGCTATTATTTTGATTTATTTCGCAGGCTTAAAAGCTTGATACTAAAATTGACTATATGAAAATACATCCATTAAATACCGGAAATTTTAAGTTAGATGGCGGAGCAATGTTTGGTGTGGTTCCGAAAATGCTTTGGCAAAAAACCAATCCAGCTGATAATAACAATATGTGCAATTGGGCAATGCGGAGTATGCTGATTGAAGATGGAAATCGGTTAATGATTGTTGACGCAGGTATTGGTGACAAGCAAAATGAAAAGTTCTTTTCACATTATTATATGAATGGTACGGATGACTTAAAACTGAATTTAAAGAAATTGGGCTATTCAACCGACGATATAACAGATGTATTTTTAACTCATCTTCATTTCGATCATTGTGGCGGAGCAATTCAATGGAACAAAGAACATACAGCTTTTGAACCTGTTTTTAAAAATGCTATCTACTGGAGCAATGACCAACATTGGAAATGGGCAACTGAACCAAATCCGAGAGAAAAGGCATCGTTTTTAAGTGAGAACATTTTACCTATTCAGGAATCTGGACAATTACAATTTATCGAAAGAAAGGAAACTATAACAACGAATGTGTTTAATCAAATGGATATCTTGTTTGTTGATGGACACACAGATAGTATGATGATCCCTCATGTTAAATATAAGGGTAGAACTATTGCTTTCATGGCCGATTTATTGCCAAGTGTTGGCCATATTCCTCTCGCTTATGTAATGGGTTATGACACTCGACCTTTAATTACTATGACCGAAAAAGAACTGTTTTTACAACGTGCAGTTGATGAGGAATATGTGTTGTTTTTAGAACACGATAGCATAAATGAATGTTGCACACTGCAAATTACGGAGAAAGGGGTTCGTTTGAAAGATACCTTTAAGTTGGAAGAATTATTTGGCTAAGCGCTTTTATTGAACAATAAGAATGAGTATATTTCAAACTCAAAATTAAAAACAACCGATATGGATAAGTATCTTCAAGAGATTTTGCTCGAAATGAATATGATTATTATTCCTGGCCTTGGCGCTTTGAGTATGGTAAACAGAGCAACCGGAGAAATTATGTTCATGTCTTATTTGAAGCATGATGACCATGTGCTTGCAAAACATATTGCAGCTAAAGAAGGATGGGAAGAAAATGATGCAGTAAACTTAATTTCGAAATACGTTCGTGAAATTGAAGCGAAATTGAATGTGGGTGAAAGTTACGACATGTACCGTTTTGGATCATTCAAGAAAGATAGTTCAGGTGACGCTACATTTGAAAGTTGGATTGGTGAAGCAACTGAAGTTCAAGAAGAAGAAAAGAAAGTAATTGTTCCATTGGAAGTAATTGAAATCCCTAAGATACTTGAAGCTGCTGTTACTACTGTTGAACAAGACACAAAAGAAGAAGTACTTGTTGAAATTGAAGAGCTTAAATTGGATCCAATTGTTATTCAAGAAGAATCTGAAGAACTTGTTATAGAAGAAGTCAAAATTATTATAAAAAAAGAAGGGATCAATGAAAGCGAGCCAGTTGTTGAAGTGAAAAAAATAAAGAAACCGAAATCTGCTGTGATCCCACTTGTGATTCCTGAATCAGTTCAGGAAGTTGTTGCTGAGGCTAAGACGGAAAAAACGTTATCATATACAGAAGAAGACCAATGGAAGGATGATTTGGATTTGCCACCAGTAAATGCGAAGGTTGACCGTCCAAAAAAACCAATAATTGAAAAAGCTAAATCGGATAAAAAGAAAAGAAAACCAGCTTTTTATATTTTAACAGTGTTCTTGGTTTTACTTATTGGTAGTTCGGTTGCTGTAGGAATATTTTACAACCAGCTGAAACAATTTTTACCTTTTGTTGCTCAGGAAGTTCATAAAGAACTGAAAGAATCACCTCAAAGTGAAGAAAAAAAAATAGTAGAAGTGGAGTCTGATCCAATTGTTACTGAAGAGTCTATTCCTGAAAAAACAGAGGTAATCATTGAAACAACTCCTGAAGTTAACAGCTCAGAATCAATTCAAACTTCAACAGGTACGGTAGATATAAATAAACCTTTCCATTTAATAGCAGGAGCTTTTGGACTAAAAGAAAATGCTGAACGCTTTCAAATTAAGCTGAATACGGAAGGGAATTCTTCTGTTATTATAGGTCAGTTTGATCAATTGTACATAGTCAGTGTAGGTTCATATTCGTCAAAAGAAGAGGCACAACAAGAATTTCAAACAAAGAAAGCGAATTATCCTAAAGCTTGGATTTTTCAGTGGCCTTAAAGTCTTTTCATCAAATCAATCAAACGATTTGAATAACCGGCTTCATTGTCATACCAACCAACTACTTTAATAATATTGTTTACAACGCTAGTTAATTCAGCATCGAATAGACAACTATTAGGATTGCCTATCACATCAACAGAAACAATAGGATCTTCTGTATAAGCTAGGATACCTTTCAGATAGGTTTCTGAAGCCAATTTCATTGCTGCATTGATTTGCTCAACACTTGGGGGATTGTTTACGACCATTGTTAAATCAGTGAAAGAACCGTTAGGAACAGGAACTCGAACACCACAACCTCCTATTTTGCCTTCTAATTCGGGAAAAATACGTGTAATTGCCTTTGCAGCTCCTGTAGAGGTTGGCACGATGGATTCAGCTGCAGCGCGCGCTCTTCTTAAATCTTTATGCGGTGCATCATGCAATCGCTGGTCAGAAGTATAACTGTGAATGGTAGTAATATAAGCGCTTTCAATAGTGCATAGTGCTAACATTACTTTGACCATCGGAGCCGCATTATTTGTTGTACATGAAGCATTTGAAATAATCACATCAGTATCCTCTAATATCGCATCATTTACTCCAATTACTATTGTTTTTATTTCTTCACTATTGGCTGGCGCTGATATTACCACTTTCTTCGCCCCGCCAATAAGATGCTTTGATGCAGCCTCCGTCGTTAAAAACAATCCTGTAGATTCTAAAACAATTTCCACTCCGTAATTTGCCCATTGGATATTTTCAGGTTGTCTTTCACTAATAAAAATGATACGTTTACCATTTTCAAATACCAAATGATTTCCTTCTATAACAAAAGAATGTTTCAACCCTCTATGAATAGAGTCATATTTTAATAGATGTGCTAATGTCTCTATGGGAGCAAGATCATTTACAACAGCGACATTCACATCATTACTATCCAAACTTAAACGCGTGAAGTAACGTCCAATTCGTCCAAAACCGTTGACACCTATTATTTTCATAGCTCTAATTTTTTACAAAGTTAAGCAAGTTTATGCATGACTTGCCAATATTATGAACGAAAAAAAGCGACATCATTCCAGATGCCGCTTTCAAAGAATATATTTTTCAATTAGTGACGAACTTGAATGAAACCTTGTTTGGTAACTTCTTCACCACCATAGAATTGAGCCTTAATGACATAGAAGTATGTGCCTTCTTCAACAACAGTTCCGCCTGATGTTCTTCCATCCCAACTGCCTGCCGGATCATTAAACTCGTAGATTTTATTACCCCAACGATTTAAGATGGTACAATTGAATATTTCAACTCCTTCGTATTGCACAAACCAAGCGTTGTTTCCTACAGTTGAAGATAATGAAATCACATTGGGTGCTTCAATCGTACAAACTTCAACTTGAATTGTTGCAGTATCAGAATAGGAGTGACAAACATTACTAGCTGTAACAATATAGTTTCCTGGTTGAGTCACAACGATACTCGGGCCAGTTGCACCAGTGCTCCATACAAAGCTATTCACTGTTGGATTCTGATTTGCATAAATCGTATATTCAGAACCTAGACAGATAACTGTATCCAATACTTGAGTATACGCAAATGGCGGGTAAACAATTGTTGATGTTACAGCGATTCCACATTCGTTATCTGTAAATGTAACATTGTAGGTTCCTGGTGTAGATGTCCAGATTAATGGATTGTCATCAATGTTACTAGTTGAAAAATGCACCGCAGTATCTGCTGCAGACCAAGCACCTCCGTCCCATGAAATAGTATTTGTAACTTGATATTGAAGATTACAACCTATAACGTTGGGGAAAATACTTGGAGGGACAATTTGTGTGATCTCAGAAGTAACAAAATTATTACAAACATTGTCAGTAAATGTAATGATATAGTTACCTGTTGATGAGGCATTAATACTAGGATTCAAGGTGGTTGTAGAAGGACTAAACGTTACATTCGGTGACGATGCAGACCATACTCCTCCAGTAGAATAAACCTGGGTGCCGACTACTTGAAAAGTCAAAGAACACAAGGATGTATCATTGAAAATCGTCGGATAAGGCGGATAAGTAATTGTTGCACTTACTGGAGAGTTACATGCAACATCTGTGTAGGTGACAGTATATGTACCCGCAGTAGTGCTATTTATCGTTGGATTGGCGGCATTTACATTTGGCAAAAACGTTAAGTTCGGTGCAGTTGTTGACCATGTACCTCCAGCAACAGAATTTGTTCCAGCCACTTGGAAAGTAAAATCACATCCAATCGTATCGTTAAAAATTTCTGGTAAGGCTTGAACCATTAATGAAACAGTTGTATCATATGGACAACCGAAGTCATCAATAATATTGAACGTGTAAGAATAGTTTCCAGTTACGTTTGGTTGAACAACAATCAACGTATCATTTTGACTAGAAATAATAGTAGGGTCTGCTGACCAGAAACTGTTATCAACAGTGTTTTGGTAGCTTCCTAATCCAGGAAAGTAAGAACCATCAAAGTATAATCCCCATTCAAAAATATAACCATCATCCGTACTTAAATTATCTTGAACAAAAATGGTCCAGTTACCGTTTATTGGGCAACCAGCAAAATTAGCAAAAGTTGTTTCTGGGGCATATGTATTTGCAGAATTTATAGAATTTCCGGCAGAAAGATTGGGTGTTCCAGGAACAAAAGCAACAGGGATTGTATTGCCTAAATTTTGAGTCATCGGACCAATATCATTAAAAACTGTACTAAAACAATATTCCCAACCTTCACCGGCACCACCACCAGCAATATCATCAAAAGGATGACCTAAGAATGTACCACCTCCGCTATTTCCTCCTGGAATGAATCCTGGATTGTACGAATTGACTAAAGGGACAATTTGACCAGACGGACATTGTAACCATATTTCTAAGTCACCCAAATAAGAGTGTTCCATCGTGATACACACTTGATTTAAAGATTGAGCATCATTAATTACCGAGCCAGAAGGAAATCCTCCAATAGTAATTGGCGCTTGATACTGAAGTCCAGAACCATCGGGCAAATAAGTCAAACCAGCAAAATTACCACCTAGATTAAAAGTACCAGCAGGGATATCAACTCCAACAGTATCTTGTGCAGTAACCCCGCCTACAAGCTCCGTACTTTCACCTAAACAAATTATTGGATCTAAAGGTCCGGTTCCAGCAAAGCTAGGCAGTTGTGAAACTCGCACCTTACAACGCATGCGCTCTTGTTGAGGAAAATTATCAATTACTACAACATCAACCAAATATCCAGCACGAGCGGGAGGATAGAACCAAATGGTATCGTTATTAGGATAGGTTCCGCCATCCGTAATCTCCCAATTAAAAACGGTAGAAGTGTTAACATTTTGAGAATAGCCAAATCCAGCTGTTTCTAATGAATTTGGAAAAATTGGTTTAGCAATGAACATGATACTGTCTCCAAAACAAACATCAACAAAACCTGTATCAAGAGGATTTAATGCATTCGGTCCCACACCATTTACATAAGCTTCAATATGGGGTTCAAACGGCTGGAATTGATAACCACATTGAATATTAGCCAACCATCCTGTACCTTCAACAGCACCGTCAGAGACGAATTCTATTGTCAAACATCCGCTAGGATTGTTCCAAGTTGCTTGATGTGTAAATCCAACTGGATCTGTTACAGAGTTGTGAACGCCCAATAACGGCGCTGAAGTTGTTGGACCATCATAAACATAAATAAAATCACTGCCGTCAACATCAAAAGTAAAACCTGCATTAATGCCCATTGAAATTGACATTTTAGTACCAGTTGTTAAATCAGGACAAAACGTAATAGAACCGTTGTAGTTTGGAGGATAATTTCCTGCAGCTCCTGGATCTTGAAAATTGTTGGCACCAACGCCAAATACATTGCAATCTGCAGGGTTGTTCTCAGGAAATCCAGGATCTCCCATATTTACCATTTGAGCAAAACTATTCATCGAAATAGTCGCCAAAATGACTATAAAAAATACTTTAATAAATGTCATTATTTCTTATTTTGAAGTTCGTGATTCAATACCCATTTCGACTTAACGACCAACATTTTTGTAGTTCCTTCTACTTTGAAATATTGATTTTGGTCCTGAATTTTCAACCCTAAATCAACATAACAAGGAACCTCAGTGCCTGTAAGTTTAATTGTTGGAATTTCTGGCATCTCCTTTCCTTTCGGATATTCAGAAAAATAACAGGCATTTTCTAAACCATAAGCTAAAACATATATGTCAGCTGGGGTTTCTGTTTGAATTTGAGTTAATTCATCTGCAGAATAAGATTTGAGTAAACGACTGTCGTAATCTTGACTGAATGCTATAGAACTCGTTAATAATGGAAAGCAAATAAGGAGAAGTTGTTTCATAATTCTAGTTTGATAAAAAGCAAGACCTATAATGTGTATAAATAGTTGCATTTGGGGGAAAAAGTTCCAAAACCGAACATGGTAAAGTTAATTATAAAAGTTAGTTTTGCAAGGCATAACAAAGCAGATTTATGGAAAATATTGAATTGGAAAAAGTTGCGTCTCAAGTGAGACGTGACATAGTTAGAATGGTTTCAGCAGTGAATTCTGGACACCCAGGTGGATCATTAGGTTGTGCTGATTTTTTAACCGTTTTGTATTTCGACGTTATGAAGCACAATTCAACGAATTTTTCTATGGAAGCAAAAGACGAAGACGTATTTTACTTGTCAAACGGACATATCTCGCCTGTTTGGTACAGCGTTCTGGCTAGAAGCGGATATTTTCCAATAACTGAGTTGAGCACTTTTAGAAAATTATCTAGTCGACTTCAAGGTCATCCATCGACGGATAAAAATCTACCAGGTATAAGAATGGCTTCAGGATCTTTAGGACAAGGTTTATCTTGTGCAATTGGCACAGCACAGGCAAAAAAATTGGATGGTGATAAATCAATAGTTTACACACTTCATGGTGACGGCGAAATGCAAGAAGGCCAAATATGGGAGGCGGCGATGTATGCGGCCGCTTATAAAGTAGATAATCTAATCGCAACAATTGATTTTAATGGTCGACAAATTGATGGTGACACTGACGATGTTCTTTCATTAGGAAGTCTAGAACAAAAGTGGCAAGCTTTTGGCTGGGAGGTTCTGAACATGGATGGACATGATATTGCTGAAATAAGAGCTACATTGGCTAAAGCAAAAGCAATGACGAATAAAGGGAAACCAATTATTATCATCATGAAAACGGAAATGGGACAAGGGGTTGATTATATGATGGGTTCACATAAATGGCACGGTGTAGCTCCAAATGCAGATCAATTGAAGAACGCATTATCACAATTAGAAGAAACATTAGGAGATTATTAATTTGAAGTTTTTCATTCTCATAGCATTTATCTTTTTTGGAACTGAGTTCTTTGCTCAGGAGCAATTGACTAGAATACTATTTATTCTGGATGCTTCCAATAGTATGAACGCTAAATGGGATGAACAAACGCGCATCGAAGCAGCAAAGGATTTATTAGCTAAAGCGGTCGATAGTTTGAAAGATGTTCCAAATCTTGAAATTGCTTTACGTGTCTATGGTCACCAATCACCAATTACTGCAACATATCAAGATTGTAATGATACCAAGTTAGAAATTCCATTTGGCCCAGGAAATCATGACAAAATCAAATACCGGATTAAATCAATTCTTGCGAAAGGAACAACGCCAATTGCTCGGTCATTGGAAGCAGCTGCTGATGATTTTCCTGACCAAAATTCACGGAATATTATTATTTTAATTACGGATGGTTTAGAAGCTTGTGATAATGATCCATGTGTGATTGCAAAAAAATTAAAAGATAAAGGTGTAAAGGTGACTCCGTTTGTAATTGGTTTGGGAATGGATCTATCATACCTTGATAAATTCAATTGTATCGGACCTTATTTTGACGCAGAAACAAAAGATGCTTTCAGGAATGTTTTAAAAAACGTTATCACCAAAGCATTGGTTAATACAACCGTTCAGATTAATTTGAACGATATTCAAAAAAATCCAAAAGAAACGGACGTCACGATGTTCTTGTATGAAGCAGGCACTCAAAGATTACTTTACACTTTCGTGCACACAATTAATCGTTTTGGCAATCCAGACACATTAATTATTGATCCAAAGTTCAAATACGATCTTTTCGTTAATACACTTCCTAAAATTGAAAAGAAAAATATTACGATTATTAAGAATACTCATAACACGATAGTGTTAGATGCACCACAAGGGTTTATAAAGGTAAGGTTCACTAATTCAACCAAACCATACCAAATTCAAGCTCGTGTAATGCAAACTAATAATCCAAGCACTTTAAATGTTCAAAGTATTAATTCAACAGATAAATACCTTGTAGGTAAATATGATATTGAAGTGTTGACCTTGCCGAGGACTTATTTAACGTTAGATGTTACTCAAAGTAGCACCGCTTATGTTGATGTACTGGCACCAGGATTTCTAACATATAGAGCTGGTAATTTGGTAAGTGCACAAGTATTTGTAAAAAGGGAAAACAATAAATTAGAATGGGTTTGCAACATTGATCCGGCACTCTTAAATGGAAATTGGCAATTACAACCAGGTGAATATCGAATTGTTTACAGACAAAAGAAACTTAAATCTTCCTTATTCACCATAGAAAAGGAATTTAGAATATATTCAAATAAAACAACATCAATAAATTTATAACAATGATTGAAATAGAAGTTTTTGGCAAAAAAGATACACGATCTGGATTTGGAGAAGGATTGGCAGAATTAGGAAAGACAAACAAAAATGTAGTTGCCCTGTGTGCTGATTTAACTGGTTCTTTGAAAATGGATGCTTTTAAAGCTGAAAATCCTGAGCGCTTTTTTCAAGTTGGTATTGCTGAAGCAAATATGATGGGGATGGCAGCAGGAATGGCTGTTGGTGGTAAAATTCCATACACAGGTACTTTTGCCAATTTCTCCACTGGACGTGTTTATGATCAAATTCGTCAATCTATTGCTTATTCAAAAAAGAACGTAAAGATTTGTGCATCGCATGCTGGTTTAACACTTGGAGAGGATGGAGCAACACACCAAATTTTGGAAGATATTGGAATGATGAAAATGCTTCCAAATATGACGGTTATTGTGCCCGCTGATTTCAATCAAACGAAACAAGCAACGATAGCAATTGCTGACTTTGAAGGTCCAGTTTATTTACGTTTTGGACGACCAGTTGTTCCAATCTTTACAAAGCCAGACACGAAATTTGAAATTGGGAAAGCAGATTTTATAATTGAAGGTAAAGATGTTTCGATTATTGCTTGTGGTCACTTAGTTTGGAAAGCAATTGAAGCAGCTAAGGAACTAGAAAAAAAAGGTATTTCAGCTGAAGTAATCAATATGCATACAATTAAACCATTGGATGAAAAAGCGATTTTAGCTTCTTTGTCAAAAACGAAATGTGTTGTTTCTGCCGAAGAACACATGATCAATGGCGGTTTAGGTGATTCAATTGCGCAAGTGATAGTAAGAAACACTCCTTTCCCTCAAGAATATGTTGGTGTCAACGATACGTTTGGTGAAAGCGGTACGCCAGAAGAATTAATGGTGAAATACAACATCGATACTGCTGACATTGTTAAAGCTGCCGAAAAAGTAATCGCTCGAAAATAATTTATTACTCGACTGTTTTTACTGAATCGATGGAAAAACGAAATATATTCTTGAGTCACTTAGGCCAAACAAGTCCTTTTCCCTTCCTGCTAGACATTGATCGAGCTGAAGGGATTTTTATTTATGACAAAGAAGGGAAATCATACATGGACATGATAGCTGGTGTTGCGGTAAATAATATCGGACATAAGCATTTAAAAGTAATTGAAGCATTAAAAACTCAAATCGATCGGCATTTACATGTTATGGTTTATGGAGAGTTTATTCAAGATGCACAATCAAACTTCGCCTCTACCTTAACGTCTCTTCTACCAGAAAATTTAAATTGTGTTTATACGGTCAATTCAGGAACAGAGGCAAATGAGGCGGCTCTTAAGTTGGCGAAAAGAGTAACTGGACGATCTGAATTAGTTTCCTTCAGAGGCTCATATCATGGCAGCACACACGGATCGTTGAGTGTCTCTGGTAATGAAATAAAGAAAATAGCCTTTCGACCGCTATTACCTGATGTGCGTTTTTTACAATTTAATTCGATTCCTGATTTAGAACAAATCACGACTCGAACGGCAGGTGTCATCATTGAAACAATTCAAGGTGATGCAGGTGTAAGAATTCCATCTCTTGAGTTTTTAACTGCCTTGAGAGCTAAATGTGATGAGGTTGGCGCACTTTTGATTTTTGACGAAATTCAATGTGGAATGGGGCGGACAGGAAAATTTTTTGCATTTGAACATTTTAATATCGTACCAGATATTTTAACGCTTGGCAAAGCTTTAGGAGGAGGCATGCCTATCGGCGCATTAGTTTCTTCTAAAGAATTTTTAAATGAGTTTACATTTAATCCAATGTTAGGTCACATAACGACTTTTGGCGGTCACCCAGTAATTTGTGCTGCAGGAAATGCTGCTTTGGAAGTAATGAGGGATGAAATTGATTTTAAGGAAGTGAATCGTCTCGGCGCCTTAATGGAAGAGTTAATTGGATCAAACGAAGAAATAATTACTATTCGCAGAATTGGGATGATGTTCGCCTTTGACATGGTTTCAGCCGAAAGAGTAGAAAAAGTGGTAATGAAATGCATGGAGAAAGGCTTGATAAGCTTTTGGTTTTTATCTCACCCTTATAGTTTTAGATTATCTCCGCCACTAACAATAACTGAAAAGGAAATTAGATTAGCGACTTCGATTATTAATCAAGTAATCGAAGAAACAAGAGACTAATTTGGGAAAATTGCTGGATATTTTTCATGGAGTACAACCATGATTTTATTTGTTGATCCCGTATTTTCTTGAACAATTTTCTTTGATTTCAAGGCTAAATAATCGAGTTGCCCCTCCAAACTATTGATCGTTTCTGTTACTTCTTTTGAAGAATTCACACTAAATCCGATACCTTTGCGGATGAATAAATTTGCTTCCGGAAACTTAGTATGAATCGGCCCAAAAATAATCGGCATCCCGTAAACGGCTGGTTCGAGAATGTTATGAAGATTCCCAGAAAAGCCGCCACCAATATACGCGATTTTCCCATATTGGAACGCATTCGATAAATGACCTATCGTATTAAGGATAAGTATATTTTTTGTATTAATGTTTTCTAATAATTCAGTATATCGAACTGACCTTCCAACTAATTGATTTTCTAATGCCTCTATGTGTTTTTCCTCAACATTATGTGGAGCAATGATGAATTTTTGTTCTGGGTGGGTAAGTACAAATGGTAAAATCACTTTTTCATCTTCAGGCCAAATACTACCTAAAATAATTGCTTTTTGATCCTTCAAAAATCCTTCAATAATAACATTTCTTGATCCAAGTTGCTTGTTTTCAATTACGCGATCAAAACGAGCGTCTCCAGTTAATTTGTAATTGCTAATATCTATGTCAGATAACAAAAGGCAGGTGGTTTCATTTTGAACAAAAAAGAAACTCACATTTTTAAGTGTTTTTCTGAAAAAATCGCCATACCATTTAAAAAATCGTTGATTTTCTCTCAGAATAGTGCTAATGGAAAAGACAGTTGTATTTTTTGTTTTACACTCATGAATTAAGTTGCTCCAAAATTCATATTTCACAATAAACAATGCTTTTGGATTAAAATGTTCAAGAAGAATTTTTCCATTTCTCGGAGTGTCAATTGGTAAATAACCGGCCCAATCAACCGAGTGTTCTCGTTTATTGTAATTTTCCATTCCCGATGGAGAGAAGAAAGTGACCACTAGAAAAATAGAAGGATTTTCTTCTTTTAAAGCTGTCATCAAAGGCAATCCTGAATCGAATTCTCCAAGCGAAGCACAATGAACCCAAATTACATGTTCAGATGATAGCTTCGGTAAGTTTTTTTCCCAGTCTTTTCGACCTTGCACCCATTTAGCAGCTTTTGGATTGAATAATGAAGCAATGTGAATCACCAAAGCATAGATTAAAACTCCAAAAGTGTAGATATAGCGCATTAATTGTAATAAAATTCCTTTGGTTGACGCTTGTAAAATGGGATAAACCAACCAACTTTGACACCGTATTGAATATCCAGACGCGTTTCCGAAGATACGGGAATTGTCGGTTGGTCAAAGAAAATAGTTCGCTTATTTTGGGTAAAACCTTCTTGAATGTAAAATCCTCCATAAAAATTCATGAAACCGCCATTTGACATGTAGGCATATCCAATGAATTGATGCGCATTTGGTCCTGTAGTAAATCGATCATATCCTTTTTTGTAATCCAATTCTAATTGAGGAATTACCTGTTCCTGCGTTTCGACACGCATTTTGTGAGCCAAGTAACCAAGACCTGCATGCACGAATATTCCTGAATTTTTATTAGGGGACAAAACAGGAAATACTTTGCCAATAGCTAAATTTACATTAAGTCCACGAGCATACACTAATATTAAACCTATATCACCATTTACATCGTTAATATTTCCTTGCGAATCAGTAAGGTGATCGAACAAACCAGTCATTCTTACGTCATTACCAAACATAAAATTAGATTCAAGACCCCAAAACCAATTTTTTTTCGTTTTGTAGCCAGCCATAATTCCGATATGATTCATAAAACCATATCTATCAGCTAAATCTCCAGTTGTCCAATTTGCTCCATATTGAACCCCAATCCATGGTGTACCAATGATTGAGTCTTTCACATTCCTTTGAGAAAATGTTATGTGGGATAGAATTAAAAAACAAAAAATGATTAAACTATTTTTCATGTTTCAAATTTAAAAGCAATTTACATACTGAACAGATAAAAAATGTAAAATGTAGGTTTTATTTAACGAACGATCAAAGTCAAAGTAAGAAGAATTGTAAACAGTTAAAAACAACTGGATAAAATCGGTATTTCACAATTATAATTTATCTTTATACCCTTATATTGTTAATTCCATCCGTAGATGAAAAAAATACAAATGGTCGACTTAATGTCGCAGTACCAAAAGATTAAACCAGCGATTGATAAAGCAATTCTTAATGTGATTGAAAATGCCCAATTTATTAATGGACCGGAAGTTTCTGGCTTTCAAAATGAATTGGAAACGTATCTTGGTGTGAAACATGTGATTCCTTGTGCAAATGGTACTGATGCCTTACAAATTGCATTGATGGCTTTAGGCTTAAAACCTGGAGATGAAGTAATAACTCCATCATTCACATATATCGCTACTACAGAAGTAATGGCATTGTTAGGCTTAAGACCAATTTTTGTTGAAGTGGATAAAGACACTTTTTGCATCGATCCGAATTCAATTGAAGCAGCAATTACATCAAAAACAAAAGCGATTGTTCCTGTTCATCTTTATGGACAAGCTGCGAATATGGATGCAATTATGGATATTGCTAAAAAACATTCATTATTTGTAATTGAAGATAACGCTCAAGCTATTGGAAGTGATTATTACCATACAAACGGTAAGATCACAAAGACAGGAGCAATCGGAGACATAGGATGTACTTCATTTTTTCCATCTAAAAATCTTGGTTGCTATGGTGATGGAGGTGCAATTTGTACAAACAATGACGAGTTAGCAGCTGCAATGCGAATGATTGCGAATCATGGTCAAAGCAAACGTTATTACCACGATGTTGTTGGATGTAATTCGCGTTTAGATAGTATCCAAGCTGCAGTTTTAAGAATCAAATTGCGAGAATTGGATAATTATATTGCGGCAAGAAGAAAAGTTGCAGATCATTATGATACATTTTTTGCCCAATTCCCTCAAATTAAAACACCGGTAAGAGGTAAAGAATCTAAACATGTATTCCATCAGTATACCTTGACATTGGAAGGAGTTGATCGAGATAAATTGAATGAGTTTTTAGCAATAAAAGATGTTCCTTCAATGATTTACTACCCAGTTCCCGCGCATCGTCAAAAAATGTTCGAAGCATTTGGAAGTGAAAATACGGTTTTACCAATTACGGATTGGTTAACGGAACGTGTCATTTCTTTACCAATTCATACCGAAATGGAACAAGATCAACTGGATTATATTTGTGCTACAGTGGCAGAATACATCAATAATTAATTTTACGGAATCAAGTTCCGATAGTGATCGGGATTCTAATCACGAATTGTTAGCATGAAGAAAATAGCTGTTGTAGGTACTGGTTATGTTGGTTTAGTTACTGGGACTTGTTTCGCTGAAACGGGTAATCAGGTTATATGTGTTGATATTGACACGAAGAAGGTCGAACGAATGCGCAATGGAGAGATTCCAATCTATGAGCCGCATTTGGATGTTTTGTTTGAACGAAATATTAAAGCAAATCGTTTAAGTTTTACGACCAATCTTGCCGAAGGAATTAAAGATGCCGAAATTATCTTTTTGGCATTGCCAACACCTCCAGGTGAGGACGGTTCTGCCGATTTAAGATATATTCTTGGCGTAGCGGAAGAATTAGGCAAACTTTTAACTGACTATAAAGTTATTGTTGATAAAAGTACCGTTCCCGTGGGAACAGCAGATAAAGTACGTGCAATGATTGCAAAAAATGCAAAGGTTGATTTTGACGTCGTATCAAATCCTGAATTTTTACGCGAAGGTTTTGCAGTTGATGACTTCATGAAGCCCGATCGAGTGGTAATTGGAACTTCTTCAATCCGTGCAGAAAAGGAAATGGAACAGCTGTATAAACCTTTCGTCAGACAAGGAAATCCAATTATTTTCATGGATGAAAAATCGGCTGAATTAACGAAATATGCAGCAAATTCTTTTTTGGCAACAAAGATTACTTTCATGAATGAAATTGCAAATTTCTGTGAAATTGTTGGTGCTGATGTGGATAAAGTGCGCATTGGTATTGGTTCGGATGATCGAATTGGTAAACGTTTCCTTTTCCCAGGAATTGGATATGGTGGATCTTGTTTCCCGAAGGATGTGCAAGCATTAGTGAATTCTGGAAATGAAAATGGATTTTCTTTTGAGATCTTAAAAGCGGTTATGACAGTAAATGAAGATCAAAAAACTGTTCTTTTTCCAAAAATAAAAAATTACTTTAAAGGTGATTTGAAAGGTAAAAAAATTGCACTTTGGGGTTTGGCTTTTAAACCTGATACAGACGATATTCGCGAAGCACCAGCCTTATATATGATTGATGCTTTAGTAAATGAAGGAGCAGAAGTTGTGGCGTTTGATCCTGAAGCAATGGAGAATGTGGAAGGATTACTTGGTGATAAGATTTCTTATGCAGCAAATGAATATGAAGCACTTCAAGGTGCGGATGCTTTGTTGATTTGCACTGAATGGGGTATTTTTAGAAATCCAGATTTTGTGAAAATTGGCAGAATGCTAAAAGATAAAGTCATTTTTGATGGTCGCAATTTGTTTGAGACAGCAGAAATGAATGAAAAAGGATTTTACTACACGTCAATCGGACGCAAAACAGTAAATCAATAAATAAGATGAGCGAACGTAAACGAATATTAATTACTGGTGCAGCTGGTTTCTTAGGATCCCATCTGTGTGACCGTTTTATTAAAGATGATTACCACGTTATCGGAATGGATAACCTGATCACTGGAAGTTTAAAAAATATTGAACACCTTTTTCAATTAGAGAATTTCGAATTTTATAATCATGATGTGTCTAAATATATCCACGTAGCGGGAGATTTAGATTACATTTTACACTTCGCATCGCCAGCTAGTCCAATTGACTATTTGAAAATTCCTATTCAAACATTAAAAGTTGGATCACTAGGGATTCACAATTGTTTGGGACTTGCAAAGGCTAAAGGAGCGAGAGTGCTTATTGCTTCAACATCTGAAGTATATGGTGATCCAACGGTGCATCCACAAACGGAAGATTATTGGGGAAATGTAAATCCAGTTGGACCAAGAGGGGTTTATGATGAAGCTAAACGCTTTCAAGAAGCGATTACAATGGCTTACCATAATTTTCATGGCATAGAAACACGAATCGTTAGAATATTTAATACCTATGGGCCTCGAATGCGACTGAATGATGGTCGTGTGTTGCCTGCTTTTATTGGCCAAGCATTACGCGGAGAAGATTTGACAATTTTTGGTGATGGATCTCAAACACGTTCGTTTTGCTATGTCGATGATTTGGTAGAAGGAATCGTTCGTTTGATGAATAGTGATTATCCTTACCCTGTGAATATTGGTAATCCATCTGAAATTTCAATTAAAGATTTTGCAGAGGAAATTATTAAATTAACGGGAACGAATCAGAAAGTAATTTTTAAGGATTTACCTGTTGATGATCCAAAACAACGTCAACCAGATATTACTAAGGCACGAAAATTATTGAATTGGGAGCCAAAAGTAGATAGAGCGGAGGGATTAAAAATTACTTATGCTTATTTTAAAAGTTTGTCTCAAGAAGAATTGATGCAGACAGATCATAATGATTTTGATAAATATATCATACGATAAATGGGGTATTTCGCACACGAAACGGCAGTAATCGATGACGGTTGTCAAATTGGTGAAGGGACAAAAATATGGCACTTTTCTCATGTGATGTCCGATTGTATTATTGGAGAAAGATGCAATTTAGGCCAGAATGTTGTTGTTTCACCAGCAGTGAAGTTGGGGAATAATGTGAAAATTCAAAACAACGTTTCCTTGTATACGGGCGTGGAATGTGAAGATGATGTATTTTTGGGTCCTTCAATGGTTTTTACAAATGTGATAAATCCACGAAGTGGCGTAAACAGAAGAGATCAATATTCAAGAACTGTTGTGCGAAAAGGAGCGAGTATTGGAGCGAATGCAACAATTGTTTGTGGACATGATATTGGCGAGTATGCTTTTATTGGCGCGGGTGCCGTTGTAACGAAAACAGTACTCCCATTTGCATTGGTAGTTGGGAATCCAGCGCGACAAATTGGTTGGATGAGTGAGTTTGGTCATCGTCTAGAGTTTAATGCAGAAGGATTGGCAATTTGCCAGGAAAGCAAGCAAGAGTATAAGTTAGAAAGCGGAAACGTTTCTCGAATAAAATAAAACAATTCGATTTGTTTACTAGTAGCTAGTGGTCGTGTTCATAAGCTACACAACAAATCGATAAAATTTAAAATAAGAAGAATGATCACAGAAGATCAAAAAGTAAAATTTGCTGTTGTCGGTGCCGGACACATCGGTAAACGTCACGCTGAAATGATTCGTCGTGAAGAAGAAGCTGTTTTAGTCGCAATGGTCGATGTTCGGTCTAAAAGCGAATGTGGAGCAGATGATTTTGACGTGCCTTTCTTTTCTTCAGTTGAAGAGTTATTGGCGTCTGGATTGGAATATGATGTCGTAAATATCTGTACGCCAAATGGCTTTCACGCTTCTCAAAGTTTACTGGCTTTAGAAGCTAAAAAACACGTCGTTTGTGAAAAACCGATGGGTTTAACAAAAGAAGGTTGCGAAAAAATGATTTTCAAATCACTGCAAGTTTCAAAGCAAGTTTTTTGTGTCATGCAAAATAGGTATTCACCTCCTTCTGAGTGGATTAAATCGCTTGTTGAATCTGGTAAATTAGGTAAAGTCTTCATGGTTCAATTGAATTGTTATTGGAATCGCGATGACCGTTATTATAAAAAAGGCGGCTGGAAAGGAACCAAAGATTTAGATGGTGGAACGTTGTTTACGCAATTTTCTCACTTCATTGATATCATGTACTGGTTATTTGGCGACATTGACAATATTCAAGGGAAATTTGCCGATTTTACACATAAAGAGTCGACTGATTTTGAAGATTCTGGTTTTGTCAGTTTTGATTTTATTGATGGTGGGATGGGAAGTATTAACTATTCAACATCTGTTGCCAATCAAAATCTAGAGAGTTCTATCACCATCATTGGTGAATTTGGAAGTGTCAAAATAGGTGGGCAATACATGAATGAAGTGGAAGTGTGTAATATTAACAATTATGAAATGCCTCTATTAGCACCAACTAATCCAGGCAATGATTATGGCGCATACAAAGGATCAGCAGCAAATCATAATTATGTCATTCGAAACGTTATTGATACCTTGAAAGGAAGGACATCTGCAACAACGAATGCATTAGAAGGATTAAAAGTGGTAGAAATTATTGAACGTATTTATAAAGTGAGAAATGAACAATTCAATTTACAATAAGCTCGTTAATAAGGAAGCAAAATTGGCTGTAATTGGCCTTGGTTATGTTGGTTTACCCATCGCTTTGGAATTTGCTCGCAAAATCAAAGTAGTAGGTTTTGACATCAATCAAGAACGTGTCGATTTAATGAAAAATAAAATTGATCCTAGTAATGAATTAGTAGCTACTGATTTTGATGGCTGCGACATAGAATTTACTGCGGATATCAATGACTTGAAAGATGTTCAATTTTACATCGTGGCTGTTCCTACACCAATTGATGATTCAAATTTACCTAATCTAAAACCATTGCTCGGTGCAAGTGCAACTGTTGGAAAGGTTTTGACGAAAGGAGATTATGTTGTTTTCGAATCGACAGTTTATCCTGGTTGCACAGAAGAAGATTGTATTCCTGTTTTAGAAGCAGAATCTGGTTTAAAGTTTAGAGATGATTTTAAAATTGGATATTCTCCTGAAAGAATCAATCCGGGTGATAAGGAACACACTTTACAAAATGTAATCAAAGTAGTATCAGGATGCTCAGAAGAATCATTAGAGGAAATTGCTAAAACATATGAATTAGTTGTGCATGCGGGAGTTCACCGTGCGGCTTCTATCAAAGTTGCGGAAGCAGCTAAAATCATTGAAAATACGCAACGTGATGTCAATATTGCACTAATAAATGAGCTTTCAATCATCTTCAATAAATTGGGAATTAACACGTATGAAGTCTTAGAAGCAGCAGGAACAAAGTGGAACTTTTTGAAATTTTCACCTGGTTTAGTAGGCGGACATTGTATTGGTGTAGATCCTTATTATTTAACACACAAAGCACAACAAGCTGGATATCATTCTAAAGTAATTACGAGTGGTCGTTATGTCAATGACTCAATGGGTTTTTACATTGGTAAGCAAACGGTAAAACGTGTAATCGCCCAAGGAAAACACATTCAAGATGCGAAGGTTTTGGTCATGGGAGCTACATTTAAAGAAGATGTTTCGGATATTCGAAATTCGAAAGTAATTGATGTAGTGAACGAATTGAAATCATTCCAAGTACACGTTGATTTAATTGATCCACATGCTTCTTCTGATGAAATGGTGCATGAATATGGAATTGGTTTGGTTGATAAAGCAGGCACAGATTATGACGCCATTATTGTTGCGGTGAACCATAAAGATTACAAAAATTTAACTGAAAATGACTTTAAAGCCATGTTAAAGGATGGCAAAGGAGTTTTTGTTGATGTGAAAGGAATTTTTAAAGGAAAAATTAAAGATTTAGAATATTGGTCATTATAACGATTTTTTCGTTGACCGAGTGTCAGCCATAGCTGACGTATCGAGGACAACGAAAAAATGACCGAGTGTTCTTTTGCTAATCTCGATACAGTCAGCAAAAAGCTGCCCACTCGATTAGCATTAAAACCTTGCAAGGATAACGAAAAAATGACTGAGTGTTCTTTTGCTAATCTCGATACAGTCAGCAAAAAGCTGCCCACTCGATTAGCATTAAAACCTTGCAAGGACAGCGAAAAAATGACCGAGTGTCCCATCGTCAGTTCGCGTTTCCCGCCGTCAATTCGAGTGTCAGCCACAGCTGACGTATCGAGAATAAGGCGGGAAACGTGAACTAAACACTCAATTAATAAGTTGAATTATGGAATTTACGAAAAGAATATTAGTGACTGGGGGTGCAGGTTTTATTGGTTCTCATGTGATTCGTTTACTCATAAATAAGTATCCGAATTACCTTATCGTTAATTTTGATAAATTGACGTATGCGGGTAATTTAGAGAACCTAAAAGATGTTGAATCTGCTGCTAATTATGTTTTTCAAAAAGGAGACATTGTTTCTGTTGAAGACGTAAAAGCTGTATTTGAAAATCATAAAATTACAGATGTAATTCATTTGGCGGCAGAGTCGCATGTTGATCGTTCAATTGAAGGACCAATGGATTTTGTAATGACCAATGTAGTCGGGACAGTGAATTTATTACAAGCAGCAAAGGAATCATGGAAGGAAGGAGAACATATTTTTCACCATGTTTCAACTGATGAGGTATATGGGAGTTTAGGGGAGAATGGACTTTTTACCGAAAAGACTCCCTACGATCCAAGAAGTCCTTATTCTGCATCTAAAGCATCTTCGGATCATTTTGTGTCCGCATTTTACCATACCTATGGTTTGCCAATTAAAATGTCTAATTGCTCCAATAATTATGGCAGTCACCACTTTCCAGAAAAGTTAATTCCTTTAATGATTCACAATATTCAAAACAACAAACCTTTGCCAGTTTATGGGAAGGGGGAGAATGTGCGCGATTGGTTGTGGGTAGAAGATCATGCTCGAGCAATTGATTCTATTTTTCACAATGGTCGAGTAGGTGAGTCCTACAATGTTGGTGGTTTAAATGAATGGACGAATATTGAATTAGTGCGTTTTCTTTGTCGTTTGATGGATGAAAAATTGAATCGTTCAGAAGGAGATTCTGAAAAGTTAATCTCTTTTGTTACGGATAGAAAAGGACATGATTTACGTTATGCAATTGACGCTAGTAAGTTGGAACAAGAGTTGAACTGGAAACCTTCCATCACTTTTGAAGAAGGACTTGAAAAAACAGTAGATTGGTACCTAGAGAATATAGAATGGGTTGAGAAAGTGACTTCAGGTGCTTATCAAACTTACTACACAACAATGTACGAGAATCGTTGATGAGTTTATTTGGTAATATATTTTCAAAAAAAACAGTTAAATTTCCCTTTGATTTATCATTGCTTGGAGCAGACATGCACAGTCATTTAATTCCGGGTATCGATGATGGATCGCGAAGCATGGATGAAACCATCGCTATGTTAGCAAAATTTGAAAGTCTGGGCTATAAAAAGATTATTACAACACCTCATATCATGAATGAGGTATATCCAAACACACCTGAAATAATTCTTGCAGGACTCGATCAGGTAAAAGCAGAAGCTAAAAAAATTGGATTGTCAATCGAAATTGAAGCAGCCGCAGAATATTATTTCGATGACAACTTAATGGAAACAATCAAAAATAGGACGGCATTAACGATCGCAGGAGAATATGTTTTGGTTGAATTCTCGTTCAATTCGGCTCCTATTTTTGAAAATCAATTGTTTTTTGAAATGCAAATTGCCAATTATAAACCAATTCTGGCGCATTTTGAACGTTATCCTTATTACCACAATTCATTAGATAAAGCAATAGAATTTCGAAATTTAGGCGTAAATATTCAAGTTAATTTGAATTCACTGACTGGAAATTATGGCCCTCATGTAAAAAAGCAAGCGGAAAGATTAATAGACGCTGGTTTGGTTGATTTTGTCGGTTCAGATTGCCACCGAATGCAGCATTTAATGATGCTCGAAGAGAGTTTGCATTTACCTTATTTTCATAAGTTGAAAGAGATAAAGTTGAAAAATGAAAGCCTTTTAGCTTAGTTTCTCTATTCCCTCAACAAAAACTTATACCGCTGAATTGTATTTTCTATTCCCAAATAGAGCGCATCAGAAATCAAAGCATGTCCAATGGATACTTCGTCTAATCGTTTTAAATTTTGTTTGAAAAAACGCAAATTTTCTAAACTTAAATCGTGACCAGCGTTTATTCCTAGTCCAAGGTCCAAAGCATGTTCAACAGCCTTTGAATATGCTTCAATGGCCTTTTCTGGATTGTGCGGGTAGTTTTCAGCGAATGGACCCGTGTATAATTCGATGCGATCGACCCCTGTTTTTGCAGCGTAGTCGATTAAATTCAAATCGGGTTCAATAAAAATGGAACTTCTTACTCCAATTGATTTGAATTGCTGGTTTAAGTCACATAATAAATCAAAATGCTTCACAGTATTCCATCCTGCATTAGAAGTTAACACATGCGGAGGATCAGGAACTAATGTTGCTTGCTCAGGTAGAACCTCATAAATCATTTTTAAAAAACGATCATCAGGATAACCTTCAATATTAAATTCTGTTGTTACGACTTGTTTCAAATCGTATATGTCTTGAGTAGTTATGTGTCTTTCATCTGGTCTAGGATGAACCGTAATTCCATCTGCACCAAACCGTTCACAGTCAATAGCAAATTGTGCTACATTGGGTGTGTTTCCACCTCGCGCATTTCGAATAGTTGCAATTTTATTGATGTTTACACTTAACTTTGTCATAATACGGTACAATTTTTGGCATTCCAAAAGTACGAACTTAGCGAGTAATTTACTACTTTGGCAGCAACAATGAGAGCAATAGAATTAATAACAGAAGAAATACCTCCCTTAACTCACACAGATACGGGTGAAAACGCATTGCGTTGGATGGATGAATTGAAAGTATCTCATTTGCCTGTCCTTAAAAACGGAAATTTTGTCGGTGTTTTGTCAGAATCTGATATTTTGGATAAAATGCATTTAGACGAGAAACTGGATAAGTTGTTTGATCATTTACCTCGACCTTATGTTTTAGCGAATGCACATATTTATGAAGTTCTTGCAAAAATATCAGAACATCGAGTTAGTGTTCTTCCCATTCTAGATGAAAATGAAAAATACTTAGGATGCACAAGTGTATATCATTTATTAACGGTGATTGCCAATACAGGTAGTATTCGAGAGTCTGGTGGCATATTAGTTGTTGAAATGAATGCTGCAGATTATTCGATGGCACAAATAGGTCAGATTGTAGAAAGTAACAATGCGAAGATTTTGAGTTCTTATATCATGTCTTCGGTCAATTCAACGAAAGTGGAAGTGACCTTGAAAATTAATCAAATTGAACTATCATCAATTATCCGAACATTTGAACGTTATGACTATGTTGTGAAAGCTACATTTCAAAAGAGTGAAGTAGATGACGATATGCAACAGCGTTTTGATGCATTAATGAATTTTATGAAGTTTTAATCATGAATGTTGCAATTTTTGGTCGTAAGGTTAATAAACAAAACCTCATCTATTTTGAAGAGTTAATTCAGATTTTGTTAAGTTTCGGATGGACCCCAATTTTGGAAAAGGAACTAAAGAAAAACTTAGCGGAACGAAATGCATCTTTATTGACTTGTGCTGTGTTTGAATCGCATAAAGATTTTAAAAGTGGAATTGATTTAACGATTAGCTTGGGAGGTGATGGTACTTTTATTGAAGCAGTAGGATTTATTAGAGATTCTCAAGTTCCGATTATTGGTATCAATACTGGGAGATTAGGCTTTCTATCGAATATTTCGAGAGATCAAATTGAAAGTTCGTTGGATATGATTCGCAATAAAAAATACGAATACCAATTACGTTCTTTGCTTCGTATTAAAACAGAAGAAAATTTATTTGGGGATGATAATTTTGCGCTGAACGAAGTAACCTTTCACAAGAAAGATACTAGTTCAATGATTACTGTTCATGCTTCTCTTGATGATAAATACTTGAATTCATATTGGGCAGATGGCTTAATTGTCTCTACTCCAACGGGTTCAACAGCTTACAGTTTGAGTTGCGGTGGACCCATTGTAACACCTGGATGCAAAGTGCACATTTTAACGCCGATTGCACCACATAATTTGAACGTTCGTCCAATGGTTGTGCCAGATCATTTGCCAATTAAGTTGAGTTTAGAAGGGAGAGAACGAAAATACTTGATCAGTCTAGATGGTAAATCAATGAATATCCGAAAAGGAGAAGAGGTTTTAGTCGAAAAGGCTGAGTTTATGATTAACGTGATTAAATTTGAAGAAAATAATTTCCTAGATACAATTCGCAATAAAATGTTGTGGGGGAAAGATAAAAGGAATTGAAAAGTGTAATGTTTAATAATGTAAAAATAGAAGAATGAAGAAGATAGGTTTATTAATGTTATTGATGGGAGTAACGGTTGTTGGCTTTAGTGCTAAACCGAAGAAACCAAAAATGGAACCAGGTATTTACGCTGAATTTACCACAAATAAGGGAGTTATAATGGTAGTTTTGGAATACAAAAAAACGCCTTTGACAGTGGCGAATTTTGTTGGTTTAGCGGAAGGTGATTTCGTAAATGGAGATTTTAAAGCAACTACGCCGTTTTACAATGGATTAAAATTTCACCGTGTAATCAAAGATTTTATGATTCAAGGCGGGGATCCAGCTGGAAATGGAAGTGGCGGACCAGGGTATAAATTCGCTGATGAAATCCATCCAGATTTGAAGCATACAGGTCCAGGAATTTTGTCTATGGCGAATTCAGGACCAGCAACAAACGGAAGTCAGTTCTTCATCACGCACAAAGAAACACCTTGGTTAGATGGTAAACACACTATTTTTGGTCACGTTATCACAGGAATGGATGTGGTGAATTCTATTGAACAAGGAGATTCAATGCAAGTTGTTAAGATTATTCGTGTAGGAAAGGAAGCGAAGAAATGGAATGCAAATGCTGTTTTTAAAAAAATCAATGATGACAAAATAGCTTTAGAAGCAAAAGAAGCTGCTGAATTGGAGAAAATTGCGGCAATGTCGGAAGAAGATTACAAAAAGTTTATGTTTGAGGAAATTAAAAAAACATACCCAACTGCTGTTCAATCAAAATCAGGATTGGTTTATATCATTGAAAGACCAGGTGAAGGAGCGAAACCTGTTCAAGGAAATCAGTTGTCTGTTCACTACCGTGGAACGTTTAGACGAGATGGGAAGCAGTTTGATGCTTCATACGATCGTGGCCAACCAATGGATTTCGTCTACATTGACAACAAAATGATTCCGGGATTTGAAGAAGGTCTAGGAATGATCGGTAAAGGAGGTAAAATAAAATTATTCATTCCTTATTTTCAAGCCTATGGTAAGGCTGGAAGACCTGGAGCAATTCCTCCATACTCAGATTTAGTATTTGATATTGAAATCATTAACCTAGGTGAAGCCCATAGTGAAGGTGATGGTCACGACCACGGAGATCACGAAGGACACGATCATTAAGATTTTAGAAAAAAATAAGAAAGAGACTCTCAGAAATGAGGGTCTTTTTTAGTTCATAGGACATTTGTTTGGTCTGCCAAGTCTGAAGGTAATCATTGTACCAAAAAAACTGTACCAATCAGAAGTGGAAGTATTGCCTCTTTTACCGAAGCGAGAGCCGTCTAAACTTCTATTTGATAGCTGTGCTGCTAAAGGACCATTTGCAGCAGCTAATTCAACGGCATCGACATAAGAATTGCTTCCAACATCATCAAGATAATCGGTGAAAGTCTTACGAATGCCATATTCAAAACTTAAAGCCGCTTTTTTACCCAAGGCGAACTTCACTCCAACGCCAAGAGGAATGCAGATTTGTGTCAAACTATAATTTTTTCGTGAAGATAAATCTGAACCCTGTCCTTCTGTTCCAATTGGTTGAAGTTCGACCATATCACCATTAAATTCGGTCTTTGGATTCATTCTGAAGATGCCGATTTCAGCAAGAATGTAGGCCGTTCCTTTGTAGCGCTCACTCCCTAAGAAAAAGGGTAAATAGGTAAATTCAACACCACCCGCGAGTTCAAATATATTGGATTCAAAACTTAAATTGCGATTCTGAAATAAATCTCTTTTAGAATCTGCATCATCTGCTTTTACTTTTCCATAGGTAAAATTTGCTCTTAAACTTAAGCGAGAGTGATAGTTATAGCGATAAAGTAATCCAACTGCAGGCTGGGTTTTATTGAAATGACCAAATTGATTTAAATCACCAATGTAATATGAACCACCAAGCAAAACACCTAATTCAGATTTCGACCGATGATTAGAATTCTGACCAAAAGCAAAAATGGATAAGAGAAAAGACAGTGAGATTAATAAACGCATTATATCAGATTAATTCAATTGAAAACGCCAAATTACGCAGAAAATTACATTTCGAAAAAGAAAAGGTAGTTGGATAAATGCTCAACTACCCTTTCTCTAAAATTTTATCTCTTAAAAGGAGGGACAAGAAACTGTTCTATATCGTTGTAATGTGATTGCAGCATCTTTTGGATATTTAACCGTATAACCTATTTCCATTGATTTGATTTCAGCCGGCTGTGCAATATAACTCCAAAGGACTTCACCCGTTTCGATATTGTTCTTAGCACCTGATAATTGATCCGTTGTTACACTTATATCACTGCTTTTCGAAATAGGAATTTGATCATACACATTTATGTTGATAGGTGTATTGCGATTGTTTCGAACAATAATTTCATATAAGTACGATTCTTTCTTGTTTCCACCGATTACTTTTTTAGTGCTCATTTCTGTTTTTAATTTGCGCATAACAACTACTTTGCTATCACGACCAAATGATAGAGAAAGGGTGTCAGAAACATTTCGAGTATCGATTTCCGATAAACCAACATACATTCCTCCAAAATAGACATTGGTTGGGCCAGGGATCAATTCTAATTCTTGCCAGCCAACTATGTGAGCCATCAAAAAAGCGCCATTGTCAAGTTTAGGAACTGTGATATGAGAGAATGTTGCATCTAAATTCATTTCTTTTACATCAACCATGTAAGGTTTAGCATCAGATGGACAAGAAAATTTAGAGGGGATAATAAATTCTGCTGTTAATTCTGAAATCTCAATTTGACGCATTTGAACATTCGAATTTTGCATATTTTGATTCTGAATCAATCCTAAATCAACAAATTTCTTCGATCCGTTCTTCTCTCTTTGTTCACTATCCAATACATAGTTGTCATAAGCCCATTGATTAGCGACGTTAATATTCGTTTGCGCTTCTTGTCGATAGTTTTGTTGAACGACTTGTGGTGCATAGTAAGATTTTTTACCGGAAAGTTTTGATACTTCTGAATAATTCAAATACCAAGGTGACATCACAGGATGGGATGCTGAAAGTTTTGGATCACCAGTTGAAAGAATTAGATCTACGTCAGTCCAATCGCTACCTGTATTGTTATACACTTGTGCTTTGTATTTTAAGTTGATTTTTTGATTTAAATCTAAAGCTGACAAGTCATAATTTGCTGCCCAACCACAATCTGAAACAAGGTATTTCAACGTTGATTTTAAGCTTTGAGCTTCGGAAGCGTCAATTAAAACAACAATTTGGTTACTCCGTTGATTTTCATCGAAATTGAGCTCAATCAATTGATAACGCGTGTTTTCAATTAGTTCATTCACCTTTTGTTGATCCTTTCTTAGTTTACTCAATGCTTTATTGATTTCTAACGTTCTCGTTCTATAGAATTCTCCTGCTTCCTTAATTTGCGCAACAGTTAAGTTTTGATTTTGTCCACCTAATTTTTTATTCGCATTTAGAACATCAAGTTCGGCTTGGTAAGCACCAATATTGTCTTCATTTAATTGGTGTTTGTCTTTTAATACATCTAATGTGTCTTTTAAATAGCCAATTCTTGGATTGAAGGATTCTGCAGCAGTGAAATCCATCTCTGTTGAAACAGAAACTAATCGATAATTACCATCCGAAATAAACTGAATGGATTGTGGATCAGCAAAAGCAGAAATTCCAGAAAATATTAACTTATTTCGACCCTTAACAACTTTAATTGTTTGGTCGTGTAACATTTCACCTGAGGTCAAAAACAATTTAACGGATTTGATCTTTGAGAAAATGTTCTGTTCAACTTGACTTACGGCCATTGAACTGAATAGAATACTGAAGGCAATTATTAGTTTGTTCATAGAATAGTTTTTTGTTACTACATGAATCAAACAGTTTCGTTCATGCTTAAGTTACAATGTGATTAAATAAACAAAATGTTGTAAATATAACAATTTGTTATTTAAAAATTAATTGTACTTTTGCAGCCCAAAATAAATAGAATGAATCAACAAAGTTATCTTTCAATCGCCAACGAATTCGACACGCCAGTATACGTTTATGATGCGAACACAATTGTTTCACAATATCAGCGCTTGAAAAATGCATTTAATGGAAAGGATGTAAAACTGCATTATGCATTAAAAGCGTTGAATAATATTAATGTTCTTCGTTTATTAAAGCAACAAGGTGCTAGATTAGACGCCGTTTCGATTGAAGAAATTTATTTGGGATTAAGAGCGGGGTATGAACCTTCTGATATTATGTACACGCCTAATTGTGTTGCCTACGAAGAAATACAGGAAGCTATCAAGATTGGTGTGCATTTGAATATTGATAATTTAACCATTCTTGAAAAATTCGGAAAGGAATTTGGATCAAGTAAAACGTGTTGTATTCGCTTGAATCCACACATTATGGCTGGTGGTAATTCAAATATATCTGTCGGACATATTGATTCAAAATTTGGAATTTCAATCCATCAATTGAGACATATTCAACGAATTATTCAGCATTATGATATTCAAGTAGTTGGATTGCACATGCATACGGGAAGTGATATAATTGATGCAGATGTATTTTTAAGAGGAGCACAGTTGTTATATGAAGCGGCTGAATTTTTTCCTGATTTACAATTCATGGATTTCGGGAGTGGATTTAAAGTCGGATATAAAGAGAATGATATAATTACAGAAATTGAAAAAATTGGGAATAAAATAGCTGTATCTTTTGATCAATTCTGTCAACAATATGGTCGTGATTTAGAGCTATGGTTTGAACCAGGAAAATTCATTGTAAGTGAAGCTGGTAAATTGTTGGTGCAAGTAAATGTCGTTAAACAGACAACATCAACCGTTTTTGCTGGAGTCAATAGTGGTCAGAATCATTTAATTCGCCCAATGTTTTATAATGCTTATCACCATATTGAAAATATTAGTAATCCAAAAGGGGAGAAGAAGTTGTATTCAGTGGTTGGTTATATCTGTGAAAGTGATACACTCGGTTATGATCGCTTGTTGAATGAGGTGCGTGAAGGTGATATTTTTGCTATTTCCAATGCTGGTGCGTATGGTTTTACGATGAGTAATCAATACAATGCTCGTTTGCGTCCTGCTGAAGTACTTTTATACAATGGAACGGCACATTTAATTCGCAAAAGGGAAACAATCGAGGATGTCTATCGCAATGAAGTGGAGTTGGATCAACTGAAATCTTGAGTCGCTATTTCTGTTGCTATTTTTGCAGAAAGTAGACATAAAGGTATTCCACCTCCTGGATGAACGCTTCCTCCAACAAAGTAGAGTCCTTTCACTTTTGAAAAATTTGGATGCCTAAAAAATGCAGCATTTCGGTCATTTGAGCTTGCGCCATACAAAGCTCCTGCATGACTTGAAGTTCTCTGTTCAATGCGAATTGGATCAAGGTAGTCTTCTTCTTCAATCAAACTTTCGATATCCAATTTTAAAAGTCGATTTAGTTTGAGTAAAATATTTTTACGGATTCGAATGCGCAATTCATCCCAATTTTGACCACAATTTGAAGGGACATTTACCATAACGAACCAGTTTTCACAACCTTCAGGCGCGTCCTCTTTTACATATTTTGAACTTACGTGAATATAGACAGTCGGATCATCGCAAACATCTTTCTTCTCGAAAATTGTCTTGAATTCATTTTCATAATCTTCGCTGAAGAAAATATTGTGTAAGTCTAGGTTTTCGAATGATTGTTTAATTCCCCAATAAAAGATCATAGCAGAACTAGATGGTTCTTGTGCTAATGTTTTCTTTTTGGCTTTGGTGTTTTTAAGTAAATATTTATAGGCTGGTTTTACATCTGCATTGCAGAATACAAGATCACTTTTAATCAGATTGTCTTTTACTTTAATCCCTTGAATCTCTTTTCCATCCTCAACAATTTCTTGCACGGGTGAATTGTAATGAAATTTTACGCCAATTTTTTCAGCTAAACGCACAAGTTGAACTGTAATATCATTCATTCCATGTTTAGGAAAGAAAGTTCCAATTCCAAATTCCAGATGAGGTATGATGTTTAATATACCTGGTGCTTTATATGGATTTGAACCATTGTATGTTGCATAACGGTCAAATAATTGAACCAATTTAGGGTGATTTAGCTTCTTCTTATTTGAGTCATGCATTGAAGTAAATAGACCTAAAAAGGGAATTGCAGCAACGGTAGTTAAAATATCCTTTGATAAATTGAAATTCAGCTTGTGCAATGAACGTTCAAGAAAAACTTTATGCGTCTTTTCATAGATATAAGCGCTATGAGCTAAGTGTTTCTCCAAAGGTTGAGTATCAACATTTAAAACTTGTTTAACAGTATTCAACATTTCTTGTCTATTGCTTGAGAGCGGAAGAAAGGTTCCGTCTTCAAAAAAATAGTGACAAGTCGTATTACACGTATAATATTCAAAAAAATCGTGTGGATCCAATTGGTTGATTAGAAAAAGTTCTTCAATAAATTGAGGCATCGTGAATAGAGAAGGACCTGCATCAAAACGGTATTTGCCCAAGTTAAGTAAACTCAGTTTTCCGCCTGGATAAGAGTTGGCTTCAAAGACTTCAACTGAAAATCCCGCTTGAGCTAATCGTATAGCCGCACTTATACCTGCAATTCCTGAACCTACAATGCTTACTCTTTTGGACATAATCTATATTCTGAAAGTGTGAAATTAAAAAACTGTTATGGAATATCTTTACATTCGGATAAAAAAGAGAATTATGGGCAAAGTAACAGGAATTGTTGGCATATTTTTTAAATGTAAAGATCTTGAACAAATGAACGCTTTGTACTGTGATGTTCTTAGTATGACAACAAATCCATACGGCGTTTTGTTTTCCTTTAATGACAATTCAGCTCCAAAAGGATATCTACAATTGGGTACATTTCCGGAAGGATCTGATTATTTCGGTAATGATACGCAGCAGTTCATGCTCAATTTTAGAGTGGATAATATGATTGAGATGTTAGAAATATTAAAATTGAACAATGTCAAAATCGTCAAAGATCTTGAAGAATACGAATACGGAAAATTCGTTCATATACTGGACATTGGAGGAAATCGTATTGAATTATGGGAGCCTTTAGATGAAGCATTCGAAAAAGAAGCTCACATGCCAATGATTTAATTTAAGCTGTTAAATAAACGCTCTAAATTTGGGTTTTTAACCATGTTGTCAGGACCAAGGAAAAGGATTTTCTTACATCCGTTGCGCTCAATCCATAAATCCAGGTTTGAAACAGCCACCATCACAGTGCCATTGATGTCAATTTTATGAACAGGTTTTTGACGTCTATCAAAAGAAGCTTTCACTTCAAGAATATCGCGATCTACTTCTTGGTTTTCACTAAAAATTACCAAACCATCAATACCATCATCTGCATCTTCTGATTTATTCGTGTACTCTTGGGAATTAATATTGCGATTAGTGAACCAAGGGCCAATAAAATTACCAAATAAAGAATTGGATTTGAAATAAACAGATTCGATTTTCATGAGTACTCTTCAAAAATTTGAGATTGCGAAATTAGCTAATTTCTTTGATTAATAACTGTTTTAAATTAAATTATATTAATAACCTAAAATTTTCATGAAATCTGCAGCTGTTTGTTCTTCACTAAAGAGCTCCGTTTGGAGTTTACCATTTTCATCTCTTTTAATTAAAACATGCTTAGGTTCAGGGATTAAACAGTGTTTTAGTCCGCCAAAACCACCAATAGTTTCTTGGTAAGCTCCAGTATTGAAAAATCCGATGTAAAGCGTTTTATTACGATCAAATTTTGGAAGATAAATTGCGTTGGAATGTTGTTCAGAGTTGTAATAATCATCACTATCGCACGTTAAACCACCCAATAGAACTCTCTCATAATCATCGTTCCATCGATTAATCGGCAACATGATAAACCGCTGATTGATGGCCCAAGTATCAGGAAGATTGGTCATGAAAGAGGAATCAATCATATTCCATTTCTCACGATCATTTTGCTGCTTTTGGTGTAAAACGCTAAAAATTGCGCCACCGCTTTCCCCAACAGTGAAAGATCCAAACTCTGTAAAGATGTTCGGTTCTGGAATATCATTGTCTGTGCAAACGCGTTTTACTTGCATAAGGATTTCACGCACCATGTAGGCATAATCAAAATCAAAAGCCAAAGACTTTTTAATTGGAAAACCACCACCAATGTTTAATGAATCCAATTCTGGACAGATTTTTTTAAGATCTGAATAAACACGTAAACATTTTGTTAATTCATTCCAATAATAAGCCGTGTCATTGATCCCAGTATTTATAAAGAAATGCAACATTTTCACTTCTACACGAGGATTGTCCTTCACAATTGCTTTGTAAAAAGGAACAATTTCACGGTATCGGATTCCCAAACGTGAGGTATAGAATTCAAATTTCGGTTCTTCTTCCGAAGCAATTCGAATTCCGATTTTAATTGATTCTTCTGTTTTTGCTAATATTTCGTGTAATTCTTGTGTGTTATCAACGATTGGAATGACATTTAACTTGCGGTCATTAATCAATGTACACATGTTATCAATGTACTTCTCCGTTTTGTATCCGTTACAAATTACATAACGACCATCTTCTAATTTTCCAGCATCGTATAGATTTCGAACAATATCAATATCAAAAGCTGACGAAGTTTCAATATGAACATCATTTTTCATCACTTCATCAAGTACAAAAGAGAAATGGTTACTTTTCGTACAATATGAATAGTAGTAATTACCAGAATAACCCAGATTATTCATCGCTTCTCTAAACCAACCCTTTGCACGTTGAATATTATTAGAGATCTGAGGTAAATAATTGAATTTTAACGGAGTGCCATACTCGTCAATTAATCGCTTTAAATCTATACCGTGGAAGAATAAACGATCATCATGTAAATTAAATTCGTTTTGCGGAAAATCAAATGTTTGATCAATTAAATCGAAGTATTTTGTTCTCATTTAGCTATACAGATTCTATTATATTAACTCATTAATTCTTTCCGTTGGTCGAGCGATAACAGCTTTTCCATTCTTTACTACGATGGGACGTTCAATTAGTTTCGGAAATTTTACCATTGCCTCAATCCATTCTTCATCAGAAAGACTTTTCCCCTTGAAATTATTTTTAAAATCGTCTTCTCCTTTGCGGATCAATTGCTCAGGTTTAATTCCAAGTTTTGAAATTAGGTCGCTTAAAATTTCTTTTGTTGGAAGGTCTTTTAAGTATTCAACCACCTCATAGTCAACACCCATTTCATTTAAGAAATCAATTGCACAACGGCTTTTTGAGCAACGAGAATTGTGATATATAATAAGTCCATTTCCCATTTTAACCACCAAATTCCATTAAAAATGATTTCAAAAATGGTTGTAATTCTCCGTTTAGAACTTTGTCAGGATCGTTCACTGTGAAATCTGTTCGGTGGTCTTTAACACGTCTATCGTCTAATACGTAACTTCTGATTTGAGATCCCCATTCAATTTTTTTCTTGCTCGCCTCAATTTCAGATCTTTTTTCCATTCGTTCGCGCAATACCAATTCGTATAATTGAGAACGCAACAATTGCATAGCTTTTTCCTTATTCCCTAATTGCGAGCGAGATTCTGAGTTTTCGATGACAATTCCAGTTGGAGCATGTTTTAATCGCACTGCTGTTTCAACTTTATTGACATTTTGTCCACCAGCACCTCCTGAACGGAAGGTGTCCCATGAAATATCAGCCGGATTAATATAGATTTCTATGGTATCATCAACTGATGGATAAACATAAACAGAAGCAAATGATGTCATTCTTTTTCCTTGAGAATTGTATGGGCTCACGCGCACTAGCCGGTGAATTCCATTTTCTCCTTTCAAATAACCAAATGCAAACTCACCTTCAATTTCTAGAGTAACTGTTTTTATTCCAGCTACATCTCCCTCTTGAAAGTTCAACTCTTTTACTTTGTACTTATTTTTTTCTGCCCACATCAAATACATACGCATGAGCATACCAGCCCAATCACACGCTTCAGTCCCACCAGCTCCAGCAGTAATTTGCAATACTGCACTCAAACTGTCTTCTTCACCTGCTAGCATGTTTTTAAGCTCAAGCTCTTCAACTTGATCTGAAAGGATTGTGAATAATTCATCCACCTCTGATTCCTCTGCGGCGCCTTCTTTTACGAATTCAATCAACACTTCAGCATCGTCAAAAGTAGATTTGAGTGAATCATAGGATTCAATCCAGAATTTTAATGTACGAATCGTTTTCATTTGAACTTCTGCAGCCTTTGCATCATCCCAAAAATTTGGATCTTGCGTTTTTAGCTCTGCCTCTTGCAATTGCACGCGTTTCTCAGATATTTTTAAATAAGCTCCAATCGCTTCGATTCGGCTTAAAATATCCTTTAATTGATCTTGATTTACCATGAGGCTGCAAAGTTAATAAAAAGCATTAATGTCTTTTTAATATAGTTCAACATACTTTAATTAATGAATAATTCTAATCAATAAAATCTATGATTGTTGAAAGTTGAAAAAATATGAAAAACAAATATTAAAAATACCATGTGAGGGATAGAAAAAATAATACATTTGCGTCAAAATTTATTAAAATGAATGTACCTCAAAACTTAAAGTATACAAAAGACCACGAATGGGTGCTAGTAGAAGGAGATGTTGTAACAGTTGGAATTACTGATTTCGCTCAAGGCGAATTAGGAGATATTGTATATGTTGAAATTGAAACAGTCGGCGAATCAATCGATCACGAAGATGTTTTTGGATCTGTTGAAGCAGTTAAAACGGTTTCAGATTTATTTATGCCTATCTCTGGTGAGATTCTTGAGTTTAATGATAAGCTTGATGCTGATCCTGAATTGGTAAATTCTGACCCATACGGAGACGGTTGGATGATTAAAGTAAAAGTTTCTGATGCGTCTCAATTATCCAATTTATTAGATGCTGATGCTTATTCAGCTTTAATTGGCTAATTATTTTGATCAAAATTAAACGTTTGGTGAATTAGTTTGTATAGATGTTCGATCTGTGGTAATTATTTAGTGTAAAGAAAGGATTATTGATTTTTGGAACACTATTTGCAAATTAAAAATTTATATATTTACCAATTAAATTAATGAGATATGGAAATTAAAAAAAATATTGAAGCAGATATCGAAAGATTAAAAACACCAATTATTTTTATTGGATTGTTGTTCGTCGGTAGTTTGGTACTTGCATCTTTCTCATATACTGAAGCTGTTAATAGCAATGATCTATCGAAGGTTGACGGAGGTACTGCAGCAATTAATTATCAACAAGATGTTAAAAAAGACGAGGTAACACCGCCC